>Ga0210383_10002711_pt1 | contig 15974 bp, 12 predicted proteins | sample IncBWC14OmetaG_FD_160072 | JGI IMG/M metagenome (GOLD analysis project Ga0210383, IMG submission 160072) | Forest soil microbial communities from Barre Woods Harvard Forest LTER site, Petersham, Massachusetts, United States - Inc-BW-C-14-O ...
GGATTTCGGCCCGCGCATCACGCTCGGCCCGAACGATTTCCATCTCGGCTCGCGCGGCTGGTTCCCGCAATTGATTCCGCCGAAGCACTTCATGGCGCCGGAGCCGACGCGGCCGGACAAATCCGAGTACACCGTGCGGGTGCCGGACGGATTCTCCGTTCTCGCACGCGGCGCGCTGCTGAGCCGAAAAAAAGAAGGCGCAGAGATCGTCTACCACTATCGCCTGCGCAGCGGCGATCTTGCGCCGTTCGTGGTCGGCGGGCGTTACACGGCTTCGGGAGATGAGCGAAAAACGATCGCGATTTTCTGGACGCTCGGGGCAGCGAAGCAAGACGCTTCGGCGGCCGAGGCGCAAATCGCCGACGTCTGGAACACGCTGCAATCGGATTTCGGTCCGCTCGATGCGGACAAGCGAAGCGGCACGCGGACGCCGCACATCGTCGAAGCGGCGGAGTTGCGGTCCCATGTGGGGCGCGGGCCCGGGCCCGCGGCTGCTGCGTTTCCGGGCGGCGTTTTGGTGAATGCAGCAGGGCTCGATTTGGGCTTGAACAGCCCGGAATTTCTAGAAATGGTGACGCACGCCCTCGCGCACAACTGGTTCGGCGATCAAATGTACCCGAATGAAGATGCCGGGCTGGGCCTGAGCGAAGGCCTGCCGGAATACGCGACGATCGTGGCGGAACAATCGCGCGAGGGCGCCGACGGGCGGCATACGCGCGTTCTTCGCTACTTGAATGAATACGACGCGGCGGTGCGGCGCGGAACGGAAAAGCCGCTGGCGGTGACGCTCTTGACCGATCCGCCCGAAGTGCGCCGCATCGGACTTGCGAAAGCGCCGCTTTTTTTCGTGGCGCTCGAAGACGCCTGCGGCGCGGACGCGATGCACCATAGCCTGGCGCGGATGGTGGCGCTGCTGCGAGGCCGCGAAGTGGGCTACGACGATCTGCGTTCCGCACTGGAAGAAGCGGGCGGCAAGCCACTGGGCGAACTCTTTCGCATGTGGCTCAACGAGAAAGGAATCCCCGAGGATTTTCGCGAGCGGTACGAAGGAAAGACACATCCGCCGGACGCCCCGCCTGGCCGCAGCCGGAAAATGGAAAAGTGAAACTGTGGAACTGCGAGTCGACAGATGGTCGTTGACGGCCGGCCGGAAAGCAGCGACGCGGCAGCACAATTGAGAAATCGAATTCAGTACTTCCAGAAGGAAACCAGGGAGGAAACGTGAAACAGGTGATTTCGACGGAAAAAGGGCCGAAGGCGATTGGGCCTTATTCGCAGGCGATCAAGGCGGGCGGATTCGTGTTTATTTCGGGGCAGGTGGCGTTTGATCCGGCGACGAGTCAACTGATCGAAGGCGACGTGGCGAAGCAGACCGCGCGCGTGCTGGAGAATTTGAAGGCGATTGCGGAGGCGGCGGGGACGTCGCTCGAGAAGGCCGTGAAAGCGACCGTCTTCTTGAAGGACATGAACGATTTCGTGGCGATGAACGAAGTGTACGCGAAGTATTTTCCGAAGGAGCCGCCGGCGCGAGCGACCGTGGAAGTGGCGCGGCTGCCGAAAGATGTGCGTGTGGAGATCGACATCATCGCCGAGGCATAGGCTCCGAGATTTCGCCGGCCGCGATTCTTGCTTCCCACCTGCCGAAGCTCGTGGCAGTGGCGGGCGCGCAGTCGCGGCGTCAATTGCGGCGGATTATCAGCAGGCAGCCGCCGATAAACGCGAGGATGTCGACAGCGATGCCGGCGACGAGCAACGCGACGAAGCTGGCGCCGTGAAAATCTTCGGGCGAGTGCGAGACGAAGTGATGGATCGCGTGGACCATATGAAGCGAGAGGATTAAGGCGGCGATACCACAGACGATGTTCAGAGCGCGCATGGATTCTTCCTTTTCCGCGTGAAGCGGCGCTTCAATCCTTGCCTTGCTGATGCAGTCCGAGAAGATTTCCCGCCGGATCGGTGAAGAGAGCGATCAGCGATTTGCTGCCGGGCGAATCGGGGTGCGCGGCTTCCGCGATTGCTCCGCCGTTTGCCGTGACCTGCCGCAGCGTTTCTTCGATCGAATCCACCCAAATGTAAGGCAGCAGACCGGGCGTGCGCGCGATTTCGCGGCCGGTGACCCACGCGCCGCTGATGTCGCCGGAGGCGTCGTCGAAGCTCGGGTGAGACGAATCGCGATGGCGGATATTCCAGCCGAAGACTTTCTCGTAGAAGTCCGCGGAGCGCTGGGGATCGAGCGCGGGGATTTGGAAGTAGCAAAAGCGCGGACGCGGCAGAGCGGCGAGGCGCGCCCACGGATCGGGAGGCTGCGCGATCTGTGCGCCCCAATCCGAAGGGCTCACGTCGCGTGCATGGCGAGCGAAAAGCCAGTGATGTCCATCGAGATCGACGACGCCATATTGGCGCTCGCCGTATTCGGTAACGTGGAGGTCCTCGACGACATTCGCACCGGCCGATTTCGCGCGCTGGAAGTGCGCGTCCACATCCTCGACAAAAACGGTGAGGCTTTGCGTGCTGCCGCCGAGCGACTTCGGGCTGCGTTCACCGGAGCGTTCCTGGCGCACCATGATGACGGCAGGTCCGAGATAAAGCTGAGCGCCAGCGGGAGGGTCGCCGCCGTAGCGGAAGTGTTCGATAAATCCGAAATTCCTGGCGAGCCAGGGGATGGCTTGGGCGAGATTTTGATAGACGACGTGCGAGAGAAGCGCGTCGGCGGGAACGGAGCGATTGTAAATCATGGCGGAGCGAACCTCCCGTTGCGGAACGATCGTGGGCGGAGGCGCGGACGCTCCGCCGTCAAAGGGCGCCATGATAGTGAATCAGCGGGAAGGTGTATTGTAAAAAATGGTCACTTGGCGGGCGCTGCCGGGATCGGGACGTGGTTGTGTTCGGCGGCGGAACGCGGGCGGCAAGTGGAGGGCGTGAGCGAGGTGAGCTCGCGGAATTCGTGGATCAGGTGAGACTGGTCTGTGAAGCCATGGCTGGCAGCGAGATCGGCCCAGTCGAGATCGGGATCGGCGGAGGCGGTCATCGCGCGCAGAACCCGCTGAAGCCGAAGAACACGCGAGAAACGCTTCGGTGAGAGTCCGATTTGCGCGCGGAAGCGGCGGGCGAACGACTTGTGGAGCTGGCCGAGATGCCCGGCCACGCGCGCGACTGGCGCGCCGTGATGAAACGCGCGGATGGAGAAGAGAATGAGTGCGTCGAGTGACTCGGGCGGGTTCGAACCGTGGGCGCGCGCGAGTTGCGCGAGCAGCACGGATTCGAGGATTCCGAATTTCGCTTCGGGAGCGGGCGCGGCAAGCACGCGTTCGCGCAGCGTGGCGCCGTCGCGCCCCCATAGATGTTCGAGGCCGACGAGTTGCTCGCGGGCTTCGGCGAGCGGCATCCGGAAGAAGGGCCAAGCGCCGCCGAGGTGGAAGTTGACGGTGAGGTGATGCCGCATCTCGCGCGTGTCGATCACGGTGGCATGCGAACGCGGGCCGCCGAGCATGGCGCCGCGCGTGGTGCGCACCTCGGCGTAGTCCGCGCCATGATAGGTGCGGAATTCGTCTTCGTAGAGATTCACCATCAAAGCGGTGCGGCCGGCGGGGAGGATGCGTTCGAGCGCGGGAGGGAGATGGCTCTCGCCGTAAGAGAAGGACTCGATGAAGGGCCGCAGGGCTTGCGAGCGCGGGCGCATTTGAACCCAAGACATAACGCCACAAAGGATAACACTGCCGCCCAACGGAAGGTGAAGCATGGAACTGCGCCAGCGAGAGATAGAGCGAGGGCGTTCATACTGCTGTAAGATTGGTGAAGCAGATTGCATGCCGGGGAGCGCCTCCCCAACCCCTTCCGAAAAAGGCGAACGTTTCACGCATCACGCATTCCTGAGCGGTGAATCGCGCGCGGCGAAGAATCGTTGTGCGCGAAAATATTCGGCGATAGAGTGGGTGCCGCAATGGCGGAACAAGCGTTTGATTTAGTGGTGATCGGCAGCGGCCCGGCGGGCCAGAAGGGCGCGATTTGCGCGGCGAAGATGCGCAAGCGCGTGGCCATCGTAGACCGCACGGTGATGATGGGCGGCGTGTGCGTCCACACGGGGACGATTCCCAGCAAGAGCGTGCGCGAGGCGATTTTCCAGCTCACTGGAATGGCCGTGCGGACGTTCTACGGAAATTCCTACCGCGGCAACGGCGAGTTTTCGGTGCAAGACCTTTCGTTTCGCGTGAAGGCGGTGGTGGGGCGCGAGACGGAAGTGATCCGCGCGCAACTGAAGCGCAACGGCGTGGCGATTTTTCAGGGCACGGCGCAGTTTGTGGACGCGCACACGGTGGAAGTCAGCGGTGAATCGGGACTGACCCGCGTGCGCAGCGAAAACATCCTGATCGCGTGCGGCACGCGGCCGGCGCGCAGTCCGGATATTCCGTTTGATGGCAAGCGCATCATGGATTCCGACGAGCTGCCGGGAATCGACAACCTGCCGAAAGAGATGATCGTGGTGGGAGCGGGCGTGGTGGGGCTCGAGTACGCGTCGTTTCTTGCGGCGGTGGGCTCGGAAGTGACGCTGATTGATTTGCGGCCCACGCTCCTCGATTTTGTGGACCGCGAGATTATTGATGCGCTGCAGTATCACCTGCGGCAGATGAATACGACGTTCCGCCTCGGAGAAAAAGTGGCGCGCGTGGGGATCGATCCGGCGCGGGATCGCGTGTTTGCGGAGCTGGAGAGCGGGAAAAGAATTCAGGCGGATGCGCTGCTCTATGCCGTGGGACGGCAGGCGAATGGCGACCAACTGCGGCTGGAGGCGGCGGGCCTGAAGCCGGACCCGCGCGGAAAGATCATCGTGAATTCGCAATATCAGACGGAGGTGCCGCACATTTACGCGGCGGGCGACGTGATCGGTTTTCCGGCGCTGGCGAGCACTTCGATGGAGCAGGGGCGGCTGGCGAGTTGCCACATGTTCGGGCAGCCGAGCATGCACATGGCGGCGCTTTTCCCGTATGGCATTTACACGATTCCGGAAATCTCGATGGTCGGCGCGACGGAAGAGCAGTTGACCGCGGACAAGGTGCCGTACGAAGTCGGGATCGCAAAGTACGCGGAGCTGGCGAAAAGCATGATGCTCGGCGACGAGAGCGGCATGCTCAAACTGCTCTTTGACCGCAACACGAAAAAGCTGCTCGGCGTCCACGTGATCGGGCAGCGCGCCACGGAGATCATCCATATCGGGCAAGCTGTACTCGCCTACGGCGGCACGATCGAGTATTTCCGCGATACCGTGTTCAACTATCCGACGCTAGCTGAAGCCTTCAAAGTGGCCGCGCTGGACGGGCTGAACAAGCTCTAGTTCGGCGCCGCGTCCTGTGGCAGCAGCAGCCCCGAATTCCGCCAGAATTTTCGAATAGAACCCTGCAGAGCCTCCGATTTTGTTTTATGCTGTGCCCCGCAGAATGTTGCAGTGGAGGGCGTTGCGATGCAATTGAATCGTCATTTTGTGTTCGTTTTGTTCGCGATTTTCGCGGTGGCATTCGCTGGCGATGCGGCCGCGCAGCAGATCTCGCCGAGCGCGTACCAGGAGATGCACTGGCGGATGATTGGTCCCTTCCGCGGCGGCCGGACGCGCGCGGCGTGCGGCGTGGCGAGCCAGCCGAATGTTTTTTACGTGGGCCAGGTGAACGGCGGCGTATGGAAGTCAGACGACTACGGGCGCACGTGGAAGCCGATTTTCGATGCGCAGCCGACGCAGTCGATCGGCGCGATTGCCGTGGCGCCCTCGGACCCGAACATCGTCTACGTGGCGAGCGGCGAAGGCCTGGCGCGGCCGGATCTTTCGGTGGGCGACGGCGTTTACAAGTCCACCGACGCGGGGAAGACGTGGACGCACGTGTGGACATTGCAAGGAACGCAGATGCCTGCGATCACCGTCGATCCGCGCGACCCGAACAAGGTGTTCGCGGCAGTGCTTGGGCGTCCGTATGGCCCGAATCCCGATCGCGGGCTTTATCTTTCGAGCGATGGCGGTGCGAACTGGCAGAAGGTGCTCGGCAAAGATGAGAACACCGGCGCCTCGGATGTCGAAATCGATCCCTCGAATCCAGATGTGGTGTACGCGTCGCTGTGGCAAATGCGGCTTGGGCCGTGGGAAGACGGCAACGAGTACAACGGGTTAAATGGCGGGCTCTACAAGTCGACCGACGGCGGGAAGACGTGGAACCAGCTCGCGAACGGACTGCCGAAAAATCTAGTGCAGATATATGTGGCGATCGCGCCGAGTGATTCGAAGCGCCTCTACGCGACTGTGGCGACGCAGGGCAACACCGAGTACGGCTCGGGGGCGAATCTCGGCGTCTATCGCTCGGACGACGCCGGCGACAACTGGTATCGCGTGACGGAGGACCCGCGACCGGCGTTGCGCATCGGCGGCGGCGACCTTTCGATTCCGCGCGTGGATCCGAAAAATCCGGACGTGGTCTACAGCGTGAGCACCGTGACGATGAAATCGACCGACGGCGGCAAGACGTGGGCGGGATTCCGCGGAGCGCCCGGCGGCGACGATTATCAGAACATGTGGATCAATCCTGACAACGGGAAAAACATTCTGCTGGTGAGCGACCAGGGCGCACTCGTGACGGTGAATGGAGGCCAGTCGTGGAGCTCGTGGTACAACCAGCCGACGGCGCAGCTCTATCACGTCTCGGCGAGCAATGGATTTCCGTATCGCGTCTGCGCGGGGCAGCAGGAGAGCGGCTCGGTGTGCATCTCGACGCGCGGGAACGACGGCGAGATCACCTATCGCGAATGGCATCCGGTGGGCGCGATCGAATATGGCTACGTGGTGGCGGATCCGCTCGACGCGGACACGATCTACGGCGCGGGGCGCACAGAGGTTTCGAAATTTCGGTGGTCGACCGGTGAATCGCAGAACGTGACGCCGCTCGAGGCCGGCGGTGGCAAATTCCGCGCAGACCGCACGCAGCCCATCATGTTTTCGCCGATCGATCCGCACATTCTTTACTTCGCCGCGAACTATCTTTTCAAGACGATGGACGGCGGCCAGAACTGGCAGACGATTAGCGGCGATTTGGCGCGCGAGCATAATGCAGTGCCGGCGAGCGTCGCGGACGCTGCCGCGGGTGCGAAAGACGAGAACGCCGAGAAGCAGCGCGGCGTGATCTATTCGCTGGCGCCGTCGTTCAAGTCGCTCAATACGATTTGGGCGGGCACGGATGACGGCCTGATCTGGATCACGCGCGACGGCGGCAAGAATTGGAAAAACATCTCGCCGCCCGAACTCACGCCGTGGAGCAAAGTGACGCAGCTTTCGGCTTCGCATTTCGACGACGACACGGCGTACGCCACCGTGAGCCGCTTCCGCATTGACGATCTGCATCCTTACGTCTATCGCACGCACGATGGCGGACAGACGTGGCAGTCGATTGCAACCGGGCTGCCCGAATCGCCCGTGGATACGGTGCGGGAAGATCCCGTGCGCAAGGGATTGCTTTATCTCGGCACGGAGACGAGCGTGTGGGTTTCCTTTGACGACGGCGATCACTGGCAATCGCTGCAACTCAATTTGCCGCACACGTCGATGCGCGATCTTTGGATTCACGAGAACGACCTAATCGTGGCAACGCACGGCCGCTCCTTCTGGGTGCTCGACGACCTCTCGCCGCTGCAGCAACTCGCGCCGGATACGGCGAGTGATTCCGCGAAACTTTTCAAACCCGATCCGGCGTACCGCGTGCGCCGCGATACGTATTCCGATACGCCTCTGCCGCCCGACGAACCTGCCGGTGAAAATCCGCCGGATGGCGCGGTGATTGATTATTCGCTCGGGCCCGATATTTCCGGCGCGGTGAAGCTCGAAATCGTCGACGAGCAGGGGAAAGTGGTGCGCAAGTATTCGAGCGCTGATAAGCCGGAAGTCTCGCAGGAAGATCTTGAGAAGCAGCTGATTCCGCTTTACTGGTTGCGCCCGCAGAGAATTCTTTCCGGCGCGCCGGGCGTACACCGTTGGGTGTGGGATTTGCACTACACCACTCCCAATTCGATGCGGCATGAGTGTCCGATTTCGGCGGTGCCGGGCGATACGCCGCGCTATCCGCTCGGGCCGATCGCACCGCCGGGGAAATACACCGTGAGGCTCGAGGCGGGCGGGCACACGCTCAGCGAGCCGCTGACGGTAAAAATGGATCCGCGCGTGAAGGCGACGATGCCGATGCTCGAGAAAATGTTCCAGACGGAGCTGCGCCTCTCGAAGACCATCACCGAAACTTCCGGGGCAATCCTCGAATCGCGTTCGGCGCGCGAGCAACTGGAAAAAATCTCGCCCCGCGCGAGCGGGGATACCGCCGCGGCTATAAAGGACTTCCAGCAGAAGCTTGACGCTGTCGCGGGAGGCGGCGGTGGAGGAGGGCGTCGTGGAACGCGCGCGGCACAGCCATCGCTCAACGCGGTGAACGGCGCGGCCAGCGCGCTCTACGGAAATATTGATCGCGCAGACGCCGCTCCCACGCCGGTGCAGATGAGCGCCGAGGCCGCGAACGTGAAGGACCTCGCCCTCGTGATGAAGCAGTGGGAAGAGCTGGAGCACGCAGACCTGCCCGCGCTCAATGCGAAGCTGCGAAGCGCGAAGCTGCCGGAAGTGAAGCTCAAGGCGACAGGACCGGCGGAAGAAGAAGTGGAAGGCGACGAGGAATAGCGCGCTCAGGCCCTCAAAGCCACCGGGCCAGCCTGAACGCTCAGCACCGATGGAATCACTGAACATAAAGGCGAAGCAGGGCTGTCGCTGGGATCTGGTGAGTCTTGGCGAAGTGATGCTGCGCCTCGATCCGGGCGACATGCGCATCGCCACCACGCGCCAGTTTCGCGCGTGGGAGGGCGGCGGCGAATACAACGTGGCACGCGGACTGCGGCGTTGCTTCGGGCTCGATACCGCGATCGTCACAGCGCTCGCGGACAATTCCGTGGGGCGCCTCGTGCAGGATTTGATTTTTCAGGGCGGCGTGGACTCCTCGCACGTGCGCTGGGCAACCTACGACGGCGTGGGCCGAGCGGTGCGCAACGGCTTGAATTTCACCGAGCGCGGATTCGGGGTGCGCGCGCCGGTGGGATGCTCGGATCGCGGCCACACGGCCGTCTCGCAATTGAAGCCCGGCGCGATCGACTGGGCGGAGATTTTTGGACGCGAAGGCGCGCGCTGGTTTCACACCGGCGGAATCTTCGCGGCGCTTTCCGAGATCACTCCGCTTGTAGCTAAAGAAGCGATGCGCGAGGCGAAGAAGCAAGGTGCCATAGTCTCCTACGATTTGAATTATCGCGAGTCGCTCTGGAAGGCGATTGGCGGGCAGAGGCGCGCCGCGGAAGTGAATCGCGAGCTTCTATCCGAGGTGGACGTGCTGATCGGCAACGAAGAGGACTACAGCGCGGCGCTGGGATTTGAAATCGAGAGCGCCGAGGAAGGTTTCTCGCGCCTCGACGCGGAGAGTTATGCGCGGATGGTCGAAAAAGTAGTGGCGGCGTTTCCACGGTTGAAAATCGTGGCCGCTACGCTGCGGGCGGCAACGTCCGCGACGCGCAACGACTGGGGAGGCATCTGCTATTGCGGCGGGAAGCTCTATTCCGCGCCGATGCGCAAGGACCTGGAGATTTACGATCGCGTGGGAGGCGGAGATTCCTTTGCTTCCGGGCTTTTCTACGGCTTTCTCGCGGATCGGGGGCCGCAGTGGGCGGTGGAATGCGGCGCGGCGCACGGCGCGCTGGCGATGACGACGCCCGGCGACACCTCGATGGCGACGCTCGCCGAAGTCGAGAAAGTAATGAAGGGATCGAGCGTGCGGGCCTCGCGCTAGCGGCCCGGTGCGATCTCGTTCGCTAGACATGGTGACGGACCACAAACAGGAAAACGTCCGCCGCATCACCGAGATCGGCGTGATCCCGGTGGTGCGCGCTGAATCGGCGGACCTCGCGCGCCGCGCCGCGTTTGCGATTCGCTCCGGCGGCATTCCGATACTCGAAATCACAATGACGGTTCCCGGCGCGCTGCACATTATTCGCGAGTTGAGCATCGAATCCGGAGTGGAAGTGCTGATCGGCGCGGGCACCGTGATGGATGTCCCCAGCGCGCGCGACTGCATCGCCGCGGGTGCGCGCTTCATCGTGAGCCCTTCGTTGAATCTGGAAACCATCGAGTTCTGCAAACAAGAGGGAATCGTGGTGATGCCGGGCGCGCTCACGCCGACGGAAATCGTCACGGCGTGGTCGGCGGGCGCGGACTTCGTAAAAGTGTTTCCGGCAGGCGCGGCGGGCGGCCCGAGTTATATCAAGTCGCTGAAAGCGCCGCTGCCGGAAATCAAGCTCGTGCCGACGGGCGGCGTCTCGCTGGCGAATGCCGCGGCATTCATCGAAGCGGGTGCGGAAGCCGTGGGCGTAGGCAGTGAGCTAGTCGATTTGAATGCGCTGCGCGAAGGCAAAGAGGATGCGATCACACTGCGGGCGCGGCAGTTGCTTGAGAGCGTGCGCGACGCACGCATCAAGCGGCAGAGCGCGGCAGCACAGAAGCAGGGAAGCGGCGGAGGTCGCGCGTGAAAATTCAGGACGCGAAAGTGTTCGTCTGCTCGCCCGGCCGGAATTTGGTGACGCGGAGGTTTTGGACGGACGAGGGCGTTTACGGCCTCGGCGATGCGACGCTGAATGGGCGCGAGCTCGCCGTCGCGAGTTATCTGACGGACCACGTAATCCCCTGCCTCATCGGCCGCGATCCGTTTCAAACGGAGGACATCTGGCAGTATCTCTACCGCGGCGCTTACTGGCGCAAAGGCCCTGTGACGATGAGCGCGATCTCCGCGGTGGACGTGGCGCTCTGGGACATTAAAGCGAAAGCGCTCAAGACGCCGCTTTACAATTTGCTTGGCGGCAAATCGCGCACCGGCGTAATGGTCTACGGGCACGCGAACGGGCGCGACATCAGTGAGACTCTCGACGAAGTCGGGAAATACATCGCGAACGGCTATCTCGCCGTGCGAGCGCAATCGGGCGTGCCGGGGCTCGCGAGCACCTACGGCGTTTCGAGCGACAAGACTTATTACGAGCCGGCAAGAAAGGGATTGCCGCCGGAGAATTTGTGGTCCACGGAGAAATATCTTCGCAGTGTGCCGAAATTATTCGAGGCGCTGCGCGCGAAGCACGGCGCGGATGTCCACCTCCTTCACGATGCTCATCACCGGCTAACGCCCATCGAAGCGGCGCGGCTCGGCAAGGAACTCGAGCCGTATCACCTTTTCTGGCTGGAAGACGCCGTGACGGCCGAACTGCAGCAAGGCTTCCGCATCATCCGCCAGCACACCACCACGCCGCTGGCCGTCGGCGAAATATTCAACACCGTATGGGACGCCGAGCTGCTCATCCGCGAGCAGCTGATCGATTATCTGCGCATGACGGTGCTTCACGGCGGCGGCATCACGCCGATGAAGAAGGCCGCGGCGTTCGCTGAGATGTATCACGTGCAGACAGGCTGCCATGGCGCGACCGATCTTTCGCCCGTGACGATGGGCGCGGCGCTGCACTTCGATATTTCCGTGCACAATTTCGGCATCCAGGAGCACATGCTGCACACGAAAGAAACGGACGAAGTGTTTCCGCACGCGTACGCATTCAAAGACGGCTATCTGCATCCGGGCGACGCGCCGGGCCACGGCGTGGATTTCGACGAAAAGCTCGCGGCGAAATTTCCCTACGAACGTGCGTATCTACCTGTGAATCGCAAGCTCGACGGAACGCTGTGGAACTGGTGAGCCAGAAGCCGGACCTAATAGGCCGCTTCCGCTGGGTGATCTGCGCGCTTCTCCTGCTCGGCACCACGAAAAATTACATGGATCGCCAGATCCTCGGCGTGCTCAAGACCACGCTGCAGCACGATCTCGGCTGGAATGAAATCGATTACGGCAATCTGGTCTTCGCATTTCAGGCGGCCTATGCTGTCGGTCTGCTCGCTGTCGGGCGCGTGATCGATCGCATCGGCACGCGCATCGGCTATGCGATCGCGATGGTGTTCTGGAGCCTCGCGTCGATGGGCCATGCAGTTGCCCATTCGCTTGCGAACTTCGTGGTTGCGCGTTCGGCGCTGGGCCTCGGCGAATCAGCCGTTTTTCCGGCGAGCTTGAAAGCCGCGGCGGAGTGGTTTCCCGCGAGAGAGCGCGCCTTCGCCACAGGAATTCTGAATGCGGGAACGAACATCGGCGCGATCGTGACGCCGCTGATCGTCCCGTGGATTACGCTGCGATGGGGCTGGCGCGCATGCTTCGTCTTCATCGGAGCGCTTGGCTTCGCGTGGGTCGCGCTGTGGCTGCTCGTTTACCGCAAGCCGGAAGAGCATCCGCGTGTGGGCGCCGCCGAACTCGCTTACATCCGCGGCGACGCACCGGAGTCCACCTCGCGAATTCCGTGGCTGAGTTTGCTCGCGAGGCCGCAGATGTGGGCCATCGTCGCGGCGAAATTTCTGATTGACCCGATCTGGTGGTTCTATCTTTTCTGGGTGCCCGACTTTTTGCAGCGCCGGCACGGGCTCAGCCTCGCGCAAGTCGGTCTGCCCGTCGTGGTGATTTATGTGATTTCCGATGCAGGCAGCGTGGCGGGCGGCTGGCTTTCGTCCGCGCTGATGCATCGCGGCAAGACGGTGAATGCGGCGCGCAAGATTGCTATGCTTGTGTGCGCGCTCGCGGTTGCTCCGGTCGTCGATGCGTCGCGCACGGCCGGGCTCTGGACCACCGTGCTTTTGATCGGCGTCGCGGCCGCGGGCCATCAGGGATTTTCGTGCAACCTGCTCACGCTGCCGTCGGATTTGTTTCCGAAGCGAGCGGTCGCGTCGGTGGTGGGAATCGGCGGAATGGCGGGCGCCATCGGCGGCATGTTGATCGCGGCGCTTGTGGGACACGTACTGCAATGGACGGGGAGCTACGTGATCCCATTTCTGATCGCGGGCGCGGCGTATCCGCTGGCGCTCGCTTCGCTGCACGCGCTCGCGCCCAAGCTCGAACCGGCAAAATTCGTGGAGAGTTCCGGATGAGCGAATCGAAGGTTCGTTCGCAATTCGATCTCAGCGGCAAGACGGCTGTCGTGATCGGCGCCACTTCCGGCATCGGGCTGCGAATCGCGCGTGGACTCGCGCGCGCCGGCGCGAACGTGATTCCCACCGGGCGGCGACTTGATCTTGTGAAAACGGTTGCAGCCGAAATTGAAGCGTTGGGCGTCGCATCGCTCGCTCAAGCATGCGACGTGAACGATCGCGCGAGCCTGGAAGCGCTGCTCGCCGCGGTGGTGGGCAAATTTGGCGGTGTGCAGATTCTCGTAAACTCGGCGGGCACCACCAAGCGCACTCCGACTTTGGACGTCAGCGAAGCGGAGTGGAACGGCATCCTCGAAACGAATTTGAACGGCACGTTGCGCGCGTGCCAGATTTTCGGCAAGCGCATGCTCGCGCAGAAATACGGGCGCATCATTAATATCGCGTCACTTTCCTCGTTTGTGGCGCTGATGGAAGTGGCGGCGTATAGCGCCAGCAAAGCGGCCGTCGCGTCGCTCACGAAATCGCTCGCGATCGAGTGGGCGCGGCACGGCGTGTGCGTGAACGCGATCGCGCCCGGCGTTTTCAAGACGGATCTAAACGCCGCGCTGCTCGAGGGCACTCCGCGTGGCCAGGAATTCCTGATGCGCACGCCGATGCATCGCTTTGGCGATCTCGAGGAGCTCACGGGCGCTGCCGTGTTTCTCGCGTCCGATGCGGCGAGCTTCGTCACGGGACATGTGCTCGCCGTCGATGGCGGCTTCCTCGCGAGCGGCGTGAATCAGTAGGCGGGGCGCAGAGCGCGCGCCGCACGACGCGCGTCATCGCGCCGCCGTGCGCGGCGGTAGCAAGGGATCGCAAGCAATCGTAAAGAACGGAGAACGTGAATGAGCACCGAAGCGCAGCCCGACATTAGTAAAATGATTTTTCGCGGCACGAACCGCCAACTCGGCCGCCACATTTCCGTCACTCCGCAGAACAGCACGAACCGCCATCTCTGCTATGGGCGCATCATCCTCAATGCATCGCACCCTTCGGCGTCGTTCGAGACGGGCACCCACGAAGCCGCGCTCATTTGTTTGAAGGGTCAGGCGACGGTGAAAACGAGCGGCAAATCCTTCGAGCTCGGCCAATACGATTCGATTTACATTCCGCGCGGAGAGAAGGTGGAAGTCCGCACCGCGAGCGAAGTGGACATTGCGGAATTCTCATCCGACGTGGAGCACACGTATCCCCTGCAATTCGTCCCCATCGGCGACGTGAAAAAGGATCCCACGCTTTCCTTCGCGGCCGGCACGCCCGGAAATTCGCGCGTGGTGAACATCTGCATCGGGAAAAATGTGGACGCGGGCCGGCTGCTTCTTGGCTTCACGGTCTCCGAGCCGGGCAACTGGACCAGCTGGCCGCCGCACGAGCACGCCGAAATGCTCGAGGAGATGTACGTTTACTTCGATATGCCGCATCCGGCCTACGGCATCCAGCTTGTCTACAACGAGACCGATTATCCCGAAATGCTCACCGCCGTGCGCGATGGCGACGCCGTCTTGATTCCCAGCGGCTACCACCCGAATGTTTCCGTGCCGTGGCACCGCATTACTTTTTTATGGGCCATGGCCGCGCACCGGGAAAAGGAATACCGCAAATTCGGCGTCGTCAACGTTCAGCCGGATTTCGGCCAGCATGGCAATCCGCTCGCGCCGAGCCAGAAGTAGCGCGTCTGCGGGAAGCGTCGGCGCGCAATTTAGGACACCGCCAGCACACGCGGCGCTTTGCACACTCGCGCGCGCGAATGCTAGAATGCGAAGAACACTTCTGCTGGGCCTGTAGCTCAGTTGGCTAGAGCGCACCCCTGATAAGGGTGAGGTCGGTAGTTCAACTCTACCCAGGCCCACCAGCCTTCGCGCACCCGCAAAATGGTATTTAATTGCCTCTTCCGGCCTACTGCGATTCCTCCGGCTAATTGAAGCAAGTGATGTATGCCGGCTCACCGTGGCGGGCGTAGAATAGTGTTAGCAGCGCTCCAGCTCACGCTCATGTTCTCCCAGGAGACACTCGATGAAGATCTCACGGCTAGTGCTCGCGCTCGCAAGTTTGTTCTTGCTCAGCCTCGCGAGCTTCACTCCGTCGGCCTCGGCCCAAGATGAACAGGATCCCTCGAGCCGCATCGCGCGGCTCAACTACGTGCAGGGCTCGGTTTCATTCCAGCCCGCCGGCGATCAGGATTGGATCGAGGCGAATCTCGGCCGCCCTCTCACCACCGGTGATAGCATCTGGACCGACCAGGATTCCCGCAGCGAAATCCACACTGGCAGCACCGCGTTTCGCCTTGGCAGCCAGACGGGCATTTCATTCCTGAATCTCGACGATCAAGCCATCCAGGTGCAGGTCGCGCAAGGCATGCTCAGCGTCCATGTGCGCCGCATCGATCCCGACGAAGCGTATGAAATTGACTCGCCGAACCTGGCATTCTCCATCGTCCAGCCGGGCGATTATCGCTTCGACGTTAGCCCAAACGGTGATTCCACAATCGTGAGCGTCTACGCCGGGCAGGGAAGCGTCACGGGCGGCGATCGCACCTACGACGTAACACCGGGCCAGCGCGCCATCTTCGAAGGAGTTGACCGGCTGAACTATCGCGTGGAACCGATCGCCAACGATGCATTCGAAACGTGGTCGCGCGCCAGAGAGATGCGCGAAGCCCATCTCGTGGCGGCGCGGTACGTGTCGCCCGAAGTTACAGGCTACGAAGATCTCGATGAATATGGCGGGTGGAATACCGATCCTGAGTACGGCGCGTATTGGGTTCCGAATGGCGTGGACGCAGCCTGGGCGCCTTATCACGACGGCAAGTGGGTCTGGGTGGCGCCGTGGGGATGGACGTGGGTTGACGCCGAGCCTTGGGGCTTTGCGCCATTTCACTACGGACGAT
>Ga0210383_10002712_pt1 | contig 15967 bp, 10 predicted proteins | sample IncBWC14OmetaG_FD_160072 | JGI IMG/M metagenome (GOLD analysis project Ga0210383, IMG submission 160072) | Forest soil microbial communities from Barre Woods Harvard Forest LTER site, Petersham, Massachusetts, United States - Inc-BW-C-14-O ...
AGGGTGCCGTGAAAGGGTCGGTGGCCGGGGCGGACGGCATCGTAGGTGAGACCGATGCGTGGTTGGCCGGCGATGCCGTAGAGCTCGTTGTTTTCGAGCGCTCCGCCGGCGGAGTAGAAGAGGCGGCGCTTGACGTCGCCCTGGACCTGGAGGGTGTAGAGGTAGTTGGTGCGCTTGATGAGGCTGCCAGTGGGTGTGGCGGCGTCGATGAGGCGGCCCCGCTCGTACTCGTATTGGAAGCCGAAGAACAGGGTGATGCGCCAGGGGAAGGTGTAGTCCGTCTGGTAGTCGAGGTCGTCACGGTTGGAGACGGCGTCGTAGGCGGGGAGGACGAAGGCGGCCTGGCCGGTGGCGGCGTAGCCGTTGGCTCCGTTAATGGTCATGAGGTCGCCGTAGTAGGTCGTTTGAGGGACGCCGTTGTTAATGACAGTGACGGGTTCGCCTGTCGGCGTGAATTGCTCGACCTGCTCGCGCTTGCGGGCGATCCCGTAGCGGGCGAGGTTGTGCCACTTCCCTGCTAAGACATTTTCTACGGTGAGGCCGGAGTAGATGTCCTGGTCGGATTGTTTGCCGGAGGAGGAGATGCCGTAGATATCGTGGGCGCTGGGGAGGCCGGTGGAGGAGTCGGTGTTGCGGAGGGTGAAGCGTGCCGTGGTGTTGGTGAGTATGCTGTAGCCGATGTTGGCGATTTCGTTGGTGGAGTGGTACTCGTCGAGCGGGAGGGCGTTTGAGGTGTTGAAGCGGCTAAAGGCGCCGAGGTAGTCGAGGGCCTTGATCGCGCCGGAGACGATGGCTTCGTTGCGATAGGTGTGGAAGTTGCCGGCGTCGCCGGTGTAGTTGATGATGGGGCGGAGTGCCCTGCTGCGTGTGGTGGCGAGGCTGACTACACCTGCTTCTGCGCCGGTGCCGTAGAGGGCGCTGTTGGCGCCGCGATAGAGCTCGGGGCCGGTGAGCGCGGTGGTTGAGACAGGACTGTAGTTGAAGTAGCCGCCGATGTCTTCAGAGGGGACGCCGTCGGTGAGGACTTTGTTGGCATCGGGGCTTCCGCCACGGACGTAGAGAGAGATGGGGCCGCCGGCTTGTCCGATTTGGACTACATTGTTGCCCGGGGATTGGCGGAGGTCGTTGAGGATGCCGATCTGCGTGGCCAGGGCGGATTGCGGGACGAGGGTGATGCCGGCGGGAACCTGCTGGACCGGCGTGGGGACTCCGGTGGCGGTGACGGCGATCTGTGGGGTTACAGTGCCGAACTCCATGACGATGTTGCGGGTGACAACGGCAGTGCGGCCGCCGTAAAAAGCCTGTCCGACGCTGGGAGTGTAGGGAGCGGCGGAGGTAAGGAGAACGAAGCGCCCGTTGGCAGAGCTGCGGACCTCGTAGGTGCCATCCTGCAGGGTGTAGGCGAAGGCGGCTACTTGCTGGCCCTGGATGAGCTGGATGCGAGCGTTGCCGAGAGGGACGCCGAAGGGAGTGGTGACGGTGCCTCGGACGATTACGGCCTGAGCGGGGAGGGCGAGGAGCGCTGCGGCGACGAGGGCGATGAGGAACTGCGTCGCTTTGCGGTGGTGCGAGTTGCCCATGATCTCGATTGTAAGGGGGTGCGTGAGCTAGCGAGGCTAACGGGCTTGCTCGAGGCGTCCAATTATTCTGGCTGGGGCACAGGGTCGCGCGTGGCGCGAATGCCCACCTTAGGCGCAAAAGCGCGCCGAAGATGGGGCACCCGGCATTTGTGGTGGTGCTATGGGATGAGGAGGAGTTTGCCTGTGGTCTTGCGGGATTCAAGGTCGCGGTGAGCGTGGGCGGCGTCGGTGAGAGGGTAGATGTGTTCGAGGCGGAGCTTGAGGGTGCCGTTGGCTACGCCGTCGAAGACGTATTTGGCGCGGGACTCCAGTTCGGCGCGAGTGGCGACGTAGTCCTTGAGGGTGGGACGAGTGACGTAGAGCGAACCCATGGTGGAGAGACGGATGAGATCGAAGGGTGGGACTGCACCGCTGGCTCCGCCGAAGAGGACGAGCAGGCCGCGAGGGCGGAGGGACTGGAGGGACTGCTCGAAGGTGGTTTTGCCGACGGAGTCGTAGACGGCGGGAAGGCCGCGGCCTGAGGTTAGTTGCTTGACCTTCGCGGCGAAGTCTTCCCGGGTATAGAAGATGATCTCGTCGGCTCCGGCGGCGCTGGCGAGGGCGGCCTTCTCTTCGGTGGAGACGGTGGTGAAGACGTGGGCGCCGAGGGCCTTGGCCATCTGGATGAGAAGGAGCCCGGTGCCGCCTGCTCCGGCGTGGATGAGGACCTCGTCGCCGCGCTGGATTGGGTAAGTGGAGTGGGTGAGGTAGTGGGCGGTCAAACCCTGGGTGAGAGCGGCAGCGGCCTGGTGAAAGCTTACGCCTTCGGGGATGGAGACAAGGCGGCTGGCAGGGGCGATGGCGAGTTGCGCGTAGGTTCCGGGAACGCCGGCCCAGGCGACGCGATCGCCGGGCCCAAAGGCGGTGACGTCAGGAGAGACGGCGACGACGATGCCTGCGGCCTCCTGCCCGAGGGTGTAGGGAAGTTTGGCTGGGTAACGGCCTTCGCGGAAGTAGGTGTCGATGAAGTTGACGCCAGAGGCTTCGATGCGGACGAGGGCTTCGCCAGGGCCGGGGGTAGGTGTGGGAAGGTCGCGGAGGGTGAGGACGTCGGCGGAGCCGGTGGTGAGGATCTGGATAGCTTGCATGGTCGTGGATGTCAGAGTACAACACTGGCTCGGAAATGCGGAGAGGAGGGAGGTCCAAGAGGAAGAAGGGACAGTATGAAGTAATAATCTTGCAAAAAATATGAGGGAAAGGGGTTACGAAGCGTTTCGCGGTCTGTGTTCATCTAAAATTGAGATATCAGATTTCGCTTCAGAGAACACGACTTCGACTTTTGTTTGGATCACACATTTGAGTGTCGGAAGAGGACAGGAAGACCACTATGTCAAGCAATCAGGGTTTGCCGATCGCGATTTATTATGAGCAGCCGAACTGGTTTAAGCCGTTGTTTGCGGAGCTGGATCGGCGTGGAACAAACTATGTGAAGCTCGACGCGGTGGAGCATAGCTATGGGCCCGGGGACAAGCCGGAGGAGAAGTATGCCCTGGTGCTGAACAAGATGAGCCCTTCGGCGTGGAACCGCGGGCATGGCGACCAGATTTTTTACACGCTGGGGTTCCTCGAGCATCTGGAGAGCCGTGGGGTCCGGGTGGTGAATGGGGTGAGGGCGTTCCGGAGTGAGTTGTCGAAGGCGACGCAGCTCGCGATGCTGGAAGGGTTGGGGCTGGGGTATCCGAAGGCGCGGGTCATCCATCGAGCTTCGCAGGCTAGCGCGGCGGCGGAGGGGTTGCGCTTCCCTGTCGTCGTGAAGCCGAATATCGGTGGCAGTGGTAGCGGCGTGGTGAAGTTCAACACCAAGGAGCATCTGGCTGAGGCCGCCGGGACCGAGGGCGGGTTGATGCTGGGGATGGATTCGACGGGACTGGTACAGGAGTTTGTGCCAGCGCGGGGATCGCACATTGTTCGCGTTGAAGTGTTGAATGGGAAGTATTTGTATGCGATTAAGATACATATCACGGGCGAGACGTTTGATCTTTGCCCGGCAGATATTTGCAAGACGCCGCTGGGGGTGGAGTTGAACCGAGCGGCTTGCCCGGTGGATGCGCCGAAGACAGGGTTGACTGTGGAGGCCTTCGATACGCCGCCGGAGGTGATCGAAGAGGTGGAGCGGCTGATGGCTGCGGCTGGAATTGAGCTGGGCGGCGTGGAGTTTATGGTCGATGACCGCGATGGCGTGAGGATGTACTACGACATCAATGCGCTGTCGAACTTTGTGGCGGACGGGCAGAAGGTCGTGGGCTTCGATCCGTTTGCGAGGCTGGCGGACTGGCTGGAGGCCGAGGCGAAGCTCGTGAACGATCGCAGGGCTGGCGTGCAGGAGTTGGCGGGGGTCGGGCGCTGATGCGATACGGCTTCTGGTTGCCGGTGTTCGGCGGATGGCTGCGCAATGTGGACGACGAGCAGATGGAGGCGAGCTGGGAGTACGTTCGCGACCTGACGCAGCGGGCGGAGAAGATTGGCTACGATCTGACGCTGATCGCTGAGTTGAATCTGAACGACATCAAGGGCGTGGAAGCGCCTTCGCTCGATGCCTGGTCGACGACGGCGGCGCTGGCTGCGGTAACGGAGCGGCTGGAGCTGATGGTGGCGGTGCGACCTACGTTTCATAATCCGGCGTTGCTGGCAAAGCAGGCGGCTTCGATCGACGTGATGTCGCACGGGCGGCTGACACTGAACGTGGTTTCGAGCTGGTGGAAGGACGAGGCGACGAAGTATGGCGTCCACTTCGATGAGCATGACGATCGCTACGCCCGAACCTCGGAGTGGCTCGATGTGGTGGATGGCTGCTGGAAGCAGCAGGGATTCTCGTTCAAGGGCAGCTACTACGATGTGCGGGAGAACGTTCTTTCGCCGAAGCCGGTGAGCAAGCCACGTCCCACACTGTATGCGGGTGGTGAGTCGGAGACGGCGAAGAACCTGATTGCTGCGAAGTGCGACGCTTACCTGATGCATGGCGATGCGCCGGAGGCCGTTGGGGCGAAGATAGCCGATATGCGGCAGCGACGCGAGAAGCTGGGGTTGGCTCCGATGACGTTTGGCGTGGCCGGGTATGCGATTGTGCGGGACTCGGAGGCGGAGGCGCTGCGTGAGGTCGATCGGATTACAGACGTGAAGCAGTCGGCGCGCGGATATGCAAACTATGAGCAGTGGGTGACTGGATCGCAGTTGGAGACGAAGGTCTCGCTGAAGGACTATTCGGTTTCGAATCGCGGGCTGCGGAGCGGGTTTGTGGGGACGCCTGAGCAAGTCGCTGAGCGAATGGAGGAGTTCAGCGCCGTGGGCGTGGACCTGGTGCTGCTGCAGTCGAGCCCGCAGGCGCAGGAGATGGAGCGGTTCGGCGCGCAGGTGATCCGGAATACGGCTGCGGTTTAGCTGTTCCGGACAATGACGGGCGTTCGCTGTTTCGGTGGACGCTCTCTTCGTTAGACCACCGAGGTATCTTCGGGGTTAATTTGTTTGCTCGAAGTGTGGTTGGAGAGTTGGTGCGGGAGAGTTATTCTTTGCCATGCTCCTACGCTCCCTTTTGCTAACGCTTGTCTTTGCCTGCAGCGCCTTTTCGCAGGAACACCCTGAATGGACGGAGCCGCACGCGCCGTTTCGCATCATAGGCAATGTGTACTACGTTGGGGGCAAGGACCTGGCGTCGTATCTGATTACCACGCCACAGGGGCTGATCCTGATCAACAGCAGTCTGACGAGCAGCGTTCCTTTGATCAGGAAGAACGTGGAGGCCCTGGGCTTTCACTTCAAGGACGTGAAGGTCCTGCTGATCAGCCATGCTCACTGGGACCACGCTGCGGGTAGCGCAGAGATCAAGCGCTTGACCGGGGCGAAGTACATGGTGATGGATTCCGACGTGTCAGTGGTGGAGTCGGGCGGTAAGACTGATTTTCAATATGGCTCAGAAGCGGCAAGTCAGATGCCACCGACGAAGGTGGACCGCGTGCTGCACGACGGAGACGAGGTTAAGCTAAACGGCGTTGTTCTGGTTGCGCACAAGACGCCAGGACATACGAAGGGCTGCACGACGTGGACGATGAAGGTACGGGAGGACAATCGGAGTTACAACGTTGTCATCGTGGGCAGTCCGAATGTCAATACGGGGTACAAGCTGGTGGGAAATACTGCCTATCCGGAGATCGCGCGGGACTATGAGCGGGGGTTCGAGGTCCTGAAATCGCTGCCGTGCGATGTGTTTCTTGGGGCGCATGGGGCCTATTTCGGAATGGAGGCGAAGTTCGCTCGAATGAAACCGGGTGCCGCGAATCCGTTTGTCGATCCCGAGGGGTATAAGAGCTACGTCGATGAGCGGGAGCAGACATTTCTTAAGGAACTGGCTAAGCAGTCGGCTAATTGACTGTAAAGGCTAAAGATCTCGGCCCGCATGGGGTCATGGGCCGTGCTTTGCATGGACAATGGATTCGCCCTGGATTTCTCCTTTCGCCCAATCAAATCGAATGTTAGTCTTGTGCAGATTTTGTGCGATCTTATTCGGTCACACACTGCTGAGGATGAGTATTGAATCAAGGTAAGCGAGAAGGGGGCCCAGGGGTGGTTCGTCGTGGGTGGTTTTTGATGGGTATATTGGTGCTGGTAGCGGGATGCCATGCCGGGCGCCAGAGCGGGGACCCGACGCTGATGGAACGGATTTCGCGCGCGGGCCACTCAAGAAGAGAGGCCCCGAAGCCCGGAGAGCTTGCGGAAAAAGGCCGGGCTTCGATTGCGGACGAGTGCGCAAAGCAGTCCTATGTGAACGCCAGCAAAGGACTAATCGTGAGCGAAACGGGACTGCATGAAGACGTCTTCGCACTGCGGGACCGCGTCTCCTATGGCGAGATGGCCTTTGCCCTTGACGAGGCGCTGCGGTTGGAGTCGCTATTGCGTGCGGAGGCGAACGGTCACGGAAATCCAACAGAACAGACAAACTGCATCGAGAGGTTTGCCGAGCGTCTGGAGTCGCTGACTGATCCGATAGTGGAGGCGGACGAGAGGCTGAAGGAGTTGGACATTTCAGCCTTCGAAGACTCTGCGAAGAAGGCCCAGGAGCAGGCGGAGAAACAAATGCATGAGACGGACAAGCCGGCAGAACTCACGGCCCAACCATCAGCGCCTCCCCTTCAAAACTACTGAGTGAGGCTTTCTTCGGAGCGCAGACGCAGGATCCGGTCGACTGCGTAGGGTGCGCGGTGGGACGCGGTGTAGAAGTGACGCACCTGGAGTTCTCCCAGAAGTCCGATGCCCATCATCTGGATTCCGGCAAGAATGAGGACCCCGGCTATGACGAAGATGGGACCGTGCAGCGACATGATGTGCTGGCCGGTCATGACTTTGAGAATGAGCATCCAGATCGCCAAGCCTGTGCCGCCCAGCATGCCGAGCGCGCCGAGGGTGCCGAAGAAGTGGAGCGGGCGAGTCATGTAGCGGAGCAGGAAGCGAATGGTCAGCAGATCGAAGAAGACGCGGAAGGTGCGAGAGATGCCGTAGTGGCTCTTCCCTGCTGTGCGGGCCGGATTTGAGATTGGAATCTCGCAGATGCTGGCGCCGTACCAGGACGCAAGGGCGGGAATGAAGCGGTGCATCTCGCCGTAGAGTGGAATGTTTTGGATGACCTCGCGGCGGTAGGCCTTGAATGTCGTGCCGAAGTCGTGAATGTCGACGCCGCTGAGGACCGCCATGAGCCAGTTGGCGGCGCGGGAGGGAATGCGGCGAAGCAGGAAGTTGTCGCCACGCTGTGCGCGCCAACCGCTGACTACGTCGTAGCCCTCTTCGAGTTTAGCCAGGAAATTGGGGACCTCGTCGGGGTCATGCTGGAGGTCGCCGTCCATGGCGAGGATGTAGTCGCCCTGGGAGTGGTCGAATCCAGCGGCGAGTGCAGAGGTCTGGCCAAAGTTGCGGCGGAGCTTGATGACGAGGACGCGACTGTCTACGGCAGCGATCTCTTCGAGGAGACGATAGGTGCGGTCGCGGGAGCCGTCGTCGACGAAGACGAGTTCGAAGGTGTCGCCGACCTGCTCCATGACGGCTTTGAGGCGGTCGTAGAGCGTGGTGACGTTCTCTTCTTCGTTATGGAAGGGCACGACGATGGAGTACTTCGGCACACTTGAATGATACTCCTGTGACGGCCTTTCCTGGACCAGGGAAAGTTGAGGTTTCGGCGAGGAGTTTTGTAAATTCTCGGTCACGCGAGGGGCCACCGGCGGCGAGATAGTAATGGTGGCTCCTTCCCTTTTTGCGGCGAAACGGCCCGAATGGGCGATGATAAAAGATCGCCGCGAGGGGTAAGGTATTTGTTTATGATGTAGTTCCGGGGAAGCGGCGTACGCGGCCGCCGGGCCGCGGGAAGGAAGTATGGGACAACGCGCTTTGTTTATCGTGCTGGTGCTGGTGGTCGTGGTGGGGCTGTTTGCCTACTTCGGCTACAACTCCTATGACGCGAAGCGGGCGGGGCTGAACGGCGACGTATTTTCGAACGACCCTTCCGGGGGCAAGACGAAGCTGGAGCCTGTTTCGCCGGCGGGGAGCACATCGGGCGGACAATCGGTCGTATATCCGGCCCCCGCAGGCCAGGCGATCCAAACGGTCCCGGTCACTCCGGAGACACTGCAGAACGGGGCGGAGACGACGCAGGGCGATACGATCAGCGCAAATCCACCGAACGGGACGGTGTTTGCGGGGAGCGGCAGATATCAGCTCTACCGGCAAGGTGACCTAACCTGGCGGCTGAATACCGAGACCGGTCAGACTTGTATTATTTTCGCGACAGATGATGAGTGGAGGAAACCAAAGGTCTATCGGGCAGGGTGCGGCAGCCGCTAGGTCGTTGCCGGGCAGTTAGAAGTGGAGTGTCAGGACATAGTTCATCGGTACCGGTTTGCCCATGTAATATCCGGGCACGAATTGGGCCTGTTGCGCGGCTGCAGTTGCAGCGTCGACCAAGGCTCCCTCCCCTATCTCGACTCTGATGTCGCCGGCCTTTCCAGTCTCCAGAACGTCCACGATCAGTCGTACGTGACCATGGCTTCCGTGACAAGGCTTCCCTGCCCCGCAGTCGGGGTTGGGCAAGCTGATCAGTCTTGGAGGGATGACGGGGGGGCTTTGTGCACGCAGCAGAGGCGCGGGCGCTATGAGAGATAGCACGAGGGCCGCGCAAATCCTGCACATGGCCCATAGTCTCATGGTTCGGCGGGCCTTCAACGACGAAATTTTCGGATGGATTTGACTATATCTGAGAGCAAAGGCCGGAGGAACCCCCCGAACGGCAGCTTAGGCCCAATTTCTAGTTGCCCCGAACGAAGCTAAACCACACTAAACTATCATGACGCGTATGACTTGAGGGTCTTGGGCTCCCCCTTCCGGTAGTCGGGCTTCCGGAGGTCAGAAATCGAGGGGCTCCATGTCCACTGCGACTTTGAGGGTATGGGCCCCGCCGCCTAGAATCAGGCCTCGCAGAGGACTTACGTCGCCATAGTCCCGGCCCCAGGCGAGCGTCACGTGACCGTTCGAGGGGACAACGTTGTTGGTGGGATCCATATCGAGCCATCCGATTCCCGGACAATAAGCAGACACCCAGGCGTGCGATGCATCGGCTCCGACCAGTCTCGGCTGTCCGGGAGGTGGATAGGTGCGAAGGTATCCGCTTACATAACGGGCCGCAATGTTCAGGGAGCGAAGGCAGGCGATCTGCAAGTGTGCGAAGTCCTGGCAGACGCCCCGGCGCTTTCGAAAGACCTCTCCGGTGGGCGTTCGGACGTTGGTCACCTTTGAATCGAAGCGAAAGTCATTGTGGATGCGCGCGGTGAGATCCAGGAGGGCATCCGGCATTGGTCGCCCGGGCGTGAACGACTGGAGCGCGTAGGAGGCAAACTCCGGCCGTACCCGGATGCGCGGCGACTCGAATCCAAACTGATAGGCTTCGAGCCCGGCGGGACTGTGATCGTCGGGAAGCGACCTGACAGCCTCTTCCCAAGGGACCGGCTGTTGCGGCCACGGGGTCGCCTTCCCATCCATTATTACTTCGCTCCGCGACTCCACCACCAATTCCTTGTGCGCCTCCTGCACGGTGAAGAAGCAGAGCAGATTGCCAAAATAGTCCACCCTCTCAGTACGCGTCGCCGGGGACGGTTGGATGCGCAGTTCGTTTTGCGCCAATTGGTGGTGTGGCAAGGTCCGCGGCTTAAGACACGCGACGTGGTTCCCGACCGAGACCGGATATTTGTATTTGTACGTGGTTCGGTGGACGATTCTGTAAATCATTGGCCTATGGTGATCGGTAACGTGCGAGCGTGGCTGAAATACCTGCTGGATAAGTTATTCGACCAGGAAGGCAGCAATCGTTCCAGATCACGGAGAAAACGTTCGAGCCGGGAGAGTCCCTCTAAACCATCCGCCGCCGACGCGGCACCTGGCAGTGGGTATGTCAGCTCTCGCAGATCGAAGCTGCGTAACATTGCCAGCGCGTCCCGCATCGCCTGCGAGTCATCCGGCAGGTGCCTAGGAAGCTTTTGATAGAGGTCCACGAGGTGGCTTAACTGAAAGTCCAAAGACCGGGGGTTCGACTCGTCGGCCATCAGCACATCGAGCACGGCCAAGGGCTGCAGAGTCGTGTAGTACCGCGTCCGATAGGTCATGGAACTGTCGGCTACTTCGAGCAGGCATTCCAGAAGCGACCAGTCCTGCTCGGCGAGCGGTGTGGTGATCTCGCGCAGTTGCCTCGTCGAATAGATCGCGCGCTCGAGACGCCGGCCTGTGGTCAGGAACAGCCAGCCCAATCCGCGGTTGATATTTTCGCGCTCCATTCCGGAGAATGCGGAGAGAAGTTCGAGGCACGAGGTCAGCATTGCTGGATACTCGAGAAACTGTGTGCCGGGCGCTATCTCGATCGAGTCTCGTAGCTGGCCTATGAGAAACACCATGTCGGCCGACAATCGCTCGCGAACATTTCCCCCGACTCGAGATACTTCCGCGAGAGTGGAAGCCAGGCTGTCCGGCCGCTTTGCATCTGTCATTACCGAGATCAATTCCTGTTCGAGTTCGAGCGGAGTCGGCCGCCTGTCTTTGACCTTTGGCAGCTTGCTGAAGCGTGATTCCAGGCAACTGTGCAGTCGGATGATGCAGCCGAGTTCTGCCTCGTCGGCGCGACGGACTCGAGAGATCATCGGGCGCAGGATACGTGCGATGTTTTCTGCGCGCTCGACGTATCGGCCCAGCCAGAAGACATTGTCGGCTACGCTGCTTGGAACACCGCGCGAGACGCGGCGCAGTTCGACCGGCTCATTGCGCGGGTGCAGCAAACTGAATGTGTCCACGGGGCCGTCCCAGAGGACCCAGGCGTCCTTACTGTGGCCGCCGCGCTGCATCGAGACGACGGACCCTGCCGATTCGGCGACCCGCACCAATCCTCCCGGAATCGCGGTCCACCCGTTGCCTGTATTGAGTACGTAAGTACGCAGCACCACGCTGCGCGAGTTGAGGCGGCCGTTTTCCCACACGGGCGCAGTGGATAAAGCGATCTGCTCTTGTGCCACGTACTCGTGGGGCCGGGCGCGCAATTTTTCGGCAAACTTGCCCTTTTCGGCTTGCTGCAGTTCGGCGCCGAAGACCGGTTCCATGCCCCGTGATGGAAACGCTGGTTTTACCACTACGGAGTCGAGATGGTTGAGCACCCAGTCCAGCGCGTACTCCTGGCCGCACCACCAGGTGGCGACGGACGGAAGTTTGAGCTTCTCGCCAAGCAGGTGCCGGGAGAGGCCGGGAAGAAACGGCATGACCGCGGCCGTCTCTATCAGCCCACTTCCCAACGCATTTGCGACCTTCACGTTTCCTGCGACGATGGCATCTACCAGGCCGGGCACGCCTAAAAGCGAATCGCTCCGCAATTCGAGAGGGTCGCAAAAGCTGTCGTCCACGCGGCGCAAAATGACATCGACCTGCTCCAGTCCGTCGACGGTCTTTAGATAGACGCACCGGTCGCGCACTGTGAGATCGGCCCCCTCGACGAGAGTGAAGCCGAGGTATCGCGCGGTGTACGAGTGTTCGAAGTAGGTCTCGTTGAAAGGCCCAGGAGTCAGTAGTACGATTCGCGGATTGTTGCGCTGGGCAAGGCTAGTAAGGGCTTCGCGTTGTGCACGAAAGAAGGGAGCGAGGCGCAATACGTTCGAGGAGCGGAAGAGATTCGGTAGAACATCGGAGACAATGGTGCGGTTCTCCAGCGCATAGCCGCTGCCCGAAGGCGCTTGGGTGCGATCGGCGAGCACCCACCACTGGCCGTCAGGAGAACGCGCAAGATCGACGGCAAGCATATGCAGATAACTGTGCGGCGGAACAGGTACGCCCACTAGCGGCCGAAGGAACGCGGGGTTTGCGTAGAGAAGCGCGGCAGGAAAGTGGCCCTGCGCCACGAGGTCCTGCGACCCGTAGAGGTCCTCGAGGACCAGACTCAGCAACTGGGCGCGCTGGATGATGCCGGCTTCGATGAAACGCCAGTCGTCCGCCGAAATCAGCAGCGGAACAATATCGATCTTCCACGGCCTGTTTGCCCCGAGCGGATCGCTGTAGATGTTGTATGTGATTCCGTTCTCGCGAATACGGCGTTCGGCACGGCCCCAGCGTCGTCCCAACTCCTCGGGGCCGATCTCTCTAAGTGACTCCATCAGGTGCGCCCAGTGGGGTCGAGGAGTCACTCCATCGGCCGACAGTTCATCGTAGGCGGCGGCGTAGTGGAGTGAGGTTTGATACAGGTCCACGGTCATGGGACAAGACCCCGTTTCTCGACTGGGGCTTCTTGTCCGAACGCCGGCCTGCGGAGGTCAAGAGTGAGAGGGAAGATCGGGTCGCTCTGCTGCTCCGATACTGCGATTGGGCCTGACGTATGACCGGACGCTTGAAAGCGTTCCAAGCGCCGTTCCTCGGCCTCCGCAGCGTTCGCTGGCCTCGAGGTGTACCTATGACCGTCGGGTGGTCCTGCGTAGTAAGTGCATCGGCCGATCGAACGATCTTTCCAGCGGTCAATGATGTCGAAGACAAGAGGGGTATGCACAGGGACCGTGGGGTGCAGCGTCGCAGAAAGCCGTCGGGCGCGATACCGTATGCCTGCTACCGCCTCTCCGGCGCCGCCCGCAGGTGTGAGAGGCACTTTGCGCCCGTTGCATGTAACTACGTAGCGGGACTCTGTCACTAACCCCGACACCTTAACCTGCATGCGCTCGAGCGATGAGTCCACGCTGCGGACAGTTCCGCCGGAGGTCGTCTCTTCCGCGAGCACGTTCCACGGCTCAAGGGCCTGGCGCAGTTCGAGTTCGACTCCCTCTGCAGCGATCGATCCGATCCTGGGAAAGCGAAACTCCAGGTGCGAGGCAAACCACTTCTCCTCGAAGTCGTAACCCGACTGGCGCAACTCGGTGAGTACATCGGAAAAGTCGCGCTCGACAAAATGCGGCAGCATAAAGCGGTCATGGAGCGCCGTGCCCCAACGGACCAGGCCACGCTCGAACGGCCGTTTCCAGAACCTACAGACCAAAGCGCGGACCAGCAGCATCTCCACAAGACCCATTCTGACATGCGGAGTCATTTCGAAGGCACGCAATTCGAGCAAACCGAGCCGCAGTCCGAGCCCTTCGGGCGGATAAAGCTTATCGATGCAGAATTCGGCGCGATGAGAGTTTCCTGTAACGTCTACGAGCAGGTTGCGGAACAATCCGTCCACGATGAATGGCGGGCAGTCGTTCGAAGGCAGCTGACTGAAGGCAATCTCGAGCTCATACAAGGCGTCCATGCGCGCCTCGTCCACACGCGGATATTGGCTGGTGGGGCCGACGTACATGCCCGAAAACAGATACGACAACGACGGATGGTTCTGCCAGAACGCCACCATGCTGCGCAGCAGGTCCGGACGGCGCAGGAACGGGCTGTCCAACACGGTCGCTCCGCCGATCACGATATGGCTGCCGCCGCCGGTTGCGACATGGCCGCCATCGTAGTTGAACTTCTCAGCGGTCAACCGATTCTTGCGCGCCTCCTCTACTAGCACGGTGTTAATTTGTTCGAGTTCGTCCCAACTGCTCGCGGGCGGCAGATTTACCTCCAGAACTCCGGGGTCGGGAGTGACGCTGAACGATCGGATCCGAGGATCGGAGGGAGGGGCGTAGCCCTCAAGCCATACCGGCTTATGCAGGTACTGGCAGGTGTCCTCGACGGCGGCGACGAGATCGAGATAGTCCGCGAGCCTCGACGCATACGGCAAAAAGACGTGCAGGCGGCCTTCTCGGGCCTGTACGCACAACGATGGCCTGATTAGCTCCGGTGCTGTCTCGGCTGTGCTCGAGAGAGCAGGCAGCGGATCGGGTATGGGAAGCTTCTCGAAGAGGTCCATGCGGCGAGCTGGTTTTGAGGGGAGCTTGACTCGATCTGCGAAGGGGGCGGCTTCGAACTCGTATTCAATCTCATCGGGCGCGACCCACGGCATCGACTCGGTCGGTATGCGATAGCCTATGGGCGAATCGCCCGCAGTCAAGAGCAGACGTTCCGGACGAGGAAACCACAACTGACTTGACCAGGAGAGCACACCAGCTGGTTGGCGGCGACGAAGGGGCAGAATGTATCCGGTCGGTTCGGTCGACCCTCCTTCAGGTCCGTAAGCAGGCAAAATATTTTTCGAGCTCACCTGGAGGCGTTGCGAAAGCGCTTGTGTGAAGCTGAGTGCGTCGGCAGCACCGAAGGTGTAGTCGTGATCTTCGCGAGCGATGAGATCGATGTTCTCCCATACGGGCACGCCGTCGCTGCGCCAATAACAACTGAGCGCCCAACGCGGCAACGGCTCCCCCGGATACCATTTGCCTTGTCCGTAGTGAAGCATCGCGCCGGGCGCTGTCCTCTCTCGGAGGCATTGGATCAGCGCGAGGCCTCGGCTTCTTTTTATTGGTCCCAGAGCATCGATATTCCATTGTGGACTCTCGGGTTCGTCGATGCCGACGAAGGTGGGCTCGCCGCCCATGGTCAGGCGTACGTCCTGCACCTTGAGGTCTGCGTCGACTTTATGCGCGAGCTGTTCGACCTGCGCCCAATCCTCCTCAGTGAACGGCCTGGACGGTCGCGGTGCCTCGTTCAGCCGGCGAATGGACATGGAGTAGCTGAAGTCTACGTTAGCCGGCGAGACCGTTCCCCCGATGGGCGCGGCCTGTAGAGCGCTCGGAGTGCAGACGAGAGGGATGTGGCCCTCGCCTGCGAACAGGCCCGAGGTCGGATCAAACCCAATCCAACCTGCACCGGGTAAAAACGCCTCCGCCCATGCATGCAGGTCCGCAGAGTCGGTTTGGGGACCGCTGGCACCTTCCAACGTGCTGCCTTCCGACACCAGCTGAATCAGATACCCCGAGACGAAGCGCGCCGCGATCCCCAATTGCCGGAGAATCTGCACGAGCAGCCATGCAGAGTCACGGCAGGACCCCGTGCGCTTTTCAAGGGTCTGCTCGCATGTCTGGACGCCGGGATCCAACCGCGTAATGTACCCAATCTCGTCTCGTACCCGGCGATTCAAGTCGACCAAGAAGGCGACCGTTCCGCGTCTCTCGACCGAAATGCTTTGCAGGAAAGCCTGGAGTAGAGGACCAGCCGGATCGACCGTGCGATAGGGTTCGAGGTCCTTCGCCAGCCCCGGTGCGTACTCGAATGGGTAGTCTTCGACTCCTGGTTCGAGGAAGAAATCGAATGGATTGACAGGCGACAACTCCGCGACGAGATCCACCTCGACCACAAAGTCGTCCGTTTTGTTTGGGAAAAGAAGGCGCGCCAGGTGATTGTGGTGGGGATCGAGCTGCCAGTTGAGGATGTGGTCGACCGGAGTGACGTTGAGCGAGTAGCTGAGGATAGGCGTCCTGCAATGCGGGGCTGGCCGCAACTGTATCACCTGTGGACCGAGATAGACCGCCTTGTCGTACCGGTACTCTGTCCGGTGATTGAGAGCAACCTGTATTCTCATCCACCCTCATGCGGTGCGCGGCTGGAGTGCCTGGCTCGTTCTTTGCGACATTACTAAGGCCTTGAGGCCAGCATCTCGCGGAAGTTCGTGCCGTAAGGCCGCCGACCTTCGGCGCCTTCTCTTGGTTCCAATTCTTACTAGATCGAATTGGACGGAAGCTGAAACCACCATGGCTCGTAAGTCATTGAAAATATGGTGGGCAGTGAGGGACTCGAACCCCCGACATCCTGCTTGTAAGGCAGGCGCTCTAACCAACTGAGCTAACCGCCCGTTCGAATTTAATGGAGCCAAAGTTAGTGTATGGGAGCGGTGCGTGGGATGCAATGTTTTCGAGATTGCTTCACGCAGAGCTTGGCACCGGCAACGTCGG
>Ga0210383_10002714_pt1 | contig 15964 bp, 5 predicted proteins | sample IncBWC14OmetaG_FD_160072 | JGI IMG/M metagenome (GOLD analysis project Ga0210383, IMG submission 160072) | Forest soil microbial communities from Barre Woods Harvard Forest LTER site, Petersham, Massachusetts, United States - Inc-BW-C-14-O ...
TTTCATCATTCCTCCGCTCGTGCGCTGTCGTAGTGCGGGGCCGATTGCGTTGAGCTGTCGGTGACGGATGCGACAGACATCACTACTGGCCACCAGTGGGCACCGCTGTGGAGCGGTGTATGTCTTCGAAGCCAGTGTCTCCGTGGGCAGCAATCATTGAAGTGCAGAGCCGGGCGGGACTATGCGGCATATTCTGAAATTTCGTCAATGCACGCCGGCGCGTCTTTCGCTCATCGGCCAACGCATTGATTCTGCGAGGTTTTCGGTGACAAATCCTCTGCGTGGCGGTTGTTGAAAAGTGTCGTTGTGGGTGCTAGGCTGCGGTCACTGGGTTTTTATCGCGATGAGTAATGCCCTCCAAAGTGGGAAAGTAATCCGCTTCGGCTCGTATGACGCCGACTTGCTCAGCCAAGAGTTGCGCAAGGGCGGCATCCGAGTGAAATTGCAACCGAAGCCCTTCCAGGTGCTGACGATTTTATTGGAACGCGCCGGCATTGCTGTGAGCCGCAGTGATCTCAAGAAGCTATTATGGAACCCTGAGACGTTCGTCGACTTCGATCATGGGCTGAACACCGCGATAAACAAGATTCGCGAGGCGCTAAATGACTCTGCCGAGAATCCGAGATTCATTGAGACACTTCCAAATGGGTACCGCTTCATTGCAGATATAGTCAATCCAGCTACAAGCTCTGAATTCGCAACCTCGATCCAAGCCGTCACTCAGTCTTCCGCGCCCCCGACTGAAACTGCGATTGCCGAAGCAACGCGACGGCAGTCCCGTTTCGGCGCTGTTGGCATTGTCACGATCTGCCTCGTGGCTGCAATTCTTATTACTTTTCTTCTTAAGAAAGAGGCATTCAGTCGTCCTGCAGCTCACATTAAGTCCATTGCGGTACTGCCGCTACACAATCTGTCTGGCGATCCTGCACAGGATTATTTCAGCGACAGCATGACTGACGAACTGATCACACAATTGGCGAAGATAAGTTCTCTGCGCGTAGCTTCGGCCGGGTCGGTGATGGCATATAAGAATACAAATGCGCGCGCGTCTGAGATCGGGCGAGCTTTGAAAGTTGACGCGTTTGTAGAAGGAAGCGTGCTGCGCGCGGGCGATCAAGTGCGGATAACGGCACAACTGGTTGATGCGTCAACGGACCGGCACATTTGGGCCGAGGACTATCAAGGAGAGATGCGCAATGTTCTAATCCTGCAGGCCAACATAGCATCGGCGATTGCTACAAAGGTTCAGGCAAACCTTGCTCCCTCCGAAAAGCAAAAGTTTACTCAGCCTCACGCGGTCGATCCGCGTGCGTATGACGCATACATTAAGGGGCGCGGTTACTGGTTTCGCAGCAAAACCTTCGGCGGCCAACCTGATGATGTAGAGAAAAGCGGCGAGGCGTTTCGGCAAGCTCTCCAATACGATCCGAGTTATGCAATCGCTTACAGCGGCCTAGCTAACTATTATGGAATCAAAGCGGGGATGGGGTCCATGCCGGTGGCCGAAGGATGGAGATTATCGGAAGAAGCCTCGCGAAAAGCGCTCCTGTTGGATAAATCGATGGCGGAAGCGCATTGCTCGCTCGCTAGCAAGCTGCTTTATTACGATTGGGACTGGGCTGGCACGGAAAGGGAAATTCAACGGGGATTGGAATCTGATCCTCATTACGCAGAGCTGCATAATCTCTATTCCCACCTACTGGCGATTACGGGGCGATTTGATGAAAGCATAGCGGAGGCTCATCGCGCCGAAGAGCTCGATCCGATGGGCGAACGCACTGCGGTTCAGCGCGCCTTGCGGTTCAGTCGGCGCTACGATCTGTTTCTCGCAGAGGTCGAGAAGGTTTTTTCAGGGAATCCTTCGCGAATTCATCAGGAAAGGGCGATGGTCTTCAGGGTCAGAAGGGAATATGCGCGAGAGGTGCAGGAAACCGATCAACAACTGCGCGCGGACGGGTGTTTAGCGTGTGCAGACCTACTTGCCCGCGCCTATGAGAATGGAGGCTACGCCGGCTGGCTGATGGAGAGATTGTCAGCGTTGAAAAAACGGGCGGAAACAGAGAGCATTTCTCCATTCGATTTTGCGGAACTCTATACAGCGATGGGTAACGCCGACATGGCAATGAATTATCTCGATACAGCTTACCAAGAGCATACCTACGAGGTAGCGAGGTTGCAGCTCAATCCAATGTTAGACCCCTTACACAATAATGCCCGCTACCGAGAGCTCGTACGGCGAATCGGCTTGCCACAATAGACGGCGGTGAAGGAATCTGAGGTCTCGGCGTTCGATTTCTCCGTCCTCGTCCCTTGTACTTCCGTGGCGAAACGCCCAACCGACAGCAATCGAGGCAAAAGCCAAGTGTCGAAGCGATGCCAAAGACCGATGTTTGGAACCGCGCTTGTGCTTCTGTTTTGTGTGTTTCGAGGTGTAATTTCTTTCGCACAAGTCAGTAGTGGCTCGATATCAGGGACGGTCGTTGATTCCCAAGCATCTTTGGTTGCAGGCGCCGAAGTGAAAGTGATCGATTCCCAAACGAACCAGGAATTCAGATTAATTACGGGCCTTGACGGTTTCTTCCAGGCGAATTTGTTGTCAATAGGGATTTATAGAGTGGAAATATCCAAGACCGGGTTCCAGAAAGTGATCCTTAGGGACGTTTCTGTCAGAGCGGGTTCCAATCAAGGTCTCGGGATTCTGCAATTAAAAGTCGGGGATATTGAGACTACGATTGAGGTGGCGTCGAACCCTCAGCTTATAACCCTGACCGAAGCCCAAATCTCCAGTTCCTTTGGCGCCGAAACTTTAACAACGTTTTCAGGCATCCTGGAGAATAACGGGCTCGATAATCTGGCCCTTTCTGTGCCGGGAGTGGTCAACAGCCGGGATTTGGGATTTTCTGCTGCGAACGGAGCGCAATTCGCGGTGAATGGATTGCGGGGGAGAAGTAACGACCAGCAGATCGATGGGCAAAACAATAATGATAATTTGGCCACTGGTCCGAGCCTGCCGATTTCGGATCCAGAGTTTGTTGCTGAATATCAGATTACGACGAGTAACTTCGGCGCTCAGTATGGCCGGAACGCGGGATCCGTCGTTAATGTTCTAACCAAATCCGGAACAAACAATCTTCACGGTTCCGCTTACGCGGCCGAAGGGAATTGGAGGTTCAACGCCTTGTCGGCGAACCAGAAACTATTCGAAGGTTTGACTCAAGTGCCGCCTTTTAACGATGCGTTTGCCGGTGCCACGCTTGGGGGAGCGATCGTGAAGGACAAACTGTTTTTTTTTGGCGGCGTCGATTCGGAAATTCTCAATGAAGCAGGCGTTTTCGGCACCGGGCAACTGACTCCTACGCCGGCGGGCATCGCGACATTGGCCGCCTGCTTTCCAGGAAGCACCTCTATAACGGCCCTGAAAAATTATGGTCCCTACGCTGTGAAGGCTGGAAATCCCACACCGCAAGCGCCGGCAGTAGTAGAGAATTTAATGAATTGCCCCGGTGTGACCATGGCAGGGATACAGAGAGCGCTACCCGCCGACGGGCGGAAATATAATTTTGTGGCAAGGCTTGATTATCAAACGAACGCAAACCATTTTTATGGCCGCTATATCTACAGTAACGGTAAAAATGTGAACAGCAGCGGAAATCCCGAGGCCGGTTATCCGTCCGATCTTTCAGCGCTTTCTCAGGATTTTGGCTTCAGCTGGGTACGGTTCATCAACGATCACACCGCGAACGAATTTCGCGCTTCTTATGGCAGGCTCAGCGCTCAAGATGGCGGCAACTCGTATGGCAATACAGTTCCGCAGTTTAGGGAACTCGGAAATGCGATAACGTTTATTAATTTCAACGATCCATCATTGCTCAGCTTGGGTATACCTATAAGCTCTCCCCAAGGCCGCACTGATAATACTTATCAAGTTCAGGATAACTGGACTCAGATTATCGGACGCCACGCACTAAAGGCCGGAGTAAATTTCACATATTTGCGATCATCCAATACGGTTCTGCCGAACTACAACGGTGAATTCCGATTCGACGACTACGGCGCACTCGGTGCGAATGTTCCTAACAGAATTCAGATTGCATTGGGAAACCCCAATTTAAACTTCCGGGAAAAGGACACATTTGTGTATGCGGGTGACGATTTTAAAATATCGACGAACTTGACGCTGAATCTTGGTTTGACCTGGTCGTACTTCGGGCAGCCGGTCAACCTTCTTCACGATTTAACGACGCGAATGCAAACAAGCAGCGATCCTCTTTGGAATCCGATTCTCCCGTTGAGCGTCACTACTGTTCCATCGACTCCGGCTCCGAAGAATAGTTGGGGGCCGGGCATCGGATTCGCATGGTCGCCCGAGAATGGATTGTTCCGGCTTAGTCCCCAGAAAGTGGTTGTTCGTGGCGGATATCGACTTGCCTACGATCCTCCTTACTACAATCTTTATCTCAAAATCGCGACCAGTGCGCCCAGCGTGCTTCTGACGACGTTGACTGGGTCAGATGCCAGCGCGAATCCCTTACCGGAAGTGATCACCGGAACGAATATAAGGGCGTTGCTCGCACCTCACCTGCAAACAGGAATTTTTGATCCTCGAACATTTTTGCAGACCTCTATTTCTCCGAATTTCGGACCGGATCGTGTTCATGAATGGTCGCTCGGAATTCAGCTCCAGATAGTGCCAAATGCGCTGGTCGAAATACGCTATGTTGGCAATCACGCTCAAAATCTATTTCAGACCATTAACGCCAATCCCTTCATCCAAGGGCTCGCAAATGAATATCCCAGCCTCGTGCCAGTTGGGCTTGTTCCTTGTCCGGTACCGAAAGCAGCAGTGCCACAATCCGCCGGACGAATATCTTGCGACGGTAGTGCTCTAGTTCGCGAACGCACGAACACGGGATATTCCGATTATCAGAGCGTTCAGACCGAATTGAGGTCCCATCGTTTGTGGAACCAACTCACTTTGAGGTCCGCTTATGTCTTCAGCAAGACAACTGACAACGCAAGCGAGATCGGCGCGACTTTGGCGGCGGGAGGAACATTCGCCCTATCTCAAAGTCAGGTCAATTTCAAGGATGGGGAGCATGGGCTCTCGGGGTTCGACTTTCCCCAAAACTGGGTCCTCACGGCGCTGGAAGAATTACCGTTTCAACGATCTGAGCAGGGTTTTCTCGGTCACGTGTTTGGAGGATGGAAAACCTCGGGAGTCTACACACTTTCTTCGGGTCAACCGTACACGGCAGCTCAGTCAGGTCTTAATTGTGCGAGCCGAGGCGGCGCGTGCGGCGGAATTCCCGACGACGTAAATCCATATGATCCCCAGTTTAACGCCGCTTTCGCGGGGCCGGATGGTTCGTTGAGGCCTTTCCTCGGCGCGTTCAATGCCCCGGCGCAATCGGTCGGGATCTTTGCGCAGGATATTTGTGCCGTGGACACCAATGGGAATCTTTGCGGGAATCCCGCGATTCGCGCCACTACTTTGGTGAGCCTAAATGAATTCAACAATGGCTTTACAGGAACAAAAACAGATATGGGAATTACAATATCGGATCCTCTTCATCCGGCGAGCGTCGTCGATGCCAAGCAAGTGCGCTTCATTGCGAACACAGCAACGGCTGACAAGGTGTTTGGGACGCCGTTCGGCAATGTTGGTCGAAACACGCTGCGCGATTCGAAGACGAACGTTCTGAACCTGTCCATTTTCAAGACTGTTAAAATATCAGACAAGTTTAACATCCAGTTCAACGCGGACTTTCTAAATGCCTTCAATCATCCTAACTATCTGACGATTGACCCGTTCATTGATGATGCGGGGTTGTTTGCCGAGAGAGTCGGCTTCGCGAATCCGAAGGTGCAGACCGCCGGTAGCCGAGCGATATGGTTCGGATTGAAGTTCTTTTTTTGACGGACGCCCTGACAGCTACCTGCATGCGTTTGCTGTTCTTGCGGTTAGCGCGTAGGTATCTCAGTGGGCCGAGCTCGCGTAGTAGTCAATCACGTACAAATTCTTCGCCAACAGATTCGTGCCCTCGAAGCCTGTTCCCAAAGGAAAAATTCCACTCAAGCGCATCCGAGTCCCCGGAAAGTAGTGAACCAACAGCCAGGTTCGTTTCAAGAAGAGAACAATTCGGCGCAGAAGTACAGAAATAGATGTTGAGAACAGAGATTATCACCACCAATCTCGATTTGAGATAGGTGGTGCGAAGAGGATTTATCAACACCTTATCTAGATCCTGCCTTTTAGAATTGAAGCTGCACTTTCAGCTGAATATTTCGTGGCGATGAATCGCCACCCAGGCCGCTTCCCAGGATGCCGGTCGGCGGACTTTCCATGTTAAAAATCTGGCCAAACGACGGGATCGAACTGAACTTCATGGGGCGGCCGAAATTTGGGTGATTGAAGAAATTAAACGCCTGAAAACCAATCCCGAGCTGGCCGCTTTCCCAACGCGGAATCTTTGTATTCTTCATGAGGCTGAAATCCGTATCCACATATCCCGGATAGCGAAAATGATTTCGGCCTTGGGGCAACGAAACGGTAGGACCGCTGCACGGGCCGCCCGGCCCCGGCAGATTGCCGGTATTGAATCCGGTTTCGCAACCGGCTTGGATAAAAAGTGCCGCGGGGTTTGGGGTGATACCATCCGAGAGAACCTCCGGCGGCAGGCACGGACGCGGAGCCAGCGGAATCGCCGCTCCTTTGCCGCACGGCGTCGCAGCCGGGAGCGGTCCCACTGGAACGGAATAGATCGGGTTGAAAAAATTGTTGGCCTCGAGACTGAAAATCTGAGTGAGATCAAACACCGTGTAGGGAAAACCCGTGCGCGCGAAAACAGCGCCTGCCACCTGCCACCCTTTCACCATAAGATCGGGTCCGTGGCCGCGCAATGCCGCCTTCACCGGTACTTCCCACACGTAGTTGGCATTGAACGAATGGCGCACGTCATAATCCGCTGGCCCATAGCTGCCCCGAAAATTGTTCGGATCTTGAGGAACCGGGGCGCTGCCGCTGGCGAATTCAGATAAGCCGCCGTTTGACACTTCGTCGAAGGCGTGTCCGTACGTGTAATTCGCTTGGACAATCCCGCTGCTCCAACCGGTGAACCGATGCTGGAACGAGACAACCAGGCCGTTGTAATTCGAAACGCCAGCAGTCGTCAGCTGTGTCACCTCGCTAAAACGCGGATCGGCGCAAGGAGGTACCGGCGGGCTCGAACATTCTCCGGGTGGCAATGTACCGAACCCAAACGCATTTGCGGACCTATTCTGAATCAGTTCGTGAATACCGTGGTTGCCGAAATAACCGACGCTCAGCGAAGTGTTCGGTCCAAACGCCTGTTGCACTTCGAGGCTCCATTTCTGATACTGCGGCGATTTGATCGAGCGATCGGGGCTCACTAAAGACGGCGGCGAGAAACCCGCTACCTTTTCCTGGATTTGAGCGAAGCTTTCTCCCGCCGCAAAACCCGCCAGAAATTCCGAGTTCGAGTTGGCCGTTTGCTTGAACAGGCTCGTCGTCTCATTCGGCGCGATGTTGTCGCCCTGAATTATGAATGTGTTGAACAGCGGGGGATTTGAGGCGAGAGAACCTGTGGCTGCTATGCTGGGCAAAGCGTCGTAGAACACGCCGATTCCACCGCGAATCACGGTGCTATGCGTCAGACCCAACGGCTGCCACGCAAAGCTGAATCGTGGCGCCCACAAAATGCTCTGAAGACCCTGGTACGCCTGTTTCAGATTTACCAAAATGGCTTGATCGTAGGGCTGATCCGGATCGTGGCTCACGGATGCGAAGGGTCCCGTGAGTCGAGCAAAACATCGCGATTGGCAAACCGGGTTCGACTGGTGCTCGGCTCGCAAAGCCAGCGTGAGCGATAGATTGGATCGCGCGCGCCACTCGTCTTGCGCATAGGCTCCAAACTCATAGCTCGCGAATGGCTGGGACGTTTCCGAGGTAAACGCTTGGCCGAGTTGCGTTGTATCTGAATGTGGAGTAGCCGGGTCGGTGCCACCCTGGAAAAACGCATCCAGACTGAAAGGCACGAGTGTTCCCTGATCCACACCCGGGAAGCTGGGATTATCGTTGCGAATAAGGCTCGCGCCAAATCCGAGCTTGTGACTGCCCCATGTTTTGACAAAATCGTCCGAGAATTGGTATTGCGTGACTTTGTATCCGAAGGGCACGTCCTGGCTGGCGCCCACGTTTGTGAACGTACCTGTGGTCCAGTTCAGCAAAGTGGGCAACGCCGCCTCTGCCAATGAAGGGCTGTCAGGACCAAAGAGCGCGCTGCCGTGCCAACCTGCTAGAAGGATTTGGTTCACAGCCGTGGAGCTGAACGTGTGCGTCTCGCCGAGCTGGCCTTGCCACCCTGGCTGAGTGCTATTCACGTTGAACACAGAGCTGATTGGGTCGGTACTGGTGGCCTGATGCCCTCGGCTGTAATCGAGCAAGAAAAAGAGGCGGTCCGCCGGCCGGGCGTTCCAATCGACGCGACCGGAAAACAACATATCCTTTGTCGGTCGGCTTAGCGTGGTTTCATAGTGCGCCGCGCACGGGACGGTGGTTCCCAGACCGTTCGGCCCGATGAATCCAGTGCACCCCGTCGGATCCTGTGGCGAAGGGCCGCCCGGCAGCGCGGTGGCTGCGCCCGGCGCGTTGTTATAGAGATTGAATATCTGTTTGTAAAACGCGTCCGACGCGGAAGCTGAGCCGAACCTCGAATCAATGTTCGCGATCGTCGCGGCTTCGAACTGAGGGCTCGGCAGAACGACCGATAGCGGACCTACTGGTATCAACAAAATCAGGCCTTCGGTGTCAAAGAAAAAGAAAAGTTTGTCCTTCTTGATCGGACCGCCAATCGAGGCCGCCCATTGATTCGCGTTATCGAAAGGCCGCGGTCCACCAGTGGCCTTATTGATCCAATCATTTGCGTTCAACACGCTCCCATTCCAGAAATAATCCGCGTTGCCGTGAAACTGATTTCCGCCAGATTTTGTGATGTAACTCACTGCCGATCCTGCCAGCACTCCGAACTGACCTGTATAGCCATTGCTGACGATCGTCGCTTCTTGAACGCTGTTAGTTCCGAGGAGTAAATTGCTGGCCCCAGACGCATTCCCATTGGAACTGATGTCCGTATAGCTCATGCCGTTCAACGTAAACATGTTGGAGGTGCCGGGCATGCCCAAAATCGAAAAGTTACCGGTTCCGCTGTCCGTGTTCATGATGGCCCCGGGGGATGTTTGCGCTATGTAGGTGAGGTCGTTCCCCGGATTGGGCACGTCCGCAACTTGCAGTGCACTCATTGTTGACGCCGCGTCTCCGTTCTCCGCGTGGATGAGCGGCACCTCTCCGGTTACAGTCACTGTTGAGCTCGTCCCGGCGATCAGGAGCCTAATGTTTAGAGTGGAAGGGGGGCCGACGTTGACATCGAGGACCTGCCTTATCGTCTGGAAGCCCACATGTGCCACTTCCAGCGTGTAATTGCCGGGCGGCACAAAAAAGAATGCATACTCCCCGGTGGAGCTAGTAGCTTTTTCTTGGGTGATTCCCTTTGCGTTGTCCGTCAACTCGACGTTCGCGTCGGGGACGACGGCATTGCTCGGATCTGTCACAACTCCTGTGAGCCCGCCGGAGGTGGCGCTCTGCGCTGCGCCTCCGCGCGAAAGTGTGATGCTGGCGAGCAGAAGAATTGAAAAAGTTAGAAATCGCGGTGGGATCATTCGATCCGCTCTGAAAGTAATGGAACCGGCGAGTTAATCTATGCGAACGTATATGATTGGACATATATCGTCAATCCACATTTTCGAATGATTCCATTTCAAGAGGACTTAAGCGGATTTTCAGTGCGAGGCGCTCGTGTCGCTCAGGAGGACGATGTCTGACTCCGCCTTCAGACTGAGAATGGCGATAGTTTTTGAGTCAGGGGAGAATCGGAAGTTCAAGATCTCGTTGTTTACAAAATTTGTAAGTTTCCGCCCCGGTGACCCATCGAGCGGCTGTCGCCACAAGTTCTGACCACCACCTAATTGAGCGGTATAGATGATCGCTTTGCCATCAGGCGTGATGCGCGGATGGCTCGGTTCGCGCTGATCTGTTTCGAGGAGTCGAGCGACCGGCGATGAGGCGGGAGAGTCCAAGTTCAATAGCGCGATTTTCGATGCGAACGGATCCTGCGGGTTCTCCGGAGTCATCACGACCAGCCATGCCAGCAGTTTGCCGTCCCTCGAAACCGAAATGCCGTCACCGGTCGGTTGCCCCCGTATCCTCGCCCCCGGAACGGCCTCGGCGTTGCCTCCATCGATCGGCACCCGCATGATCTGCGGTGGAACGCTGGTATAGAAGTACGCCCACTTACCGTCGGCCGAGCAAGCCGGATTGAAATCGTGTCCTACGCTCGTCAGCTTCATTGGTCGAGAACCTGTCGCCTCGACTCGCCAGATGTTGGTTTTTACGTCGCCCGCGCGTCCCGACATTTCCAATAGAATCCTCTTTCCTCCCGGACAGCTGTCGATACCCGTAATCGACACGTTTGGGTCGCTTGTGACCACCGATTCGTGGCTCCCATCTAAACTCTTCCTTACGACCTTCGAAAACTCGGCGAGAAAGAGGGAATCGTTCGAAGCCCAGTCCATTTCGGTGATCTCTCTTTCGGCCGCCAGCCCAGCACTCACCGGAAGTATTCCCCCCGCCGCCGACACAAATTCCAGGTATCTCGGATATCTCCTTTGCGACACTGTGATCGATTTCCCGTCCGCGGAAACGGTCAAGCCCGAGTAGTCCGCCGTGTCGTTGGTGATCCAGCGGAAAGTCCCATCGGGATAGGAGAAATAACCGATTTGTCCCCGCTCGTCAGGGGCCGATCGAATGTCAGTACGGGAAAAGAGTCCACGGCCGTTCGGCGCCCAGGCGAGTTCGGCGACGCGCTTATCCTTTAGATTGGCGAAATCCCGAACTTTTCTGGCGTTCATATCGACGAGCACCACTTTTGAACCGAAAGTGTCTGCGCGCCCGACGGCGCCTGCAATCCACTTTCCGTCCGGAGACCACGAGAGTCTGTTCATGGCTTCGTCCACTGGCCCAGTTAGAAGTACCCGCTCATCAGAACCATCGAGATTGGCAATCAGTAGCCGAAACTCCTTAGCTGCGAAACGAGCATAGGCAATGCGCTTTCCGTCGGGCGAGAACGTAACGTTTGAATCGACGTCGTGCGCTACCAGTTCGGGAACTCCGCCGAGAACCGTTACGCGCTTGAGGTCGGTGACTCCCGGCGCATTCGCTCCTTGGCGGTAATACACGTAGTTGCCATCGGGAGAAAATGCCAAGTTACCGTAATCCGAATCGGTGGCCGGAGCGATCTGCGTATGGGTGTTCGTTGGAACGTTACGCAGCCATAAGCTCTTTTTGCCGCCGCTATTGGTTTCAATGAGAATGAAATTCCCCTGCGGGGAGACGGCGGCGCTGTCGGACGTGCCGTCGCTGGTTATTTGAGAGATCGTGAAATGTTCAAATGGCTCCGCTGTTGGCTTGCCTTGCATCAGGGCGTAGACGCCGTAACCGGCCGCCGCAAGCACCCCGAGGGTGATTAGGATTCCAACAAGAAACTTGCCCTTGTGTTGCTGCGCCACGGCGACTACCGCTGCGCTGCCGGAGACGTGGGCCGAACTCCCGGCCTGAACCCCCGGCGAGGGGGCGGTTTCTGTGCCTGGCGCGCCCGATTCCGTCATGCGCGCGCGACCCGAACTCGTGTCACGTTTGAGCCGCTGCAAATCCGAACACAAATCGGAAGCGTGCTGGTAACGCAACTTTGGGTCTTTTTCGAGCGCTCGCGAAATGATGCGTTCGAGATCGAACGGCACCTCGGGATTCGCACGCGTGGGCGCGGGAGGTTCGCCTTCCAGAATCGCCGCAAAAATTACGCCCGACGTGCCTCCCGTGAAAGCCTGTCGCCCGGTGGCCATCTCATAAAGCACGAGGCCGAAAGAAAAGATATCCGACCGCCCGTCGAGCGACTCACCGCGCACCTGCTCGGGGGACATATATGCCACAGTGCCGAGAGCTGTTCCGGGGCTTGTGAGATTCGGATCCATATCAACCGTGACGCCCGTCACGGTGATGCTGTCGCCCACGTTCTTGTTTACGAGTTTGGCTAGTCCGAAATCGAGGATTTTCGCTTTTCCCCGTTGCGTGACAAAAATATTGGCGGGCTTGATGTCCCGATGGACGATCCCTTCTGCGTGCGCAGCATCCAGCGCATCCGCGACTTCGATCGAAAGATCAAGCAGGGTGTCGAGCGGCAGCGGCTGTCCGTTGATGCGACGCTTGAGCGTGACGCCCTGTAATAGCTCCATAGCGATGAAGGGCACACCCGAATCTTCGTCAATTTCGTGGATCGTGCAGATATTTGGGTGATTGAGCGCTGAAGCGGCTTGCGCTTCGCGCTGGAATCGTTCGAGCGACGTCGCGTCTTGCGCCCCGCCGGCCGACAGGAATTTCAGCGCGACCAGCCGGCGTAACTTTGTGTCTTCGGCCTTGTAGACCTCGCCCATACCGCCGCCGCCGACTTTTTCCACAATTCGGTAGTGGGAAATCGTGCGGCCGAGAATGGGTGAAGGTTCGCTCACTGGGCGTGCATCTTACGCCGCCCCCAAGATAACTGTCGAGAACAGGGATTATCACCAGCCATCTCATTTCGAGATTTCTGGTGGGAAGAGGATTTATTAACAGATATCCAAATCGCCCCAGATTTCTACTGCTCCGTCACATGTCGCTTCCGATGAGTCCGCTATCCGGGAGTTCGACCTCGCGTGGTAGACTCCTGCCGTTTGAACAGCGATCGAACGCGAGGAGGGCGAATGCGCAGATGGCTCCTGACAATGTGCTTTCTTCTTGCCGTACCTGCTTGCGCGCAGAGCCAGAAGACTCCGATTCAGATCACCGCCGATCTTACTGACGCACCTCGCAAGCTCTATCACGCGGAAGTTGATCTACCGGTGACCCCTGGCCCGCTCGCGCTTACGACTCCCAAATGGATTCCCGGCACTCACCAACCTTTCGGTCCCGTCTCGAGCATCACTGGTGTAGTGTTCACCGCCAACGGCAAGACTCTCGCGTGGCGCCGCGACGATGTGGATCTCTACCAGTTTCACGTGACGATTCCCGAGGGAGTCTCGACGCTTCACGCGCATCTCGATTGCATCGTTACGACCAATATCACGCAGAAGATGGCGCTGCTTGATTGGGAGACCCTCATGCTTTACCCCGCCAACACGCCTGTCCGCGACATTCTCATCCAGCCATCGTTGATTGTTCCAGCCGGGTGGAGCATCGGCACGGCGCTATCCCCGATCGGCAGCGGCGGCGCGTATCCGCTTCCGTCACCCGGCAGCACCACTCACTTTGCCGTCACAAATGTGGAGCAGCTTGAGGATTCGCCGGTACTCACCGGCCAATACTTCCAGGAATTTGCGGTGGCTCCAGAAATTTCACCGAAGCACGTTGTCGACGTCGCTTCCGATTCTCCCGAAGATTCGAAACTTTCACCGGCTGTGCTTGCTGGAATTGCGAATCTCGTTCGCGAAGCGGATGCCTTGTACCGGTCGCACCACTACCGCGATTACCATTTTCTTATTGCGCTGTCGGACGTGATTGGTGGCGACGTGACTCTGGAGCACGAACAATCGTCAGAATACGGAGTGCCGGAGAAATTTTTCGCAGAGGAAGCCTTTCTCGTGGCTGAGGGCGACCTGCTCCCGCACGAGTACACCCACTCATGGAACGGCAAGTATCGCCGTCCCGTGGGACTCTACCAGCCTGATTTCGCAACGATGCAGCAAGGCGCTTTGCTCTGGGTGTACGAAGGTATGACGCAATATCTCGGCAACATCCTTGCCTCACGCGCAGGAATAAGGACGCAAGCGCAATACCGCGATATTCTTGCCGCGACTGCTGCTAATCTCGATTACACGCCCGGCCGCGAATGGCGCTCAACGGAAGACACCGCAATTTCCGCCAGTATTCTTCGCGGAGGCCCCCAGGCTTGGATCAATTGGAGGCGTAGTCAGGATTATTACGATGAGGGTCAACTCGTGTGGCTGGATGCGGACACGCTTATTCGCAAGTTGACCAACAATCAAAAATCGCTCGACGACTTCCAGCACATTTTTCTGGGAAAGGGCGGCAACACCGGGCCGCTGATCGTTACTTATACTTTTGACGAGCTGGTGCAAGATCTCAATGCCGTCGCGCCCTACGACTGGTCGACATTTTTCCGCGACCAGATTCTGAGAATCACCCCGCGTGCCGATCTCGCCGGAATCGAGCGGGGCGGCTACAAACTGGTGTACGCCGATAAGCCGAATGCCTCCGTGGCGGCGGTGCAGCAGGCTCTTGCCGCCTTCGCCCCCGGAGGAATTCCGCCGATCGAGGCCTGGTACTCGATTGGTCTAATCGTTGGCGGCGACGGAAACATTCAAGATGTCCGCTGGAATGGCCCCGCCGCCAAAGCAAAACTTGCGCCGGGTTACAAAATCATCGCTGTGAACGGACAGGTTTTCTCCGGCGACCGACTGCGAGCTGCGATTCACGATGCAAAGGGCAAATCCGAGCCGATCCACATCACGTTTCAGGCTGATACGTTTCTTTCCACCGCCGACATCGATTATCACGATGGCGAACGCTATCCCGCCCTGGAGCGCGTCGAGGGAACGCCCGCATATCTGGACGATATCACCAAGCCCGTGGCATTGTCTCCGCCGGCACAACCCAAATCAAAAGCGAACAATCCGTAAACGACGATTGAGTGAAGCGACTCGAAGCGCGTCGCGCTGGGGACTCCGGGCGATGCGCTACCGAAACGTTGCGATCGGCACGATAAGTGTTGGTAACCGGGATTATCACTACCGATCTCAAGACGAGATAGGTGGTGCGAAGAGGATTTATCAACATCTATCCGTAACAAGCCTTCCGGGGCGACGGCCGTGGCAAGCGATGAAGCAAGAGCTGCCCACCGGAACCGGCACTCCAGCAAATGCTGCTCTAATGTTTCACGCTTTACAACTCAAGTTAGTTTTCGACCGCATCGCGTCTTACGCGATGCACCGGGCCGGTGCGATGGTATTAGTGAACGTCATGCGGATTCCGTGCTTTGGCCGCAGAATGACCATTGGACGAGCTTCGATCTGTTGGCCCGGAGCCAGGTGAAAATCGTATTTTCTGAGCAGATCGCTCAAAATCATGAGGATCTGAAGCATCGCGTAATTTCCCCCGATACAGCTTCGCGGTCCGCCCCCGAAGGGGAGGAAGGTGAAGGGAGTGCGCAGCTTGTCGTTCGCTTTGGTGAAACGCTCCGTATTGAAAATCTCAGGATTCTGCCAGTAGCGCGGAGCATGGTGCGCACCGTACACATACACAATGACGGTCGATCCACGGGGTATGGCGAGGTCGCCTACGCGGTCGTCCGCGACAGCCATGCGGTCGATCATCCAAAACGGCGGGTAGAGGCGGAGCCCCTCCTGAATAACCTGAGTCGTAAATTCGAATTTGGGAACGTCGGTGTAGCTCAGGGGCGCTTCGCCTAGCACAGAATCAAATTCCTGCCTTACCCTTTCGAGACAATCCGGACGCGTGCTCAAAAGATAAAAGAGCCACGATAGCGCATTCGACGATGTTTCATGGCCGGCGACGAGAAGTTGCATGCTTTCACTGAGGATGAGCTTATCGCTCATGCCTTCACCATCGCTGTAGCGTGCATCCATCAAAGTCTGCAGCAGATCGTGGCCGGCCGGTTCGTTGCGGCGCTTCTTGATGTACTCGAGCAGAACAGCGTCCGCGCGGGTGCGCATGTCTTCGTGCCTGCGCAGTTCCCCCGAGACGGCGAACCAGGGATTCAGATAGGGCTGAAGGGTTTGCCGAACAATGAATTCCTGGACAGTGCAGATCGTATGGCTGACA
>Ga0210383_10002715_pt1 | contig 15964 bp, 16 predicted proteins | sample IncBWC14OmetaG_FD_160072 | JGI IMG/M metagenome (GOLD analysis project Ga0210383, IMG submission 160072) | Forest soil microbial communities from Barre Woods Harvard Forest LTER site, Petersham, Massachusetts, United States - Inc-BW-C-14-O ...
GGTCTATAGCGGTCGTCAAGATACAGGTAGTTGTGTGGTATATTTACAATTGTGAAGGTCCATCAAGGGTTGGCTGCCGTACCTGTCTAGTAGTTTGGAAAACGATGAACATGGGCGCGAATCTGGTATCACATTATAGCAGAGAGATTGTAGACGAAGTCGAGCACTGAGAAGCATTAAACATTGCCATCTAGAAGAGTTACATAATTACGACTCACATATTGCTCAAGATCTGCGTGAGACTTTCCGAGCGGCAAGGTCGCTGGTTTGGCCCAAACCTTAGGAACAGGTATAACGTCTGAACAATCTGTCAAAGAGTCGACATCCTGTCCATTGTTGGCGACCTTCATCATCGACACGCGAAATGCAGCCATCATGGCTTCTTGGTCGTCTACATCGTATTAAGGTCAGTCATCATATGTTTTCCGAGAGATTAAAGGAAGTGCAACTGGAGAACAACTGCCATTTGCATGCTGTCCTAGAGTCGCGGGCGATGGCAGCATCTGACGCAAGACGAAATTGGGCCGGCATAGGTGACTTCGCTTCGCCTTTGTTCACTCCGCTGCCAGGGAACGCCGTCCCCTTGAGTAAAGTCTGATCATAATAGACACTATCGTCAGTCCCGATTTGGTTTGTTTGGACAGTGTCGACCCACCTCTAGATAGAACTGATTATCAAATGCATGAGGTGTCGAATCCATTGGGGTTCCTGGAATTGTAGGGTCTATCGCCTCCTGCGTCCCGATAGAATGGGCCGCGAGGAGAGCAACGGTGTCGTCTGCAGTGAACCCTGCATCGTTCATTCGAGAAAGGATGTCGGTGACAGTATCTGCTGGCGATGGGATGAGGTTGGCTGGGGAAGCTCTTGTAGCGTCTGGTCGGCCCGAAAGAAATTGGAGGCGAGGGGCACCAGGGCAGTTCGAGAGGGCGGTAGCACCGGCGAATTGAATTCTATGCGAAAGTGAGGAGCGGAAAAACATGTTCTAGGGAGCGGAGATTACATGTCACCGTAGCTGACGTTGTGATTATCTGCTACGGCCTTCAATGCGCCTACCAAGTCGTGAAGCCCCGAATTCGCATCTGGAAGAATGTCTAAGGAGAAAAGAAAAGGGGTAGATCGACAGACAGAGTTACGCACAATACCCTAATTCGATTGAGGCAAACTTTATGATGCTTCCATCTGAAAATTTACCCTCAAAATTACGATTCACAAAATGATGAGGATGCAGGCACCTGCTCCGCCGCCTCTACGATACTTTGAATCAGCAAAGTGAGGGTGACCGTTACTACAACTCACCCAAAAGTGCCTGACGCATGCATTGCCTGCGAACGACCCATGCTGTCATGGAAAGTGAGACGAATTGCAACTCTCGCACCCTTGGCACATTTGCCTCCGTCAAATCTAAATTAAATGATATCGTTAATCCGTTCGCTGTAATGCTTCACTAGACTGGCTGACAAGTTAATCCGTAAATCACCCAGTACCTGCATAGGAGGGTGTCGGTTAAATAGAGTTGAAGAAGGTCCAAACACCCACGTCAAACCATTTGCAGCACTAAATACCTGGGTCAAATTCCGCTCAGAGAAAAAAAATGCTTTCCAAGATTACCTGAGCATTCGACACAATCTGACCTCCCGGGCATAATTCAGGTTTCAAGAGTGCGCCTTCAGTGGATACGATAAATCATGGGACGTAGAACATCATATAACAGACTCGCCAGATACTGTCCAAGTTACGGCTGCAGCAGCGAGCGCGATACGGCATACGGTCTTCATGGACATTAGAAATTGGCAGGTAGGGAACGCGAAAGGGAGAAATTATGTAGGGGTTTGAATACAGTTACCGGAGCTTCGCCCGCTCGCTGCGTACGATAAGTGAATATGGAGAGAATCTCTGGCTTCAGCTGAACTTAGAACACATCACGGTGAACAGCCCACGTGACCTCGATGTTGAGTAACTTGAAGCTGTACCGCTGTCCAGTAGGTTGGAAGGGATGAACATGGGCAAATATTGTACCACATGATAACAGAGGTACCACATGATAACAGAGAGAAAATAACGGCGAGGTCGATAGTGACGCACAGCGTCCGCCCAAGACAGACGCTATGCGTCTAAGTGCGTCTGGCGACCTGCCTTCCTCATTCTCTGTTTTCTGTCTCCCCATACCCCTGCTTCTTCACCCTAATACTAGCACTTCGGAGGGCATCCGCGAGGGAATCACAACAGGCTTCATATCAACACGTTACGCGAGAGCCAACTCATTCTCTGCACCCTAACTAGCGATGCTTCCGATCCCGGACGACGAAGCAGACGGTCCCATGGTCCGGTCAAGTAGAGCTCCGAAGAAGAGGACGAGGTGGATCCCGGCTTGAGCTATCTCGACTTGTACCTTTCCCTAACCTTTTTTTCGACCTGTTCTATGACATCCTTCCAGCCTTGTGGAACCATGACCAGCACACCCATACGGTTCTTCTCGTTCAGCCTCAAAGTAGGATAGTCCACTCCTGCGCGGGCACCCTCTAACAAGTCTCGTTCAGTTTCCCAGCTAAATAGCGCCCCATCTGTTGTTTGCAAGAACGGGTTAACCTCGATGACTTTGCTTTGGAACTTGCCATCAATAGATAGAACGGCAATGTCAACCACGCATGTTTTGAATGTATTAGTGCCAAGCTTCGGTCGTAGCTGAGTGTCGTAGAAATCGCGGATATGATCAATAAATTGCGGTCGGAGTTCGAGGAGACGGGGCAAATGCAGCTGATATGCGTATTGAGAAATTGCATTGAGTTTGTTTTGGAACACAAACATTCGGAATTCCTGTCCCGCGGACGAGGATCAGAGACGGTTCAATGTAGGCTAAAATACGCACGGACCATGTCGATTTCCACAGATTCCCATCTGCGGATGATAATATTCTGCTGCCAGATTTCTGGGTGGCGGAGGGCAAGTGTCATATCCTACCATATCGATCAGGAATGGAACAATCAGCTGATGCATCATGATGTTACCTGCCAGACTCTTTCACTCAGAATCAATGCGCGAATGACATCAACCGAACGTGAAAATCTCAAAGCAGCACCTTCTGCTTCGCAGAGAATCTTGAGCTTGACGTTGGGATCTGAGAGAGCCTCGGGTGTTCGCGCGATTGCAGCAGTGTAGAAGGCTTCGAAGACACCTGATCGTGCCGCAGCGTCCTTTGGGCTGCGTGAGCTTAGTTTCACAAAGCATCCTCTCTCCGCAGTGCTGCTATGTGATTCAGAAGTGGAAAGTTTGTCGATGGCATTTTGGATCGAGGGGCCCAAAGATACTCTCAGAGTAGTTTCCTAGGCATTGAGTGGTGGAAGATGAAGTGAAGGGTTGATCAAGTGGGCAGCAGCAGCAGATTCCACCACGTGAAGGCGCCTTTCCGTGTCCTCGTGGGCCTCAAGCAATTGTCTCGCATCAACTGGGGTAAGGGGAACAAGCAGAGTATCATATGTGAGGTTGCCAAGGGCAGCCCAGTGTTCGAGGTTGCAGTTCAGGAATATTCCTTCGATATGGAATCAAGCTTCCCTACGCAAGGAACAGCGGTCGTAGAACCATTATCTTGCACGGTACTTGCAGGGAATACTTACCTTGCAGTATAGGAGCGCTGCTGTCGCGCTCGATGTGTGAACGTCGCAAGTTGACCCCTCGAATTGCTTCCAGTAGGGGTTGTTTCAACCTTAAATTTTTTTAGTGACTTTCAACCCTGGCCCACGTGACCTCGACGCGTCCATTAGTATTACTTTGTTATTCGCGTTACATTGTTATTATTCTGAACTTGCCAGCAACTTGCCAGGTTCAACGTTCATGCATTCATGATGCCTGAGGCCCAAGGCTTGATTTGGTCGGTAGGGATGTATACGTACATGCTTTGGTTTGTGGATTTGGGTCAATTTCAGCGGAGTTCCGAGTCATCGTCCCTAGCTAATTATCCTGCCTAGCTAATTCTGGATAAATTACATATATAGTGCCGTCAGATTTGCCGAGACTTATGTATAAGAAGTCCGCCCAATGACCTGCTCTCCTTCCATCGTTCTTTCATCCCAACCACAGTCACTCCTTTCACACTACATCCTACAATCAAAATGGCACACACCGAACTCTGGCTTACGTACCATCTGGCCTCTCGTGCCGACCGACCATCGACCGCCCAACTGGTCGAGCTGGAGTTCCAAAACCACAAAATCTCCGACCTGGAGGATGTCTTAGAGTATGGTATGAAAAAAACTAAACCAAACCATCCTCACCGGCCCTACTGATTCGTAAACCAAAACCTAACAGTTTTCCGCCAAGGCTACGTTGAAGCCAAACACCGTCCGGTCACTTGGTGGGAGCAAAAAGACGGAAAAAAAGTCAAATCAAGTCAATCTGTTGAAGAATTGCTGAAGCAGGGTGTTGGGAAGTGTCAAGAGTCTGCATTGAAGCTCGTCATTGGTGAATCCAAGGATTTTTCGATCGAGTGTATGTTTAATGAAACTAAAACCGTCTCCTGACAGAGGACATTCCTCCCGCATTGTGGTTCAGTTATGTTTACCTCCACAACCAGACTGGGCACGTTGTCACGCAGCGCATCAAGTTTGACTGCCCCCAGACGAAATTTGAGAGGCTTGCCCATGTTACCAACTACATCTTCAAGCAGGGCTACCTCCCTGCTAAGTTGCGGTCTGTCGTGCACTGGCAGTATACCTGCGGGAGGAGGGTTGAGGAGTGTGAACATGTTGAGAATTTGTTGTCCTGTGGGGAAGGCATCTCCGAGGATAAGCCGTTGCGTCTGATCATTGGTAAGTCGCAATAGTTGTCAGTATTTTGGAGACAAGCTAACAGGATTTAAAAGATAACGCATCTCACTACCCAGTTGCAAGGTGCTGCCACTAAGTTAGTGGTGCGCGCGGACCATATCACATACATATTGACGTGCTGCTCGCTGGTAGAAGTCGAAGTTGAACTTACTGCCTCCACATTCCTTTGACATCAATAATACTATAAAGTCTTGAACTATCTTTCACAATCAGCAACAAAAGGTCATCCATGGAGACCAAAGCTTAAGGTCTTAAGAAGGTGCTGACGATGGCTTTGCACTGTCCATTGTTCGAAGCAAATTTGTTAAGGGCAGGTTCCTTCGCGCTGAGACCGGCCTTTTCTTTGATTGCCTTGTGTCTTTTCTGCCCTTTCAGCACTCCGAGTCACCTACCGCCTTTTACTATACTATTCCCCTCAACATCATGCCTCGTCAGCGCCATTACTCTATATTCTCCCCACCTAGTCTTTCTATGACGGAGCTCGTGAAGACTACTCTCGACCACGACTCTACAGATATGTTAATCGACAAATGGCTCGAACACCGGGGCAACGGCCATGATGCCTATCATGAATGGTTTCGAGATGTGAGGGAGCGGAAACATGCGCATTCTCAGAAGAACCAAGTCATTGCTTGGAACAAAGGGGAATTCGTGCCGGAGAATGTCTTCTGTCGCACCGTCGACACAGGACGATTGATACCACTCGACAGGACGTGGACAACTCATGTCTACCACCATCGATCCATGCAGGAAAGGAAACTATCTATGATGCCCGTTGTATTTACCATGGTACGCGACCCCGATATTTTCGCGTTTTATGTGCTCGCATCCTGAGTCTTGCACAGCTCCCGGAACTTATGCTCCTTCGAGGCATGCATGATGTCGGATGTGACGAGATCTTCATCATCGTCACAGATTTGAAAAGACAGGAGATGGACGATGTAACTGAATACTTCAAACTGGTCTGTCGCCATGCTTTTGGCCGTACATGCAAGCCAAGCATGGAGCGAAGAATCCAATATGAACGTTAGTATATCGTTTCCTTAACAGCCATTGAATGCTTATTTGATTGAATACACGATCTAGACATGCGTCTGAGCCACACCCTTGTCCGACAACGGCGTACTCCCTGTTTCCCACAAATCGATCTTACACTCCGTGCCATTCTATACGAGAAGCGGCCCCGTTTCCTTGTCCTGTTCTCCCACCAGACCACGTCTTATTCCCAGATCCTCTTTACGCACCCACTATTTGTTCCAGACGAGGAGATATTTTACGATTACCCAACGGGCTGTCCAAATCCCTGTTGTACAGACGACTGCGAGATGATTCGCTTCCCGCGGCGCGGACCCGAAAGCGCATCAGTACTAGCCGTCAAGAGAGGGGGGAGGTACGGCAGAAGGATCAAAGCAAGGGAGATGTGCAATTGGATCGACTGCGATGTCTGCTTCAACGAGGAACCCGCCCATTTGGCTGGGAGTAGCGAGGGTTCGGACAGCAGTGTGGATGGCCTGAGCGTTGATGGGAGGGTGACTGGTCAGACTTGCAGTAAATGCAAGCTGGTCAAGTATTGCTCGCCAGAGCATCAGAAAAAGGACTGGGACGAGCATAGGAGGGTTTGTTCAAAGCCTGCCTATTGATGAAGCTTTTTGGCTTATGTCACTACTTATTTCTTTATTCTGGATCTTTCCGTTGGATAGTCCGAATCCATGTCATCTTCAATACCATTCGATACTAATCATGGGTAACCTCATATACTACTAGTACTAGTCATGGCGTTCATGATCCCGGACTCGCATCGTGATTGCATGTTACTTCACTGGCATCCATGTCCTTTACATAATTTCCCAAACCACATCGTATTGAAACAGAACACCGTGACCGCAGCCACTCCGCAGCAGCTTCTGGTCGAATTGCTGTAATTGCTGTACCACGACAGTCGACGTCGCGGTCTGTGCTTATGTATGTAATTGTATTGTGTTATGTACATAACAAAAATTTAACATAACCGTGACTTGAAGTTCAACTCATTGAACTCGCCCAGAATGATGACCATCCGATATCTATCTGCGAGGCTTGCTCAGCAAGTGAGCACGTCACTAAATGATAATCTTGGGCTGCTAAAGCCCAGTCTCTGCTCTAGATCGATGAAGAGCTCATGAGCACCACTGGAGCATTCAGTCTTGACCAGGTGCTTTGTTACGTGATCTTGGGACATCGACGGCTCTCTCACACATACTTAGCTCATGGAACTGGCTGGTCTAGCGTGTGCGCAAACACTTTCTCACGTTTACAGCAAGGAGACCTATCCCCGCGTGCTCGTCTGTTGTGGTCCAGGAAATCAAGGCATGTTCGGTTCTCGGGTAGCAAATGCATAATACATGCGTCTGATTAAACAATTTACCAAGGTGGGGATGGGTTGGTCGCAGCTCGACATCTTGGTTGGTTTGGGAATGCTTAGTTTCAGAAGGTGATGAATCGATGACAATACCTGCCGATCAGGAATGTTTGGATACAAACCGACAATTTATATGCCAAAGGTATAGCAGGACTTCAATAACATTGTGCTCCATACTCACCCGTCGTATTTAGCCTGGGTCAAAAGAAATCTACAAGGTACGAGAAGACAGGAACGCCGATCGCGAAATTACTTATCCTGCCTGTGGTTTACCCATAAAATGTTTAGCGGCTACAAAAACAATGTGACAACATGAAGATCACGACCTTACAGCCCTCCAATGACACAGACACCCTCCGTGCCGCGCTATCATCCTCCGATGTGATCCTCGACGCTATATTCGGCTTTTCCTTCAAGGGCCCTATCCGTGCACCATTTGACGCTGCTCTCCCTTTTATCATTTCATCTGGGCTTCCCATTGTATCTGTTGATATTCCTTCTGGATGGGATGTTGAAAATGGCAACAAGGAGGGCATCGGTCTCAATCCTGACGTCTTGATAAGTTTGACGGCTCCCAAGGAGGGTGTTAAGCTTTTCACAGGCAGACATTTCCTTGGTGGACGGTTCGTGCCGAAGTATGTGACTCTTCGCTCAAATTTCTTAGGAGCACTTTAATACCTGCTGTTGTAGGATTTTGGAGGAAAAGTTCGAGCTCAACCTTCCCGATTACCCTGGGTATGATCAAATAGTGGAGCTTCAACGTTCCGAATCATCGCAGAAGCTCTAAAGATCGGACATCCTGGGGTACATTAAGAGTTTATTACAGCATTATCGGATGAACATTTATACGGATGGACTTGATCCCATGTACACTTCGAGTTTGAACATACTATTTTCTCTTCAATATTTTGGAAGCTTGGCAGTACGATTCTGCCATGCCCGAAAAGCATCTCCAAGTGTCTCCTCGCTGGTCCTCCCATGCCTGCGCTTTCGATTCCATTTTTTCAAATGCTTCGACCACTCCTCGAGCTTTGCCTCGTCTCGACAATCGTCCATTTCTCCCGGGTCAGCTTCAATCGCAAGCGAAGGTGTTTTGGGCCAATTCTTCCATTTCTGTTCCTTCAGGGTGGAACTGAGCGCAAGGCAATTAACTTGGGTGTACGTGATAACGAGATCCTTCTCCAGCTGTGTACACTTCCTCCCAGCAATATTCTCCATGAATGCCCAGATGGTTTTCATGTCAATGTTACGGAAACACCTTATGCTGTGTTCAACCGCACGATGCAACTCCGAGTTGTGAAGCACGGTGAATCGCTTGTGTTCGCTTTCCAATTCCGGCGTTTGGCGAGTCATTAACGAATCGCGTAAAAATGCCGGCGCCCAGGAAAAGGGCGGAAGGGACTTCGAGCGATAGACATCCGCAGGGACCATTATACACATATTGAATGTGAACATTGCGCAGTCGAGGACGACTTCCCCTCCCCTGACGGTCGTGAAGTATATCCAATAGTGATCATCCGGATCCTGGCCCTTGCTGAACGTCTGGTCCAAGAGATTGAGGTATGCAAATTGGTCTTGACACTTAACATCCGCTGAGCCTTTCGCGATGCCGAAGTCGGAGAGCGGAGATGAGCTGTATCCAAGCCGCATCCGCCGTTTAACTTCTCCATCTGAGGAATTAGACGGCAGTACAGCAGTGGTTGTGTATATTTCTGCCAGTAAGGCGATGCAGATTGACGTCACTATGGGAAGGACGTAACCTTCACGCGCAAAGCGACGCATCATTTTGCTTCGCACATTTGGTGAGATGGCGGTGGGCCACCATGCCTCAGTCATAGTCTCTGTCAGAGGGATTGTTTCGCCTAAGAGAATTAGATTGGCAGCAGAGCCATCGGGAAACGTCACGGCGGGAGACCCAGGGTTAGGGGAGTTCACGATTGTGTGTGTGAGGGCCGGATGAATAGGTGTTTCTGAGTGGTGATGCGCCGTCTCAGCAAGACAGGCAAGGAATGGGTAAAAAGATGCAAGATCGATGCGATCTGTTTTGCCTGATATGTTTCTAATTTTAATGGATGTTATAATAACTTATATGTAGTGGAAACGGACCACAGTTCTTCTTGTGTTCTGGCCATTCGTTTTTCTGACATTCAGGCGAGCAATATATACGCTAAAATGTAGTATATCAATAGCTATGGAGTACGAGTGCAGTATGCCAACCTACCTCACCACATGACGAGCAGAGATGTAGAGATGTAGATTTCCCGCACACTCCACATTTGTCGAGTTTCTGTAGCGGCAGATGGACAGTCCTGAGCTCGTAATGAGAATCCGACATGTTAGATTGAGACAAAATGCATAAAATCAATAATTTATGTTGAAAATAGAACAATGGTGACCCGTGACCCGTGACTTGTGTGACATTGGAACGTGTGAGACTGTGACCGCACGCATCGACGTCACGCCCGTTGCAAAAGCTTGGCTAGTGGACTGAAACAATGCCCCCCAATGATCATCTGCTAAAGAACTTCTGCGATAAAACCGAGACCCTCGTTCAAGCACAGGTTCTTTTACGTCTTGCTCAAACCAAGACCGGCCCTGGTTCAGGCCATGAATTGGGCTCTCATACAACAGGTTTACCTGCCATTTGCTCATACATCGCGTCTCAAAGGCATGTGCTTCGTTCCGAAATATCTCGCATTACAGAGTCATTTACTGTGTTACGTAGACTCAATAATGGCGACGTAACACGGAGCGATGCTCAAATATTTTCCTGCCTCAAGCCTAAGGATTTCGAGAAAGTCCTCAACATTGTACAAACTGCAGTTATTGAACCAAAACGACATGGCCGACAGCGTACGAGCATCACTTATGAAAACATAATGGAACGTTACAAGATTACAATGGGGGAGAGACTATTGCCTTGGATGCACCGAGTGGAAGGGGCACTCTTGAAAAGTGACCGTCGATATGATCCTGAAAGGGTTGATGTAAGGTGTGCTGTATTTTTTTGGACTTGTTCCGCAGTCGAGGTATGGCCAATCTAGAACTCTCAAGACCAAGATAATTGATAGTTGGATCTACTTATAGGGTAAAGACATCTTCCTGCAGGAGACCTTCTCAGAAGAAAACGAGATTCGTCCAGATACTTTTCGCAGTCTTCTCAGAGCTCTCAAGAACGTGTGCTCCTCTTTGAGACCTCAACTTCTCGAGGACACAAAACTGCATGGCTCACCATCCAAAGCCACGACCAAAGCCATACATTCTCCTAAAAAATCCCCATCCAAAGCCACCCTTAGAACCTTACCCTCCAAAGACTCTCCCCACAAACGCAAAGTCACCTTTCCACAAGCCGAAATCGAAGGCGACGGGTATGACGACGTGGACATGGACCTCTTGAGCCCTGAAACACCAACAAAAAGACGCAAATTAGATTCTCCTTCAAAATCTACCTTACCAGTACCAACGAAGGCGAATTCAAGTTTACTGAGGAACAATTCCCTTCAGTCCACTCCTTCGTCTTCTCGGGTTATTCTTGGTGCATCCGAGGACCAGGAGGAGCAACTCTCACATTCATCGCTATCAGATCCCTCCACCCCACGTCGCTCCCAACGTCATTCCCATCTCCAAAATCATACCGACCTTACAAAACCACGTCAAAAGGTGACAGACGCTATGGGCGTCGACTCCAACACCAACGCCTCGGCATCCTCAGACGAGGAAGAGGAAGAGGATGAACTCTTGCCCCCACGCCGATTCCGCCCCGTTTTTCTCGATCACAAGCAGTGGTACGGCCGTGATCCTCGCTTGGACCGTATGTGGAGACGGGGGGATATTCATAAACGTGGTGTGATGGAGTTGTACGGGCACCCGCTTGAGCAGTACAGGGCCGTTGCTAACGAAGAGGGTTAGCTTTATTACGTGTATGTTTTCGTTCGTTTGACTTTGGTTCTTCTCATTGCGAACGATCGCGATATAATAACGAAACTGGACAACAATGTAACAACGTAATTTTCTTTTCCTCTTCTCGGAAACTGAGAACCTCCCTCCAGTTCACAAAGTTCCCGTCTTCGGACTTCGGGATTTGCCTTGTGAGTAGTCATTCGTCGTTCATGTATAACTTACAGTCATAAATATATCACCTTTCCATCGCAGTAGTTTTACCTTGCTATCAAGATCAGACAGAGAAAGATACTATTTCAACATGAGAGTGTCGTTTCGAATTAACAGGTCCAGATCTCTATTTATATGAAACAACCAAGTCCGAGAAATGCACAGAGGGTCCATCGTATTCTAATTATGATGCGAAAACTGCAGTACAGAAAGTTTGTCGCGATTTGAAAGAATATAATATACTAGAAACATCATGGAGCCTGCGCGTTGCCATTCACTTGTTCAGTGGTGATTCATTATTCGTTTACACAGGCTTGTCTAAAGGTAGTGGATGATTGATTGGCTCGGGACTACTGTGAACGACATGAGTACCCGGGCTAGGCACGTGTGTCACATCGGTGGGGGCGACATCGAGAGGCTTGCCGACCAGCGGCAGCGAAAATTTCGGAGCTCGTGTAGATATGAATGAGCCAATGCCAGCTCCCCAAGCAGCTAAATTTGGCTTCGCTGTTAGGGGTGAACTAGGCGACCGTGGTGGATTTCGTGGGTCTAACGAAGAGTGTTTCGACAGGAGTAAAGGCCGTGTAGCGGACTGAGGAGATGTGGATGTGGCTTCATCAACGTCCGCCTTCGTAATCTCGATAGGTGTGCTTGATCGGGAAATCTTCGATTCGTCGTTTAGTGACGTGGAACTGGAATTGGTACGTTGTGTCCATCGTCCACGGACACCTTCGACCGCTTTGAAGAAATTTGTTGAGCCAGCGGTCAATGTCCGGGTGACAGCTTCACGAGCAGGAGCTAGCTGTTGTTCCAAGTGCAAGTCCTGGATTCCTTCTTGAAGTCGGAGACCGATGTCGGAGACCACGGACGGCTTCTCATTGCACGGATGCCTGTCCGAAATTGACGTAGAATACTTCAGCAAGCTAAGCGGGTGTACTTCATGGACGCGGCACTAACCGTGGTTCGACAATGTCAAAGAGAAGTGGGTCAGTAATTCTTTCCCAGATTTCGTACGCATTCGTCCGCTTAAACTCCATGATCCATAGAGGATTGAAGTCTTCCGTTGATTTCACGTCACCTCCTATTGAGAAAATGTGAGGAAATAATCGCCTTTGGTTAGGGATGACAAACCAGAACCCCCAGTGATCATCACGCCGTTTCCCTCTCCCTTCGTAATGAAGTCTCGATATTTGACAGACGCAAGTGCTGCAGAGACATATTCTTCGAACTATAGCAAAATAAAGCGCTCAGTGGCCAATTCCCGCGCAGTTGAATGTTGGTTTCGCACCTTCGTTCGGAGGTAGTCGTCGCTTCCCTTGAACCTACAATAGTCCCGATTGAGCTGGACAAAAATGTAAGGCAAAGGACAAACATACTGCATGCCAATCGGCCGAGTAGGATCCTCCTCGTCCCATCCATTATTCACATCTGTCACGATGTCGTCCATCCATTTCCTGTCCGCCGCTGTCAGCCCAGCCGAACGTTCCAGCTTTGGGTCACGGAACTCGAAAACGCCGGTCTCCGTCTGCAATTCCCAAAGGTATATGTTAACAGATGTCGTCCGCAGGTGTGCCTTGCCAAACGTACATTTACAAACAAGTCAACTTCTTTCTGCTGTGTCACAATTGTGTTTGTGCTCCCGCACAGCCAGCTTTGGCTTTCCTTGAGCATGTCGAGCTGTTGTAAAGGCAGATATGGTTGGAAGAAAGCATCCTTTTGTACAGAAAATTAACCGCAAGTCAATTGTAACAGCTCGCCGCTATAGATACCTTGCCGAAGATGTCCAAAGGTAGACCCATATATGCCATCATGCTCTTGTGATCCGAAGTGCGCAACGACGTGGGGGGAGATAATGTCGGTGCCCGTGATGCCAATGGTGGTGAACCACAGTCGTCCAGTGTTTGCAAGAGGCCTAGGAGGTCCGAAATAAGCGTCGTCATCCCTTTACAACGGACGTACAAACACACCGGGTAATAAGGAGACGAGAGAGTATTGATATGTGCATAGGCGTTCGACTGGGTGCCCATAGAACATGATCTAAATTTTGGTCAGGTCACGGCGAAAGATTTACGCGTTGAGATGAGTGCACCTTTTTCTGGAGCATTAGAGCCTTTACAAGAATCAGAGTTCTTTGTCGGAATGTATGAACAAATTCTCGTCTAAGTTGTGTCAATATCTGTGGACGGAAGGTAGAGTTCGACAAACACGTACAGACTTGTGCCTGAATAAACGTGGTGGATAAGTGAACACATCAGGACGGAATCCTCAATAACGTACCCATATAAAGTCCACTTTCGGTCAGCTGCCCTCGTAATGAAAGCTCAAGTGAAGTTCTGAAGTCATCAAGAATGTCCGTTTCTCGGAAGTCCCTGCAAATTTGGACTTAGTATCACACTACGAATGATACACACACGAACTCACTTCTGGTTGAATAAGGCAGTAGTCACGACGCGTAGCTTATCGCTGATCACAGACTCTTAGAAGACTGGTGAGTCAGAATTTACGTAGTCACGGACCGTATTGGGCCAAACAATGGTTTTGATGCAACAACGACGACAGCTTTTTGTACTGTGGAACGAGTGACATCTGGAGACGTTACGAGAAGTGCGGAAGCTGCAATTTGTTGGTTACATCTGGAGGTTATATATAAGTTACCATGTCGTCGTTAACAGGTCCGTTGAATTCAAGGCTTACGAAATGCCAAAAACAGTGGTTGGATTGGGACCAGAAGGAACAAGGTGAAAGTATGAATAATCTTCAGAACTCTAAGAAACCATTCGTTTATTTTAAGTTGGAGAATATTACATGACAGTGACGCACTAAATGAGCACCGTCGGGAAGTGCCAGGAAAGGAAGAATCTTGGCCACTTCCTCATCCTCGAAGATCTCCCCTTTGGAATATTCAATTCTTGGTCCAACCTAAATCGCACAAGTGGATCAATACGTAGACGTCACGACACACTATGAGGACGAGAGCCACCAGATGATTAAAATCCACCAAAGCAATACCAAGAACTAAAGGACCAGCAGGAATCGCCACTAGCATAGACTCAGGGCGTGCCTTTCTCGAGGAGTTGGAGGCAAATGACGAAATAGATGCAGCATCCGTTCTACTCGGTGGTGATGGTGGATAAGTCGGCAGAGGGCTTATTCTGTGTTCCTTGGGCTCGTCGTAAACAGAAGGCGCGGCAGAGGTGCTCGGACTGTCAAGTGGGCCAAGATCGTTGGTATACAGGCTTACACCGTCAGCCTCAGAACTAAGGTCTGTATCCACGGTATATGGGTGCGATTCACGCTTTGAGAGATTGTCCGTCTCGTGTGGTGGCGGCGAAATCGAAATTGGATGGAGGGTTGAATGTCGGGGAGAATCAGCAGGAGATGAAAGGGAAATTGAACGCTCGGATGCTGTATCAGCATCATCTTCTTCTGGGTCAAGAAGAAAATTGCGAGGAGCAGCAGGAGATGGTTGCGGTAAGAAAGACATGGTTTGAAGTCGGCATAGTTGGATTCTGAATTTTGCTGTTGTCACAGCCACGTGGCCGTCTCGATCAGTCGTAGGTCGAAACAGCAACAGCCTCAGGCTCGCCGGCCATAACAAGCATGCTCTGTCTGTCGAACAGCAGGTAGCTAAGGGGGACTTTAGGCGCCACTTCCAGATTCACCTCGACAGCCATGCATTTCCTATTTTTCTTGTTTATTTCATCAGCCTTCGCTTACCCTATGGCATCCGAATCCAGTCAGTAGGCCGTCCTGACTCCAATTAACAACAGTTCTTTAATGGGATGGATAGATCCTCGGCTTAACGGTGGCCGCCTGCTCGATGTGAGGCCTTTTCTTTTCTTGATCAAAGATGTCTCTGATTGACAGTTTACCAAGTTTACAACCAAGAGGTACGGAGAACCGTTAAACGTGATCATATCGGCCTTGTCGGATCCGTTTATCCTCACGGAACCCGGACTTCACTTCTATGCAAAGTATGTCCTATATTCTTGCGATGTTGTGATCTATCCTGAGCGACAAAATACCCTCAGGTCTATTGGATTCTCCGAGGAATGTCTTGGTCTCCATTATGGCAACTTACACGATGCCGACCTCGGAGATGGCGATAAGAGAAAGCCTGAGCAATATCTTGCCCGGCAATTTTACTTTCCAGTGTGGGGGACTTGCTGGGAAAGTCTCGCAGGTGCATGTTCTACCGTACCAAATATGCTTTCCTTACGAGCGCTCTTATTAGGAGGGAACCATTTCAGAGCTTGGAAGCAGAACGGAACACGAGCGAACACCGGCGCATGGTTCTTGGGGTAGATATTCACCAAGTTTTGCAACATAAATGGCACTTATTCCTTCCTATTTCACTCATCAGTGTCTCGAAGGAGGAGGTCCGTCTAGCATATTCTCGTCATAACTTACGAACCCTAAGATTGTTACAGAACTCCTGCAGGCATCACACGATTTCCCCAGATGGCTACAACTTAGGTCTACCTCTCACTATACATCAGATTCTATGTTTCGACTCTAACCCTCCGTCTTAGGTCGCAACTGGCTCGTAGACCGTGCTACCTCTGGGGGTAAGTGGAAAGGTATCAAGTGGAAGGCCACCGTAGAATGGCGAAAGGGTCTGCTCGACCCAGGCAAG
>Ga0210383_10002716_pt1 | contig 15960 bp, 17 predicted proteins | sample IncBWC14OmetaG_FD_160072 | JGI IMG/M metagenome (GOLD analysis project Ga0210383, IMG submission 160072) | Forest soil microbial communities from Barre Woods Harvard Forest LTER site, Petersham, Massachusetts, United States - Inc-BW-C-14-O ...
CAATGTCATGGGGGGCAACGTCGAAAAGGGCCGGCTGACTTAAATTATTCGGAACAACTTGATGCAAAGCGACCTGAAGAGAGTGCTTTATAGTCAGGAGGAAATTGCCGCCCGACTAGATCAACTGGCAGTTCAGATCACGGAGGACTATCACGGAAAGGATCTGACCGTGCTCGCGATTCTGAATGGCAGCCTGATCTTCATGTCCGATCTCCTCCGCCGGATTCCGCTTCCGCTCCAGTTGGATTGCTTGCGGGTGAAGAGTTACTATGGCGGCACGGTGTCAACTGGGCGCGTACAGTTCGATCACGCGGCGCTGCCGCTGGTGCACGGCAGGCACGTCTTGTTGCTCGATGATATCCTGGATAGTGGAAACACCCTGGCATCGATTATCGAGACTATCCGTCTGGAAGCCGGGCCTTTAAGCCTGAAAAGCTGTGTGCTTTTGCGAAAAATGAAAAAGCGGAGCCTGTCGATTGAGGCGGACTATGTCGGATTCGATATTGAGGACGAGTTTGTCGTCGGCTACGGCCTCGACTATCAAGAACGATATCGAAACTTGCCATTGATTGGCGTTTTAAAAACCGAAGAATGCTGATTCAAATCCAATACTTTGCTCATCTGCGCAGTTTAGGGGGACCGGACTCGATTGAATTGGCGGACGGAACGACCGTCGAGATTTTGCTGCACAAACTGTTCCAACAAAGACCAAGCCTGGAGGGTTGGAACAAACATCTTTTGATCGCCGCGGGAACCGAGTGGGTCCGGCGAGATTATGTGGTCAAAGCGGGAGATTTGATTTCGTTGATGCCGCCGGTTCAAGGTGGATAATCACAGGACACTCGTGCATCGTCTCATAAGTGGGAGGCATACCGTTGGCTTCAAAAGGGTCTGGACGCTAGGCGCGAGTGAGGAGCGTATCCGCTTCGATCCGTAACGAACGAGCAACGACGCAGACGGACCCTTTTCAAGCCAACCCAGAGGGCCGATGGCGCTTTGGCCGATTTTCCGCGTTGCTCGTTCCTCACGGATCAAAGTATGCTCGTCGCTCGCGCCTTGAAAATCGGCCAAATCGCCGACGGCGGTATGCCTCCCACTTATGAGACGATGCACTAGTCTCTGAAGTTCTTGAAACCGAGACCAACGCCGAAATCCTTGCTCCGCAGGAATTGAATGACCGCTTGAAGTTCGTCTCTCTTTTTGCCTGTCACTCGGATTTGCCGATCCTGGATTTGGCTCTGAACCTTGGCATCGAGCGCTTTAATCGCTTTGATGATCTCCTTGGCTTTGTCGCCGTCCAGCCCCTGCTTGATGTGAATTTCCTGACGCGCGTGTCCAAGCGGCGAAATCGCCGGATCTTTTCGTTCCACATTACGGAGATCGATGTTCCGCTTCGCGAGTCTTCCGATCACGATTTCCATCAAGGACTTTAATTTGCCGCCATCTTCTGCGGTGAGTTGAATCAGCTCAGGGTCGGCCATTTCGACAGTGGCCTTACTGTCTTTGAAATCGAACCGCGTACTCAATTCTTTCCTCGCCTGGTTGATCGCGTTGTCAATCTCTTGCTTGTCCACCTCGGAGACGATGTCGAAAGAAGGCATATCTGATTCCAATAGCGACGAGGAGGGATTAATGCAACAACCGGTCGCGCACAAAACTCGCGATCTGGGCGAGGTTAGGACGCTCATGGTTTCCCTCCCGCGATTCTCCTGATCGAATTGACCGCACCTGAAAAATGCGGCGGCCCTTCCATATCCATGCATCGGGGTTATAAGGCCCAACCGATCCCGGGTCGCTCCAGGTGTGGATCGAGAGCAACTCCGGAGTGATTGCCGCGCCAATGTGCATCGGACCGCTGTCGACGCTGACAATGAAACTCGATCGACGCAGGATCCAGATCAATTCAAGTAAATCGGTTTGATTGACCACCGAGACTCCGTTGCGACCCATCGCAAAGCTCGCGCTGGATCGTCCAACGACAACGACGGGAATTGGAATAAGCAGATTGATAAACTCAAAGATCTCCTTCGGCGTCAAAGATTTGCCGGCTCCGCGCGCAAAGGGGTGTAGGGCGACGAAACGCTCCGGCAATTCGAGCGATGGGATCGTTTTTCCGCGCGGCAAAGGGAATAGAATCGGTCCGGAAGTGTCAGCCCCGGCGAGTTTCGCCAGCTCCAGATAGCGCTCGACAGAGTGCTGGCTGGGATTGACCACGGCTCGCCTGTCGTAACAGAATCGAGACGCTTCTCTTGAATCCGACAAGCCGAACACCGACTTGCCTTTCGCGCTCCGCGAAATCCATGCGCTTCGCAGCAACCCTTGAAAATCCAGGACCAGGTCGGGTTCCAATCGCGATAGTCCACGACACCATCGAACAAAATTGAAAATCCCGATCGGACCTGTGAACTCTTTTCTGGGCAACAGGATCACTGTTTTGAGGTCGGAATTCTCCTGCAGGAGGGGCGCCCATTCCGTGTTCGCAATCCAGGAAATTTGCGCATCCCGAAAAGTCGTCTTCAAATAATGGACGGCCGGCAGGGTGTGGACGATATCGCCAAGCGAGCTTGGTTTGACCACGAGCACGGACGATGGTGTCATTTTCCGAACGCAAGGCGATCAGCCAGCCTCGGAGGTAGTCCTGCCGCCAGGATTTTCCCCTGAGTCTTCGGCAAATCATACTGGAGCCGGCGCAATCGGATCTTGCGTTTTTCTTTGTCAAATACCACGTAAGAAGCTCGCCAGTCTCCATCCCTTGGCTGGCCGACACTGCCTGCGTTGACGAAGTACCGCTTACCCGGTTCCAGGATCAGCTGATCGAATGGAAGTCCAACCACAGAACTGTCCTTAATGTAAGCTCGCGGAGTGTGGGTATGACCAAAAAAGCAGAGTTCCGTTGTTTGTTTGGAAAAACTGGCGGCTGCATCCAATTGATTCAAGACATAGCCCCATCCCCCTGGATCTTCCAAAGAGGCATGGACGACCGTGAATCCATGAATCCTGGTGACGAGCGGGAGTCCGCCAAGCCAGAACTTCTCCGCAGGATTCAATTGATCACGGGTCCACTGGATAGCGACTTCGGCGAGCGGATTAAAGCTCTCCAGGGAGCTGTCGGACGACGCGTAGTCATCGTGGTTTCCCTTCACAACGGGGCATTTTAACGACTGTACGATCTGCAGGCACTCTCGCGGATTGGCATTGTAGCCCACCACGTCCCCAAGACATATATAGAACGTACACCCCTGATCCCGAGCGTCCTTGAGCACAACGTCAAACGCCTCAAGATTGGCGTGAATGTCGCCAAATATCGCAATCCGCATCGTGCTGCGAAGTATGAGACCGAACGTGATTACAGTCTACGGTTTTGTGTTTGGAGGAACATTTTGCACCGGGAATATTTTGCGGCGAAAGCCAATGCCCCAGGCTCAATGCCGAATCTCAAATCCTTTGATCCCCTTTTTCATGGGAATATCGTGCACCACGAATCGGTTGATGTGCCGACGCAGATGGCTGTCGAGAATGGCCTTAAGAAATTCCTCCACTTCGCTTTCTTCACCTTGAATCTCCAGTTCGACTCGACCGTCAATCAGGTTCTTCACCGATCCGACTACGTCATACCCGGTCGTGATCGATTTAACCGAAAAACGGAAACCAACACCCTGTACGCGTCCTTCGTATAAGACTCTCTTCGCGACCATGACGCAGCCTCACAAGATCTTTCATTGATTTCGCGAAAAAGGCTGAGCGAGCGTTAGCAGCGATCGATCCACGGTCGCCTTCACAGGTGCCAACACAAAAAACGAGATTTCGAACCGTCGAAACGCCCAGAACCTGCACACCCTGGGAACCGCACCTGTCACCAAGAGCTAGGCGAGGAGAGCGGCTCCCTTGCGGGTGCGTGGGGGTTTTAGCGCTTCCAGTCCAGCGCGCCCTTTTTGATTGCGTAAACGAAACCGACCATCAAGATCACTACAAACCCAAGCATGCTCCCAAAAATGGTCCATGGATTGAATTTGTCGCCGTAGTCGCGGTAGACCACTGCCCACGGGTACATGAACACGATCTCAATATCGAACAGAATGAACAGCATCGCGACCAGGTAAAACTTGACGCTGAACCGCGGCTGACCTTCGCCCTGCGGCAGCATGCCACATTCGTAGGCTGAATCCTTGATTGCATTGCGTTTGCCGACGCGACCGAGAATGACGCTCACCACCAATGCGAAAGCGGCGAACCCGATCGCGACGATTACTTGCAACAGGATCGGCAGGTAATCCTGCAACATAGGAGTATTTTGGGGCTTAGGACTTCGAAGCGACCGCGGCAGCCTGTGCCGTGTTCGCCGCGGTCATTGCCGCTAAAGCGGATGAATCACCCTTGTAACTTTTGCCGCTTTTCTTTACCACACCTCGAGCTACCAGATTTTGGAGTTTTTCGTAAGCACGCAAACGCAACATTTCTTCGCCTCCACTCGCTGCATTTCGCTGGCGAAGATTTTCGTGAACAATCTCGAAGAGTTGCTTAAACTCAAAGGATTTCCTCTGAGAGAGTACTGTGACAAGTTCTTCGGTGACCAAGTCCGGGAGGCGTCGTGAAAAGGCGTTTTTCTTCTGCATAGCCATAGAGAGCTGAATATAGCACACATACTTTCAAAAACGAGCGGGAAGTGAAACGTATCGGGATCTGAGGCATGTCGCCCACATCCGAGACACTCTCTGGTTGGTGGCTCCTGGCTTCTTGGCTCCTTGGCTTCTACCCCTCTTGCGCTAATAGCGAGGACACCCCTTCCTTGAATGTGGGATAAATCGGATCCCAGCCGAGCAATCGCAGCTTCCGGTTGCTAACTCGTTTGTTGGTCCAGCCGCGTTTCCGGTTCGAATCGCGTGGACCGACCGGAGGGAGCGGCTTATTCAAGCGGTGGCAGATGTATCGGAACCAGTCGATCTCTGTAAGTGGCTGGTTGTCAACGACATTGAACAGATCGCTCGATTTCGTTTGAGCGAGAAACTGGAGTGCCCGAGCAGCGTCTAATTGGTGCAAGGTGTTCAAGGTGCGCGTTCCATCTTCTTCGATCATTGCGCGTCCATCCAGGACCTTCTGCAACGGAGCGCAACGTCCCGGGCCGTAGAGTCCCGCCAGACGGGCCACGGTGCCCCCGGAGCCAAGCACTAGATCCTCCGTTTTGCGGAGGATGCGGCTGGTCTCCCGCACGGGATCTGCAGGGGACGTTTCATCGACCCAGGAGCCGTCGGTTTGAGCATACACCGACGTCGAACTACTGAAGATGAGGCGTCCGTAGTCCAGATGTGCCATCAGATTTTGGGTACCGGCAAAGAAAACCGCCGCGTATCTGCTGGCGTCTCCTCGCCCGGAGCTGGCGCAATGTACGACGACGTCGAAGCGACGGCCTGCGAAATGTCCCCAGCTGGTCCTCTCAGTAATATCCGCAGCATACGCGCTGAAGGGTTCGCCGTGAAGGTTTGCTGCCGAAGTTTTGGATGCTGTAATCGCATGTGTCTCCCACCCGGAAGAAACGAAACTCCGGGCGAGAGGAAGACCGACAAAACCGCACCCGGCGATCAGAACCGACCTGGTCATCCCGTACCCTACAACGAACTCTTTCGCTCGCAATGCGCCAACGCAACCGATGCCCGGCCCCGAAGCCGCCGAACAAACGGTGAACGCCAAACGCCGAACGAATTTCTCTAGACATAACGGCAACCCGAGGCCCATCTTGGTCGACTCGTATGTCTTCCGGGAAAGCGGTTGGTCTCACGGTCGTGCTCTGGCTAATTGCCGTATCGTTCTTACACGCGACTCTGAATCTTGGTCATACGATCGGCATGAGTCTCAAAGCGGGGCCGGGGTAAGAGAGTTGTCAGTCTCAGCGAGGCCCTTCCTTGAAAGATTTAATCGAACAATTGCGAGACAAAGTTGATCTCCGGATGGATCAAGCGCGCGAAGCATCCAGGCAGCTTGCTGATCCCGACGTTTCCGAGCTCGAAAAAGGCGATTTCCTCGTGGCTTTAAAAATAAAGGGAGAGTCCGGCGAGGAACTTGGGTATTTCGCCCGATCCTTTCTGGAACTCGCGATCCGGCCTGTCCTTCGATTGGGAGACCAACCGTCCGTCGATATTGTTGGGACTGGCGGCGACCGTCTTGAACTGATCAATGTCTCGACGACCTGTATCTTTCTGCTCGCCGCGGCCGGTGTGGTGGTGCTGAAGCATGGGAATAAGGCGATCACTTCCAAGGCAGGCGCCGCTGATGTGCTCGAAAATCTTGGGATCCCGATTGCCTGCCCGCCGGAGCAGATGACCGATTGCATTCACCAGACCGGTATCGGATTTTTCTTCGCTCCGCTCTATCATCCGGCCTTTCGACTGGTTGCTCCCATCCGGAGAAAACTCGCAGAGCAGGGAATTGCCACCGTGTTCAATCTGCTGGGCCCACTTTTGAATCCCGCTGGACCAACTTGCCAGTTAACGGGGGTATTTTCTCCGACAATCTTGGAGAAATATGCCGTCGCACTTCGCGAGGTTGGCAGAAGCCGTGCATGGGTTGTTCACGGTCAGGTACTGGGAGGGTCTGGCATGGATGAGATTTCGTTGCTCGGGGAAACCGAGGTTCATGAGGTGAAAGGGGATTCCTTGAATCAATTTTATTTGTTCCCGGATCAACTCGGATTCCGGAAACCATTGCTGCACGAATTGCGGGGAGGCGATGCGGCGCAGAATGCCCAAGCTCTGACGGATATCCTCGCGAATCGAGACCGCAGCGCAAAGCGGGATTTGGTCACGATCAATGCCGCGGCGGGTCTCGTGGTAACCGGCACAGTCCCTCGGATGGAGTCCGGCATTCAGTTGGCAAATGAAATCCTGGATTCAGGCCGGGCTTTGGAAAAGCTCCGAGAATTTCAACGCTTTTTTGCGTCCTGAATATTCCGCTGCGTTTTTGGAGCGAACGGTTTCCAGCATCAAGAATTCCTGCAACTCCTGACCTCTCTACTTTGGCAGGTGATCAAGACAATATTCCTCGCCGTTGCGGGAAACGCGGAATTCCAGCTCAGGACTATCTTTTTCGGTTCGCTTGCAGACGGCGCATCGGTGAAGAGTGTCTTCCGGGGACGCTTTGCTCTCGAACTTGCGCTTGCGAATATCCGTTGCAGTCCGGTCCCGCAATTTCGCATAGGCCGTGGGCCCGAAGAAAACGAAATAGTTAAGGAACGAGACCAGGATCGCCAATTTTGTGCTCAGGGAACCCCCGAACAAAGGGATGAGCAACAGTGCCAAGCTGACAAAGGCAAGCCATTTAAGCTTCAGCGGCAGGATAAAAAAGACGTAGATCTGCACGTCCGGATAAAGAGTGGCGAAAGCAAAGAAAAGAGAAGAATTCAAGAGAAACGCAGAAACGCCGCCGCCCCCAAAGAAAAAGGCTGCCACGGTGACACCAACCATCCCGAGGAAATAGAAAAGCGTCACGCGGAAAGCGCCCCACGCATGCTCAAGGGCATCACCCATCCAGACCAGAAACCAAAGGTAGACAAATAGAAAGACCACAGAGAACGGATGGGACGCTGGGTTGCCACCGCTCATCAGGACTTGCGGTACGAAGATGTACGAAACCAGCCGCCAAACTTCGCCGTGGAGAATTCTTTCGGGGATCAGAAGCAGAGCCAGGACGAAGCTTGGCTTGAAGAAATTCAGAAGGTAAACCAGGCCGTTCAGCACTGCGATCAACTGCATGAGGCGCGGGACGCCCAAAAACCCGATGCGCGCTTCCAGCCAGTTGATCCAAGACATAGGACACTTACTCCTTCGGTGCGGGCGGCGCGTCAACTTCGGCGATCGCTTTCGCCCCGACAGTGAAACCGCTCCCGCGCGATTCTCGCTCTTGTGCCAGAGACACGCAAAACCCCGCCGGCGGATAGGGATCCCTCACGTCCCGATCTGGGTCCTGTACTCGGCTGCGCTTTTTAGCGAGGAGATCTCTTCCGGATGTGAAAGCTTCAGCTTAAAAAGCCACCCTGCATTGTACGGATCGGTGTTCACCAGGGCCGGATTGCTCTCGAGTTCGGGATTGGTTTCTACGACTTCACCGCTCACCGGCGAGTAAATGTCGCTCGCCGCTTTGACGGACTCGACGACAGCCGCAGCTTTTCGCGATTCCAATATGGCGCCAACCTGAGGCAACTCCACGTACACAATGTCGGTCAACTCCGCTTGAGCGTGATCCGTAATGCCTACTGTACCAATCGAACCTTCCGATCGGATCCATTCGTGGGTCTCGGCGTATCTGAGATCATCGGGGACTAGCATCGTTTTTTGTATAGCGGTTTTTTTTCGACAGTCGCGGCAAATCTTCGCCCGCGAACATCTATTTCAACTTTTTGGCCCGGTTTCGAAAACGGAACGTCGACATAACCCAGACCGATTCCGATCCCCAGGCTGGGAGATTGCGTGCCGCTCGTCAGTTCGCCAACCCTTGCATCGCCGACGAAAACGCTATAGTGAGCCCGTGGGGGAGGAGATTTTCCATCCGATTTGAGCGCCACGAGGCGCTGCCTCAAGCCCGTTTCTTTTTGTACGAGCAAGGGATCCCGTCCCACAAATTCCGGCTTTTCAAGGTCGACAAAAAAACCGAGACCCGCTTCGAGTGGGGTTCGCGTGGGCGATAGGTCCGCTCCGTTCAAAGGGTAACATACTTCCATTCGCAATGTGTCTCGCGCGCCCAGTCCGCATGGCTTCACTCCAAGCGGGGTGCCGACTTCCAGCAGATGATTCCAGACCACCCCGGCAGCTGCGGCGGGATAGAAAAGCTCAAATCCATCCTCTCCCGTGTAACCGGTTCGCGCCAGCAAAACGGGGATACCTTGGATTCGGGTTTCCCTGATTTGATTCCGCTTCGGCAATTCCCCGAATCGTTCGAGCAATTCAGCCGATCCAGGGCCCTGTACCGCAAGACCAGCAAAGTGGTCACTGAGGTCGGAGACCGCAACTCCGCCTTTGAGCCGCGACTGCATCCAGGCAAAGTCTTCTTCGATCTTCGCGGCGTTTACGACGAGGAAATAGTCGTTGCTGCCGCGACAGTAAACGATGAGATCATCGATCACGCCGCCCTGCTCATTCAACAGCAGCGTATATTGTCCGTCGCGCATTTCGAGTCGCTTCAGGTTGTTGGTGAGCATGGTGTTTAACCATTGTTCGGCAGAAGGTCCCGATACCCTGATCTGGCCCATATGCGAAATGTCGAAGATCCCGACGCGCTGACGAACTGCCTGGTGTTCCTCTAGAATGCTCGAATAGAAGACCGGCATGTTCCAACCGCCGAAACCAATCATCTTTGCGCCCAGCTTCAGATGTTCCGCGTAGAGAGGCGTTTGTTTAACAGGCAGATTCGTTGAGTCACTCACCATCTCGTCACGATATGTAGGAACCAACGCTGGGCAACCGTTAGGAGCGGATTGAATGAATCAGGGCGGTAACGCGTTCGTGCCCCTCTCATCCTCATTCCGCCCGCCGGCAACTTGTAATCCTCGCTCCTCTGCTCCATGTTCCGCGATGCTGAGTAGGAAGCTTTCCAGGAAAATGGCAAACATGGGCTTTCCGTCGTTCGTTGAGAGGCACGTTGGTCCCAGCGAGGAAGAATTGCAGGAGATGCTGCAACAAGTTGGCCACCATTCCCTTGACTCTCTGATCGACGCCACGGTTCCGGAAGCGATTCGCTCTGATGATGAACTGAATCTACCCGAGCCTGATAGCGAGTTCGAAGTCCTGCGAACATTCCGAGAAATTGCTCTCAAAAATCGGGTGGCAAAATCCTATATCGGCCTTGGCTATCATGCTTGCGTGACTCCGCCTGTGATCCAACGGAATATTCTGGAGAAACCAGGTTGGTACACGGCATACACACCCTATCAGCCGGAAATCGCACAAGGACGCCTCGAGGCTCTACTGAATTTCCAGACCATGGTGACCGATCTGACAGGGTTGGAGATCGCCAATGCCTCGTTATTGGATGAATCCACCGCCGCAGCCGAAGGGATGGCGATGTGTTTCGCACTGCGGAAGCAGACTTCAGTCCGAACGTTTTTTCTTTCGCAAACCTGTCATCCACAGACCGTCGCCGTTGTTGAAACCAGGGCCAAGCCGCTGGGCATCGAAGTGATCGTTGGAGATCACCGCACTTGGGATTTCAAGAAACCACTTTTTGGAGCGTTGCTCCAGTATCCTGCGACCGACGGACCCATCTACAACTACACGACCTTTATCCAGCGGCTTCATGAAGGTCAGGCGCTCGCTGTTGTCGCCGCAGATCTTCTGAGCCTGACGCTCCTTGTTCCTCCGGGTGAGTTTGGGGCAGATATCTGTGTCGGAACGACGCAGCGATTCGGCGTTCCGCTCGGTTACGGCGGTCCGCATGCCGCATTCTTTTCCACGCGTGACCAATTCAAACGGCTTATGCCGGGGCGGTTGGTCGGGGTTTCAAAAGATCCGGCTGGACGTCCCGGTTACCGGCTCGCGTTGCAGACCCGTGAGCAACATATCCGACGCGATAAAGCGACGAGTAATATCTGTACCGCTCAGGTTTTATTAGCCGTTATTGCTGCGACTTACGCCGTTTATCATGGCCCAAATCGCTTGAGACAGATCGCGGAACGGATCCAACGGCAGATGGGAAGGCTGGCCTTCAGTTTGGAAAAACTTGGTTTGGAAGTCGGGGGCGATCCGCGTTTTGATACCCTCCGGGTGAAGCTCGGTCAGCGGAGGAACGCGATCCTCACCAAGGCGGCGGCATCCTTGATCAATTTCCGGATTTTCGATGATGACTCCATCGGGATCAGTCTCGATGAAACGGTTTCCGAAGAGGATCTTCAGACTCTGGTGAATCTTTTTGCCGATGATAAGTCGGACTTCGTTCCGGATCTTTCCGAGGCGGAAGTTGGCGATATCCCTCAAGAGTTTGTTCGCAGGTCTCCTTATCTGACGCACCCTGTTTTCAATAGTCATCACACTGAGACCGGGCTGATGCGTTATCTCCATCGGCTCGAGTCCAGGGATCTGTCACTGACGACTTCCATGATCCCGCTGGGATCCTGCACGATGAAACTGAATGCCGCGGCGGAGATGCTCCCCGTCACCTGGGCGGAACTCGGCCAGATCCATCCGTTTGCGCCTGCCGCTCAAACGGCCGGGTATCGACAGCTGATCCTTGAGCTGGAGAGTTGGCTGGCTGCCATTACGGGGTTCGCTGAGGTGACTGTCCAACCCAATGCCGGGTCGCAGGGCGAATACGCAGGTCTGTTGGTAATTCGGGAATATCATCGTGAACGGAGACAAACTCAGAGAAACGTGTGCTTGATTCCAACTTCGGCTCACGGGACCAATCCCGCCTCGGCCGCAATGGCTGGATTCCAGGTGGTCCCGGTGCAATGTGACGCCCAGGGGAATATCGATCTCGGTGATCTCAGGAAAAGAGCGGAGCAGCATTCGGAAAGACTCGGCGCCTTGATGGTGACCTATCCTTCAACCCACGGCGTATTTGAAGAGGGAATCACGGAGATTTGTGAAATCGTCCATCAGCACGGCGGGCAGGTTTATATGGATGGCGCGAATATGAACGCTCTGGTGGGGCTCTGCCGTCCAGCCGACTTCGGAGCGGACGTGTGTCATCTGAATTTGCACAAGACATTTTGCATACCGCACGGCGGTGGAGGCCCGGGAGTTGGCCCGATCGGAGTGAAAGCTCACCTGGCTCCCTATTTGCCGGGCCATCCTTTCGTGGACTTCGGCCGGAAATCAGGCATCGGCCCAATTGCCGCAGCTCCCTATGGTAGCGCCAGTATCCTGGGCATCTCCTGGATTTATCTTCGCCTCATGGGTCCGGAAGGATTGCGGCACGCGACCAAAGTAGCGATCGCGAACGCGAACTATGTTGCCAGCCGGTTAGCGCCATTTTTCCCCATTTTATACAAAGGAAAAAACGGGTGTGTTGCCCACGAGTGCATCATCGATCTTCGGCAGTTCAAAAAGTCTGCCGGAATTGAGGTCGAAGATGTTGCCAAGCGTCTCATGGACTACGGGTTCCATGCGCCGACCATGTCCTGGCCGGTTCCTGGAACGATGATGATTGAACCGACCGAGAGCGAATCGAAGGCTGAACTAGATCGTTTCTGTGATGCCATGATTTCGATCTACGGTGAAATTCGAGCCATCGAAACCGGAGAAGCCGACCGCGAAGATAACGTCCTCAAACGGTCGCCCCATACGGCGCAAGATCTTCTAGCTGACAGCTGGGATCGAAGCTATTCGCGGGAATCTGCAGCTTACCCGGCGCCATGGACGCGAGAACACAAATTCTGGCCTGTCGTCGGCCGAATAGACAATGTCTATGGCGACAGAAACCTTTTCTGCAGCTGCGTCCCCGTGGAGGCAGAAGAGTTGTCTCACGGGATGGAGCCCGCAAGTTGACTAGTGTTCTGTCGCCGAAATAACATGCCTTTTGTTGCGATCAAAATGGGCCGCCGGCAGGGCGCGAGAAGGGAGCATATCTGAATCGATACGTGACCGACGAGCAACGCAGCCGCCGGCCCATTTTCATCGCAACCCACTGGGCCGTGGCCGGTTGGCCGTTTTTACGCGTTGCTCGCTCGACCCGTATGACTCAGATATGGGCGCATCGCTCGCGCCTTGAAAAACAGCCAACTGACCTACGGCAAAAGGCATGTTATTTCGGCGACAGGACACTAAGCAAAACTCCCGACCTCCAACCGGACGGAACCCGGTAGGATGAAGATCATCGATCGTTATTTGAGCGGACAGATTCTGACCGCCGTGATTTGGGCCGTCAGCCTGCTTACCGTGATTCTTGTGCTGGGCAATGTCTTGCGCGATTTGCTCAGCTTGTTGCTCAGTCATCAGGTTCCGGTCACCTACATTCTGACATTCATCGGTTATCTGCTGCCGTTTTCATTGACCTACTCGATTCCTTGGGGGGTGCTCGTAGCGGTACTCCTCGTATTCGGAAAGCTCTCCTCCGATAACGAACTGGTGGCACTTCGGGCCAATGGCGTCGGCATGACGCGTATCTGCTACCCCGTCTTTGTAATCGCAATCGTGTTCCTGGGCATCTGTCTCTGGATCAACCTCTATGCCGCGCCGATTGCAGAAGTTAAGCTGCGGTCGGCAGTGTTCGACCTCGCATCGAATGATCCGCTCGCCTTGTTTGGCAGTGACGAAGTGATCGACCAGTTCCCGAATCGAAAGATCTATGTCGGAAAAAAGGAAGGATCAAATCTGCACGATCTTTATATCTTCGAGATGAATCCCCAGAATTTGCCGATGCGCGTGATCAACGCCCGCCGAGGCACCCTCGAGGTCGACAAAAAGAACGAGCAGATTTTGTTACACGTCTATGACGCCCGGTATGAAGAGCGGGATAAGAATGCTCCCGATGACCTTAAGAAAATGCGACACGGAATCACCATGCGCGAGGGCGTGATGCCAATTTCTTTGGAAGAATTGCTTCGTAAGGCCCGAAACAATCAGCGCACCACCGAACTCACTCTGGATCAGCTGCAACATGCCCTCAAGCAGAGCAATGATAAAGAGGATGACGCAGCCTTCAAAACTGAGGTGAGCAAGCGCTTTTCCAACGCGATGGCGGTTTTTACTTTTGTCCTGGTCGGGATCCCGCTGGCGATTACCGCCCAGCGAAAAGAAACCTCGGTCGGTATCGCTCTGAGTCTAATCGTCGCCTTCTCTTATTTTATTATCATCGTGATAACGGACAACGTGAAGCATAAGCCCAACCTGCATCCGGAATATCTGATCTGGTTGCCGAACTTTGTCTATCTGATGCTCGGCGGAACACTGTTTTTCCGGCTGGCACGCAGGTAGGGAACGCTTGTCGGCCTTCGTGCCCATCCGCTCTGCTTCTTCTGGTGCCGATCTGAAAACCGTCTGGTGGGTGAAGGCCGATGCTCCCTTACACGACAGGCCGATACGTGTTCCCCTAGACGCCGAGGCGCAGGCGGCTTATTATCATCAGGTTTTGCATGAGTTTTGAGCGCACAGAATGTATCCTCCACAAGATTTCGCCCGGAAGTTTTCCGATCCGGAAACAGCAGACCAGAGGACACTTGCATTTGAGAGAGCGCCCAAAAAAGCAGCCTGATGTTCTCTTCGAGGAGGCGTTAAATTATCTCAAAGAAGGTGGGTTTCGGCTGACTAAGCCGCGCGAAGTGATCGTCCGCGCCGCTATCGCATTTGCGGAGCCCTTTCATGCCGAGGATCTTTTGACCAGGGCGCGTCAATTGGATCCCGAGATTTCATTGGCGACGATCTATCGCACGCTGCCGATGTTACTCGACAGTCATTTGATTCGCGAGGTTGAACTCAACCGGGAACATCGATATTACGAGGTGAACCGGGAGCAGTCGCCGGCCGCTTTTCACATTATCTGTGCCGATTGCGCGCAGGTGATCCAGGTGCAGGATGAATGTATTATGCTGCGCGAACGGTTCCTGGCAAACAGCCTGGGGTTCAAACCCCTGAAACTGAACGTCCGCATCGAGGCAAACTGCCTCGATCTTCACGAGAAGGGGACCTGCGAACGTCGCGCGAAAGGGAGCCTCCAGTCCTCGACCCCGTCGTGATCGATTGGTGTCCTGTCCCCACGGCGTGCGCTCTAAGCTTAGCTAGCCCTGGGGTGCTCCTGACTGCCTTCATTGGGCTCTTACAGGACTGCGGAGCAACATAGGACCCTTCTAAGAGGTAGGAAAGCTGGCAAGACTCTACGCACGCTTGGAAGCCAGGGTCTTTCGACCGGCCCTGGCTTTATGAACGCACTGCTCAATCGCATCGTCCGGCCCACTAACGACGCATAACCGGGCCAGACCCGTTGGGGTGGGAGCCCCTTGGAGACCCATCTCCGCGAACTTAGTTTCGTCGCATCTTTGCCAGCAAACGAAGCACCTCAATATACAGCCAGACCAGTGTCACCGTTAAACTGAAAGCGGCGTACCACTCCATCCATTTAGGCGCTCCGGAGGCAACGCCATTCTCAATAAAGTCGAAATCCAGAACCAGGTTGAGAGCGGCGATCCCAACGACCACCAGGCTGAAAATTATTCCGACCGGGCCGCTGTCATGGATGAGAGGGATCCCTGTGTGGAAAAACAGTTGAAGCACCATGCTGATCAAATAAACGACGACGATGCCGAACGTCGCACCGACAATTACCGACTTAAAGGTTTCCGATGGTCGAATGATTCGGGACTGGTACGCCGCCAACAACGCGAACATCACTCCAAAAGTGAGCAACACCGCTTGAAGGACAAGGCCCGGAAATCGCTGCTCCATCACTAGCGAGATGCCTCCGATAAATACGCCTTGCAAAACTGCATAAACCGGTGCCGTGAACGGTGCCCAATCTCTCTTGAACGTCGTCACCATAGCGACCACGAATCCTCCGAGGGTCCCTACCATTACCATCGGGTAAATCGCCGAGGGGTGAGAATTGGAGTATGTCCAGACGCCCGCCGCAGTCCCGGCTACCAGCAAAAGAAGGAGAATCGACCGGTTAATCACGCCGGTTAACGTCATCGGTCGTGAGTAACCGCGTTGTGATACGTCGGTAAAAGTCGAATTTGATAAAACTGGATTGCCTGATCTCATAGTTGTAGTTCTCCGCGAATAATCGTCCCGTGGCCGCACGGGTGCAAATTACAAATCGGTAAGGAAGAGGAGCCCGGCCGCAGGAGTTCTCTGCACGAAAGTGTGTTTCGCCGGAGAGCTCCGCGACTAATCCGTTCCGTCTAGTTCAGCACCTCTTGAGGAATATCAATCGGCTTTTCTTTCTTGCTCAACGCCCGTCTAAGCTTGGCGAGCGCAATATTTTGCAATTGTCGGATCCGCTCTCTCGTGACCCCGAATTTTTTGCCAACTTCTTCCAGAGTCTTTG
>Ga0210383_10002717_pt1 | contig 15959 bp, 12 predicted proteins | sample IncBWC14OmetaG_FD_160072 | JGI IMG/M metagenome (GOLD analysis project Ga0210383, IMG submission 160072) | Forest soil microbial communities from Barre Woods Harvard Forest LTER site, Petersham, Massachusetts, United States - Inc-BW-C-14-O ...
CGGCCAGAAATTCGCTCTTGAGACGCGTCGCTTCCTCGACGCGAATCTTCTCGACATCCGCCAACCGCAGCTCTTCGACCAACGTCTCGGCCGCCAGCCGCGCTTCGTTCGCATCCGCCACGGCGCGGGCGTTCTCCATCGCATACCGCGCCACGATCGCGTTGACGAGAATGGCGAATACAGCGGCAATCGCGCCTCCCAGCACGACCACCCAGAGCGTAATGGCCCGCCACCGGGCGACGTCTGCCTCCCGTACCGCCAGGAGCTGGCGCTCTTCCGTGTCGATTGCCGTGAGGATGGCGCGCGCGGAGTCTGGCGATAGCCGGAGCGCGAGCGCGTCGAGATTCCGCTGCTGCGCGATGTTGTCGGCCGTGAGCTGCCGCAGCGTCGCGAGCGCCGGCCCGGGGTCAGTCCCGGCATTGACGGCGGCGAGGGCGCGGGCCGCCGTCTCCCTCACCTCGATCGTGTGGGCGACCCAACGATCGGCGTCCGCGGATCGCCGAACGTCCGCGACGGTCACGATGCCGACCGCGACAATGACCGCGGCCGGTCCAAAAACAGCGGCTAAACGATAGCGCCGAACCACGGACGGCGAGTTTACTCTAGGGCGCCGTCCGGATCAACAGTTTAAACGAGAATCTTACGAATTTCGGCCTGATGATACCGGCTGGAGATGAGTCGCGTGCCGCTCCGGAGGTGCAGCACGAACATCCCCTTTGCATACCGCTCCACGGTCACGATCGCTTGCGGGTTGACGAGCGCCGACCGGCGTACTCTCACAAACGTCCCGCCAACGCGCTCGGCCATGCGGTTCATCGTCGTGCGCAGGAGATAGCTTCGCGTACCGGCGTGCACGCGGACGTAGTTGCCCGAGGCCTCGATCCACTCGACCGTGCGAATGTCGACGAAGGAGAGTCGATCCCCATCGTGCACGACGAGCCGATCGATGGTTTTCCTGGGCGCCGACTGAGGGGTCGACGTCGCCAGCAAACGCTCCAGTCGTTCCGCGAGCGAAGCGCCTTGTTCCAGCGACCGCTGACGCGTGGCTTTCTCGAGCGCGTCGCGCAGGCGGTCAGAGTCCACGGGCTTGAGGACATAGTCGATGGCGTTGACCTCAAACGCGCGCAGCGCGTGTTGATCGTAGGCCGTCACGAAGATGACGAGTGGCATCGCCTCGACACCGATCTGCTCTATGACCTCGAACGCCGTCGCGCGGCCGAGTTGGACATCGAGCAAGACGACGTCAGGTTGCTGCTCAACGATGGCGGCGATTGCCTCGTCGCGACCGCTGGCCTCGCCGGCGCACGCGAATCCCGGCAGACGCTCGATCTCGCTCCTCAGCCCACGCCTCGCCAACGGCTCGTCATCGACAATCAGGACTCTCATACAGCGTACGGCATCCGGATATCGACCCGTGCGCCCGAGCCATCAGCGTGTCGCAGGTCCAGGGTGGCGTCGCCATACAGGGTGCGCAAACGCTGACGCGTGTTGCGCAACCCCACGCCTTCCGGCGCGTTGCTCGGCCCGGGACCTCGATCCTCCACGGTCAGACAGAGCCTGCCGTTGTCGCGCGCAGCGCGAACGAAAATAGTCGCGGTTCCGTCATCGTCCGACGCGCCGTGCTTGATGGCATTTTCGACGATGGGCTGCAGCAGCAAGACAGGGACTCTGGCGTTCACGACCTCCGGGTCGATCGCGAGCGTGACCGACAGGCGGTCGCCGAATCGCATGCGTTGGATGTCGAGATACTCGTTCAGGAAGGCAAGCTCACGATGCAACGGGACTTCGTGATGCTCCTCGTCGAGACTCCGGCGCAGGAGCGAGCCGAGTCGCACGACCATGTGCCGCGCTTTGTCGGCGTCCTCGGCGGTCAGCACCGAAATGGCATTCAGCGTGTTGAACAGGAAGTGCGGACGGAGTTGCGATTGCAGCGCGTCGAGTCGCGCCCGCGTCAGGTCGGCTTCGAGGGCGGTGCTGCGCGCCCGGTACTGGAGCGCGGTGTACACGCCAACCACCACCCAATAGAAGAACGCACCCATGAACACGCCCCATACGAGGTTCGGCACGGTGCGCCGGATCCAAACCCCAGGATCGGGTGGTCGAACGAACACGAAGTGCAGCCCGAACGCCAGGATCGTCTCGAGCGGCGCGAGCACGGCGGCAATGCCGACGTGCGCGAGGATGGACCGATAGATCGGCTTCGCGTCCAGTGGCCAGCGCTTGAGGGCCGCCAACACGATCGGGGAAAGCGCGGCCCAGACGAACCAAAATAAGAATTCCTGGACGACGTTCCATTCGACGTTGATGGGCTGACCGGCGCTCAACGTCATGAGGATCGTCTGCGCGGTGAAGAACGTGCCGACACCGAGTGACAGCGCGACGAGCCGCGACGTCCGCATGTCTCTATCATGCGTCCCGGGTGCGCAGACGGCAACAGCACGTTGGGCCCACTCATCACGCTCACGGGCCCACTCGCGTCACGCGCGTTGTTCGTGGCCGCGAATCGACGCTACGTGAGCGCCATGCTCCTACAAGCGCTCGCCGCCGGGGCGCTCCACATCGCGCAATTCCCGGCCAACGACACGATGGCGTACAACGTCAACTCCGAGCTGATCGTCGGGCGCACCGAGGCGATCCTCGTCGATGCGGGTCTGCGTCGGAGTGACGCCGAGAAGGAAGCCGCGGCGGTCGCGGCCATGGGGACGCATCTCAAGGCGATCTTCATCACGCATCCCGATGAGGATCATTACTTCGGTGTCGCGTCGTTCGTGGAGAAGTTTCCCGGCACGCCGGTCTACATGACGGCCGCGGCGATCGAGGAGTTCAAGAAGAGCGGGCCCAAGTTCTTCGCGGGCGCGAAGAAGGGAATGCCGCAAGAAGCGCCGGATAGCCTCGTCACTCCCTCGGTGTTGCCCAGCACGACGCTGACCGTCGACGGGCAGCGGATCGAGATCCATCCGGATGAGCAAGGCGATGTCCTCCGCCCGACGAACAGTTTCATCTGGATCCCGTCGCTCCACGCTGTGATCACCGGCGACATTGTCTTTAATAAGGTTCATCCGTGGTTGGCGGCCTCCGACGCCAAGTCACGCGTCCGCTGGCATCAGTCACTCGCGCGCATCGCGGCGCTGCACCCAACGACCGTCATTGCCGGCCACAAAAGTCCGGATGCGACGGACACCCCGGATGTGGTCCAGACGATGGACCAATACCTGACCGATTTCGAGGCCGCACGAGCATCATCGCCGGACGCCAATGCGCTGGTCGAGGCGATGGAGCAGAAGTACCCGACTTGGACGGTGCCACTGCTGCTCCGCTACTCGGCGCAGGTGTCCTACAAGCCGTCTACCGACTGAGCGCCTCGAACCGGCCGCTGTGGGCTTTGAGAAACACGAAGCTGCGGCCGGTCGGATCTCCCGTCGCGGCAAACGCCACCGGGCCGGTCACGCCCTCGACGGCTCGTTGGACGGTCAGGTCGTGCAGATATTCGCGAATCTTGCCGCGATTCGTGCCCACGGCGCGAATCGCGCGCACCACCAGCATCGTCGCATCGTAGGCGAGCGCCGCGTCGCCATCGGGCGTGCGGTGAAACTTGGCCTGAAACGCCTGCACGAACGCTTGCACCTGGGGCCGATCGATCTTCGTATCGAAGGGTGTGCCGAGATAGATCCCCTCGGACAGGGCGCTATCGGCCACGGCGCTCGACCACGAGCTGCCGCCGATGCTCAAGAATGTCAGCGGCACGCGCTGCCGCCGGACCTCTTTGAGCAGTGCGATCGCCGGATCCTGCGTGGTCGCGGCGAACACCATGTCGGTCGTGTTGCGCTTGAGGTAGGCCGTGTACGCCTCGAACGACGTCGCGCCGTCGCCGCTGATCGGCTCGAATGCCACCAGCGTCCCCGTGAACTGTCGGCGAAACGCGTTGGCGAGCCCGCGGCCGTAGGACGTATTCTCATAGATCACCGCCGCCCGCCGAACACCCCAGGTCTCCGCGAAACGCGCGAAGTCCGCCCCATTCGTCGAGTCGCTGGAGATCACCCGAAAGACCCAGGGTGACACGCCCGTGAGCCACGGCGAGCTGGCGGTCGTCGCGACCGAGACCAGGTGTCCGTCGTACACATTCGCCGCCGCCAGCTGCGCGGCGGAGCTCATGTGCCCCACGACCGCGGCGACGGAGGGGTTGTCGACGAAACTCTGCGCACAGGCGACGGCTTTGGCCTCTTCCCCGTTCTCGTCACACGAAATAATGTGGACCGAGTCGCCCGCCGCGAGCTGAACCCCCTGGAGATTCATGAGGCCATACGGCTGCTGTAACGGCCCGGCCACGCCAATCGTGATCTCGGAGCGACCGAATCGGCCGCATCCGCACCCGATTGACGCCACAAACACAGGGAGGAGAGAAGACAGTCGCACGCGAACGAGTGACGAGTACTGCCCGATACGGTCACGGCGCCTTATCGTATAGCCCATGCTGATTCTCCTGCCTTTGCTCGCCGTGCTCGCCGGCGACTCCACCAAGAAAACCGCCCCGGAAACCAGCCTCCCGATCCTCCCGACGCGGCATACGAAATTCACGACCGACGAGGGAACGTGGATGTCCCTCGACGTGTCACCAGACGGGAAGTCGGTCGTCTTCGACCTCGTCGGCGACCTGTACACGGTGCCGATCACGGGCGGCACCGCGACGCGCATCACGTCGGGCATGGGCTTCGACGGACAACCCCGGTTCTCGCCCGATGGCAAGTCCGTCGTGTACGTCACGGATCGGACGGGCTATGAGAATCTGTGGCTCGTCGATGCCGACGGACACAATCCGCGCTCGCTCACGAGCGACAAAGACGCCCAGTACATCTCGCCAGCCTGGACGCCCGACGGCCAGTATCTCGTCGTCTCGCGCAACAAGACGGGCATCCTAGGCAGCAAATACGATCTCGTTCTGCTGAACGCCTCTGGCGGCAAAGGTATCGTGCTGACCACCCCGCCAAAGGACGTAGCCCCGAACGCGCCACCACCGTTCGACAATTACTTGGGCGCGGCATTCGGAAAGGACCCTCGCTACATCTACACATCCGTCAAGCACGGACGGTTCCAATACAACCAGATGCTGTCCGATGCGTGGCAGGTCGCCGTGTATGACCGTGTCACCGGCAAGACTTTCGTCCGCACCACGAACGTTGGTGGTGGCATGCGGCCGACGTTGAGCCGGGACGGTCGTTGGTTGGCCTTCGCCTCCAGGCGAGATGGGATCACCGGGCTCAAGTTGCGCGACCTCGAGTCGGGCGACGAGATCTGGCTCGTCGATCATATCACGCGCGACGATATGGAGTCGCGCTACACCCGCGACATACTGCCCGGGTTTGCATTCACGCCGGACTCGAAGGCCATCGTCATCTCATACGGCGGCAAGATCTGGAAGGTCGATGTCGCGACGAAGGCGGCGACACCCGTCCCCTTTACCGCCGATGTCGACATCGAGATGGGCCCGCTCGTCAAGTTCGCGTATCCAATCGACGACTCAGTGCTCACGGTTCGGCAGATCCGCGAAGCGCGACCCTCGCCTGATGGCAAGACGCTCGCGTTCACCGCCCTCGATCGGCTGTGGCTCACCGATCTGGGATGCACCACCTGCCGGCCCCGCCGCGTGACCGATTTCTCGCTCGGCGAATACTCTCCGAGTTGGTCCCCCGATGGGAAATATCTGGCCTTTGTCACGTGGTCCGAAGACGGTGGCGATGTCTGGCGCGTTCGCACCGACGTCGCGAAAGCAAAGCCGGAAAAACTCTCCCGCCACACGGCCTTCTACGAAAACCTGGCGTACGATCCCACCGGCCATCGCCTCGTCGTCGCCCGCGGTCCGCATCAGCAGCGCACCGAGCGATCGAATGAGTTCGAGGGCCCTGGTCCCCAGGTCCTCGAGCTCGTGTGGCTGCCAGGGGCGGGCGGTGAGGCGACGGTCATCACGCCGTTGAGTGCGTACGGCCAGCCACATTTCACGCGCGATACCACGCGCATCTTCTTCAACGACCCCAACGAGGGACTCGTCTCCGTGCGTTGGGACGGCTCGGATCGCCGCGTGCATCTCAAGGTCACGGGCTACGTCTCCAAGGGATTCGACTTGGAGGACGACAACCGCCAGCTTACCGAGCCGCAGCCGCAGCCGCAGCCAGCCGACGAAATCGTCATCTCACCCGATTCGAGCCAAGCGATTGCGCTCGTGAATCGGAAGGTCTATCTCGTCGCGGTTCCGATCACGGGTGGCCAGACGCCCACCGTGTCGGTCCAAAGCGCAGACGACGCCCCGGTCCCGCTGCGGCGGCTCACGCGCGTGGGCGGTGACTTCCTCGGCTGGTCTCCCGACGGGAAATCCGTGTACTGGTCGTTGGGCCGCTCATTTTTCACCTACGACCTCGCCACCGCGACTGCCGCGGTCAACGACTCGACGACTAAGTCGAAAGCCGACACCGGCGAAGCGAACAAGGCGGCCAAAGCCGACACCGCCAAGCTGCCGCACTACGCCTACACCGCGAGGCGGTTCGACATCACGATGGTCGCGCCGAAAGACCGCCCGAGTGGCTCCGTCGTTCTGACGGGCGCCCGCATTGTCACAATGAAGGGCGACGAGATAATCCCCGAAGGGGATATCGTCGTCACAAATAATCGCATTGCCGCGATTGGGGCGTCGGGCTCGGTGACGGTCCCGTCGGGTGCCAAACGCATCGACGTCCACGGGAAGACGATCATTCCGGGCTACATCGACATTCACGCCCATATGTGGCCGACCTGGGGCGTCCACAAAACGCAGGTCTACGAATACCTGGCGAACCTGGCCTATGGCGTAACGACGACGCGTGACCCGCAGACCAGCACGACTTATGTGCTCACCTATGGCGACCTCGTGGAGACGGGTGAGCTGATCGGCCCGCGGATCTTCACGACGGGTCCCGGCGTGTTCTGGACGGACGAGGTATCGAGCCAGGCCGACGCGCGCGAGGTGTTGACGCGCTACTCCGACTTCTACCAGACGCACACGCTCAAGCAGTACATGGTCGGCGACCGGATGCAACGCCAGTGGACGCTGATCGCCGCCAAGGAACAGGGCATTACCCCGACGCTCGAGGGTGGTCTCGATTTCCGGAAGAACATGACCGAGGCGATCGACGGCTATGCGGGCAGCGAGCACGCCTATGCGATCATGCCACTGTACAAGGACATCGTGCAGCTCGTCGCGTCGAGCGGCATCACCTACACGCCGACGCTCCTCGTCGAGTACGGCGGGCCGTGGGCCGAGAACTACTGGTACGAGCACTACGACGTGCACGGTGACGCCAAGCTTCGGCGTTTCACACCGCACGACGAGGTCGATCGTCGCGCCTTGCGGCGATCAGGATGGTTCGCCGACAGCCAGTACAGCTTCCCCAATGTGGCCGCCCAAGCCGCGAAAATCGTCGCCGCCGGTGGCCGCGTCGGACTCGGCGGTCACGGGCAACTGCAGGGACTCGGCGACCACTTCGAGCTCTGGTCGATCGCCAGCGGCGGGATGCCCCTGCACGACGTGCTCCGCGTTGGCACCATCTTCGGCGCCCAGGCGATCGGTATCGACAAAGACCTGGGGTCCTTGGAGGTCGGGAAGTTGGCCGACCTGCAGGTGCTCGACAAGAATCCGCTCGACGACATCAAGAACACGAACACTATTCTCTACGTCATGAAGAACGGGCGGTTGTACGAGGGCGCGACGCTCAAGGAGATCTATCCACGCGAGCGCGAGATCCCGCCGCTCTACTGGTGGAGGCCCGCCGAGCAGTAGTTAAAAGACGGGAGGCACGAGCCTCCACGTCGCTTTTCGATACGCGTCGTAGTCCGTTGGAAAAGTCCGGCTCAGGATCTCCTCCTCGAGCCGGGTTTTTCTTATATAGGCCACGAAGAGAATGGCGACGCCGAGCAGCGCATGGTACTGACTGGACGCGATCGCGGTGCCGAGGAACATGGTGAGCATCGCGGTATAGATCGGATGCCTGATCCACCGATATGGACCGGTTCGCACCAACTCGTGATCGACACCGATCCTGACTTCCGCCGCCCAGTTGCGCCCGAGGTGTCGCCGAGCCCAGACGGCTAACAGAAGACCGAGGACCTGCACGATGCCACCGATCACAACCGGGAATTGAAACCGCTCCGGAATGAACCAGCCGTTGAGGCCAGGGACGGGCAGGTAGAGCAGAAAAAGCGCGACGGCGAGCGCGCCCTGATGGAGATAGGTCGAGCCCCACGACTCCGAGCTCTGGGTCGGCGCGGAGTTCCGCGAGGCATAGGCCCAGTAGCCGAAGAACACGATCCACAGAACCAGCGAGGGCAGGAGTCGCGACGGCATCCCCTGGTAGCCGACAGAGTGCTTCGCGAACGACGCCAGAACGAGAATCAGAATGGCCGCCAGGATCCTGCCTATCCGCGCCCGCGTCACAGCACCCTCCCCAGCACCACAAAGCCGGTCACGTACGCTATGCCGACCAACGCGAAGGTATTCGCCAGGTTGATCGAGTACCCTCGCGCGCCTTTGAGCATGAGGAGCGGCGCCGACGGCTGATAGCAGACGGGCCAGCGGGCGATCTCGGATTGGCGCAATAAATCCGGCAACGTCACGGGTTTGGCACGGGCCGAGAGCCGGGCCAACTGCTTGCGTTTGATCTCCACGATCACCGTACTGACAACGGTGATGGCAAGCCACACGGCGACATCCACTTTGGTCGATGGCCCCGGATGCAGCGACCAGGCGACGAGTTGCGCAGTCAGGAGCGCGCGGTACCAGTCGCAGCTGGCGAGGTAGTATCTCCGTCTGGCTTCGTGCACTTCAGTGTGGTCGGTGCGCCAGGCGACGATGGCGGACTTCGCGTAGACGAAGCCCAGGTGCATATAGATGAGGAACGCCGCGGCTTTCCAACCGGCCCTGTGATCGTGGGCAAACACTATCGCGCAGGCTGTGGTGATGATGAGCACCAACTCGATCTTCCCGTTCGAGTAGTCGCGCAAGCGGCGAGGGGTGAGCGACAGCGTGATGGACGCGACCGGCGGCTCGGCATCGGGAGCGGCGAACGGCCGCGCCTGACGCTCCGCGAGATCCACGGAGATGAGATGGTTGGCATGGATCAAGGCGCAGAGACCGATGATGAGCCAGCCGAGCAGTGCGAGTCGGCCGGACGCGAAGATCCAGATCGCGATCGGGATGTCGACGGCGAAGGGGATCATCATGCGCATCCAGTACCAACGAAGGAGCTGCTTGCCCGGCCCATCATAGAAGCCAGGCTGCACGTGGACATTGAAGAACCAGTCCGCCCCACGCAGCCGCGGCTGGCGTCCGCGACGAACGCAGCCGTTCAAGCGAATGACCCAGAACAGCGCGTAGAAAATCACGACCGCCCGCACGGGGTCCATCATTTGAGCTCCCGCGCCACGATGGTCAGTATTTTCCGCGCCGAAAAGCCGGCGAGGACGAGCTCCGTGAGCGCCGCGCGCAACTGGCGCAGCAGCTCATCCGGGCTGCGCTCCGTCGGCGTGCGAGACGCGACGACGGCGCCTGAGCCATGCTTGATGACAATGAGCCCATCGTCCTGCAGGGCGCGATACGCGGCCGCGATCGTGTTGAGGTTGACGCCGAGGTCGGCCGCGACCTGCCGGACCGGCGGCAGCGGCGTGCCCTCGGCCAGCTTCCCTCGCGCGATCAGCTCTTTGATCCCATCGGCGACTTGCTGATAGATCGGCCGGGGATCGGAAGTGTCGATGGTGAGCAGCATAGGGCGGTGTGCAGCGTGCGGTGTATAGAGCCCCTGGGGGTTTGGGGGAACAGCCCTAGGGGTCCGTCGGTGTATGGTGTATACGTACGCCATACACCGACCCAAGTCAAGCCATCAGCTCCGGGGTGATGCCAACAGCTCCTCGAGCTGATCGAACGTCTCCCGCATGCCGTGCTCCATGCCCGATCCGAGCATGCCGTCGCGCACCTGCTTCGACGGACACAGGCTGCGGGACACGAGATGGGTCTTGCCATCGTGCTCCTCGAAGGTCACGGTGACGATCACCGCCCCGATGGCCTTCATCGGCTCGTACACCTGCGTGTACACGAGACGCGTCGGCGGCGTGACCTCGCTGTACGTGCCGGAGAACCCGATCTCAGGGCCCTCGTCCTTCTGCATGACGTAGCGATACGCCCCGCCGACGCGCACGTCGGCATCGCAGCTCACCATCCGCACACCGTGCGACTTGGGCGCCCACCACCGCTTGACGAGCTCCGGCTTCGTCCAGGCATCGAATACGATGCGGGCGGGGGCGTTGAACGTCCGCGAGATGACGATCTCGCGATCGCCCTCGAGCTGCATCACCGTGTCATTCATTGTCATCGCGACCATCGGAGGGTTCCTCGTGTGTGAGCTCTTCCAACAGCTCGTCCAGTTCCTCGAACCGCGCATCCCAGATTCGCCGATAGCGTTCGAGCCACTCGTGGAGCCGACGCAGCTCGCTTGCCCGCAGCTCGTACAGCCGCTGATTCGCCCGCGGCGTGACATCCACGAGTCCGGCCTCCTTCAACACGCGGAGGTGCTTTGACACCTGCGGCTGATTGAGCCGGAGCCGCTCGCCAATGTCGTTGACGGGTCGCGGCCCGCGCCTCAACAGCTCGACAATGCGGAAGCGATTGGGCTCGGCCAAGGCTGCGAACGCATCGATCATGATACAATATGCTCATAGGGGTATATACTTGTCAAGGCATGTTCGCTGTCAGATTTTGGTTAATCACCTTCCGCGCCGAGCGCCTCGGTGCTAGCCTCGTCTCGTGAAAATACTTTCCCTCGCCTACGTCGCCCTCGCGACAGTCGCCGGCGCGCAATCAGACACGCTGCACTATTCCGTCGCCCTCGCGGACACCGCCCATCACGTCTTCGCGGTGACGCTGACCGTTCCGCCGCTCGCCGACTCGAACGCCGTCTTCGAGTTCGCCTCCACGGCGCCGGGCACGTACCAAACGATGGACATCGGCCGCTTCGTGCACGACTTCAAGGCCGTCGACGCCAAGGGAACCATCGTAGCGACCGAACGTATCGGCACGAACGAATGGCGCGTGAGCCATCCGCGACAGGTCCATGTCATCACCTATCACGTGATCGCCACGCGCGACACCACGTACAAGAAAGATCCGATCTACCCGATGTGCGGTACGGTCCTGGAGTCGGGCTACGCCTTGATCAACGGACAGGGCGTGTTCGGCTTCCCCCGCGGGATGCAGAGCGCGCCGCTGACGGTTCGCCTGACGTACCCGACCGGCTGGACCTACGGCACGCCGCTCACGAATCACAACGGCGTGTTCTTCGCCGACACGTACGATCGCCTCGTCGACTCGCCGATTCTCCTCGGCCCCCACCTCACGTCGTCGACGCTCGACGTCACGGGCGTGCCGGTCACGATTGTCGTCCGCGCCCAGAACCGGGATATCAGCGCCGACCAGGTGCGCGACGCGATGCGCGAGATGCTGACCGCCGCCGGCTCGTTTCTCGGCACACTGCCCGTCGACCGCTACACGTTCTTGTACGATTTCGGCCCGTACGGGAGAGGGGCCATCACCGGCGCCTGGGAGCACTCCTACGGCTCGGAGTACGTGCTGCCCGATGCGCCGTACACGCCCGCCTACGGCACGCAGATACGCGACATCGCCGCGCACGAATTCTTCCACGTCGTGACGCCGCTCAACATCCACTCCGAGATCATCGAGCACTTCAACTTCGCGACGCCCGTCCCGTCGCAACACTTGTGGCTGTACGAGGGCACCACCGAGTGGGCGTCACACATGATGATGCTGCAGGGCGGCGTGACGACGCTCAGCGACTACCTGGCGTTGGTCGTGCAGAAAGAACAAGTCGACCGCACCCAGTTCGACACCACGTGGTCGCTGCGCGAAATGTCGCTCGCGTCGTACAGCGACTCGGGCCAGAAGCAGTACCCGAACATCTACATGCGTGGGGCGGTCGTCGCGGGACTGCTGGACATCAAGCTGCTCGAGGAGTCCGGCGGCGCGCACGGGCTCCGCGACCTGATTCTCGACCTCTCGAAGCAGTACGGGAAGCACCGCGCGTTCCCGGAGAATGGGCTGATCGACACGATCGTCGCGCGCACATCACCCGAAAGCCGAGACTTTTTCGATCGCTACATCGTTGGCACCGAGCGCCCGCCCCTCAAGGAGTACTACGCGAAGCTCGGCTTCACCTTGATCGAAGATGCCAAGGGGCTGCCGGAGCGATTCACGGTCGACTCCGCCCCGACGCCCGAGCAGCTCAAGCTCAGGAAGGCGTGGATGGGGCCCGCACCAACCGGAGCGTAAACGTACTGCCCTTGCCCGGCGTACTCTCGACCGTGAGATCACCGGCCATTCCCCTCGCGAGGTCACGGCTGATCGCCAGGCCGAGGCCCACGCCCTCGCGAGGACGCGTCAAGCGCTGATCGACCTGCACGAACGGCTCGAAAATCGCCGTAATCTTCTCCGGCGGGATGCCGATACCCGTGTCCGTGACGGAGATCCAGACGGAATCCTCGTCCGTCGTGCAGGTCGTTCGAATCTCTCCACCCGGTTCGGTGAATTTGATCGCGTTGGTGAGCAGATTGAGCAGCACCTGCTGGACCTTCTCGCGATCGGCATGGACGCGGAGCGCTGGATCGCATTTGGCTGGCGCGTAGCTCAGCCCGCGCGAATGCGCCTGTACAATCACCAATGCTTCGGCGGTGAGGATCGCATCCTCGAGGGGCATAACCGTGATCTCGTAGCGCGCCGTGCCGGCCCGACCGAGCGAGTACGTCAGCACCTGGTTGATCAGGCCGAGGAGGTGCCGCTGGCTCTGTTGGATGCGGGCCAGGTCCGACCGTTGGTCATCGGTCAGCGGCCCGTGAACCTCCATCTCCATTAAGCTCGCGTACCCGCCGATCGCGTTGAGCGGCGTCCTGAGCTCGTGGCTCATCATCGCCAGAAAATCGCTCTTGGCCCGGCTCGCCGCCTCGGACACGCGGAGCGCCCGCGCCCGCTCCCGGGCGAGCGACAGCTGCGCACCGACTCGCGCGATGAGCTCCTGCGCGCCGAATGGCTTGACCAGGTAGTCATCCGCGCCGGCCTGCGCGCCTTCGATGCGCGCCTCCTCGCCGGCGCGGGCCGACAACAGAACGACCGGAATCGTGGCGGTCGAGGAATCGGCACGGAGCGCACGAAGCAACGCGAACCCATCGAGCCCCGGCATCATCACGTCACTGAGGATGAGATCGGGCGGTCGCGCCTTCGCGGCCGCGAGGGCGGCGTGGCCATCGCCGACCGTTTCGACCGCCCATCCGCGCTCGTACAACAGGCGAGCGAGATACTCGCGCATGTCCGCATTGTCGTCGGCCAGGAGAATCCGGGCGGCGCCCTGGGTGCCGACGACCGTGATCGACCTCGCCTGGTCCGGAGGTGGTGGCAGCCACTTGAGCGCCTCTTCGACGTAGGTCATCGCGCCGACGCGAGTCGAGGCGAGCTGACGACCAGCCGACCCGAGACGATCCGATGGGAGATGCGCCGCGCCGTACGGCACTGTGATCGTGAACGTCGTGCCTACGCCTTCCGTGCTGGCGACATCGATCCGGGCCCCATGCCAGCGCACGAGCTCCTGCACGAGCGCGAGGCCGATACCGGTCCCCTCGTGCGTTCGGCTCCGCGCGTTCGGCACGCGATGGAATCGATCAAAGATCTTCGGCAGCTGATCGGCGGCAATGCCGACGCCCGTGTCGGCGACGTCGACGATCGCCGCAGTCCCTCCATCGCGCACGCGGACGGTGATGCCGCCGTCGAACGTGTGCTTGAAGGCGTTGGACAGGAGATTGAGTACGATCTTCTCCCACATCTCCCGGTCGACGTAGACGCTCGCGGGCAGGAGTGGCGCGTCCACATCGAGCGCGAGCCCGGCGCGCTCGGTGGCCGAGCGGAAGGTGCTCGCCAGTTCGGCCGTGAAGGTGGCCAGGTCGATCGGCTCGTAGGACGCCGTGGCGCGTCCGGCCTCGATGCGCGAGAAGTCGAGCATCGAGTTGACGAGCTTCTGGAGGCGCAGCGTGTTGCGATGGATCATCTCCAACGACCGCTCGCGGTCGGTGCGCGGCGCGTCGGGATTGGCGAGCAGGTCCGCGGTCGGCCCGAGCATGAGCGTGAGCGGTGTCCGGAACTCGTGACTGACGTTCGAGAAGAACTGCGTTTTGGCCCGGTCGAGCTCCGCGAGCACCTCCGCGCGTTTCTTCTCCTGCTCGTACGCGCGGGCGTTCGCGATACCGGTGGCGAGCTGCGCGGCGACCATCTCGAAAAAGACCAAGTGCTGCTCGTCGAGCGCGAGTCGACAACTGACGCCGGCCACGAGGACGCCCGCGGGCTGACCCGGGATACTCGAGGGAATCGGCACGATCACCGCCGTGTGCGGTGGATCGGCCCAGGGTCCAGGCGGGACGTGGTCGAACTGAGCGGAAAGGCACTCGACGATCTGAATCGTGTCCGACGCTGGCGCGTCGATCACGAGAGGGCTCAGGGGCTCGCCCGCTCCAACGCCGCACGTACCGGCGAGTCGCGCGCGCTTGCCGTCCGGGTCGATCAGGTAGATCGCCGCGAACGGGACGTCCAGGGCATGCTTCGCCAGAATCCCGGCGGCGGTCGCGCAGGTGGCCTCGGCGGTCTGTGCCTCCGCGAGTGACCGGCGGCCGAGGTCGCGCAAGACGCCGACGCGCCGCTCGCCCACGACCTTTTGCGTGATCTCATGGACGGTCGCAATGACGCCGCCGATCCCGCTCGGCGCTGACTCATCCGGGACCGGACTGTAAGCGATCGTGAAGTGCGTCTCCTCGACGAACCCGTGTCGATTGATTTCGAGGAGGATGTCCTCCATCCAGGTCGCCGGTCCGCCGTTAAACGGCGTATCGACGAGCGGACCGAGCACATGCCAGATCTCGGCCCAGCACTCGCGAGTGGGCTGTCCCATCGACACCGGGTGCTTCGCGCCCAGGATCGGCCGATACGCGTCGTTATACAGCTGGATGTAGTCCGGTCCCCACCACAACAGGATCGGCATCCGGTTGGCGAGGATCAGCCGCACCATCATCCGGAGCGATTGCGGCCACCGCTCGACCGGGCCCAGGATCGTCGCGCTCCAGTCGACCGAGCGCATGACCTTGCCCATCTCGCTGTCGCCGAACAGCTCAGTCGCGGTATCGTCCAGCGCAGTCCCGGTCATAGTCCCGAGCGTATTGCAGAGCCCGTGCCTTGGCTTCTGTATGAGGGCGAATTATGCCAGAGTTTGCTATATGTTCAGCACCTATGCGTCGACTCCTACCCCTAGCTGTAATCCTTGCCGCAAGCTGCGCGCGTCCGTCCGGTCGCGCCACACCTTCGTCGCCCATCACCGCCGCGGAGCTCAAGCACCGCGTCGAGATCATCGCGGACGACTCGATGGGAGGGCGGCTCCCAGGGTCGCGGGGCAACATCGAAGCCACCGACTACATCGCGGCGGAGTTCAAGCGTATGGGACTCCAACCGGCGGGGGACAGTGGCGGCTATCTGCAGTACGTACCCATGATATCGAGCCGCCTCGACACCACGGAGCACCTGACGGTCAATGGTGCGCCCCTGGCGTTCGGGACCGGCGTCATAGCGCAGAATCCGACCAACCTTCCGCTGACACTCGATGCGACTGGCGTCCCGGTCGTCTACGGCGGCCGACTTGGCGCTGGCGCCACGGCGTTGATCAGTCCCGACTCGGGCGCCGGCCAGATCGTCGTGTTCGCCGTCGCGCTCTTTCCAGACGGGCGTCCCGACCCGCGAAGCGGGAGATACCTGCCGGTGTTCCACAGGCCCCCCGTCGGCATCGTCTTCGTCTTACCCGCGTTGCCACCAATCACGATCTATTCGACCCTCAAGCGGTTCTCGG
>Ga0210383_10002719_pt1 | contig 15953 bp, 15 predicted proteins | sample IncBWC14OmetaG_FD_160072 | JGI IMG/M metagenome (GOLD analysis project Ga0210383, IMG submission 160072) | Forest soil microbial communities from Barre Woods Harvard Forest LTER site, Petersham, Massachusetts, United States - Inc-BW-C-14-O ...
GACAAACGAGGGCACTCCGTTCGTGGCGATCTTGGCATTGTGTAATATGAGGTCAGCAGACACGGCAGTCTCCGTTTCGGTTTCTTTCAAATGGATTGAGAAGGGCGGAGGAGGCTCCGCCCGTCAGGTTTTACTTGTGGGCTGCAACGGCAACGGGAACCGTGTATTCGGGATATTTCGTGGCCGGCGCACCGTGCACCATCGTGTACGCGTACTCGACGCCGATCCCATAGGCTCCGTAGTGGTTCTTCACGATGTCCATCACCGCATCGTAGGTGCCTTTGTGGGCCCAATCGCGCTGCCATTCGAGCATGACCTGGAGGGACGTGACCGGCTTTGCGCCAGCTTGAATGACACGCTTCATCGCGTTGTCGTGAGCAAGCTGACTGACATCGCCGCAGCAATCCTCCACCACGTAGATCTCGTAGCCGTCATGAATCGCCTGCACCGTCGGAAAGGCAACACAGACTTCTGTCCAAAGGCCGGCAATGAGAATCTTCTTGCGTCCGCTTTTTTCGATCGCGGCGACAAAGTTTTTGTCGTCCCAAGAATTCATGGACGAACGCTCGATGGGTTCCTGTCCCGGGAATACGGCCCGCAGCTGCGGCCACATGTTCCCGCTGAAGGACTTCGTCTCAACTGTGGTCAAAACCACGGGTACATCGAACACCCTTGCAGCTTTTCCGAATGCCACGGTGTTGTTGATGATTCCCTGGCGGTCGAAATTGCTTGTTCCAAACAGCATTTGGCCCTGATGGTCGATCAGCGCCACGACGCAATTGTCCGGAGTCAAGAGTCCCTTCTCACTCAGTTTTGGGCGGTTGCCGTTTAATGATTGTTGAGCCATACGATTCCAGATTCCCCTTTCAATTGACTGTCTCGAAACTGGCGCTATCCGGGAAGCAACCGTGTGCCCAACGCCGAACATGCGCGTGAGAATCGGCAATCCGCCTTGTTTTCAACAAAAAGGGCACGCGAGGTGTTAGCGATCGAATTGAGGAATTGCTCTCGCAGCTATTTCAGGGCAGGCATTTGACGATAGCGTCGAGGTCATGACTAATTTGACATGTGGAGCCACATTTTCCGTGCATCGTGACCCACTAGATCTCGCTGGAAAACGCTCCTCTAGTCTCGGCACCGTTGCGCTGAAGCTGCGGACGAAAACGGGGGGTATTGGACCTTCGACCAGTGTTGGGCATCGCGCAGCGCGGCGTAGGGCAGCTCTGCGATCATCGCGAATTGGACTGCGGCGGCCACGATCTTCCCGAATTGTCAACCGACTGGCGCGTCATTCGGTAGCCGATGAAGTTGCAGGAAGCCGGCTGCGGCGTTGCGGGCGCGTCTGGCGATTTCGCGGGGGCTCGGACGCTCAGCGACGCCGAGCAGCAGGCTGACCATCAAATCGCTCCAGAGCAGCCCAGCAAACTGCTCGGCAAGTTCGGCAGGACGTCCCATGAGGAGTCCGGACGCCTGGGCTTCGGCCATGATTTTACGCAAAGCGGCGCGGCCCGCCTCGCGCCCTATAGAGTCGAGCGCACGCGCCACTTCCGGGGACTGGACCACCTCGGCAATCGCCAGCCGGAATACGGCGATCACCGTGGGATCGCTTACCTCACGGACGAACTTGGTCCCGAAAGAAATCAGCACTTTCGCCAGGGTCTGGCGATCGCGCAGTACGGGCAGGTTAGCGGGCACGCTGAATCGCTTGGCCCGCTCTCTGATGCAGGCGATCAGCATTTCCTGTTTGTTGCCAACCAGTGCGTAAAGCTCTCGCTTCGAAACGCGGGCACCCGTCGCGATCTCAAGCATGCTGGCCGTTGAGTAGCCGCTCCTGATGAACGCCGCAAAAGCCGAGTCAAGGATGCGTTGGCGCACCACGGTTTCGTCCCCGCCTTTCTGGCGGCGTTTTGACGCCGACGCCGTAGACATCACCCGCTCCCTGCCGACCATGGTACCACAGAGTACCACAATCCTTTATTGGTTAGTTTCCCTGAAAGGTTTTTTCTGCGAGGTTTTCGCTTGGGGCGTAACTTTTCCTCCTCGCCGGCGTCTAAACTAGCGTTGGTACCCAGTGGTACCACGAAATCCATATTCCGAAAGGAATCAAAGGAGCTCAAGAATGAAGATGGAAATGTCCTACCTGCTGCTGGCGTTCGCAACAGTCTTGGCGCCCCTGGCGCAAGGTCAGTCCACACCACCGCAGCCCAAGATCACCGGCGTACTGACGATCCTTACACCAAAACCGGGAGTTACGGTCGAGCAAGTCATGAAAATCATGCCCGCCGAAATTCGTGCGACCGTTCCCCTATATCTCGACGGAAAGATTCAGCAGTGGTTCACGCGCGGCGACGGCAAGGGCGCCATCTTCCTGCTGAACTGCAAGGACGTGGCGGAGGCTCGGGCCCTCATGGAAACCCTGCCTCTCTCGAAGGAAAACCTCATGGACGAACAGTTCATTCCGGTCGGGCCACTCTTGCCACTCGGAATTCTATTAAGAGATAGCCCAACCAATAAGTGAACTCGGCCACTGCCGCCTTGTGGCCCTATGCGAGGCCTTTTGCGGAAGCCGGCAGTCTTTTCGCAGGAAGCCAACGCGGGGAGTAACGGCCATTCGACGGCGATGGCCGAAACCGTAGGCCGCGTTGGGAATCGTGATTCGCGGTGTAGATCTTGCTCTCCCCAGATGATGCATGCCATCTGGCGGGAAGCCGTCAATCTGATAGGAGGTCAAATGTCGCCGGAAATCATCTTCAATCTGCATCTCATTCTGGGTTATGTCGCCTGGCTGCTTTGCTTCGGCGCGTACATCCAGCCGAGGCTCAAGTCCATGGACATGGTGGCAGCGCAACGCGCCATCGCTACGCTGCACAGCTTCCGCTTCTTCGGGCTCGTTTTCATCATTCCAGGCGTCGTCGGCCCCAATCTGCCCGCCGCGGGCTTCGCCACCTTCGCCGCCTACTGGGATCTCGCCACCGGCGTGCTGGCAATGCTGGCGCTTCTCACGGTAAGGATACGTCCGCTCTTTTGGTTGTTTGTAGTCGCCTTCAATCTTGTGGGGGTGATCGATCTCATCCTCGATTATTACCACGCCACCCGGGTTGGCCTTCCTGCGCTGTCGGGACAGTTGGGCGCCACGTACGCGATCCCGATCCTCTACGTGCCCGTCCTGATGATCACACACGTCGTCGCATTCTATTTGCTGCTGCGCCCTCAGCCCAAGGCGGTTGGAGCGGTCGCCGGCGATGCGGCGACATTTTAGCTAGGATTCAAGTCCCGCAAAGGAAGTGTGCCGGAAATCGTAAAGGCGGAAGTGGTCCTTGCTACCGGCACTCGACCACAGCATCATGCGCTTTTCTTACAATTCCCATTGCGCTCGGGTTCGCCCACACGCGGTCCCTTAACAGATTCCTGGCTGGAGCGCGGATGGCGCCCCGGATACGTGCGGAACGTGGATGCCATCCAAGGTGAGGCAAAGTTTTAATCGCGCGTTTGCCGAAACGTCATCAAAGGCGAGTATTCAGTTGGGGTTGCACCCGACCCGAAACTTCAGGAGGAATCGGAAATGCGCCGAACAACTAAGATTAGACGCGCGCTGCTGCCCGCAGTAGGCTGCGGACTGCTGGTCCTTGGACTCGCAGTCACGGCCAATGCACAGTGTCAATTGAACTCTCGGTCAGGAAAGATCAAGCATGTGGTGTACGTGGAATTTGACAACGTGCACTTCACCCGGGACAACCCCAACGTTCCGTCAGATCTGGAACAGATGCCACATCTGCTCAATTTCATCAAACAGAAGGGAACCTTTGACACCGGCGACCACGCGGTGTTGATTTCGCATACTGCCAATGACATCCTCACCACGCAGACCGGTCTGTACTCCGACCACGACGGCATCTTTATCGGTAACAGCTTCGGTGTGTTCGGGCCTGGCAACACTGGCCAGTTCCCATCCTCTTTCTTCTACTGGACCGATCTGGTATCCGATATCAAGTCCACCACCAACGACAACACTTTCGCCCTGACGACGCCTGACGGCAACAACGTGCCAGCACCCTGGGTGCCGTTCACCCGCGCCGGTTGCGATGTAGGGGCGTTCTCGACGGCCAACATCGTTCTGGAGCGTGCGCCATTCGATGTGATTAAAGTCTTTGGCGCGGGCTCCCCAGAGGCCACAGACCCGAACATGACCAATAACTACATCGGCGCCGCGATCCACTGCGCCAAAGGCAGCGCGCTGTGCTCGACCGCCAACCGGGGTGTGGCGGATACCCTGCCCGATGAGCCGGGTGTTCCTTATGGCGGCCCTGACTATCAAGCGCTGTTCGGATTGAAGTACATCCTGCCGGTGCTCAATGCTCCCGCTGGCATCCTGCCTTATACGGTGGGGGCTTCCAGCGACGGCGTTCCCATTACCGGCTTCAGCCAACTCAACTTTGATCCCACGCCTGCGCAGACCCTTGCGGTCGTGGAAACCATGTTGAAGCAGGGCATCCCGGTCGTGTTCGCCTATATCGCAGACGCGCACGACAACCAGGAAGGCCCAACGCTGAGCGCGGAGAAGACATTTGGACCGGGGGAAGCGCCGTACGTGACGCAGTTGCAACACTTTGACGCGGCGTTCAACACTTTTTTCACCAATCTCAAGAATGCCGGGATCGATGAAACCAATACGCTGTTTATTTTTACTCCTGACGAGGGCGACCACTTCGTTGGAACCACCGCAACCCCCGCCAACTGCGATGGTGTGAACGTTTCGTGTACTTATGGTCCACTCGGCAGCGTTGGGGAAATTCAACTCGACCTGGACGCCGTTACCGCCGCGGCCGGCAACCCCACGTTGTACACCTTCCATACCGACGACGCGGCGACGGTATATGTGAATGGGAATCCGGCCACGAATGACCCGAGCGTGCGGGCTCTCGAACAAACCATGGGCGCGGCGAGCGCCCTCAATCCTCATACGGGGTTGAACGAAAGCCTGCTCGGCACTGGACTCGGGTCCGCAATCCAGGGAGCCTTGGTGGACCAGGTTGGGCAAAAGCTTCTGCATATGAGCTCCGCCTCCGACCCGTTGCGCAACCCGACGTTTACGCTGTTTGGAAATCCCAATTTCTTCTTTGTGTCTGGCAAGAGCACCACACCTGTTGTGGGCACCAGCTTCGCTTGGAATCACGGCGACATTCAGCCGGAAATCGCCCGTACTTTTATCGGCATGGCTGGCCCCGGCGTTGCCAATTTGGGTATCACCCAGTCTCACCAATTCTTCACTGACCACGTAGACGTCCGGCCGACCATGATGTACCTGACCGGCCTTCAAGACGACTACGCTCATGACGGGCGGGTAATCCTGGAAATGGTTGACCCAAGCGCTCTGCCACGAAGCGTGCGTATACAAGCGCCCACACTTCTCGCGCTTGGCCAGCTCTATAAGCAGATAGATGCGCCGTTTGGCCAGCTCGCGCAGAACACCTTGAAAGTGTCCACCTACGCGCTGCTGAGCAACGATCCTGGCGACGCGACGTACAACAGCCTCGAGAGCAAGATCGCCAACTGGACCACACAGCGCGATGCCCTCGCCGTTCAACTTCAGTCGATTCTGGAGGGAGCGGAGTTCGACGGAAAATCCGTCAACGAAGCACAAGCTCTGCGTATCCTCGGCCAAGGAATTGTGCTTCTGCTGACCTCCGACGCTTGCGCCGCAAACCCCGGCCTCTGCGCCAGGTTTTAACCTCATCCCGGAACTTGGGTGGCTGGCCTCGGCCAGTCACCCAAGCGGATGGGCTCATGCCGCCAGAGGATTATTTAGCTGTTGAGATCCAACCATGGGTCGGCGGACACCACGGCACACAATCACGCACGCCCCCCAAATATCTTGGGCGCCCCGGCCATCACTTCTCGCGAGCCTTTCCGGCCTGTTCAAAACTTTACATCGCCCAGCGCCTGGCCGTGAAATACCCCTTCCCTAGGGCGCGGCGCAAACCAGTTAGAGGATTTGCGTCGATAGCGGCGGGACGGAGAAGTGTTTAATGAATGAACTATTGCAACTCGCTCTAAAGGCGCATGGCGGTCTCGAGCGTTGGAACAAGGTCGAGTCGATCAAGATGCAGGCTTCCGTTACCGGAGCGATCTGGTACGTGAAGGGCAAATCCGACTACCTCAAAAACATCGTCATGACTGCGGACGCGAAGACCGAGCGCGTGATTACCGAGTTTCCGGGCCAGAACAAGCGCTCCATTTTTGCGCCGAACCGGATCGTAGTGGAAAAACTCAATGGAACACTTATCGAGACGCGCGATAACCCGGAAAAATCCTTCGAAGGACAAAAGAGAGAGACGCCGTGGGACGACATCCACCTGGCCTTCTTCAGCAGCGAAGCGTTATGGACTTATCTCACAACCCCGTTTCTCTATACCTATGAAGGCTTCAAGACGGAAGAGATCGCGTCCATTCAGGTGGAGAACGAAACCTGGAGACGCCTGAAGGTCACCTTCCCTGACTACGTTAAGAGTCACACGCGCGAACAAATCTCCTGCTTCGGTCCTGACGGACTACTGCGGCGCCACGACTACACGGTCGACATTCTGGGCGGCGCCACCGCCCTCAACTATGCCTCGGACTATCGTGATGTGGATCGAATTATCGTGCCGACGAAACGACGCATCTACGCATGGGAGGGCGACCATCAGCTTGTGAAAGAACCGCTGCTTGTAGCGATCGACATGGGCGAAATCACCATCGCCGAAGAATCTCCGCGAACGCTAGCCGCGCAGGGGATGTGAACGCAAAGGCTTAGCGAAGTCAGCCAATGGCGCAGCTTCTGCGCGCACTTCGATAGAAGAAGGCTAACCATTTCGATCGACATACTCTTTACTCCCGTACGTCTTGGAGCCATTCAACTTCCGAATCGAATCGTCATAGCGCCTCTAACGCGAATGCGCGCGGGGGCTGGTAATTCGCCGACCGCATTGAATACGGAGTACTACGCGCAGCGTGCATCGGCTGGCCTCATTGTTTCCGAAGGAACGGCTATAGGTCCCAATGCGCACGGCTATCCAAATGAGCCAGGGGTTTACACCGCGGACCAAATTGCGGGATGGCGAGGGGGCACCGAAGCTGTGCACGCTCGCGGCGGCCGAATCGTCTTGCAGATCGGACGCAACGGGCGAAATTCGCATTCATCACTCATACCGGATGGAGGGCTGCCTGTAGCGCCTTCCAGCATTCCACCCGCAATACCCGCTCTCACCAGAAGCTTTCAACAAGGGCCTTCTGAAATCCCGCGAGCCCTCGAGACATCCGAGATTCCGGTGCTGGTCGGAACGTTTCGCCAGGCCGCGCTGAACGCAATCGATGCTGGGTTTGATGGCGTCGAACTGCAAGGAGCAAATAGCCACTTGATCGAGCAATTCCTGGAAGATGGTGCCAACAAGCGTATCGATGCTTACGGAGGATCGAAGGAAAATCGCGCCAGATTCCTGCTTGAGATTGTCGAAGAAGTGGCAGCGGCCATCGGGATGGATAGGCTTGGCGTGCGCCTTTCCCCGTTCGGGCAGTACGGCGGAATTCACGATAGCAATCCGCTGGAATTGTTTACCTTTGTAATCACGGAGTTGCGCAAGCGGCGTATTGCTTATTTGCACGTGATTGAGGGAAGAGGTTCGGAAATGGGTTTGACTGACGAACTCCACCCGAACGCATTGAACAACGCAGAACTTTTCCGTCCCGCGTTCGACGGACCCTTTATATCCGCCGCTGCCTACACCCCGGTGAGTGCCGCACAAGCTGTGGAAAACAACCATGCCGATGCGATCGCTTTCGGCCGGCTCTTCATCGCCAATCCGGACCTGGTGAAACGTATCAAGCAAGAGGGGCCGCTGAATGCATTCGACCGTTCGACCTTTTATGGCGGCGGAGCAAAAGGCTACACGGATTACAAGCGCCTATGAGCGTCGATCGGGAATCCTTGAACGTCAGGAAACGTCGCAAGAAAAGACACCACAATAGTTCGACCTTCGATAGCTTTCTCGAACAGGAGGGCATCCGTGAGGAAGTTGAGGCGGTCGTCATCAAGCGGGTGCAGGGTTGGCAGTCGAAACAGACCATGCGGAAGCAACAAAAGACGAAGCAGGCAATGACCACGGCAAGAGCGTAGCGCGCGACTGGAGCACGCCACCCCACCGCGTTTTTTCCGCCACCCAAGCGTAGCCAGAAATAGCGAGGAGAAATTAGCGGCTCTACTGCAAAATGCCCAAATTCGTCTATGCTTCAATGTCTACCTTTCCGTGTGCGCTCCGGGCCTGAAGGGCGAGCGTCGTTTGGAGAAGCGGCATGGTTGAAGCGGCAAAGAGTCTGCTCCTGATTCTCAGCGCACTATTTCCAATCGTCGATCCGTTGGGAGGAAGCCCAATCTTCCTGGCTATGACCAGGGAATATTCGGCAAGTACGCGGAGGGCGCTGTCTTGGCGAATTGCCATGAATAGTTTTTTTCTGCTGGTCGGGTCCTATTTCATCGGCACACACATCCTGACCTTCTTCGGAATTTCGATTCCTGTTGTCCAGGTAGGCGGAGGATTGATCGTCATCTCAACCGGTTGGACTTTGCTACGGCAAGGCAACGATGATGACCAGCGAGAAGTAAAGCGCAAGATTCAGCCGAAGGATCCATTTCAAAACGCGTTTTATCCTTTGACCTTGCCATTGACGGTAGGTCCCGGCTCAATTTCCGTAGCCATCACGCTTGGCGCGAATGCCCCACACCATCAGGGGCTGAATCTTTGGACCATCCTGGCCGCAATCGTCGGGTCGGTCCTGCTAGCAATCAGTATTTATTTTTGCTACGGGTTCGCGGATCGTCTGGGGCGCGCGGTGGGCCAGACGGGCATGACCGTAATCGTTCAACTCACTTCATTTTTGCTGGTGTGTATTGGCGTGCAGATCCTGTGGAATGGAGCCAGCGCGCTTCTGTCCTCGCTGCCCGTGCACCCGCACTGACCTTGCGAGTTGGGCGTTTCTGAATTTAGTCTCGACGTCTATTTTGAATCGGATTTACTCGCTGATCGCCGTTTGTCCGGCTTCAGGAACGTTCCTTGCTGAAGTTCGCTAAACGCCTCGCGCAGCTGCTCCTGGTTATTCATCACGATCGGCCCATACCATGCGACGGGTTCCTCCAGAGGCTTGCCTGACACGAGCAGGAAGCGAATTCCGTCCGAGCCAGCCTGCACCACAACTTCGTCTCCGCTATCGAAAAGCACCAGCGAACGATCGCCCGCTTCCTTCGGAGGAGTGGTGTCCAACCAACCGACCGATTCAGTCGGCACGGCCAGTGGTCCGGACGCGTTGCAAAATTTCCCTGCCCCAGCGAAAACGTACGCAAACGCATGCCTGGTCACCTCTACCGGCAGCGACTTCCGCCTCCCGGGAGGGACCGAAACGTCAATGTAAACGGGGTCGGCCGCAATACCAACGATCGGGCCCTTCTTTCCCCAAAAAGTGCCGCAGACGACGCGCGCCCGGGTGCCATCGTCCTCGACAATCTCCGGAATCTCAACCGCTTTCACTTCCTGGTAACGCGGCTCCGTCATCTTGAGCGACGCGGGAAGGTTGGCCCACAACTGAAAGCCGTGCATGCGGCCATCTGCATCCCCTTTGGGCATTTCCTGGTGGATGATCCCGCGTCCTGCGGTCATCCACTGAATGTCGCCCGCCGCGATGGCGCCGCGGTTGCCGATACTGTCGCCGTGCTCAACGGTCCCTGCAAGAACATACGTGATCGTTTCGATTCCGCGATGGGGGTGCCACGGGAAGCCCGCCAAATAATCCTCCGGAACGTCATTGCGGAAATCGTCCAGCAGGAGAAACGGGTCAAAATCCGAAGTGTTGTGAAAGCCGAATGCGCGGCGCAGGTGAACGCCCGCACCTTCGATGGTCGGCTGTGAGGTGATGAGTCGCTTGACGGGACGTATAGACACAAGAGCCTCCAATAACGAAAAGTTTAGCTGTTTCCAAACACGGGGACCGCGGCGCCGTGAATCACTTTTGCGCCATCGCTGCACAGAAACACGATGACGCGGGCAATGTCTTCCGGCTTCGGCCACTTCGCAAAATCCGCCTTGGGCATCGCCTTCCGATTCGCCTCTGTATCAATGATGCTGGGGAGAACCGAGTTGGCGCGGACTCCGGTACCTTTTAGATCTTCGGCAAGCGAATCAATCATGGCAACGGCGGCGGCTTTGGACGCACCGTAGGCAGAGGCGCCGGCAGCGTGATCAAACGCGGCTTTGGCGGCTACGTTTACAATAACGCCGCTGCCTTGTTTGAGCATGGCCTTTACCGCAGCACGCGACAGCGCATAACCCGTGCGCAAGTTCAACGCCAGCATCTGGTCGAATACCTTCGTATGCAACTCCCACAATTTCACGCCACCTGCATAGCCGCCCACCGTGTTTACCATGGCGTCGAGTTTTCCATGCCGAGAGACAATTCCTTCGACGAGTTTACTCACGTCCGCTTCATTCGTGACGTCGACATCGTAGCCCTCAAGCTGCGAATCTTTATCGCCAGCCAGATTCTTGAGGGTATCGAGCTCTTCGCGCTTTCTATACGTGACTATGACGCGCGCGCCTTCTTCCAGGAATGCCAAACTCACGGCGCGTCCCAAGCCACCGGTACCTCCCGCCACCAATACGACATTTCTTGCTGCCCCATCGGATTTCATGCCAATGCCCTCTAATTTTGTTCGGGTGTCATGCACTTAGTGTCGCAGCGAGATCCTTTAGCGGGTACCCAGTAATCTCATGGTCGAAAGGATACGGCAGATGGCCAGAATTTGCATCGGGTTGGCCCGAACGAAGGATTAGTGGGGAACCCAGGCGGGATGATGCGTGAAGAGGCCGTTGACAAAACCCATTTGATAAACGATGAACAGACCGAATGCGAGACTCACGATTCCTGAGGCCAGCCCCAAACCGTGATTCAGCCGAGTGAATCTGCTTTCGGAAAACTTGAAGGGCAGCGCAAGCGCCGCAGTGATCAGCATCATTCCCGCGACCGTGCCAATCCCAAAAACCAAAAGATAAGCGACCGCCCAGGAAGGAACACGGATCGTTGTGAGCACCAATAAGGCGACGGCCGCTGATCCCGCGAGCCCATGCACGATGCCCACGGCCAGCGGTCGCACAATTTGATACACCCCCAGTCGGCCAAAGGTGCGATCCATCCAGCCTACGGGTGTCGCTTCCTCAGAGTGTCCGTGTTTTTCCTGGCCATGGCCGTGCGCATGCGTATGAACAAAATCTCCATGGCCATGGGGATGCGAATGTCCCCCGGATTGTAGAGGCGTGACCGTCTCCGTAATCCAGCGCATGATTCCCGACAAATTCAAAATACCGAGAAGAATCAGCATCAAGCCAACGGAAAATTCCATCGTCAGACCGAGCCTGGGTGGAATCACCACTCCGAAAAGAATGATGGCCGAGCCAACCAGCAAAATCGTGAGCGTGTGGCCCAGACCCCATAGCGCGCCGATTAGTGCCGCGTGGCGGATGCTGCGCTGACGGCTGACGATCGTGGTTACCGCGATGACGTGGTCCGGGTCGGTGGCATGACGCATACCTAGAAAAAAACCAAGCGCCATGATGGAGAGAAGAGGGATCATTTACTTTTGCTATTTATGCGCGGCGGCGGCATCACGAGCCCGCGTGCGCTTGCGTTCCAGAAATTCCAGGTACTCGTCCATGCCTTCGCCAGTTTTTGCCGACAATTTTAGAATTTCCATGCCCGGCCGCACCGCCTGAATGTTTCGCCGGGCGGCAGCTTCGTCGAATTCTACCGCAGAAGCGAGATCCGATTTCGTGATTACCGCAACGTCCGCACTATTGAAGATGGTCGGATACTTGAGCGGTTTGTCTTCGCCCTCGGTCACCGAAAGCAGCACAAAACGCAAATCTTCGCCGAGATCGTACGAGGAAGGGCAAACCAGATTCCCGACGTTTTCGATGAATAGAAAATCTAATTGGCCCAGATCCCAATCCGCCAAAGCATTCTGCACCATGGCTGCTTCCAGATGGCAAACCGTGCCGGTAATGATTTGCTTTACCGGCGCCTGGCTGCGCGCCAAACGCGTGGCATCATTTTCCGTGGCAAGATCACCAACCAGCGCCGCGACCTTGTACCGGCAATGCAGAACGGTCAGAGTTTTCTCCAGAAATGCAGTCTTGCCCGAGCCGGGACTGGAAACCAGGCTGACGACCAGCACACCTGTCTCGCGAAAACGTTCGCGCAAGGCGCGCGCGACGACGTCGTTTTGCTTGAGCACATTTTTTCGAACCTCCACCAGGCGTGGTTCGGCGCTCATTCCGCGATCTCCAGTGCGAACACTTCCAACTCCTTACCATGAACGACATCCGCGGTCGGCGCGCCACATTCCGGGCAGGCGAACCATTGGATCGATGTAACCAGCCGCGCGACTTCACACCTCGGGCAAAAGACCTCGACGGGGATTTCTTCGATCAGTAGTTGCGAGCCTTCCAGCGGCGTGGCTTCGCACGCCATCTCGTAGGAAGAAAGCAGCGCTTCCTTCATGACCCCGGAAAGCTTTCCGAGCCGCAGGTGCACCACTTGCACCTTGGCCCCTCCGTGGCGCGCAGATTCTTCCTCGGCCATCTCCACAATGCTCATCGCAATCGAAAGTTCATGCATGCGCTTCCTCTTGAATCTTCTGGGTCCGCTCGACGGGTGACACTGGCTTCGCAAAAGCGGCCAGCGCGGCTTGCCCGAGGCTGATCCCTCCATCATTCGCCGGCACCACATTATTTGTCCAAATTCGTAGGTGCTCTGGCTCGAGGAGGCTCCTCAGCTCGTGCAACAGTAATTCGTTTTGAAAGACGCCGCCGGAAAGCACAACCGTATCGGTGTCTCGCTCGCGTGCCCGAGTTGTTATCGCGGCGTGGAGTCCTTCGGCAATCCCGCGCTGAAATGCTCGCGCAATCTCCGTGACGTCGCGGCCGCGAAGCCGGTCGCGGAGAATACCTTGCAGCAACGGGCGAAAATCCAGTTCATCGCCGGCATCAGGAAATGAGTACGCGCTGGTCGGCGACGACTTTTTCGCAAGGCGTTCCAGCCACATGGCCGCCTGTCCTTCGAAAGTGGTCTCTCGCGTAAAATCGAGCAGCGCAGCCGCTGTATCAAAAAGCCGCCCGACGGAAGAAGCGTCAAAGCAGCGAACCTTGGTGTTCACCAGTTTTAGCGCGTCCAAATAGCGCAACGGAAACGAGAACGGTGGCGCAGTCATATCCGGTAGTTCGTTTAGTTGTGCGAGAAAACCCGCTGCCGCCTGAACCGGATAGGAAGCCGCCGCATCGCCACCGGGCAGCGCCGCGCGGCGCAAATGTGCAGCGCGCTCAAAACCTTCGCTGATGCTGCCGGCGAAAATCTCGCCGCCCCATATGGAGCCGTCGTCCCCGTAACCCGTGCCGTCGAAACTGATTCCGATAACGCGCTGTTCCCACGCGCCGCGTTCCGCAAGAACGGACGCAATGTGCGCACGATGGTGCTGGACGGCAGTGTATTCGGCGGCGGGTAGGGCTAAAGCATGCTGTGTGGAAACGTATTGGGGATGCAAGTCGTGAGCGACCAACAAATCACGCGTGTCAATTTCATACATCGAAAGCAAATCCTGAATCGTTTCCTGGAACGCGCGCAAACATTCGTAATGATCCAGGTCGCCAATGTGCTGGGTGACAAACGCCTGCCCATCCACAACCAGCGTGATGCTGTTCTTGAGATCCGCTCCAACCGCAAGGATTGGGCGTCCGGCTGGAAGTTTTGCTGCAGGGGCACCAGGAGCATATCCTCGCGCACGCCGAAGCACGGTTGTGCCAAACGCGCCGGCGCGAGCGACGGAATCATCCACGCGACGCGCGATGGGCCGCTCGCCAATCAGAAAACCATCCGCGATGCCTGCAAGTTTCTCAACCGCGTCATCGTCTTGATATGCAATCGGCTCGCTGGAACGATTCGCGCTGGTCATCACCAGGATTTCGGGAGCGCCCGCGGCAAAGAGCAAATGGTGCAGCGGCGTGTACGGCAGCATCACGCCCAATTCGTCATTCTCAGGCGATACTCCTGGAAATTCGACTTTAGATGGCGCGAGCACGATAGGCCGGGCGACGGACGTCATCAAGGTCTGCGCCTCCGCCGTCAGCACAACCAACCCGCGAGCAACTTCCAAATTTTTGGCGATCAAGGCGAACGGCTTTTCCTTGCGGAATTTTCTGATTCGCAGCGCGGTAACCGCCTCACTATTTTGCGCGTCGCAGGCCAAGTGATAGCCGCCGAGCCCCTTCACCGCTACAATTTTTCCAGAGCGGAGATAGTCCACCGCCGCGCGAATCGATTCCTCATCGCCGCGTACAACATCATTGCCCGATCGGAAATAGTAATGTGGACCGCACGCAGGGCAGGCGACAGGCTGCGCATGAAACCGCCGGTTCGCCGGATCGTCGTACTCGGCAGCACAAGATTCATCGAGCGCCCAGTCCGCCATCGTGGTGTTGGGCCGGTCGTAAGGCAAGCCGCGAATCACGCTGTAACGCGGCCCGCAATTCGTACAATTAATATAAGGATAGCGATACCGGCGATCCCGTGGATCGAAGAGTTCCTGCAGACAATCGTCACACACCGGCAAATCCGGCGAAATTCGAACCGTGGGCTGTGCGTCGCCGCTACTTCGGCGAATCGTGAAATTGGCAAAGCCCGCAGCTATCGCAGGCCCGACGCAAACTTCCGCAATGGTCGCGCCCTTTGGTGGCCGCGCGTTCATTTCGTCCAGGAAAGATCGAAGCGAGTCCTGTTCGCCTTCGAGATGAATAGCAACCCCATCTTCCGCGTTCAACACCCAGCCTCTCAAACCATGCGCGCTGGCAAGTCTATACAAGAACGGCCGGAAACCTACTCCCTGCACCACGCCGCGTATTTTGATGGAGTAAGCCCGGGTCATCGTTCTATTTTCCAGGGCACGCATAAGGCGCCAGGTTAGGCATGAGCCAGTCCCTCCAGCGCTTCGCGAATAAGGTGATAAATCGAGGCTTGCACTTCCTGGATTCGCGGGATGTAGTCCGATCGAACGATCAGCGGAAAATCCGCGAGATCGCGCCGCAAAACCTCGCCGCCGTCGTAACCCAGCAGCGCGACCGTAAGCAAATTTCGTTTCCGCGCTTCTTCCAGCGCCATCACGATATTTTTGGAGCCGCCGCTGGTGGAAATACCGATAGCCACGTCGTCGGGCCGCGCCTGCGCAATCAATTGCCGCTGAAAAATCAATTCCGTGCCGACATCGTTGGCAATCGCGGAGATATTCGCAGGCTCCATGGAAAGAGAAACCGCCGGGACAGCCTGATATCCCGCTGGAGGCATCACGCAATCAATGGCCCAATCGTTTGCATCCGTCGCGGAGCCGCCGTTGCCAAAAATAATCAGCTTGCCGCCGCGATTGATTCGTTCCCGGATCGCCACCGCCGCGTTACCAATTTTCTCCGCCTCTTCACTGGCCACTTGTCCCCGCAAGCGCGCGTCATCGCGCACTTTCATACGAATCGATGCCGCAGCTTCCGCTACCACATCAAACGTTTCCTGTTTGTTTTTGCCGAGGAAAGGATAGAGAAAGCCGGCCTCGCCAACGTCGTGGCCCAATTCGCGGTGTTCGAAGAAAACGTGAACCGTCTCCCAAAGCGTGTGATACAGAACTTCCACCAGTTCCTGATGGATGAAGGGGTCGTGCGTGGCGGCGGCCGTGAAATACGACCCCTGCGCGCCCGGCAGAGCAAACGTCATCGCATGACGTTGTCGCGCCGCGTCCAACGCACTCCAAACCTCGGGGTCGCCTTCGGGTGGGCCAAATCCCATAACGATATCGTCCGCTTGCACCAACGTTTTCAGCCAGGGCCCAAACGCCAAGG
>Ga0210383_10002720_pt1 | contig 15947 bp, 14 predicted proteins | sample IncBWC14OmetaG_FD_160072 | JGI IMG/M metagenome (GOLD analysis project Ga0210383, IMG submission 160072) | Forest soil microbial communities from Barre Woods Harvard Forest LTER site, Petersham, Massachusetts, United States - Inc-BW-C-14-O ...
GACGGCGAGGAATTTCTTTGGCAGCTACTTCATCAAAGACCGCCTGACGACCGTGCAATATCCGGAGGAACGCTCCCCGCAGGCCGAGGCGGCACGCAACTTTCCGTTTCTCGTTTACGACGGCGACGACTGGCAGGCCGGGATGCGTTGTGTGGGCTGCCAGATCTGTGAGAAAGAATGCCCGCCGAAGTGCATCTATATAGAAAAGAGCAAGGACAAAAAGCCGGACTTCGTGGGCAAGCCGCAGTTCTATCCGGCCGTTTTCAATATCGATATTTCGGTGTGCATGAGTTGCCAGATTTGTGTTGAAGTCTGCCCGTTTGAAGCAATTAAGATGGACAACGAATTTGAATTGAGCACGGATGACCGCTTCGGCGGACTCCTCTGGGACAAGGCACGTTTGTCCAAGTCGAACGAGTATTACGGCAAGATCCATCCCACCGAAGCAGCGGAGGTAGATGCGCACCTTGCGGAGGAAAAGGCCAAGGTCGAAGCCAAAGCGAAGGCGGCCACTGAGACTAAGGTGAATCCCACGTTAGCCAACGCACCGCAGACAGATCCCGGAGTCCCGTCGACGCAATGATTTGCTCCTTAACTTCCAACAAGGCGAAAAAGCATGGGTGAAACCGCAGATCAGATCTTCGTGATTGTGCAGCACTGGCTCGTGGGCCATGCGCCTGCGGCCCTGCGGTCGACCCTATCGCCGCTGCTTTCAGTTGTCGCCATCCTCGGAGTGTTTGCTTTGCTGTTTGCAGTTACTACGGTCCTTGAACGCAAAGGGCTGGGTCGAATTCAAAACCGTTATGGCCCCAATCGCGTGGGGCCGTTTGGATTCCTTCAGCCTATCGCGGACGGAATCAAGTCGTTAACTAAGGAAGACATTGTGCCGCAGGCCGCGGACAAGGCCGTGCATTTTCTGGCGCCGGTGGTGCTGGTGCTGGCCGCCTTCTCGCTCTATGCTGTGCTGCCCATAGGGCGAAATATGGTGCTCGCAAATTTGGACGCGGGTGTGCTTTTCTTTTTCGCGGTCAGCTCCGTTATGGAATTGACGATATTTATGGCGGGCTGGTCGAGCCGTAACAAATACTCGCTGTTGGGTGCGATGCGCGCGATCGCGCAGATGATCAGTTACGAAGTGCCACTGATACTGGCGTCGGTCACCGTGATTATGGCGGCGGGTTCGCTGTCCACCGTGACAATTGTTGAAAGGCAGGCTGGGTATATCGGAATCCTGCCCCACTGGTTTGTCTTCACGCCGTGGGGATTCGCCGGATTCGTGATTTTCATGATCGCGGCAACCGCCGAATCTAATCGATCGCCCTTCGATCTGCCTGAGGGTGAATCGGAGATCATTGCGGGCTATTACACCGAGTACTCCGGATTCAAGTTCGCTTTGTTTTTCCTGGGTGAATATCTTGGCATGTTCGCTATCAGCGGATTGGGAATTACTCTGTTCCTGGGCGGTTGGGGCGCGCCGCTCTCCTTCCTGACGTGGGTCCCATCCTACCTATGGTTTTTCTCAAAGCTGCTTACGATGATTGTGGTCTTTATTTGGGTCCGCGGCACTTTGCCCCGACTGCGCATGGACCAACTGATGAACTTTGCATGGAGGTTTATGTTGCCGATGGCGTTACTCAATCTTGTTACTGCCGGGACATGGCACTTTTTGCCGCAAGGCGTTTTGCGGTGGATTGTTTGCGGGCTTCTGGTGATTGTTCCGTATGTTCTGCTGGGCCGCGGGCTGATGCAAGGATGGAAGTTGGAAAAGCGGGTCTATCGATTTGCTGAATAGCATGTGTTGCTAAATAGCTTGTGAAGCGGTCTCACGGGAAAGGACCATCTTGTTGTTGACGATCTTCGCAATGCTGACGGTAGCGGGAGCGGTGGCGGCGATGAGCCTCCGCAGCCTCGTACATTCCGTATTGGCACTGACGGTGGCCTTTGCTGGTCTGGCTGCCGTCTATTTGCAACTTGGCGCGCAATTCGTTGGGCTTGCACAAATTCTGGTTTACGTCGGAGCGGTAGCGATTCTTATTGTCTTCGCCGTACTACTTACACGGGATACAGGAGCAACTCCGCGAGCCAGCATCAGCCACTCCTGGATGGGGAGTGGCGTGGCGGTCCTAGCGATCTTTGGGACACTGGCCTGGGCCATCCATCACAGCGCTGCATCTCAACGCACCGCGGTGTCGGAACCTGCAGCCTCCATGCAGCAAATCGGCAACGCGCTAATGCTGCAATTTGCTCTCCCTTTGGAAATAATTGGCCTGCTATTGACCGCTGCCCTAATCGGTGCCGTTACCATTGCCGTGCGCGAAAAAAAGGAGGCGCGATGACTCCGCTTGCGAATTGCCTGCTTCTTTCAGCGCTTCTTTTTTCTGTCGGTCTGGCGGGTGCGTTGATGCGCCGCAACGCTATCCTGGTGCTCATCGGGATTGAACTGATGCTTAACGCCGCGAACCTCAATTTTATTGCGTTCTGGCGTTATGGCCCGAACCCCGAAGCGTTGACCGGCATGATGTTTGTCATCTTTTCTATCGGCGTTGCGGCGGCAGAAGCAGCTGTCGGTCTGGCCCTGATCATCTCGCTTTACCGCCACATCAAGACCACCAATATCGACGAGGTAGATTCCATGAGAGGATAGGCCACCCCGAAGAAATACCACAACTGTATTGCTCTTTGACGGTAGACCCCCGTTCCTCAAAGGGACGGAATTCAAAATCTGCATCTACCCTGTAACTCTTTGCTGAGACGACATGAGTTGGATTGTCCGAAATCTCTGGCTAATTCCCGCACTCCCGGGCCTCGCGGCGGGGCTGAGTGCTCTTGCCAAACAGCGGAACCGCAGGTCCGCAGCTTCGCTTGCGGTTTGTTCGATGGCGCTGTCATTTTTGCTTTCCGTTTGTGCGTTTGCGAACGTACTGCGATCCAGCGGGCAGGGAGAGACGGTGCAGGTCTTTAACTTTCCCTGGCTTCAGTATGGGAGTGAATGGCTGAAGCTCGGCTGGATGCTCGATCCGCTGACCGCGGTGATGCTGGTGATGGTCTCGTTTGTCGGCCTGCTGATCTTTATCTACAGCACGGGCTACATGTCCCATGATGAAAATTTCACTCGCTTCTTTTGTTTCTTGTCGCTCTTTGCGGCCGCGATGCTGGGCGTGGTGATTGCGAACAGCCTGCTGTTGCTCTTCATGTGCTGGGAGCTGGTTGGCCTTACCTCTTATTTGCTTATCGGGTTCTGGTACCAGAAACCCGCTGCCGCGGCAGCAGCCAAGAAGGCCTTCATCACGACTCGCATTGGTGACCTTGCGTTTCTTGTTGGAATGGTCTGGCTCTATTCTGAAGCCGGCACGCTGCTTTTCTATGACCATGGTGCCGGGTGTCTGGAACATTCGGTGCTCGCGCGTCTGGTTGCGTTGACAACGGGCATCGGTATGGGGGTTTCCACCGGCATTTCGCTGCTAATCTTCGCCGGTGCGGTTGGCAAGTCTGGCCAGGTACCCCTGCATGTCTGGCTGCCGGACGCCATGGAGGGCCCGACGCCAGTGAGCGCACTGATTCACGCGGCGACCATGGTTGCGGCGGGCGTGTTTCTCGTGGCGCGTGTCTATCCACTGATGGCGGTCCATAGTGGCATCGATCTCGTCACTTCGTCAACTACGGCGCTGCAGGTTGTCACCTGGATCGGCGTTATCACGGCCGTCTTTGCCGCTCTGATTGCGATCGCGCAGGATGATATCAAACGCATCCTTGCCTATTCGACCATTTCGCAGTTGGGTTACATGATGATGGGCCTGGGCGTCGGTGGAGTGGCGGTTGGAATGTTTCATCTCATCACGCATGCTTTCTTCAAAGCGCTGCTCTTTCTGGGGGCCGGATCGGTCATTCACGGCTGTCATGGAGAGCAGGACATCCGGCGCATGGGCGGATTGAAGAGATTCATGCCGATTACCTTCTACACCTATGCGGCGGGTATGCTGGCGCTGTGCGGGTTCCCTTTGTTCTCCGGCTTCTGGAGCAAAGACGCCATCCTGCACACGGCGCAGGACTGGAGTGTCTCACGCGCCCCGTTTTATCTCGGGACTTTTGGCGCTCTCTTGACAGCTTTCTACATGACGCGTCAGGTGTACTACGTGTTCTTTGGCGAGTCGCGTTTGGCAGGGGGGCAGGATGTGTCTCATGCCGTAAGTGGCCAGCATCAGAAGCACGGCATCTCTTCCCTTCCGCACGAGAGTCCAGCCGTGATGACGGTGCCGCTGGTGATCCTGGCTGCGTTCGCAATCCTTTTGGGCGTGATTGGTACACCAGCATGGCCTTGGTTCGATTCATTTCTGAACGGCCAGGTAGTGACCTTGAATTTCGCAGGGTTCTTTGAGGGCGGTATTTTCGCTGTTATGCTCACCTCCTCAGTGATCGTTTTTGTGGGCTTGGGCCTGGGCTGGTGGTTCTATGGCCGCATACCAATCGTCAGCGCCGAAGCTCCAGATGCATTAGAACGGCTGCAACCACAGATATTCCTTCTCTTGCACAACAAGTTCTACGTGGACGAGTTCTATCAGGCGACCTTCATCCGTTGGAACCGGTGGCTGTCGCGAATCAGTGATTGGTTCGATCGATGGATTTGGAACGGTGCAGTGTGGGCCGTGTCTTATCTTGTCCTTGGTCTTTCCTGGCTTGCCCGATCTGCGGACACACACGCCGTGAATCCCGGCTTTGATGGAGGGTGCCACACGGTAACCGCCGGGGGCAAGCTACTAGCGCGACTGCAAAATGGTCGTACGCAGAATTATCTGAGGCTAGTTGGTTTAGCGTTCGCTGTGCTGGTCATATTGCTGATCTGGAGTGGGACGCAATGAACATGTTTCCGCCCATCTCCTGCCTGACGATTGTGCCGCTGCTTGGAGCGATGGCGGTTCTGACCTTCGGTGCGAAGAGCGAAAAACTAGCACGCAGACTCGCTCTCACCTTTGCTTTATTTGCGTTCGCGATCGCCCTTGTCTTGTGGCATCGATTCAATCCGGCATCCGGGGGACTTCAGTTTGAGGAAGTGCACGGCTGGATTCCGGCGCTTGGCGTGCAGTACCACGTAGGCATCGATGGTCTGGGCCTGCTGATGCTGCTCCTCTCTGCGATAGTCGTCCCCATGGCGATGGCCGCGTCGTCGCAGATTCAGGAGAGGGTCCCACTCTACTTCTCGCTCATACTGATGCTTGAAGCAGGACTGTTCGGGACATTTACCGCGCTGAATTTCTTTCACTGGTTTCTCTTTTGGGAACTCAGCCTCATTCCGGCGTTCTTCCTGATTCGGCTTTGGGGCGGACCTCAACGCGCCACAGCGGCGACCCAGTTTTTTATCTACACGATGGTCGGAAGCGTCGCGTTACTGTTGGCATTTCTGGCCATCTATTTGTGCACGGGAAACTTTGACTTCATTGAACTCGCCAACCTGGCCAGGAATGGGCAACTCCTTCCGGCATTCGCTGCTATCTCGGACTGGCACAGATTCACCGCGGAGAAGATTGCGCTGGTCCTTTGCTTCGGAGCATTTCTCGGCTTTGCCGTGAAGGTGCCGCTCGTCCCCTTTCATACATGGCTACCCGCGACCTATGCGGAGGCCCCGACAGGCACAACGATGCTGCTCACTGGCACCATGTCGAAGATGGGTGTGTATGGCTTCCTTCGGATACTGCTTCCCATTTTTTGTGTGCAGCTGCGGTCAGTACGGACGCCGTTGTTGTGGCTTGCCGTGGCCACGATTGTTCTCTCCGCATACGCCGCCCTGGCGCAAAAGGACTTGAAGCGCATCTTTGCGTACTCCTCTATCAATCACCTCGGCTATTGCATGCTCGGGACCTTTTCCGTCTTGAAGTTCACTGGCGATGACCCCGCGCTTGCAACCGAAAAGGCGGCGGCGCTCAACGGCGTATTTTTGCAGATGTTCAACCACGGCCTTACCGCTGCGACACTGTTTTGGTTTGTGGCCCTTTTGGAGAAACGCACCGGCGGCCTGCGCGGCCTCAATGATTTCGGCGGCCTGCGCAAAGTCGTTCCTGTGTTCTGCGGTCTTATGGGAATTGCACTGTTCTCGTCGATGGGACTGCCGGGGCTTAACGGCTTCGTCGGTGAATTCCTGATCTTCAAAGGCACGTTTCCGCTGGCGGCATGGCCGGCGTCCGTGTCCGTCCTTGGTCTACTCTTGACGGCAATTTTCATTCTGACAATTTTGCAGCATGTCTTCTCTGGGCCACTTTCAGAGAAGTGGTCGCAGATGCCCGATCTCACCTTAGGGGAGCGGCTGGCTTTGCTGCCCGCCATTGCGCTGATGTTCGCGCTAGGGTTGTGTCCCCAACTCGTGACTGGCGTCATCAACAGTACGGCCATGCAAATGGTGCGGCAACTGAGGTTCTAGATAGAGATGTTCAGGAATAGAGACAGATTCAGAACGGCAGGATGCGCGCACCGTGTCGATCGACGGGCCCGCCTGATCATGGCAACCTAACTATGCTGGCATGGACCATTTACATCTCGTTTCTCGGGGTTCCGCTGCTGCTGCTCCTGCCGAAGGGCTCTGTTCGCGCGGCACGCATGCTCGCCCTGCTTACGACAGCGACGGGATTCGCTGTGACCCTGTGTGGATTTGCACAACAGCGATCTGGAGAGCTGGTGACGGTTGCACGGGTCCCCTGGGTCCCATCACTTGGGGTCGAGTATCACCTCGCGGCTGATGGAATCAGCATGACCCTGCTCCTGCTTACGGGAATCGTGGCGATCTCAGGAGTTCTGTTTTCGTGGAACATCGAGCATCGGGTCAAAGAATTTTTCGCGTTCTATCTGGCGTTGATTGGTGGCGTGTACGGCGTATTTCTAAGCTTCGATTTATTACTGCTCTTCGTCTTCTACGAGATCGCGATCATCCCTAAGTATTTTCTGATTGCGATCTGGGGTTCCACACGGCGTGAGTATGCCGCCATGAAGCTCGCGCTCTATTCGTTTGTCGGTAGCGCGATGGTGCTGATCGGATTGATCGCGGCATACGTGGTGGCCGGAGCCAGAACGATGGACCTAGCGCAGCTCGCTCAGTTTCCATTTCCGGTGCATTTTCAAATGTGGGCGTTTCCGCTGGTGTTTGTCGGCTTTGGAATTCTCGCCGGTCTTTGGCCATTTCACACATGGGCACCTACCGGCCACGTCGCTGCGCCCACCGCGGCTTCCATGTTGCTTGCTGGTGTGGTGATGAAGTTGGGTGCTTATGGCTGTTTGCGTGTGGCCATGACGTTGTTTCCTCTTGGACTGGATCCCTGGGGCTTTCACGTACTCGGCTTTGGCTCGTGGCGCGATGTCTTCGCGCTGCTTGCGCTTATCGGAATTGTGTACGGCGCGATGGTGGCACTGGTGCAAAAGGATTTCAAGTTCGTCATCGGTTATTCGAGCGTCAGCCACATGGGCTTTGTGCTGCTTGGACTGATGACTTTGCAACAGATAGGTCTGGACGGCGCGGTCCTGCAGATGTTCTCGCACGGCATCCTTGCAGGATTATTGTTTGCAGTGGTTGGACGCATGGTCTATGACCGAACGCACACGCGCGATTTATCAGAATTGGAGACGATGCATCTGAGCAAGGCCATTCCGTTTGCGGCGGCGACGTTCGTTATAGGGGGCATGGCTTCAATCGGTTTACCAGGCTTCAGCGGGTTTGTGGCGGAGCTGCAGGTACTCATCGGAGCTTGGCGGCCGTTCCCACTGTTCGCGGTCTTCGCCGGAGCAGGCATTGTGATCGGCGTCGCCTATACGTGGCGCGCTATGCAGAAAGCCTTCTTCGGAGCATCTGACCAGAGCGCTGAGACCGCGAGTCCTCCACTTCCGGCCATCTCCGTCCCTGAACGCATCGGCGCCTTCATTCTGATAGGGGCCAGCGTTGTCATCGGACTCTACCCCCAGCTGCTTTTGCGCATTATCGTCCCAGCCTTGCGCTCGCCGATGTTCAACGGCCTGTGGAAAGGAGGCGGGTGGTGACCAACTTCAGTTATCTGGATTTGCTGCATCTGGTCTTGCCGGAGGTCATCGTCGTTATCACAGCGCTCTGCGTGTTGTCCGTTGATCTCATGTTCCTGCGGACATCAGAGTCGCGCTTCCGAGGTCCCGTTGGGGCGATTCTATCGCTTGCCGGGTGCGCAGCGGCGGTTGGCTGGATACTGCACACACCGCAATCCGCGAATGTCCTCGACGGTATGCTCGCGTTGAATCCTCTTGCGCAACGAGTGCAAGTCGCACTGCTCATTCTGACCATGCTGACGGTCCTGATCTTCATCGGATCAACGTTCACCCAACACGTCAGCGAATATCTGGCCCTTATCCTGCTGGCGACGGTCAGCATGATGTTCCTCGTCACTACTCAGAACCTCCTTCTGATTTTTCTGTCGCTTGAACTGCTTAGTTTGTCGCTCTACATCCTCACCGCATTTAACAAACGCAGCGTCCGGTCGGCGGAAGCTGCATTGAAGTATTTTGTCTTCGGGGGAATTTCGGCAGCGTTTCTGTTGTTCGGCTTCAGTCTTTTGTATGGTTGCTCCAACTCGACAAATCTTGTGCACATAGCCAGCAGTATTCAAGGCCCATTCCTGGATCCCCTGTTGATCGTTGCCGCCGTGATGACGATGGTTGGACTTGGCTTCAAGGTGGCCGCCGTCCCATTTCATTTCTGGGCGCCGGATGTCTATCAGGGTGCACCCGCCACCAGCGCAGCGTTGATCGCGTCTGGCTCGAAGGTCGCGGGCTTCTTCATTTTTTACCAGGTCATGGTGATTGGGTTAGCCGGCGCGGAAGGGAGTAGTGTCTGGCACGGTTACACCTCTGGATGGGTCCCCGTCGTTGCCATTGCTGCCACACTCTCTATGGTCCTGGGAAACCTCGTGGCGATTTTGCAGACCAGTGTACGACGATTGCTCGCGTACTCCGCAATTGCGCACGCAGGCTACATGTTGCTGGGCATCCTGTCTCACACCGACCAAAGTTTTCGCGCGCTGCTTTACTACGCCATCACTTATGCGTTGACGGTCCTTGGGGCGTTCGGTGTTGTGGACCTGGTAGAGGAGGCAACAGGCGGCGACCGGCTATCCGACTTTGCAGGACTCAGCCGACAAGCGCCAGTGCCGTCCTTTTGCATGATGGTATTTATGTTATCGCTGGCGGGCATTCCACCATTGGCCGGATTCTTCGGGAAATTCTACCTGTTCTCTGCCGTGCTCAACTCGACACCTAGGTCACTTGGTCTGCTCTGGCTGATTGTTTTGGCTGTCGCGATGAGTGCGGTGTCGCTCTATTACTACCTGAAAGTGCTGAAGTGTATCTATGTAAGCGATCCGCCAACCGACACCGCTCCGATTCACATCTCAGTCCTTCGCCAAGTGGTGTTGTTCCTGATTGCGCTTAGCGTAGTGCTGCTTGGCTGCGCACCGAATCTACTGCTGCGGTGGCTGTAGTCGGATGGCCAATCGTGAGATGTGCCAGACCTGACGCAGCAGGCGGGACAGGCACCGTCGCCGATGGCGGCCCGGAGGCAGGCGAATCCTGGGTACGAAATACTGATCGAGCCGACGGCCCGATCATCTTCGCCGGCGATCACGTTAGTCATATCGTCGCATGGCAGGAGGGAGCCGCGTTTAGCGCCCTTCGAGCAGTGCAGCAGGTGGCCGACCGAGTGAAGGCGGCGAAATTGGGAGATGGTGCCAACAACGTGATTCAGACCTAGGGCCCCGGCGATTCTATTTATAAGAAATATCGATAAAGCATTTGGCTGTAAGCTCTTTTATAGTTCTTCTAAGTCGGTGATGAGAATAAGGCTTAGCGTGAATTGGAGACCGAAACACTTATAAAATGGCGTTTCTGCAATGACCGCGATGTATTGAAAATGTGAGTCTTACGTCACGGCTGTTTCGTCATTGCTACTATCAATTCAAACCATGCTGCGTTTGAGGTGAGGAAGATCATGTTGTTCAGGTTTCTGTTTGCTGTCGGCCTCCTTTCCCTGACCTCAAACACTGCACTATGCCAGCAGGCAAAAACTGCACCCGGTGGTGTGTCCATCGTGCAACCGGGCGCACCGGGTCAGAGCAACAAGACCCTCACGCCGGAGACTGCCAGCGCCGCGCCGCGAAGACCCTCGGAGGCCGACATCAAGTTCATGCAGGGCATGATCATGCACCACGCGCAGGCAGTCGAGATGACGGAGCTCTTGCGTACGCGAAGCCAAAGCACGGAGGTCCAGGCGTTGGGCAAACGCATCAGCATCTCGCAGACTGACGAGATGAGGTTTATGAAGCAGTGGCTGACCGATCGCGGCTTACCGCTCTCCGGAAATGGCTCGATGGACATGCGAGGTATGGACATGGCCGGTATGGACCACATGGATATGGGCCCGATGCCAATGATGCCCGGAATGTTAACGCCAGAACAGATGAAGGCGTTGGCAGCGGCGACGGGCCCGGCCTTCGACCACCTCTTCTTGACTGGCATGATTCAACATCACACTGGCGCTCTAACGATGGTGAAGGACCTCTTCGCGTCGCCGGGAGCGGGCCAGGACCCCCAGTTGTTTGATTTTGCCAGCGACGTAGACAACACCCAGCAGGCTGAAATTGACATCATGCGGCACATGCTAAAGGAGAAACAATGATCGCCGAACTGACCTCACGGTTTTCGCGCAATGCCTTGACCATCGCAGTTGCACTGACTGTCGCTTTTCCGGCCCTTTGTGCCGGACAAAACAGTCCATCGGTCTACACCAACCCGCGTGCGGGGGCCGACGATCCGCGTGTAGGACTGAAGGCGGGCCTGTACGACGCCGGCGAAGCCTCGTTTGGTATGGAGCGGCTTATCTCTTTGCCGAAGCCGGCTGGCTTCGCTCCGGATCTAGCTTCCATCGCTGCCTTCGATGCAGCTCCTGCCCCGCCACCACCACCTGCCGGGACTCCGCCTGCGCGTGGGCCGCAGAGTGGTCCTCGCGCCAACTACGGTGGCACCAACTCCGACCTCGCTTTCGAAGGTACTACACTCTTCGTGGGGAACTACTTCGGCATTAATTTCTATGACATCTCCAACCCGGCGAAGATCAAGCTGATCACTTCCGTGGTCTGTCCCGGCGGCCAGGGAGACGTCTCAGTCTATGGCCACCTTTTGTTCATGTCGGTCGAAGCGGCCAATGGACGGCTTGACTGTGGGACGCAGGGATTTCCAACACCGGCAGCCGCAACTGCGACTCCGCCACCGTCTGCAGGTCCCGCCAATGCTGATGCCGCGGCCGGCCCACGACGGCCACCACCGCCGCCACCCAGTCCCGACCGTATCAAGGGCATTCGGATCTTCGACATAACTGACATCTCGCAGCCCAAGCAAGTCGCGGAGGTGCAGACCTGTCGCGGCTCGCACACACACACGCTCGTAATCGACCCCAAAGACAAGGACAATATTTATGTCTATATCTCCGGATCGGCGGGGGTACGACCCGCGGAGGAGTTGGCGGGATGCTCGGGTGCTGACCCTGATAAGGACCCCGACACCGCGTTGTTTACCATCGTTGTCATCAAGGTGCCGCTGGCGCATCCGGAACTGGCCAAAGTCGTAGCCAGCCCTCGCATCTTTACTGATCCCGAGACCGGGAACATGAACGGACTCTGGAAGGGCGGCAACCATGGCGAAGGTACTCAGACGACCTCGATGACCAGAGGTTGTCACGACATCACCGTTCGTTCGGATCTAGGGCTGGCGGCTGGGGCGTGCTCGGGTAATGGGATCTTGCTGAACATATCCGATCCCGTGCATCCCGTCCGCATCGATGCTGTAACTGATCCGAACTATGCCTTCTGGCACTCCGCCAACTTCAGCAACGACGGCACCAAGGTGCTGTTCACGGACGAGTGGGGTGGTGGTGGACAGCCGCGTTGCCGCGCTACCGATCCGATGAACTGGGGCGCCGATGCCATCTTCAATCTCAAGAGTGACAAACTGACACTGGCCTCCTACTACAAGATGCCGGCGCCGCAAACCGAGTTGGAGAATTGCGTGGCCCACAACGGGTCACTGATACCGATTCCCGGCCGCGACGTAGAAGTGCAGTCCTGGTACCAGGGCGGCGTCTCGATCGTGGACTTTACCGATATTTCGCATCCTATCGAGATCGGCTACTTTGATCGCGGGCCAGTCGACGGCACCAAGCATGCAATGGGCGGCCAGTGGTCGACCTATTGGTACAACGGCTACATCTACGGCTCGGAGATTGCACGAGGCGTTGATGTATTCAAGCTGGTGCCGAACAAATACATCACCCAAAACGAGATTGACGCAGCGAGTCAGGTCCAAGTTGCGGAACTCAACGTGCAGAACCAGCAAAAATTTGTCTGGCCTGCGAATTTCGTGACGGCCAAGGCCTATATCGACCAACTAACTCGCAACAAGGCTCTCGATGCCAAACGATTGGCGGCGCTTAACGAGGCAATCGACAAGGCAGAGACGTCCCAGTCTAAGCCGAAGAATGTCACACAGCTTCGTGCCATGGCGGTGAGCCTTGACAAGGATGCAGCCACGGCGAAGACACCGGGGGATGCGTACCGTATGCATGCATTGGCGGAAATCATGAAACAGAGCGGGACCTTGTCTCACTAGCTGAGTGGAGGCCGGGAAAAACCAGATCGAGAGTCGAAAATCGATCGGTTCACTTTGCGTGCAACTGGAGTACCTCTATCGAATAAGCTGGCACAGTATGACTAAACTTCGCTCCAACTCTATTAATTGTCGTTTGCACTGGCACAATGCGGGTTGGAGACGAGATCGTGTTTGTCTGAGCCAAGCTGGCACCTGTTAATGTCTCCAGCGTACCCGCATTCGCGACGCTGCTCACACCTGTCATTTCAATTTCGACCGGCTGCGGGACGGAGGACGCATTGACGAGTTTTAGATAGACTGCGCCCTTCTCAGGATCGCGTGTCACCGAGTAAAAGAAGCGCTCGGCGTCGCCGTTGACCGAGGACGCCGGCACTTCAGTCCCGAGATATTTAGCAAACATCACCTGCGCGTAATATCCGGGCGACCCATAGCTGCTGAGCGCGTCGTATCCAATCAGGTCCGACTCCCACTGCATCCCTCCAGGATTGACGTTTACGAAGAGCGGCGCATACGACGCCATGACGATCAGGTCGCTGTTTCTCTCCATTCCTGTCATCCATGCTGCGTCGCCAAGCGCGGCGCCCATGTTTGTAGTTGGGGACCCTTCGCGTGTCGCCCACTCTCCGACAAATATCTTTGGACCACTCCGGTCTATATTGTCATAGTGCTTCACGTCCGCGAAGAACTCGTCTGCGCGCTTGTAATAATGATCATCCAGAACGTCCGGCTTCATTCTCTTCACCGGTGCCGTCGCGATCAATTCGAGCTGCGGAAATTTGGCCTTGATCGCTTTGTAAAATTGCGCATAACGGCCTTCGTAGCTCCCTGAGCGATCGAACCAGTCTTCATTGCCGATCTCAACATACTTCACTGGAAATGGCGCCGGATGACCAAGCTTTGCCCGCACTGCGCCCCATTTTGTGGACGTATCGCCTGTCGCGAATTCAATCTCATCGAGCGCGTCCTGCAAGAAAGGGACTAGTGCTGGTCCGGGGTTGACGTGGTCACCCTTTAGCGAGTATCCCGCATAGACCGCTAGCACGGTCTGAATCTTCAAATCCTCGGTCCACTCGAGAAATTCAAGCAAGCCCATTCCATCGGATGATTGGTAGTTCCAGGGGCTGCGGTGCGTGGGTCGATCGACAAGTGGTCCGATCGTATTTTTCCAGTCGAACCTCTCATCGATCTGATCGCCCTCAAGATAGTTGCCGCCTGGAAGCCGCAAAAACTTCGGATGCATTGCCGCCATCATCTCCATCAGATCAGGACGGTTTCCATTTTCACGGTTCTTGTAAGTAGGCGGGAAGAGAGACACCAGGTCGATCCACACTTTGCCCGCGTGGCCAAAGCTAAACAGAAGGTGATTTTCCGATGAGGTCTCGATATTTCCGGTCGTCAGGGTGAACTCATATTGCTTCCAATCTGTGGAAAGCCCGCGCACTGTTGCTGTGGCCACCGATTTACCGGAGTTGTTGTTGATCAAATCGGCAGTCAATGGTCCTACGTCTGCTGAATCGGCTTTGGCATAGAGCGATCCTTTGTAGGTCGTATTTGGCCGCAAGGCCATTCCCCAATACCCCTCGTTCCGCACACCGGCGCGGTTCGTCGCGTCGGCCTGCTTCACATCGATCTCAAGGCTATGTTCCAATGCGGCGCTAGGGCCCTCTGCTTGATCGATAGCCATTGTTGCGAGGGCATTTCCGAAATGCTCGATGTTCCAGTGGGCCACTCCGCCGAAGCCGTGGTCTTGAAATGTCCGGTTGCGCACCATCTCCGCATACACGCCGCCGTCGTAGGAATAGTTGATCTCCTCGGTCATCAACCCATAGAGAGTTGGGCTCACGGCGTGTAGCGGTTTATCCAACTGTATGTTGAGCGTGACCGTCGATGGCTGGGCCATACAAGACCCAGTTAGCAGGGTGGCTATCGCCGAGAGCGCAATCTTTGCAATCACATTCTTTGCCTTCGGGCTTGCAAGTCTGGTGAATTTTGAAGCGACGCGCATAAATCAACCTTTCGCCGTTTTTGTTGCGCGGGTAGGAAAACGCTTACTCCACTAAGTCTAAACTCGCTTCCAGGAGCGCGCGGGTGTAACCGTTGGTGGTGGAAGATCCGTTGCAATTGATGTTGGTGTCAGAGCTATTGCAGGTCGCAGTTGAGTCGGAGTGTGAACTGGAATAGCTGGGCACCACGTATGAGTAATCTGTTTCGTTGTCCTTTCGGGTCAACGATTTTCACGTCAAATTTCTGCGCGAATAATGCCGAGGCAGGGCACAACAACAGGAACGCAACAGTGGCGAGTCTCATTCTAAATTTCTTCATGTGAGGCATCGTACCACTCCCTGCTCCAGAGGTCGCTAGCACTTCGCACCCGGCAGGGCCGCAGCAGAATGGGCGATATGAGCAGATGCATCGAACCTCTCAAGGAAGACACAACGAAGCCGCCGGCACTCACGCTAAGGCTGCAGCAGAAGAAGCTCGATGGTTTCCGGAAGATGTTCAATCAGCGCCCGCACGAAGGCCTGAACAACAAGACGCCTGGCAGTATCTATCAGCCCAGTTCCATGATTGCTACCGCGTGCCTTGATCGGCTATGTCTACCCTAAAGGGCCTGTAATTCGCAGAGTGAATAACAGCGGAGACATCAGTTGGGGCACAAGGGCAGAGTGTTCATCAGCCAAGTCTTACGCTTTGAGGATCTCTGCTTTGAACTTGTTGCAGAACACTACTACAAGGTCTTCTTTCGTGATGTAGAGATTGGAAGAGTTCGACGCCGAAGCCCTCCGGTTTAGAGCTGTACCGGCTTTGCCTTGCTTTCCGGCGAAATGACCACTTGGGAAATAGGCCTGCGACTCGACGCTGTACAGTGGCTTTGTCATGAAAAAGTTCATTAACCGTCCCGAAGATGTCGTGGAAGAAATGATGCAAGGGCTGGCCGTGCTTCACCCAAGCTCGGCCCGTTTGTTGGGACACAAAGTTATGGTTCGCGCAGATGCGGAGCGAGCTCGTGACCAACAGGTCGCGATACTCTCTGGCGGAGGTAGTGGCCATGAGCCGGCGCACGAGGGCTACATTGGTGTTGGTATGCTGAACGCCGCTGTGGTCGGAGAAGTCTTCACCTCGCCAAGCAGTGATTCCGTCTTCGCCGCTATCAAGGCGGTCTCGGGGGAGCCCGGTGCCCTCCTGGTAGTTAAGAATTACACTGGCGACCGGCTGAACTTCGGTCTGGCGGCGGAGATGGCGCGTGCCGAAAGTATTTCGGTTGAAATGGTCATCGTGGATGATGACGT
>Ga0210383_10002721_pt1 | contig 15945 bp, 15 predicted proteins | sample IncBWC14OmetaG_FD_160072 | JGI IMG/M metagenome (GOLD analysis project Ga0210383, IMG submission 160072) | Forest soil microbial communities from Barre Woods Harvard Forest LTER site, Petersham, Massachusetts, United States - Inc-BW-C-14-O ...
CGACGGCCGCGCCACGCTGCAGGAAATGGCCGAGGCGGCGCACGCGCTCGGCTACCAATACATCGCCATTACGGATCACTCCAAAGCGCTCGCCATGGCCAATGGCCTGGATGAAAAACGCGCCGTCGCATTCGCCCAGCAGGTGCGCGAGCTCAACCGCTCGGGCCTCCCGCTCCGCATCTTTTCAGGACTGGAATGCGACATTCGCCGCGATGGCGCGATGGACCTGGCCGAAGACGCGCTGGCAGAGCTCGACATCGTGGTCGGCAGCGTTCACAGCCACATGAATCTCGAAGGACCGGAAATGACCGACCGTCTGATGCGCGCGCTGGAATCGCCCTCATTGCGCGTGATGGGCCATCCCACCGGCCGCATTTTGCTCAATCGCGATCCCTTCCCGTTCGATTTCGAACGCGTGGCATCGCAGGCCGCGCGCCGCAACGTGTATCTGGAAATCAATGGCAGCCCCGAGCGCCTCGACCTGGGCGGAGCCATGGTCCGTACCGCGAAGGCTCTTGGCGCCAAGTTCGCTATCTCGACTGATGCGCATCAGACCAAGCATCTCGGTATCAACATGCCGTTCGGCATCCTCATGGCGCGCCGAGGCTGGCTCGAACCGCGCGATGTCCTGAATGCACTGCCGCTCCCCGAATTCGAAAAAGCCATTCACAAGTCATGAAAATCATCTCTTCGGTTGAAAAACTCAAGAACAAGCTCTTCACCGTTTCAGACGATCACGCGGTCGATCCCAGCGGCTTCGAGATCAAGCGCTTCATCGTGCATCATCGCGGATCGGCCGTCATGATGGCTGTCGACCGCAAGCGCATTCTGCTGGTACGCCAATATCGTCTGCCCGCCGAGCGCTTCTTGTGGGAACTCCCCGCCGGCAGCATCGATCCCGGCGAAAAGCCGCTCCAAACCGCCAAGCGCGAGCTCAAAGAGGAGACCGGCTACCATGCCAAGAAATGGAAAAAGCTGATCTCTTTTTATCCCAGCCCCGGCTTCCTCACCGAAAAGATGACCATTTACCTAGCCACCGGTCTCACCGCCGGCGAAGCCACGCCCATGGGCGACGAGCGTATTGAAACCCGTTGGTTCAAGGCGAAAGAGATTGAAGCCGCCATCGAAGCGGGCGAAATCCTGGATGCCAAGACGATGCTCGGTTATTTTTTCTGGAAGCGTTCCAGAGGCAAAAGATAGAAGCGATGCGCGAAATCGGCGAGCGGATTTCTGAACCCCATTCCTCAGTCGACTACGTAGAAGTCATCGCATAATCCCTAGCGCGATCTCGATAAAGTTTCGCGACAGCGTCATCACCGATCCAGCCTTAATCCCCAGATCCACCGTTGTCCTGCACGTTCCCCGCACCTCGCGATAGATCGCTCCCGGTATCGCCACCGTTGCCACGCAGGCCGGAGCCAGTGACACTCCGAGCCCCGCAGCCACCAGCCGAACCAGAGTCGGCCACTGCGGCGCGTCCTGCACGATGTTCGGCCGGAATCCATCCCGCTCGCAGCAGGCGATCGTTCGGTCGAAAGCCAGCGGCCCCATGCGGCGCGCAAAAAGGATAAACGGCTCGCTCCGCAAATCCCGCACACGTAGCGATCGTTTGGCGGCCAACTTGTGCGCCACCGGTAACACCGCAACGTAGCGCTCTTCAAACACGGTGCTGATCTCGATCCCTTCCGTCGCGTCCCCATCCCGCAGAAACGCCAGATCGAGCGTTCCGACGCGCAGAGCCGAAATCTGTGCTGCGGTGTACAGTTCGCTCAAGCGCAGTTCCACCTTGGGATACCTGCGCCGGTAGCTCTCGATCGCCGCCGGAAGATCGGTAAACATCACCGACCCGCTGAAGCCGACTCGCAGCGTCCCTTCCTCTCCGCGACCCAATCGCCGCACTTGCGCCAAATCGTCCTGAACTTTTTCGATGGTGCTCCGCGCCCGCTCGGCCAGAAGTTGGCCCGCCAGTGTTAGTTTCACGCCGCGCGTGGTCCGGTCGAAAAGTCGATGACCCACCAGTTGTTCCAGCCGCTTGATCTGCTGGCTCAAAGGCGGCTGCGCTATCCCCAGCATCTGCGCCGCCTTGCTGAAGTGCAGCGTCTCCGACACCGCCAAAAAATATCGCAGATGCCGCAACTCGATCTCTTCACTCATACCTCCATCATATAAATAGACACCTTCTACCTATTGGACATAGGAATCGCCCGCCGTTACCGTGAAGATTATGACCACCACACCGGGAACAGAAGTGACCATCCGTGAATTCAAGCCCGGGGATGAAGCTGACTTTCGAAGGCTCAATGAAGAGTGGATCGTCCGTTACTTCGCTCTGGAGCCCAAGGAGAAAGTCTTGTTGGCCGATCCTCAGGCGAGCATTTTAGATACCGGCGGCAGAATCTTCCTGGCACACCGCAATGGCCAGGCGATTGGCTGCTGCGCTCTGCTGGCAATGGGGCCGCGGGAGTTTGAGGTTGCGAAAATGGCCGTCACCGAATCGATGCGCCGCAATGGCATAGGGCGTCAACTGCTCGAAAAAACCATTACCGAAGCGCGGGCCTTAGGAGCCCACCGGCTTTATCTGGAAACTAACAAGACACTTGCGGGAGCAATTCGTCTTTATGAATCGGTAGGCTTTCGACATGTTCCCGCCGAGCGCATCGTACCCTCTCCCTACGCGCGCGCCGATGTCTACATGGAGTTTTTTCTCCCGGACTGAACGGCTATTTCCCCGGCGCGATTTGAAGGGAGGCCTGCTTATTCTGCCCCGGCGACACCATCGCCTGATATAGCCCGGTGCCCGGGTCAAGAACCGGCGCACTAACGGTGGCTCCATCCGCCGAAATCACGGGCACGAATGTCGCGAAAATCGAGACCGGCACCGTCTCGCCCGGAATAAATTCCAACGTAGCGGTGATGATCCCGTCATCCGCCAGGCTCGGCACACGCTGCTGGCTGGCTGGCACGAACTTGGATAAATCGCCCAGAAACGCCATTCCGGAAGCCCCCACTGGAGCAATCACAAAGTACGAGCCTTGGCTGTCTACGGTCTTGGCAATCGCCTGGGCCGCAGGCTGTCTCCATCCCGCTTTGCCGAAGTAGTCGTAAACATATATGTCGCCCGAGAATCCGAGATCCTGCGGCAAAATGGTCACCGCCGCGGGCGTATTGACGTCGCGGCTGTAGGCGAAGACATACTCCAGCTTTATAGACCCGAAGTCGGAGTAGGTGTGCGCGATCAGCGGGGGCTGAATCAGCAGGGCTTTATTTCCTGCATTGGACGCCGCTTGTCCGCTGACGCCATAGTATTGCTCCGTGCCCACGGCCTCAGCGACAAAGCTGGCGTCGGTGGGAACCAGCGATGCATCCGGCTTCAGGATCAGTCCGTCGCTTCGTATCGCCTCGTCGATCGGAACAAACGTGCCGATCGGATCGGACAAAGCCAGCGGCCCCGCGCTCAGTACCGCCAGCAACAGGTTTCGCTTTTCGGTGGTCCGAAAGTTATCCACCGTCGGCCAGAGGCTTCCCGCGTTGAGAAGGATGGAGCCATACATTTCCTCATCCCAGTGATTCCACCCAAAACGGTCGCCACTGACGCGAACGGTGTGGACGCGGGGATATTTGAAGGCTTGCAAAATGTGCCGCGCCGCGGGCATGCAGTACTGCAGATCGATTCCCTGCGCTCCCATCGCGGCTGCCATTCTGTTGAGAAACTTCTCATCGTCAAACGTATTGGCGGCGTGGGCCAACGTAGCCAGGAAGTCCGGCTCGAAGATTACCATACCGCTTTGCTTCAGCGTGCGTGCGATGCGCCCCCAGGTATGCCGATCGATCACGACGTTACCGGAAACGATATCGGTGGACCGCACTTTCCTGGAACTGTCGAGTACCGGCAGACGATAAGGACTGCAAGGATCCACCCACCGCCCGTGGGCCATCCCTGGTCCTAGATTCTGTACGAAACCCTGTTCCAAATCGTTGGGGTTGTTGGGCTGGAAAAGCGCAGGATCAACCACATACTTCCATGCGCCATTCGACGTGTTCTTCCATGACGCATCCGACGAGTTGGTCGTGTCCTGGCAATTGCCGCCCTTCAAATACCACCAGCTATCGAAATGAGTCAGCCCGAATGGAATGCCCACCGTCTTGGCGGAAGCAATCGCCGCCCGCAACGTTCCCGCATAACCCAATGCGTCTTCAAAGGAGTAATAGTAGGCCGCGCCGGCGTCAGTCGACAGCATCGGCATATACATACTTATGTCCGATTGATTGCCGGTGATCGGCCTGCCATCGATGTTCCGCAGCGTCGATCCCCAGGTGCTGAACGTCTTGCCGATTCCCCGGTCAAAGGTGATCAGGTGGCTATAAACGTCGCCGGCGGGCAGAGTGGGATTGCTTCCATCGATCTCGAGCGCAATCACCCCGCTCGCGGTTCCGTCGTAAATCCACGCTTGCCGTTCCGAGAGCGGCTTCGATGCAGCCGACAGAATGGACGCGCCATATTGATCGTCGAAGAAAAGCCAAGCGCTGTCTTGTTGCAGCCAGCCCACCAACCCGAACATGCGGTTCCAGCCGGCATTGGCAAAATGATGGGGCGTGATGGGGAACTGGCTGAGGATCGCATAGGGCCGTTTGTTCTGCACCGCGACCAGGGGACTAAACGAAATAGTGGCCGATGGTAAAGCGCGATAGGCGCGCACCTGCATGCGCCAGGGCTGTCCCTCTGGGTCCGCATAATCGACCGTGAATTCGTCAAACGCTCCATTGGTCGAGACCTGATTGTTGTCGAATCCTTCGGCCGGCCCCGCGGCGTTGGTCACATGTCCTGGAATGCTTCCCGCATACGTCCACGCCGGGTCGCCCCCCTGGATATTGAAAGCGCCCGCGTTCGTAACGCTAATGGTCACGCCGCTCGGTTCAGTGATCTTTTGCCCCAACATGGCGGTGGAAACAACAAAAGGGGTCAAGACAAGGAACAGGCAGACGAGGCGTGTCATATGGAAAGCTCTTCGGCACTTCATTAAAATGTTTGAGGCAACAGAAGGTTATCATGTTATTCATTACGCTGCTGTGACCCTCCCAGAGATTCTGGTCCACTATGAAGGCCGTGTAGCCGATCTCCAGGCCGCCATCGCACAGCTCCGCTGGCCCTACGCCGTCGCTGCCAGCTTTCTCGCCGTCGCCGGCGCACTGTTCTTAACCCTTAGCCTTTACGCCATTCGCGGGCAGCTTTCCTTTCTGTGGACTCCGCTGCCGATTCCTCTCGCCGCCGCATCTTTCCGGCGTCTCAAGCGAACTCGCCAAAGCCAGTCTCGCATGTGGCGCTTGAAGCACTTTTACGATTGCGCCATTGAGCGCATCAATGGAAATTGGGTTCGCTCTGTATCTACTGGTGAAGAATTCACCGATCCCAATCACGTCTACGCCGCTGATTTGAATGTCTTGGGTGAAGGCTCTCTTTTCCAACTGCTTTGCACCACGCGAACCTCCCTCGGCCGCCGCGGACTTGCAAATTATCTGCTCGCAACTCCTTCCCTCGACGAGATCCTTTTGCGCCAGCAAGCCGTCGGCGAACTCCGCGGAAACACCGCCCTTCGCGAAAAAGTAGCCACCCTGGGCGAGTACGAGTTTCTCGAGTCGCATCACGACACGTTTCAGGAATGGCTGAATTCGCCGCGGCTTTCCTACCCCCGCGTTCTGCCCGTGATCGCTGCCATTTCGTCTGCGCTGGTCGTAGGCATTGTGGCCGGCGGTTTACTGGGTCTCATTCCTTGGGTTCAAGTCGCAACCTGGATTTCTCCCCTTATAGCTTTCCACGTTGCCGTTGGCCTTCACTTCCGCAGCCGCGTGAATCGAATCGCGGAGCGCGTGCGTCCCATCGCCTTTGAAACCGCCATCCTGCGGGATGGGCTTCAGCTGCTCGAACAAGAGCAATTTCAATCGGTCAAGCTGCGCCACATTTCCAAGCAAGCTCGGTCTGGTTCGCGATCCATTCGAAAGCTGGAGCGCTTGCTCCATCTGTTGGAATCGCGAAACAAGGAACTTTTCTACGGTCCTTCGCTGGCGCTCCTGGGCGGCACGCAACTCTCGCTGGCAATCGAGCGGTGGCGTGGCCAACACGGCCCGGCGTTTACATCATGGCTCGAAGCGTGGGCCGAATTCGAAGCCCTGAATGCATTGGCCGGCTACGGTTACGAAAATCCCGAGAATACGTTCCCCGAATTGTCTGGCGACGCTGCCTGCTTTCAGGCGCGCACCTTAGGTCATCCTCTTCTTCCGCAAACATCCTGTGTGACAAATGATATCGAGCTAAACCGCGATGCTCCTTTCTACATCGTCAGCGGATCGAATATGTCGGGAAAAAGTACTCTACTCCGAGCCATAGGATTGAACGCGGTGCTCGCGTTTGCTGGAGCTCCCGTGCGAGCTGGCAGCCTTCGACTCTCGGGCCTTTCGATTTTCGCTTCACTCTCCTTAGTGGATTCTTTGCTGAACAACAAATCGAAGTTCTTGGCCGAAGTAGACCGGCTGCGGCAGGCCATAGAGTCGGTGGATCCCAAGCGGCCGGTGCTATTCCTGGTGGATGAAATCTTCAGCGGCACCAATTCGCGCGACCGGCGCGTCGCCGCGGAAGCCGTGGTTCGAACGCTGATGCAGCAAGGGGCCATCGGCGTTTTATCCACGCACGACCTGGCGCTGACAGAAATGGCGGGCGCGGTGAATGTGCATATGGGTTCAAGGACAGAAGGGGATCCCATGGATTTCGATTACCGTCTCAAGCCTGGAGTGACAACCGAAAGCAACGCGCTGGCTATCGCCCGGCTGGCCGGCGTTCCTGTGTAGATCATGACCGCGATGCGAATTGACAAGTGGCTGTGGGCCGCGCGATTCTTCAAGACTCGCTCGTTGGCTTCGCGGGCCTGCGAGTTGGGCCGGATCGAATCCAATGGACAAAATGTCAAACCGGCGCGCGATGTCCGAGTGGGCGACATGTTGCAAGTGAAGAACGATAGCGGCGAGTTCCAGATTGAGATTGTGGCTCTCAGTGAAGTACGCGGGCCCGCTCCGATAGCCCAAACGCTCTATCGCGAGACTGAGGCTAGTCGCGCATTGCGTTTGAAAGTGACCAAAGAGCGCAAAGCGATGCCACGGTTTGAAACCGCCACCGAAGGCAAGCCATCCAAACGCGACCGGCGCGAGATCGCCCGGTTGCGCGGAAGGGCCTGATATATAATCGGTGCCCGGAGCCACTCACTTGATCAAATCTCTTACCGCCGCTGCCTTGCTCCTAGCTCTTTCCGGAACATCTTTCGCGGAATCGAAACACTGCAATCGCGCCTGCATGATGGCGCTCACCGATCAGTATCTCGCAGCGCTGGTAAAGCACGACCCATCCGAACTGCCGCTTTCCAAAGGCGTGCGATTCACCGAAAACATTGCGGAGATCCGCATCGGGCGACGGTCTGTGGGTGGGGGCGTCGGAAGCTCCCACCACCTTCAAGATCTATGCCGTCGATCCTGAATCGAACCAGGTGGGATTCTATGGCGTGATGAAGGAAAACAACCGTCCGCTGATCATCGCGCTGCGGCTCAAAGTGGTGGATGGCGAAATCACGGAGATCGAGCACGTTCTGGCGCGTAATATGCGCGCTGATCGAATGCAGAACCTGATCACGCCGCGTGCCGCGCTGCTGGCGGACGTGCCGCCACGCACCTCGCGCGAAGACATGATCAACGCCGCTAATTCGTATTTCGAATCCATCGAACACGGTGACTGCGAAATCGCTCCCTTCGCCGAAGATTGCGAACGCCACGAAAATGGCGGACAGACCACGCACAATGCGACCCCTGTCCCGTGGCCGGTTCCGATGGGCTCGCCCGAAGCCGATCATGCCATGGCCGTGCTTGGAACCTTAACTTGTACGGCCCAAGTCAACAGCCCTGTGGCCGCGCGGCCTCGGCTGGGTGGATGAACAGAAGGGCCTGGTTTATGCCTTCCCGATGTTCCAGCATCGCGGCGCGGTGCACACCATCAAACAAGGGCGTGCCGGGCGTCGACACCATCGACATGAATGGCGGCACCTCGAATTTACAAGCCGGCGAGATCTTTAAAATTCGCGGCGGAAAAATTCAAGAGATCGTAGCCATGGGCACCAGCCTGCCGTACGGGACCAAGAGCCCCTGGGACTAATCGCCGGACGGCAGATTATTCTTCTTCAAGAACTCCTTAATCGTCACGTAGATCTTCACGCGTTCCTCGGGCGAAAAGTTTCCGTGATGTCCGCCGGGGATGGTCAGCAATTGGTTTTGAACGCCTGCCTTCGTGAGCGCTTCCTGCAACCGGACCGCTTGCTGGTAGTTCACCGTGGTATCGGCGTCGCCATGAATGGTCAGTACCGGCGGCTGATCGGCACGGATATAGGTGAGCGGCGAAAGGCGGCGCGCGAGTTCATCGCGATTGGGAAGACCGCCGAACCACTGCACCGCCAGGTTGGCTTTGTGCGGTCCGTCATCGATGACGTCGGCCACATCGGCCACGCCGTACCAGTTGATAATCGCGGCCACTTTCGGAAGCGGCACGCCTTCGCATTCACGATCCAGACCGGCGCTTTCGGGAATCATCCCGGTGGTCAGCGCCAGATGTCCGCCAGCCGATTCGCCCATCGAGACGATCCGATTGACGTCGAAGTTGTAGGTTTTCGCTTGCGCGGCCACGAAGCGCAGCGCGCACAGGCAGTCTTCCACCGCCGCCGGCGCCAGCGCGACGCGCGCCAGACGATACTCCACGTTCACGACATTCCATCCCATTTCAAACCACGGGATGAGATACATCTGCGAGGCCTCTTTCGTTCCGGCGGCCCAAAATCCGCCATGAAAATGGATCATGGTGGGTTGCGGAGTGGTGACACCATGCCGCCGGTAGATGTCGAGTTTCACCTCGGTGTTTCCGGCGGTGACGTAAGTGACGTTGGGCACAACGTCGTAATCGTTGGACGAGTGGACCGCCCAGGTGGCTTGCGGGGAAAGCTGGGCGAACAATAGCGCAGCGGAGAGGATCGGTATCATTGGGCGATCTCCAGAACTTTGTTAACGAAAAACTCGGGCGCATCCAGCATCGCGCCGTGACCTTGGCCCTCAAGCATCACCAGGCGGCAACCTGGAATGGCATCGCGCACGAAAAAGGCGGCGTCTTGCAGCATCCCGACGGTTACGCTGCCGAGAAGCAAGGTGGTGGGTATCTTCCAATTCGCGAGGCGTTCGGCGGACGAACGATAGCTGTTCACCGAGCGCGTCTCGCGAGGCAAGGTGGAAGCGATTTCGAGGACCGTCGGCCATATAGGCAGAGACTTCAATTTCTCGATACGGTCTGGGGGCGCGCCGATCTGATCCCGTAAAAAGATGGTTACCACTTCCGCGCGATCGTTGGCTTCGAGAGCCCGCTCCAAGTTCGCGGCAATTGTCGGATCGCCGGGCTTCAAAGCTACCGGGGGTTCATAGAGGATCAAGCGGGAAACATTCTTCAACCGATCCAGAGCGTCGAGCGCGGCCAAGGCGCCATAGGAATGCGCCAAGACGATTACCGGGTCGCCGATTGCGCCAACCACACTGGATATGTCATCAGCCTCTTTTGAAAGCGAATATTCCTTGGCGTCGCCGCTAGGAGCGCGCCCGCGCCGATCCATGACGTAAACGGTGAAGTGCTCCGCAAGTTTCGGCAGCACGGCGCCCCAAGAGAGTGTGCCATTGAATAGCGCGCCGTGAACGAGCAGCAGGGCCGGTCCCGAACCAGCCTTCTGGACCGATATTTCGACGCCATCGCTTGAGGCGACCTTGAACCGTTCCGTTGTCATCAGAATTCCAAACGATCTTTTTTCGATTCGATCTTAACGGCGTCCAGGCCGGGGACCTTTTTCAGATCATCTAACGTTTTGAAGTTGCCATTCGCCTGACGATAGCTCACGATCGCTACCGATTCCTTCGCCGTCAGATTGAGGCCCGTCTCCAGATCCTTGGCCGTCGCTTTGTTCACGTTGATCTTGACGATTGGAAAATTCTTAGCGAGATACGCCACGATGGTGTCGACGTCCTTGTCGGGAACGTCGGTCACCTCTTGCAGCATCTCGGTAACTTTGGCTTGCCACCATTGCTTGTTGCCTTGTTGGCCGATCACGGCATTCGGAGAATGGCACATGCTGCAAACCATTTCGAACGTTTCTTTGCCTGGGCCTTCGGGCAAAGTTTGGGCGCATGCGCCGGCAACAACAAAACATAAAGCGAATCGCGAGAGCTTTAGGTCCACAGTTTGGGGATCAACGCTCCGGCGGTTCCGGTAGGCCGCTCCGCGCGGCCGTTGTGCATGTAGGTGGTACGCAGGTGATCCAGGCCCAACAGATAAAGGATAGACGCGTGAATATCGTGAACGTGATGTGGCTCATCGACCGCGCGCAGTCCGATTTCATCCGTAGTCCCGATGGCTTGTCCGCCTTTCACGCCGCCGCCAGCCATCCAAATAGTGAAGCCCCACGGATTGTGATCGCGCCCGGCCTTTTCGTCATCCGGGCTACCTTGCACGAAGGGAGTGCGGCCGAATTCCCCGCCCCATACCACCAGGGTGTCGTTCAACATTCCGCGAGCCTTCAGGTCCGCAAGCAGGCCCGCAACGGGCTTGTCGCATGATTTGCAATTCTCGGTATGATTCGCTTCCAGGCTGCTGTGGGCGTCCCAACGCGAACCGGAGCCGCTATAACATTCGACAAATCGAACGCCGCGTTCGACCAACCGACGGGCGAGCAGCAAGTTGGTTCCGTAAACCGAAGTCGCCGGATCGTCAATGCCGTAAAGTTTCTTGGTGGCTTCCGATTCGGAGCTCAACTCAACCGCTTGGGGCCCCGACGACTGCATGCGATACGCCAGTTCGTACGAGCGCGTGCGGGCATCAAGCTCAGTGTCGTCCTGTTTGTCGCGGCCAAACCGGTCGTTGATGGATTGCAGAAATTCCAGCTTGTTGCGCTCCTGCGCGTCCGTCATGCCAGTGGGCGGCCTCAAGTTCAAGATGGGCGTGTCGCCCTTGCGGAACAGCGTGCCTTGATAAGTGGCGGGCAGGAAACCGGAGCTGTAGTTTTGCACGCCGCCTAGAATCTCTTTGTCATCCTGCATGACGACGAAAGTTGGCAGATTCTGATTCGCGCTGCCTAATCCATAAGTGACCCAGGCTCCCATGGACGGACGGCCCGCGAGGATTTCACCGGTGTTCATCTGGCAGACCGCGCCCACGTGATTGACGCCATCGGCCTGGCAGGATCGAAGAACAGCGATGTCATCCATGTGCTCGGCGATGTTCGGCAGCCAGTCCGACACCCAAAGTCCACTTTCGCCGTACTGCTTGAACGTGTGGCGCGTGGGATAGAGGCCGTTATGCGTGGTGCCAAAAGCGCTCTGCAATGTTTCGGGATGATAGGAGGGCGGCACGGGTTGCCCGGCATATTTCGTCAGCGCGGGCTTGGGATCGAAAAGGTCGACATGGCTGGGTGCGCCTTCCATGAAGCACCAGATCACGGACTTGGCGCGCGGCGTAATGTGCGGCTTCTTGGGCGCCAACGGATCGACGGCCCCTGTGGCGGCATAGCCATCCTGATCGAGCATAGCGGCTAGCGCGATGGCCGCAAGCCCGCTGCCGGCTTGAGTGAAGAATTGCCTGCGATTGGTTACGTTCCAATGATGCTGGAGCTTGTCTAACATTGCCGCGTCCTCAATTGATGTACAGGAATTCGTTGGAATCCATCAGCATGTGGCACAAGTCGACGAAAGCCGCGGCGCGCGCCGGATCGGTTCCCTGCGGCAAATTTGTAGGCAGCGGCGGCTTGGCATCGTTGTTCGCTAAACGAGCGAGCATGATCGGCGTCTGCTTGGCGAGAAAATCTTCGGCGATTTTTTGCTCGTCGGCGCTCGCCCCGCGTCCATACGCCAAGCGAAATGCGCGATCGACTTGGGCTGATGGCGATAGTCCGGCGTCATTGAAGACGCGAGCAGCGAGCGAACGAGCCCAATCGAGCACCAGCTCATTGTTCAGAAGGTCGAGCGACTGCGGCGGCGTTACTGTGTTCTTGCGATAGTCGCAGCTTTCAAACGTGTTCGCGCTGTCGAACTCCTGCAATAACGGATAAGGCAAGTTGCGGCGGACGAAAATGTAAACGCTGCGGCGATCGCTTTGCGCAGGATCTTTCTCGGTTCGCCAGCCGCCGGCTACAGCCGTCGCGGAAAGTTCGGAGATGAGGCCCGGAGGAACCGGGGGATAGACGCCCGGGCCGCCCATTTGCGAATTCAACAAGCCGCTAGTGGCCAGCATGGAATCGCGAATCGCTTCAGCTTCCATGCGATGACGCGGATAGCGCCAGAATAGCTTGTTGTCGGGATCGGCTTCGGCGATCTTGGCATCGTAATCCGACGCTTCCTGGTAGGCATTCGAGAGCAGAATCAGGCGGTGTACCTTTTTCACGCTCCAGCCGTTGTCGACGAAGTAACTAGCGAGGTAATCGAGCAGCTCGGGATGCGTCGGATGCGAACCCATGCGGCCGAAATCGCCAGGCGTGGCGACGATGCCGCGTCCAAAATGATAATGCCAGATGCGATTGACCATCACGCGGGCCGGCAAGGGATTGGAAGGATCGGTAAGCCACGCGGCCAACGCGCTACGGCGGCCGGTAGAATTGACACCCGCGGGCGGCGTGATTTTCGCATCGCTGGGATCGAGAATCGAAAGAAATCCGGGCTGCACTTCGTCGCCAGGGGCGAAGCGGCTGCCTCCGCGCAATACATAGGTAGGCGGCGCGGTGGCGTTCAGATCGGTCATGAACTGGCCTTCGGGCGGCGGCGGCGGCTTCATGGATTCGAACGAAGCGAGTTGGGTTTTGAGCTCGGCATAGCGCTTTGCGTTATCGCCTTTGAGCGCCCTTGCAGGATCGCCCAGGCCGCCGAAGCGCGTTTCGGCAATGTGATAAACCTGCTGTTCCAACGGCGTGCGCTCGGCCGGATCCTTGGCGATGACGGCCTGCACTTCATCGGTCATGACCGTAGCCGAATGCTTCTTGCGTTCATTCAAGATCGGCGCCATTATCTTCGCCATTTCGTCGCGGATGTCTTTGGTCTTCGCGTCCCAGGCCGCGTACTGCTCTTCGTACTTGCGTTTGGCTTCCGGATCGGCAAGCGGTAGCGGACCGTCGCCGAATGCAGTGTTTGCGAAGAAGGCCTGCAGGCGATAGTAGTCCTTCGTCAAGATGGGATCGAATTTGTGATCGTGGCACTTGGCGCAACCGAACGTCATGCCAAGGAACGCGACACCGGTGACGGTGGTCATGTCGTCCAGCGTTTGATGGCGGCGCTCGAACAGATCGGGTGCGTTGGTTTCATCGATCCAGTGTCGATTGAAGCCCATCGCAACTAACGCGTCCTGATTGCCGGGATATAGCTCGTCGCCCGCAATCTGTTCCTTCACGAATCGATCGTACGGCTTGTCGTCATTGAACGCCTTGATGACGTAATCGCGATAGCGCCAGACGTTGGGACGCGTTTCATCGGCTTTGAATCCGTTGCTGTCGGCGTAACGCGCGACGTCGAGCCAATGACGGCCCCAGCGTTCGCCGTAGGCGGGCGAGGCGAGCAAACGGTCGACCACCTTGTCCCACGCATCGGGCGATTTGTCGCTCAGGAATTGCTGAATTTCCTCCTGTGTGGGGGGGAGGCCGGTCATGTCGATGGTGGCGCGTTTTAAAAGCGTGACCTTGTCGGCGGCGGGATTGGGCTGGAGGTTTTTCTCTTCGAGCTTCGCGAGGATGAAGGCGTCGATGGGGGTCTTGACCCAAGCCTTGTTCTTCACGGCAGGCACGGGCGACTTTTTCACCGGCTGGAAGGCCCAATAATTCTTCTGAGTGGGAGTGAAGACGTGGGGGGCCTCGGCGGCGAATAAAAACGAAGCCAACAGGGAAAGACCCACCACTCGATACACGTGCCGCATCCGGACCCTCCGCTTAGTATGTATATCATTTTGAAGAATCAAATGGAAGATGAGGGGTACTGAGAGGCGGATTCGTGGCTGGTGGTTAGTGGCTGGTGACGGGTGGCTGTCGGGTTGCGCATCAGGGTACTTTTTGTGTTTGCTGGCGCATTTTGGGGATCGGCTTAGCGAGACGAGAGACGGAGTTGCACTCGGCCTCAGTTTAGTCGGTAGGGGGCGGAGTTCTTCGAGTGAGATCGGGTAAGTGGTTGGGAACGTTAGGAAGATCACAAGATTAGGGGAGTCACGCCCTGGCGAATGGGATTGCTTCCACGATGCGCTCGGGGCAGGATGGAAGCATGGTCGAAATGGAATCGCAAGTGCCGTCACGCGGTTCTGGGGCTTTGACATTAGTCCAGTTTGCTGTGGCCGTGTTCAGCTTGATAATTGGCGGAGCCATCACTGCTTGCACACAGCGGACCGCCGACCCGGATCAGTTCGCTCATGACAAGGTATTTGCGAATGCGGTGCGCAAATTGCAGGCTGACAGGGAGGCGAAACGTGCTGCCGCACAGCTCCAAAAGGAAAGGGATCAGGCCGCTGCCGACGCTCGCGCGAATGCATTGCCACCGCTCTTGGCGGCAGCGCAGTATGCGGATGCTAAGGAAGTGAAAGCGTTGCTTCAAGGACCGGGTCGAAAGATGTTGAACGAAGCGTTGCTCCTGGTGTCCCATTCGGAACCTTTGACCGTCGATACCAAGGGTGAGGAAGATAAGACTGCCAGCCTGCCTTTCGCCGCGACCGCCAGATTGCTGCTGGATAAGGGGGCGAATCTCGAGGTCCGGGACAAGTATGGCGCCACTCCGCTGCTTTACGCCGCTGGATATGGCGAGACTGCGGTGGTGAAGCTTTTTCTGGATAGGGGAGCCAAGGTCGACTTTGCGAACCCGAATGGCCGAACGGCGCTCATTGCGGCCGCTTGCAATTGCCCCATCGTTGACATGCCCGATACAGCCGATTCGGTTCGGCTGTTACTGGAAAACGGCGCCGACATCGAAGCTAAGGACAAACAGGGCGAAACAGCGCTAATGGCTGCGGCGGGTTGGGGGCGAACTTGGATCGTGAAAATCCTTTTGGACAGTGGCGCCCAACTTGAGGCCAGGAACAATGAAGGCTATACAGCTCTGCTCATTTCCGCGGAAGGAGGGACATATCCCACGGCCGATGCGGTTCAAGCGCTCCTTGCCAGGGGGGCCGACATCGAAGCAAGGAACAACCAGGGTGAAACCTCGTTGATGCTGGCTTCATCGTCCGGCGGATTTGAGGATGTCAAGATCGTCAAGATGCTACTGAAGCGGGGAGCCGACGCTCGGGCACAGGACCTCAAGGGACTCACGGCCTACCAAATGGCAGTCGCGAAGAGGCGTCCAGAAATAGCGGCGCTCTTAAGAGCCGAAGCGGCGAAGCCGCGCTGACGGATTTATCTCAAGAGTTCATCGATTTCGGCTTGCAGATTTCGCCGGTCGCGCTTCCGGATGAAGAAGAACGCGACGAACCACACGAGGAGAAGGACAAAAAACGGGATGGCGTTCAACAGAAGGCGGGGGTTGGCGCGCGTCCCGATCAGCATGGGCAGAATCAATAGTGCCAGTCCGATGAAGAATAGCCATAAGACCGATAGACGCCAGATATCGCGAACATAGTCGCGCCTTCTTTCGAGCTCCTTACGATAAAAGTCCAGCGAGGTACTCCAGGCGGCATCGGCCGCGATATTGGCGGGCCACATTCGGCGGTAGACCTGATAGACGCCGTAGAGAGCCCAAATGCTCAGTACTCCCAAACCGATCCGCGAAAGCAGGTTTTGCGTTCGCACCAAGCCAGCGGCGAAAACGATCGCGAGGACGAGGCCGATCGCCATCCATGCCAGGGCGGCCAACCGGCTCTTGGTCTGAAGTTCT
>Ga0210383_10002723_pt1 | contig 15942 bp, 12 predicted proteins | sample IncBWC14OmetaG_FD_160072 | JGI IMG/M metagenome (GOLD analysis project Ga0210383, IMG submission 160072) | Forest soil microbial communities from Barre Woods Harvard Forest LTER site, Petersham, Massachusetts, United States - Inc-BW-C-14-O ...
TGATCGCGGAGGGCGTGAAGGTGCCCGCGGTCGAAGGGCACGCGGACCACAGCTTGAGCTTCACCGTGGCAGACCCGGAAGGTCACCGCGTTGAGTTTGTCGAGCGGGACAAATCTGAAGGGTCCACTCCAACGGCCGATTCCGCGATTTCGCGACACATGATTCACACCGGTTTCGTGGTCTACCACCGCAATGCCGAAGACCACTTCTACCACGACATTCTCGGTTTCCGGCTTTACTGGCACGGCCACGATAAGCCGGACACACCGGATGACTGGGTTGCGATGCAGGTTCCGGATGGCACCGACTGGCTGGAATATATGTTGAACCAGCCCGAGCACATGGACCTGCAACTCACGGGCGTGATGAATCACATCTCGCTCGGAGTCGCCGACATGAAGAAGGCACAGTCGATCATGGAATCGCATGGCTGGAAGCCGCACGGCGATGAAGAGGCGGAGATCGGCAAAGACGGCAAATGGCAGCTCGACGTGTTTGACCCTGATCTCTCGCGGGTGGAGTTGATGGAGTTTAAACCGACGCAGAAACCGTGCTGCAACGATTTCACCGGACCGCATCCGACGGAGTGAGCTGGGTCTTACGCTTTTAGGAAGATCCGTTTCCTCCAGAGGAACCACAACAGAATCCAGCAGAACAGAACAGCACCGAGCGAGTAGATGAGCGAAGCATTGGCCGCGCTCGCGCCTAGAGATACCAGCTTCGCCTGCGCCGCGTCATGCCACGTCACTGGACCGTTGGAGCCCTTCACGGTGAATGAATAACCGGGACCGTACACGAACGAGTCGGCGACGAACCCGGCGATCGCATTCATTCCGAAAACCAGAATCGGCATGGTCCAGGCGCCGCGCCACCTTCTGATCTCGAGCATCCAGTAGAGCAGAGCCAAGAAGACCAGCGCGAAGCCTCCGCTGAAGAGCACGAACGAGCTGGTCCAGAGATTCTTGTTGATCGGGAACCAGAGATTCCAAACCTCACCTGCGACCAGGCCGAGAATTCCGACGTACAGCATCCGGAGAGCCTTAGCGCCGGGACTTCTCTCCGATTGCAGCCAGTAGCCGGTGAGCACTCCGATTAGCGTGGTCGCAATCGACGGGATGGTGCCGAGGAGTCCTTCGGGATCACGGGTTTTGTCGAACAGATGTCCCATGAACAGCTTGCGGTCGAGCCATGCGGCGAGGTTGCGATCGGGGTCCATAAATGGAATGTCGCGGCCGGGCATTCCAAAGCTGGGAACCGGGGCGAAACGCAATAGTGCCCAATAGCCGAGCAGACACACGCACATCGCAATGAAAGCTCCGCGGCGGTTTGACCACAAAACCAGAATCGCGGCCGCGAAATAGCAGAGAGCGATGCGCTGGGTGACGCCTTCGAAGCGCCAGCTGTGCACGTCGAGACCGATGATGGGAGAGGCATTCACAAAAAGGCCGATCGCGATCAGAATGAGGCTGCGCTTGAAGGCGTGCCACAAAATTTGTTCTCGCGATTCGCCTCGTTGGAGCCGGGCGGCAAACGAGTAGACCATCGAGATGCCAACCAAAAACAGGAAAGATGGGAAGATGAAGTCGGCGCAGGTCCAGCCATTCCAATCGGCGTGCTTGATCGGCCCGTAGGCCAGGTCGTCGCTACCCGGGTTGTCGACCAGGATCATGCCGGCGACCGCGAGCCCGCGGTAAATATCGAGGGAAAGCAGGCGTTCGGAAGGCGCTTTGGCGGAGTTGGATTCCGCGGTACTGGCAGGCGTCGGCGCAGCTGACATGTTGCGAACAATATAGGCGGGTAGGGAACGGCTGTCACTGTGGACTGAGACGCGATTTTGCCTGTTGAAAATGTGCGATGGGGCGAACGGATTTCAAGATCAATGGTTTTAAACCAATGGTTTTGAGACGATGAGCGGTTCGGAACGGGGAAGCAGCCACGGCACGGGCACCGCGCGATTTGCTACAATCGTCGCGCCATGATTGACACGGAGTTGGTTGCAGCGAAGACCGTAGTGAATGCCAAGGGTGATGGGCCCACCGTGGATGTGAGCGGCGCGGCGGGGCGGGTGTTCCTGCTGACCCTCGAAATTACGCAGATCATCGAGCAGGAATCGCTCGACGTCACCGTCTACGGTTCAGTGGACGGCGCGGCGTGGGGAGCGAAGCCGGTGGCCGCATTTCCGCAGAAGTTTTATCGTGGCGAGTCGCCGTTGCTGCTCGATCTGACGGCGCATCCCGATGTAAAGTTCGTGCGCGCGCACTGGGACGTGGCGCGCTGGGGACGCGGCGTCGAAACCCCGATGTTTGAGTTTGGAGTGAGCCTGAAAGAAATTCCCGCGGACGTGCTGCGCGAGGCTGCCGCCGAGGCCAAGACGGTGCTAAGTGGTTAGTGATCAGTGGCCAGTGGCCGGTTCGCACAATTGAATTTCTGGCCACTCATCACCTGCTACTGACGACTGGCCACTTACCACTTTTGTCTTCTCCTTCCGCTAATATTGATCTCAGGATGAAAATGGAGTCTCAGGTCGTGGTGCGTCCGGCGCGCAACGTGCGGGGCGGCGTAAGTCTTCCCGGGGACAAATCCATTTCGCACCGCTACGCGATGCTGGCGGCGATCGCGGACGGGCCCTCGCGCCTTGAAAATTATTCGACCGGTGCCGACTGTGCCAGCACGCTCGGCTGTCTGCGTTCGCTCGGAGTGAAGTGGGAGCGCAAAGATGGTCCCGACAACTTCATCGAAGTGCAGGGAAGCGGGGAGGCGCTGACTGCTCCGAAGGAACCGCTGGATTGCGGGAATTCGGGTTCGACCATTCGCATGTTGAGCGGGATCGTGGCGGCGCAGAAGTTCTCAAGCGAGATGGTTGGGGATGAGTCGCTCTCGCGCCGGCCGATGGAGCGTGTGATCACGCCGCTCACCGCCATGGGCGCGCAGATCATCGCGCAAAACGGCCGCCCGCCATTGCGCATCAACGGCGCCAAGCTGAAAGGGATCCACTACCAGATGCAGGTGGCTAGCGCACAGGTAAAGACGTGCCTGCTGTTTGCCGGGTTGCTGGCCGAAGGGGAAACGCGCATCGAAGAGCAGTTGCGGACGCGCGATCACGGAGAAGTCGCGCTCAAGGCATTCGGCGCACAGCTCGACTGCAAGGGGAACGAAGTTCGGATTCGCGGCGGGCAGCGTTTGCACGGCATCGAAACGCGAGTTCCCGGCGATCTTTCTAGTGCGGCGTTCTTTCTCTGTGCCGCTGCTCTTTTTCCCGGCTCGCAATTGACGGTCACCAGTCTGCTCATGAATCCGACGCGCGCGCGCCTGCTCGATATCCTCATGCAGATGGGACTGCGCATTTCCGTTACTCAGTTGGAGGAAGTCCACGGCGAGTTGGTGGGCACGCTGCAAGTCGAGGGCGCGCGGCTGAAAGGTGCGAACATTGCGGGCGAGGATACCGCTGCGCTGATTGATGAGATTCCGGTGCTGGCAGCGATCGCTCCCTATACCGAGCATGGAGTCGAGGTCCGCGATGCGAAAGAATTGCGGGTGAAGGAGTCGGACCGCATCGCATCTATTGCCACGAACCTTCGCGCCATGGGAGCCGCAGTGGAGGAACGCGAAGACGGCTTGAAGATTCCCGGTGGACAGTCGCTCCATGGCGCGGAGATCGAATCCTTCGGCGATCACCGCATCGCCATGGCCTTCAGCATCGCGGCTCTGCGAGCCCATGGTGAGACGCTAATTCGCGGCAGCGAATGCGCAGCCGTTTCCTATCCGGCATTCTTTTCCACGCTGGAAAGCCTGGTCGAGCGCTGAACCCAATCTGATGCGAGGGTCTCCAGCTGAACCACATACAGTAATCTCCTGAGCGGGCAAGAGTGGCGCTGGTAGGGCGTTCGCAACGATTCCGCACTGATGCCGCGGTACAGCAACCCTCCTCACTTTTGCCCTCATCTCAATTTCAACGATCCGCGCCACATTTCTCCAGCGTGCTCTGCCAACCGGAAGAGGAGTGTGCACGAGGACAAAACTACTGACGAATGGAGTCGATTAAAATGACGAAACGTTATTTGGGATTGGGAATTATTTTCTTGTTATTTGCCGGGCCGGCATTGCTAGCCCAGGATTCGGATCACGTTGAGGTCGGCGCTTTTGCCGACTATTACCGGTTCAGCGACGCGTCGCCTGCGGAAAATTTCCTTGGTCTTGGAGGCCGGGCTGCGTTCAACGTTCACCGCGACGTTCAGATAGAGGCGGAAATGGCTTACGATTTCGCGCGGAATTATACCCAGACCTACAGCAATGGCGTCAGCACAGAGGCTGTGACCGCGCACTTCCGGACGCTGCACGGGTTTTTCGGTCCTAAGTTTCAAACCGGTTCGGGCCCGTTTCGTTTCTTTGTAACGGGTAAGGTCGGCTTTGACAACTTCAGTGTTACGAATAGCGGGGCGACCGCCGGGTTCGTCAATTCAGTGGGTCTAACCACGGGCACGACCCGGTTCGCTGTATACCCGGGAGGAGGCGTAGAAGCTTTTGCTGGTCCGATCGGGGTGCGTGCGGAGATTGGGGATGACATCTTTTTCCTGAACGGCGTCCACAACAATCTCAGGGTGAGTCTTGGGCCCCAATTCCGCTTCTAGTGCTAGTGATTTTGGCTGCAGGCGGCTTTCAAAGGCCGCCTTTTTTGCACCCAGCCAGGCGAGTGAATTCCGAAAATCGGGGCGATTCCCCGGCATACGCGGTGTGGTAAAGTAGTGCCGCCCGAGAATTGGGTCCTCGCCACCTTCGCAAAGGAGTTTGTCATGCCTACCCTCCGCGATATTGTGAAAGACCGCAAAGTTTACTCCATTGATGCCGCACGCACTGTGCTGGAAGCGGCGCGCTTCATGATGGAACATAACATCGGTGCGCTGCCCGTGCTCCGCAACGGAGAACTTGCCGGCATTTTCTCCGAGCGCGACATCATGAACCGCGTAGTCGCCGCCGGCCGGACTCCCGGTCACACTGCGGTCTCCGAAGTGATGACCGCTAACCCGCGTGCGGTCAATGTGGATGAGACCATTGAGGAATGTTTTTTCATCATGCACGAGTTTGGCTTCCGGCACCTGCCCATTGTGGAGGGTAAGGAATTGAAAGGGCTAGTCTCGCTGCGCGACATTGTCCTGCGCCAGGCGGCGGAACTCGAGCGCCAGCGCCGCGCCTCCTGAGAGCAGGCTTCCGCACTCAGCTTTCAGCGACTGCCACGAACCTCACTGTTGGGGCAGACAAAGACAACGACCAGAGAAGGTTCACGGCGTAACTCAGTTGGCCGTGTGGGCCGTCGTTACCTGAAGCGTGACGGTCGCCACGTCTGCGTTAGGAGGGACGTTGCTGGGAGCCGCACCGTTTGCATCCGCGCCGGTCAGCGTGAAGATGTACGTGTTATTCGGAGTGATTTGGCCGTTCAGGGCGGTGGTACCGGGGGGGCCCGGACAGGCCGACAGCAGCAACAAGCTCCCAGCAATCGCCACCAGGCAAAATACGGCAAGCAGATTTTTCCTATAGCTTCGGGCTCCGCGTGCTCCCACAAGCGCTAGTCCGGGAACGGCGAGCCAGAAGGCATAGAACATGCGAAGGTTCCACAACCTCGTGCTGGTTGCACGCCCGAAGGTCGCGATCGTGAGCGTAGAAGTTGCTCCCGTGCTGCTGCTGATGCTGACCGTCGCAGGGTCGAAGGTGCAATAGGGCGCCGCGGTGACGATCGGCGAAACCGAAAGGCATGCGAGCGTGACTTGGCCCGAATAGCTGCCGATCGGCAGCACCGTGACGACGGTGGTGGCGGCGCTACCTGCAGGCAGGGGGCTCGGAATCGCAATCGTGGGCGACACCGATAAAGTGTAGTCCTCTGTCAAATCCGCTACGCTCAAGTACAAAGTTTGAGTTTGCGTTGTGGTGCCGCCCGTGCCCGTTACTGTGACCTGATAGGTACCCGCCGACGTGGCAGACGCACCCGTTCCTCCTGTGGTCGTAATAGTGAGGGCGGGACCGTCGGCAGGCGGGGTTGCGAGTGCAGGACTCACGGTGCACGCGGGCAGATTCGTGGTGAACTGGTTCGACGTCACGGCACAGCTCAACGAAACTGATCCATCGAAGGTTCCGATGGGCTCAAGGTCGATAGTGGCTGTCGCGGATCCGCCGGGATCCACGCCTATTTTCGGGGTGAAGGCCGAGACTGACAGGGTAAACTGTTGCCCGTAAGCCAGCGATACGGATCCGGCGGAGAGCGCGAGTAGCAACGATGCGAGAATGATTGGGCGTACGGCCTGCCTGGGATTCACCATGAGCGGATAAGAACTCACTACCTTCGATTCCTCCAACGGCGCAAAAGCTGCCTGACCCAGCCCAAAACATGCTGCCGGCCAATCAGCTGCAAGAGTGATGTTAATTGCGACGGACCTCGAGCACGAGTTCGCCAGACAGAATCTTAGACTAGAGTTGTCAATCCTGCCAACCTTGGGGCCAATTAAGCGAGCCGGCGGCGGCCCTCCAGCAGGTCCTTCACCGCAGGGCTGCGCTTGACACTCGCCTCGCTCTCTGCTGTAGTGTCCGCCAACCTGCGCATTGAATTCAATCGCGAGGGAGAGGTTCTGGAAATCTGGCGGCGCGGGGCTCTGGAGTTCATAAAGCAGGCTGCAGAATTCAATGGTCACTATCCGCGATGTCGCGAAGGAGAGCGGGTTTTCCTCCACCACAGTGTCGATCGTTCTCAACGACGCTCCCTTGGCGCGCTATATTCCGGCCGTAACCAAGAAGCGCATTGAGCGCGCGGCGGAGAAACTTGGCTATCGTCCCAACCAGTTTGCCCGCTCGCTGCGTAGCAAACGCAGCCACACCGTCGGAGTCATGGTCTTCGACATGACCGATCCCTACTGCACGCTGGTGTTGCGCGGCATCGAGAACACGCTCTACCAGGCTTCCTACCTGCCCATCCTGACCGACGTGCACAACGAGCGCAGCCGCTTCGAACGTTATCTCGAGATGCTGCTCGACCGTCGCGTGGAAGGCCTGGTCGTGCTCGCCAACTGGCTCTTTCTCGATATCAACCTGCTCGCCGACCTGGAAAAGAGCAGCATACCGACGGCGATTATCGGTTGCGAATTAAAAGGCGACGCGATGAGTTCGGTCATCGTCGACAACGAGGTCGGCGGCTATCTCGCGCTCGAGCATCTGCACTCGCTCGGTCACCGCAAGATCGCTTTTATCCGCGGTCCGAAAACTCTGGGTGACAGTTCACCGCGTTGGCGCGGCATTCGCAACTGTGCCAAGGAACGCGGCCTCGAACTTGATTCCCGCCTGATCGTCGATCTGCCTGAGTCACGCGATCCGCTTTCCAGCTTTGAAGCTGGGAAAAAACTCACCGAGGACCTGCTCAAGCGGAAGCGGCCGTTCACTGCAATTCTTGCCTTCGACGATATGACTGCCTTCGGCGCCATACGGGCCCTGGGCAACGGTGGCCTGCGGGTACCCGAGCACTGTTCCGTGATTGGCTTTGACGACGTCGCCGCCTCGGCTCTCTGTACTCCGTCCCTCACTACCATCCGGCAGCCCATGGAGGCGATGGGAGCCGGCGCGGTAGGGATTGTGCTCGAGGGCATCAACCTGGTACTCGAAAAGCGGGAGGTCGCCGCGCACCATCGCAAGGTAGCGCCCGAACTGGTGACCCGGGAATCTACTCGGAACCTGCAGTAGGACGATAAGAACGCGGGAGCGCACTACAGTGAGCAGGAATCCAAGTCGTTCCCCGCGTCCAGGCCTGCTTTTTCTCTTGACATCAGATACCCAATAAACGCACTATTCATACGATTTAATAAGCCATTTCTAAGGGTGTGACTCAAGCTTGGGAGGCGGTTCATGAATCGCAGAAATGCATTAGTGAAGACAGCGCGGAATTTTCTTTCGGTTTGTATTCTTTTCCTGTGCGCGGGTTCTGTAGCGCGTGCCCAGGCCGGCCGGGGAAGCGTCAGCGGCTTGGTCACCGATCCTGCCGGCGCCGTCGTTGCCGGAGCCAAAGTAGTCCTGCTGAACCCCGCCACCGGAGTGACGCAGCATACTGTCACCACCGGCGCAGGACTCTACAATTTCATTTCCCTGAATCCCGGCGTGTATCGGGTCACCGCCAGCCAGACTGGTTTTAAGAGTGTCGCGCAGGACAACGTTAACGTCACCGTCGATCAGGTTACTGAGGCTAACATCGTTCTACAGGTCGGCGTGACGTCGGAGACAGTTACGGTTGCCCAGGGAGTCGAACTGGTCGAGCCCAGCAACTCTACCGTCGGCCAGTTGATTGAGTCAGCCACCATCGATCGTGTCCCGCTGCTGGATCGCAACGTCTACGATCTGGTCCAATTGAGCGCCGGTGTGATTCCGGTTAATGGTTCGCCCAACTCGAGCGATTCGATGCAATCGATTCAGAACATTTCGGTCGGGCGGCCGGGAGTTGACGTTTCAGCTGACACGATCAACGGCTCCATCGTGGGATCGGTTTACTACATGCTCGATGGCAGTCCGATCGGGATTGCGGAGAATAATTCCGCCGCGATCATTCCTGCCATGAATATCCCTGAGGATGGTGTCGACGAGGTTCGCGTGGAAACACAGAATACGCCGGCTTCGTATCAAAGTGGCGCGGCCGGGGTCATCAGCCTCGTGAGCAAGTCCGGCACCAATAGATTTCATGGCGACGTTTTCGGGATATTTCGGCCCGACGTTCTCGCCGCAAACGACTACTTCAACAAGCAGAGTGAGTTGATCAACGGCCAGAGCGACACACCTCCATCTTTCCATCGTTACCAGGAGGGCGCAGCCATCGGCGGTCCGATAAAGAGAGACAAAATCTTCTTCTTCGCGGATTACGAAGACACGCAACAAGAGGAATTCGAGGGCGTAGACACCTTCACCGTCCCCACCAGCGCCGAACGAACCGGTAACTTTTCAGCTATGGGCTTTACGATCTACGACCCGACTCAGCCCGATGTTGCTTGCCCCGCCGGGACAACGGGCTTGTGCCGGCAGGCGTTTCTGGGGAACACCATCCCCAACCCGAATCCTATCGGCTTGCTGTATTTATCGAAAATGCCACTTTGCAACATCCCGAGCCCCACCACCTGCGATTCAGCGACAACTGACGTCGGCGATAATTTCGGCTTGCCGGGCCTGGATCCGTTCAACGCACACCGCTTCGATGTGCGCGTCGATTGGGCTAAAAGTGAACGGCAGCGCCTCTTCACGCGCTTTTCCTATGACAAGCTGATCTTCGCCACGGCGAACGTTTTTCCGAGTGGTTGGGATTTCAACCATGCTCAGAACACAACCAACGCGCGCAACGTTATCGTCGCTGACGACCTGACGCTCAATTCCAGCACCGTGCTGAATTTGCGCTATTCCTTTACGCGGCATCGTGAGAATCAGGGAAATCCCGCCTACAGCAACACCGATCTTACCAATCTCGGTACTGTCAACGGCACTACGGCTGGCTTTCCTGCATCACTGGCTGCGCAGGAGGTTTTCAAACAGCTCCCCTTCATGATCTTCAACGACCTACCCACACCGGGCAACGGAGTCGGCGGCACTGCTGACTACAACCTGTTTGTCTATGCCAGCGAGAACAGCGATGCTAATGCCGCTATCAATAAGGTTTGGGGTAAGCACGAGATATCGACTGGTTTCGAATGGATGAAGCGATATCTCAACGTCGGCCAGCCGCCAGCGCCAGCAGGTGCATACGGGTTCGACCTCAGCGCGACGGATCAACAAACCTCGCCGGCGTCGACCATTCCTGTGGGCGGCAGCGATTTTGCATCGATCCTCGTGGGCATGGGCATGTCGCCGGCGTCTGAAAGCAATATTGGCTACCCTAATTTCAGCAAAGACGTCTTCTTGGCCGAGTCCAGCCCGTACTACGGGGCCTTTGTCGAGGATACGTACCACGCCTCCAAGGCTCTGACGATCACCGCCGGTCTGCGTTGGGACATTTTCGGCGGGCGTAACGAGCGTTTCAACCGACAGGAATATTTCAACCCCAATGTCAGCAACACACTAAACGGTGTTGCTTACACGGGAGCGGAAGTCTACGTCAACAGCAGCAATCGGTCCCCGTTCACAACGAATCTGCACAATTTTGGGCCTCGGCTGGCTTTTGCGTGGCAGCCGATCTCCCATTTCGTCGTGCGGGGCGGCGCAGGCTTCTACTACGGGCCCAGCACTCACAACCCCTCCAATGCCATCAACACCGACGGCTTCTCGTCTGGGACGCCCTGGAACGGTACCTGTTTTAACGCAGATGGCAATTCGGTGTTCGGATTGAATTCGGGAACCTGCCCGACGCCCAGCCCCGGGGTCTACAATGGCGATTATTCTCTAAGTAACCCCTTCCCAGTCGCGCCTGGCACGCCAGGAGGAATCATTCCGGTTTTCACTACTGCGCCGCCGGGCTTAGCCAACAACCTTGGCCTTACCTTGAGCACCGTGCTCCGCTCCCAGCGCACCCCTACAGTCTATAACTACAATTTCGCCCTCGAGTATGAACTGCCGCATCAAGTCGTGGTGACCGCTGGCTATGTTGGCAGCCGGGGGCTCTTTCTGCCCTTCGGTGACGTCGATCTGAACCAGCTTGACCTAGCCACGATCGCGCAATACGGCAGTTCGCTGTGCGTTGTGACGAGCCCGAGCTGCATGGTGCCCAACACCGGGCCGGTGAGCCTTAACCCGAACTTCGGCGGGCAACCCACGGTTCCTCAATGGGCAACCCTTGTGCCATTTCCACAATTCGGGAGCGGCTACGGCTCCGGGAACGGCGTCGTCGTGCACGGCTACCCGGCTGGTGATTCGGAATACAATTCCTTGCAAGCCAAGATGCAGAAAAGGCTGACGAGTCACTTCACCACGCTAACCACTTTTACCTGGGGAAAAATTATGACCGACGACGGATATCCGCCTCTCGGTTTCGTGGGTTCTCACAACCCAGGTGGACCTCAGGACTGGAGAGATCTACAGTACGAGCATTCCATTAGCCCGCAGGACGTCAAGTATCAGTTTACCGGGCAGGTTTCCTATGACTTGCCGGTCGGCAAGGGGCAAGCAGTGAACCTGACTGGCGTGTCGAATGCAATTCTGGGTGGCTGGACTACCAATGCCATCGTCTATCTCAGTACCGGTGTTCCGATCTCGTCGCCGTCGTCGGGGACGAGTCCTGGGTACTTCAATCAGCGAGCCGATCTCACCTGCAATCCTGCGAGTGGCATTCAGCGTACACCGGCGAACTGGGTGAACAACAACTGCTTTGCAATACCGGGCACGGAGAACGGAGGTGCGGGGAATCCATTGATTCCGGGTAACGCCCCGGACTATCTCGCGAACGTTCGTACCAGAGGCGCGCGGGAGCTGGATCTCTCCGTTTACAAGACGTTCGCGATAGGGGAACACAAAGATCTTCGCCTCGATGTTTCCTCGTACAACGTGGCGAACTGGGCGCAATATGGACAGCCGCAGGTGGAGACCCTTGCGGCGAGCGCGAACCAGCCGTTCAGCTCCATCATCACGAACGTCAATACTCCGCGCCAATTCCAGTTCGGCGCGAGATTTACATTCTGATTCAGGCCGCAAGAAAAATCCCGGCCACAACGGCCGGGATTTTCTTGTTTTGAAGACGAGCCTCGACCCCTTACCCCACTTGCACACTCTGCGACGCTGCCACGGCTTCCAGCGCGTGCTCCAGGTCGGCGATCAGGTCGTCGGCGTTCTCGATGCCAACCGAGAGCCGGATCATCTGTTCGGTGACGCCCATCTTGGCGCGAGCTTCGGCTGGAATCATGGCGTGCGAGGTTAATACTGGAATCGACACCAGGGATTCGACTCCGCCCAGGCTCGTTGCCAGCGTGAACAGCCGCATGGCTTCGCTCGCGCGGCGCGCGTCTTCGCCCGTACCCTCGACCTCAAACGTGACCATGCCGCCACCGCCGCTCATCTGCTGGCGCGCTACGGTGTACTGCGGATGGCTCTCCAGAAACGGATAATGCACGCTTCGCACCTTGGTGTGCTCCGCCAGGAATTCAGCCACGCGCAGGGCATTCTCGTTCTGTCGCGCAACGCGCACTGCCAGTGTCTTCAATCCCCGCAACAGCACCCACGACGCATGGGGATCCATGCAGTTGCCCAGCGTCGTCCGCGTCTCCCAGATTCTTTCGATCAGCTCGTTCCGCCCGGCCACCGCGCCACAGAGCAGATCGGAATGCCCGGCCAGATACTTTGTCCCAGAGTGCATGATCAAATCGATACCGAATTCCGCGGGATGCTGATTGATGGGCGTGCCGAAGGTGGCGTCGATCATGCTCAGCAGCTTGTGTTGCCGGGCCACGGCAGCGACTTTCTTGAAATCGACTACGCGCAAGGTGGGGTTGGTCGGCGACTCCAGGTAGACCAGCTTCGTGTTCGGACGGATCGCCCGCGCGTGCTGGTCATAATCCGTTGTGTCGACGAATGTGGTCTCAATCCCCATCTTCGGCAGCCACTGCGACAGGAATTTGTTCACGCCGCCGTAGATATCGCGCTGCGCCACCACATGGTCGCCGCTTTTGAGCAAGGCCATGATGGTGGTTGTGACTGCGCCCATGCCCGAGGCGAAGGTCAGCGCGGCGTCCACACCCTCCAACTCCGCGATCGTTGTTTCAGCAACCGTATTCGTTGGATTGCCATAGCGAGTGTAGTAATGGTCGCTACCCGTGAGTCGAACCTGCTGTTCGTTGTCGGTGACCTGGAACGTGGAAGTCTGATAGATAGGCGTTCCCAGTGGACCGTTTTTCTTCTCCAGGTCCGCCGCGCCGCGCACCGCCTTGGTTTCTGGGTGTTGCGAGTGCCGTTTCATGGATACCTCGTTCCCTCCAAGACTAATTGTCCGCGAGCGCTCTCGCAAGCCGCGTCGACCCCGGCGCAGCATTTATAATTCGACCTTCATGGATCTCGGGCTGAAAAATCGAGTCGCTCTGGTTGCCGCCTCCAGTCAAGGGATCGGCCGCGCTACAGCTGAAGCCTTCGCCGCCGAGGGCTGCCGCGTCGCCATGTGCGCCCGCAACCCGCAGACTTTGCAGGCCGCCGCGGAGAAGATCAGAAAGCAGTACGGAGTTGACGTTCTTGCGGAGGCATTCGATGTTGGCGACGCTGCGGCCGTCAGCGGATTCGTCGCCGCCCTGGTTGCGAAATTTGGCAGCGTCGACATTTGCGTGACCAATGCCGGAGGGCCGCCGGCCAAAGGTTTTCTCGCTGCAACGCTTGAAGAATGGCAAAGGGCCCTCGAATTGAACTTCCTCAGCACGGTTTATTTCGCGCGCGAGGTCATTCCCCACATGCAGAGGAAACGCTGGGGCCGCATCGTCACCATTACGTCGATCACCACGAAACAGCCGGTCACTGATCTTGTGCTCTCGAATGCGGTACGGGCGGCTGTGGTTGGTTTGGTCAAGAGCCTAGCCAACGAATTCGGCAAAGATGGAATCCTCGTCAATAACGTTGCTCCCGGTTTCACAGCGACCGACCGACTGAAGGATCTCGCCAGAGCCCGCGCTTCGGCCACAGGCAAGAGCGAGCAGCAGATTGTCGAAGGCTGGGCCGCCGACGCTCCACTGCAGCGCCTGGGCGAGCCCCGCGAAGTCGCTGAGACCATCGTGTGGCTGGCATCGGAGCGGGCGTCATACATCACCGGCCAGACCGTGCTGGTCGACGGTGGCGTGTACAAAGGCTTATAAATTCTGGGAGGCTGCTTGCCACGGATGGTTTCCCGTACAATCAAGGAAACAGGCATCACGCTATGGCAAAAAAACTAAAGAACCGGACGACTACCGCCGCCGGGAAGGCAAGAAACGCGCGCGCTCACTCCCGTGCTCAGCGGGCCGTCACCAAACACGCCGCCAGCAAAATCGAACTGCAACACATTCCCTGGCACACGATTCCGCTTGAAGACCTGAAGCCACTTCTGCAGCGGCAGTTCGTGGTCGGTCAGGAAATAATGCTGGCGCGGGTGCTGCTGAAAAAGGGCTGCCTTGTCCCCGAGCACAGCCATCACAACGAACAACTCACCTACATCATCGAGGGCGCATTAAAGTTCTCGATCGATGGACGGGAAATTGTCGTTCGCGCCGGGGAAGTACTCTGCATTCCCGCGAACATGCCGCACAAAGCCGAGGCGCTCGAAGACACGGTCGACCTTGACGTATTCAATCCTCCTCGCGCCGATTGGATCAACAAGACCGACCAATATCTCCGAGGGCAGCGATAATTTTCCATTCCATGCCTCCCTCCGTCACTTCTGCAAAAGACTCTGCCCCAGGCCAGGCCACGTTTCGTTTCCGGTGCATCGGGTGCGGTTCGGTCAACGCCACAGCCGCGCAGGATTTTCGCTGCTCGGATTGCGGCAACCTGCTTGAGATCACCGATTCGTCCTGGAATTCGCGCAACCCCACTGCCCTGAAGACACTGTGGCGGGAACGCCGTATATTAAACGAAGCCATCGACCTCAGCGGCGTGTGGCGATTCCGCGAATTTCTTCCCGCGCCACAATCCGAGCAGGAAATCGTCACTTTGCGCGAGGGTAACACTCCTCTCTACGACCTTCCGCAATCGTCTCGTGTCACTGGGGTGCCGCGCCTTTACGCCAAACATCAGGGCCTGAACCCCACCGGCTCGTTCAAAGATGCGGGCATGACGGTCGCTGCCACCTTCGCCCGCCAAGCAGGGTACCGCTGGGTAGCTTGCGCCTCCACCGGCAACACTTCGGCATCCATGGCGGCATACGCCGCGCGGGGCGGCATGCGCAGCCTGGTTCTCGTGCCCGAAGGCAAAATCTCGTGGAGCAAACTTTCCCAGGCCCTCGATTACGGAGCGCTCACCTGCCAACTTCGCACCGACTTCGACGGCTGTCTCCGCCTGCTTCAGGAACTCGTCCGGCAAGCTCCCGTCTACCAGTTAAATTCGATCAACCCGTTTCGCCTCGAAGGGCAGAAGACTCTCGCTTTTGAGTTGCTTGAGCAACTCGATTGGGAGCCGCCCGATCACATCATTGTGCCCGGAGGCAATCTCGGAAACAGTTCCGCGATTGGCAAAGCTTTGCTGGAAATGCGCGACGTTGGCCTGATCCCCCGCTTGCCGAAGTTATCCGTGATTCAAGCAGAAGGCGCGAATGCTCTAGTTCGCACTGTGCGCGAGACACAGGGCAAGCGTCTGGTCAGCATGCAGCCGGAAACTCGGGCGACAGCGATCCGCATCGGCAACCCCGCTTCGTGGGAAAAGGTGGTAAAGGTTCTTCAGGCCACGGGTGGCGCTTGTGAACAGGTCAGCGAACTCGAGATCGCGCAGGCTAAAGCCGAAATCGGCGCGGAAGGCATTGGCTGCGAGCCCGCCTCAGCCGTCACTCTGGCAGGCTTGAAGAAATTGCTGCAGCAGGGTTTCGTGAAGCCACAGGAAACCGTGGTGCTGGTTCTCACCGGAAGCCTGCTCAAGGATCCCGACTACACCATGGAGTTCCACCGCGGCGATTTGTTTAAGGGCACGCCGCTCGAGCAGGAGAGCGCGAAGCTGAATTCCTTCCGCCACCCTCCCGTCGTTCTTGATGCTACGCTGGACGCCGTGATCAAAACGCTGGAGCTAGCAGAAAAATCCGATCCCGCGCGCTCGAATGAATAAGAACTAGAAACGAATGTCCAAGAAGAAGAGCAAGAAAAATACGCGCCGCGCGACTGCGCTGCATCTGGCCCTTCCAGCCACGTCCGCCAATCTGGGCCCGGCTTTCGATGCCGCAGCCCTGGCGATGGATCTTTACATTTCCATCCATGCTCGTCCGGCGTCGGCCTTCTCCATCACGGTCACGGGGCGCGACCAGGAAATCTGCCGCAACCTCGAGGATCACCTCATCCTCAATACCTACAACGA
>Ga0210383_10002724_pt1 | contig 15938 bp, 16 predicted proteins | sample IncBWC14OmetaG_FD_160072 | JGI IMG/M metagenome (GOLD analysis project Ga0210383, IMG submission 160072) | Forest soil microbial communities from Barre Woods Harvard Forest LTER site, Petersham, Massachusetts, United States - Inc-BW-C-14-O ...
GGACGCAAAATTGCCCGCAAGCTCGCCCTGCGCCACCACCTGATCGAGCGCATGCTCTCCGAACTTTTCGGCATGGAGTGGTGGAAAGTCCACGACGAAGCCGAACGCCTCGAACACGCCGTTTCCCCCGACTTCGAAGCCAAACTGTTAGCCCGTCTGGGACGCGGCGGTGCCTGCCCCCATGGCAATCTCAGCGAACTCGAAAGCCCCGCCAGTCGCCGCCGTCGCGGTCTGGTCCTTCTGGCCGATGCCGCACCCGCGCAAACCTACTCGGTCAGCGGCATCTACGAACGCGACCGCCGGCTGCTCGAGTTCCTCGAAGCACGCGGCATTCGCCCCGGTGCCAAAGTCCGCCTCCTCGAGCGCAACTACGACCAAACCCTCACCCTCTCCACCTCCAGCGGCAACGTCTCCCTGGGCCCCGCCGCCGCCGAACGCGTCTGGCTAGTCTCCCCTGACCACCGCCCCAAGCGCTGATTAATCCAAAAAATGTCATATTGAGCGAAGTTCTCGTTCGCGAAGCGTACGACAACGCAGTCGAAGGACCTGCTGTCTGCCTTCACCACCACCGTCCCTACGAGGAGTTTCCGCTCTATCGTCTCGCTTCCAAAGGGCATTGGCTTCAGGGAAGCCTACCGAAACCAATCTTCCCCATCGATAAATCAGTTAACTATAGTTTATGTAATAATGTATACTTCCGCTAATGCAATACGTTGTCAGGCGGAAAACAAATCGGCTCGGAAGGTAAATTCTCCGTGCCTCAATGTCTCCGCGGCGAATAGGCTCTGATCGTCGAACTCATCCATCTCTGAAATGATCGAACCCGCCGGCCTCCACATCACCCACGAAGATATCGACCGCGCTCACGACCGCGAGCGCGTCTCCGCCGAGCGTGCCCGTCCCGGCCTTTGGCCGCGCGCCCGCCTGCTGTGGCTGCTCATCGGCCCTGGCATCTTGGTCATGCTCGGCGAAAACGACGGTCCCAGCATGCTGTCGTACGCTTCCACCGGCGCCCGCTTCGGCATCGGATTCTTCCTCCCCTTCGTAGTCCTCACTTTCGTCATGGCCTGCGTCGTCCAGGAAATGACCGTCCGCCTCGGTGCCGCCACTCATCGCGGACACGCCGAACTCATCTTCGATCGCTTCGGCCCCTTCTGGGGATGGTTCTCCATGGTCGACCTCATGGTCGGCAACTTTCTCACGCTGGTCACTGAGTTCATTGCCATCCGCGCCGGCCTCGGATACTTCGGTGTCCCGCCTGCAGTCGCGGTCCTGAGCGCCCTGCTGGTTTTGGTCGTGGCCCTGCTCACCCACCGCTATTGGACCTGGGAACGCATCACGCTCGCCGCCGCCATGTTCAACCTGATATTTATTCCGGTCGCCCTGCTGAGCCATCCCCACTGGGGCGAAATCGGCCGCGCACTGTTCACCTGGAAGCCGCTCCCCGGCGGCATCAACCAGGAAACCGTTCTCCTCCTGCTCGCTGACATCGGCGCCACCGTCACTCCCTGGATGCTTTTTTTCCAGCAAAGCGCCATCGCCGATAAAGGCCTCACCGTGCGCGACATCCGGTTCGGCCGCATCGATACCATCCTCGGCGCCACCCTCGCCACTCTCGCCGCCCTGGCCACCATCATCGCGACCGCTCCGCTCTTCACCCACGGCATGACTGCCGCCAACTTTGAAGCCGCCGAATTCGCCCAGGCCCTGCAGCCCTTCGTGGGACACTGGGGCTCCGCGCTCTTCGCGCTCGGCATGTTCGAAGCCGGCATGGTCGCCGCCGTCACCATCTCCACCGCCTCGGCCTACGCCTTCGGGGAAGTCGCCCGCCGCCCCCACAGCCTGAATCTCCCCTTCGGCCAAGGCAAGTCGTTCTATCTGGTTCTGCTGCTCGAAGCGGCAGCTGCCGCCGGACTCGTCCTGATCCCCGGAATTCCGCTGGTTTACATCGTGCTGGTAGTGAACGTAATCGCAGTCTTGGCTATGCCACCGGCGCTTCTATTTCTCTACATGCTGGTCAACGACCGCGAAATCATGGGCGAGCTGGTAAGTCCCACGTGGGCCAATGTGCTTGCGCTCGCGGTGGTGGTAATCCTGGTTGCCGCCGGCTTGCTCTTCGGCGTCAGCGTAGTCGCCCCGCAGGCGTTAGCAATCATAGGAGGCAAGTAAATGCGTGCAGCACCGTGGAAGCGCGGCGCTTCAGCGCCGCGTAGAGATTTCAAAATCGATTGCGGGCTTCAGCCCCGGGACGGCTGGGGGAGGACAGTCTTTGAAGTTCGACAAAGCGAATCGTGGCTTAAGTCGCTGACCCTGCTTCAGCCCGCGAGATGAATCTAGACACACACTGGATTTGGAGATCCTTAATCGATGACCCACGAACTCAATCCCGTCCCCGCCGACACAATCACTCCCGAAGATTCCGCCGCAGTCGTCGCTTCCCTCGAGCCCGACCAACTGACCTCCGCCAAAGTCCTCCACCACTGTCCCCGCCGAAACCTGACCCGCGCCGAAACCATCCTGTTCTGGGCGCTCCGCATCTACCTGGTCTTCATGCTGGGAGTCGTCGTCTATCAAATCCTGACAGGCGCGCACTAACCGCCCGCCTCGACATCCGCCTCGCCCACCGCCCCGGAAACTTCATAATGCAACCCCGCATGCAACGGAGTATCCTCAGTGGCGGCTATGCCCCACCGAAAATCGCAGCGCAACGCCAAGAACCAGGACCTACGCTTCAATATCGAAACTGACCGCGAGAATGACGGCCGCTGGATCGCCGAAATCGCGGACATTCCCGGCGTTCTCGCTTATGGCCGGACGCAAAATCAGGCTAAGGCCAACGCCTACGCGCTTGCTCTTCGCGTGATCGCCGACCGTGTGGAGAAATCGAAGACCGTCCCCGAATCTATCAGTCTGATCTGTGCTTCGGCGTGAGCCGTTGGCCAGCGCGAAAGCCGCGAGAGTCTATAAGACGCTTCTGCGGATCGGCTGGCATCGCATTTCCCAATCCGGTTCACACATTAAACTCAAGCACCGAGACGCCACGTTCCCCGACTACATCTGGGGTTTTCATGATCGCGTTGAGATCGAGCCCAAAATGCTCGCCCGCATCGCGAAGCATACCGGGCTGGAACCTTCCGATCTCTGAAGTTGCAGATTCACGCTGAACTTTCGTTTTTCCTGCTGCCCTACTTTATCCGCGACAGAACGACTAAAATAATAAGTTCAGAATTCCCCGCGCCTCCAGCAGGTGCGCAGCATCCATTTATTCAGGAAGGCCATTCATGTCGTCGAATAGTTTCAATAGCCGCTCCGTCCTCAAAGTCGGCGAGAAAGAATATGAAATCTACCGCCTCGACGCCCTCGACGAGCAGGGAATCTCTACTCAGCACTTGCCTTTTTCCCTGCGCATTCTGCTGGAAAATCTGCTGCGCACCGAAGACGGCCGCAACGTGTCCGGAGACGAAATTCGTGCGCTCACGAATTGGAATAAAAACTCCAAGCCCGACAAAGAAATCGCTTTCACTCCCAGCCGCGTCCTCCTGCAGGATTTCACCGGCGTCCCCTGCGTCGTCGATCTCGCCGCCATGCGCGACGCGATGAAACAACTCGACGGCGACCCCGCGCTGATCAACCCTCTGCAGCCCGTCGAACTGGTCATCGACCACTCGGTGCAGGTCGACGAATTCGGTACAGCCGGCGCTCTCGACTTGAACGCGCTCCTCGAGTTCGGGCGCAACCAGGAGCGTTACGCTTTCCTCCGCTGGGGGCAAACCGGATTCCGCAATCTCGCCATCGTTCCTCCCGACACGGGCATCGTGCATCAAGTGAACCTCGAATACCTTGCCCGCGTAATCTTTGTCCAGGAAAGCCCCGGCAGGCGCGTAGCTTACCCCGACACGTTAGTCGGCACCGACAGTCACACGACCATGATCAACGGCCTCGGCGTTCTCGGTTGGGGCGTGGGTGGCATCGAGGCCGAAGCTGCGATGCTCGGGCAGCCCGTCTCCATGCTGATTCCGCTGGTGGTCGGTGTGAAGCTTACGGGACGCCTGCGCGAAGGCGCCACCGCCACTGACCTGGTGCTCACCATCACCGAGATGCTGCGCAAGCACGGCGTGGTCGGAAAGTTTGTCGAATATTTCGGCCCCGGGCTGCGCGATCTTGCTCTCGCCGATCGCGCCACTATTGCCAATATGTCGCCGGAATACGGCGCGACTTGCGGCATCTTCCCCATCGACAAAGAAAGCCTGCGCTACCTGCGCCTCACCGGACGCAGCGAAGAACAGATTGCGCTGGTCGAAGCCTACGCCCGTGAGCAAGGCATTTTCCACGACGAAAAAACTCCCGAAGCCGAATATTCCGAACTTCTCACACTCGATCTCGACACGGTCGAACCCAGCCTGGCCGGACCCAAGCGCCCGCAGGACCGAGTTCTTCTCTCGCAAGCCGGAGAGTCATTCAACAAGGCGTTGCCTTCGCTGATCAAACCAAAACCGGGAGCGAAGGCGGTCGCGGCATCCGCAACCGCCACCAGCAATTCGGTCCGCTGGGAGCAGGAAGGCGGAAGTCCCACCGCGATCGGCGTGGAAGATCCCAACGTGCACGAGCATGTTTCCGCGGACGTGAAGAACTCACTTAAGCACGGCAGCGTGGTGATTGCCGCCATCACGTCGTGTACCAACACTTCCAACCCGCACGTTCTGATCGGTGCAGGATTATTGGCGAAGAAGGCCGTCGAAAAAGGATTGTCGGTCCCACCCTGGGTCAAGACTTCGCTCGCGCCCGGCTCGAAGGTAGTAACGGATTACCTGAACAAAGCCGGCCTCACGCCTTATCTCGAGAAGCTCAAATTTCATACCGTGGGTTATGGATGCACCACTTGCATCGGCAACTCCGGCCCGCTGCCGGCGGAAGTTTCCCAGGCCATCGACGAAAACGATCTGGTCGTGGCGTCCGTGCTCTCCGGCAACCGCAATTTTGAAGGCCGCATCAATTCTGAAGTTCGCGCCAACTATCTCATGTCGCCTCCGCTGGTCGTGGCCTTCGCCCTCGCCGGACGCATTGATCTCGATCTGCGCAAAGATCCTCTCGGCAAAGATCGCGAAAACAAACCGGTCTACCTCGCCGATATCTGGCCCACCGAGCGCGAAATCGAAGAGGCCATGCAGCATTCCATTTCTTCCGACATGTTCACCAAGAGCTATGCGGAAGTGTTCCTCGGCGACGAACGCTGGCGCGGCTTGCCCGTTCCCAAAGGTCAGACTTACGCATGGGAAGAAAATTCAACCTACATTCGCCGCGCTCCTTACTTCGACGAGATGGCAGTCGAACCCTCGCCGATCGGAGACATTCGCAAGGCGCGCGTGCTGGCCGTGCTCGGCGACAGCGTTACCACCGACCACATTTCGCCCGCCGGCTCCATCAAGAAAGACAGCCCGGCGGGAAAATATCTGCAGGAGCACGGCGTGCAGCCCGCGGATTTCAACTCCTACGGCTCGCGCCGCGGTAATCATGAAGTGATGGTGCGCGGCACTTTCGCCAATGTCCGCCTGCGCAACAAGCTGGTCGCGACCGAAGGCGGATTCACACGCCATCTGCCGACAAAAACCGAAATGTCGATTTTTGAAGCTTCCGAAAAATACCAGGCGGGAGGCATTCCGTTAGTGATTCTCGCGGGCAAAGAGTATGGCTCCGGTTCCTCGCGCGACTGGGCGGCGAAAGGTCCCAAGCTGCTGGGAGTGCATGCCGTGATCGCCGAAAGTTACGAGCGCATACACCGCTCGAATCTTGTGGGCATGGGAATCCTTCCGCTGCAATTCCTCACGGGCCAGACCGCGGAATCGCTCAAGCTGACCGGCGAAGAGACGTTCGACATCACCGGCATTCGCAAAGTCGTCGAAAAATTCGCTGCCGGAAAACAGATCAAAGTTCGCGCCAAAGGCAAGCCCCGCGAGAAAGCGATCGAGTTCGAAGCGCTGGTGCGCATCGACACGCCGCAGGAAGCGCTCTACTACGCGAACGGCGGGATTCTGCCGTACGTGCTGCGGCAGCTGCTGGCAGCCAAACCTAGCGCGCAGCCAGTGGAAGTGTAAGCGAGACTTCGGCTCCCGACGGCATCGATTCCCACCCTTCGAAGATCGCGAAGGGGGCAGCCTCATGAAATAAGGGCTGAAAAAGAACGAGCTGAAAAAAAACGAGCTGAAAAAGAACGGTAAGAGGGGGCGGAGCCAGAACGGCCGCGTTCTTTGGGATCGCATGCGGCGTTTCATCACTCGCTGGCTGCCTTGGCCTACTGTCTGTCATCCCTATCCCCTGCGCCGCATGGGCGTCGTCACCTAAGGCAAGAGCCGGATGCGGCACACCCGCTCGTCCGGATCCGTGGAGGGGGTTGTGAGCAATCATGATCCCTACTCCGACTGGTGTTTAGCTCTTAGCTCTTAGCTTTTGGGGTCGTAGCTTCCAACTTTCTTGTTCGACTCGGTGAGTCGTGGTCTGTCACCAATACAGAGGCGAACGGTTGGCTAACGTTTCTTTTGCTTGCGCGAAGTGGGCTGCCTGCTGTCCGGGCTATCTTTTTCGGCAATATCCTTTATGCGAAGCAGCTCGCCGGACCACAGTTCCTGGAACGGGCCCACCCAGCGTTCATAAATCTGGCGGATGGGGACGACGTTCAGCGAGTTCACCCGCTGCCTTCCGGCCTCGCGTGTCTGTACCAGATGCGCCTGGCGCAACACTTCGAGATGCTTCATCACGCCAAAACGCGTGAGGTGCGGAAAGGCATCCACAATTTCTGTGGTGGTGCGGGCGCGCTCGCGCAGAAAATCCAGAATCGCGCGCCGGGTCGGGTCGGAGAGCGCTTTCCACACCGGGTCGAGTTCGTCCGCTGGACGAGCCACGATTTCGCTCACTCCCTTACTCGCAGTCCTTTTTTGTTTGGCTGAGCACGTGACCCCAGCCTTCGCCCATACCCTTGCGATGCTGCGGATCGATGATGCCGATCGCGCGATGCCGCAGCACCACCTTGCAGCCCCCCGCGGCCGGTTCGATTTTGACCTCGACGTGATTGATGGCCGGATACGACATGAACATGGGCCCGCTCAATTCCAGGAGCGCCGGCGCCTTGATCACCTGCACGAACCCCCACAAGTGGCCGATGCCGTTGCCACGGTCGCGATACCAGCGGCCGCCGGGTTTGGGTTCGAGCAGCATCTCCAGCGATTGGCCGTCGGGCCGGGTGTTGCCTTTTCCGAGGCGATGCAAAACTGCCGCAAACGCCTTTTCTGGCGTGGCTTTGATGTCGATGTGCTGCTCAAGGTCGAAGGTAAGGTCGTCCAATGTCATGGTTTTCTCTTTCCTGCTCCGGGGAGCGACTCCTCATTACGTGAGTAAACAGTAACGTGAGGCGACGGTCACGTCAAGAGAAATCTTTATCTTGGCCCGAAAATCGCTTTGGAAGGCGGATCAGAGTCTGCAGATGTGAGCGTTGCGCTTGGACACAATCAGCATGGAATGGGTCCGAGACAGCGGAAGAACTACTCTTCGTCCGGATCGCGTTGGGCTATGGCGACCCCTTTTACGCTCAGGGAAGACTTCGCCATCCGCACGTGCTTCCGGATGGCAGTGCGCAGCTCCTTCGCTAGCTTTCCGAGCTCCGTTTCAGATTCGGGAGTGAACGGCTGGGCGCAAAGAATGCGAATGTCTGAGCAAAGCTCTTCAATCCGAGCTTCGGTTGAGGGGGGCACGCCGAAATTTTACCCGAGAGTGATTGCTCGGCTCGATACAGCAAATCCCTGATAGAGGCCGGGCGAGGACTGCAGTCGATGAACGATTATGAAATTGCTCCAGGAAGTGGCTTGGCCTTGTGTTTTCGTGGAAATATCTTCGTACAGTGCGTTCCTCCCGCCGTCTCAGGGTGGGCGCATAAGCCTTGCACTGTGAGCGATTTGGAGATGGGTGCGGGGCAGCGTCGCACATTCTGATGTGGCAATCAGCTTGCCTTAGATTCTTGCATGACAATCAAAAAGGAAAAGGAAGAAGAATGGCGAGAGCTCTGTGATCGGGTAGCGGTGGAATCCGACCCCAAACGTCTGTCGGAGTTGGTGGATAAGCTGATCGGAGCGTTAGATGCGCGCAAGCAGGCACTTCACAAACGCGGGGAGTGGTCTTCCTCCAGTTTGACCACCGACGACACATAGTATGTGCCCCAGCGGCGGGATGTCAGAGCGGGGAGGTCACGATACGACAGCGCCAGCCCCCCGGCGTCCGCCCCTCCACGAAACGAGGCTACGAAACGAAGTTACGAAAACAAGGCGACGCCTTCCGGAGGAAGGAGGATGCGTACTGCGTCGGAGCTATGGGCGCTGCCGCGGGCGAGCCAGTGCTTCAGAAGTTTTCGGGACGAAGGCGGGAGGTGCGAGAAGAACATTCCGGCGCGTCCCTGATCGTCGGTCCAAATCACATCGGCGAGGCCGCGCAGCGTGTGGCCGGTGCCGGGAAGCAGGCAACGAAAGGGCATTCGGACGCGCGCGGGTATGGGTTCGGGCGCTTGTACTGCGAGCCCTTGTTCGCTGACGTCGACGCCGATGGCTGGGATTGTGCCGGTTTCAAGTTCGAGATAGACGAGACTCTTGATGCCAGTGCGGGCAGCAGAGCGCCGGTCTTTTCTTGTTAAACTCGCAAACTTCGTTAACTTCGCACTCTTGGCTAAACTCGCAAACTTGGTTGACTTCGCAAGGCTTGTCTTGCGGCCGTCACGGTGAGCGCGCTTCCGCACGTTCTCCAGAATTTCCTGCAGTGCGTCCCGCACCTGGGTGCTAACCAGTGGACTGTAGAGAATGCGGTTGGCGCCCGACTGAAAGGCTTCGCCGGTTCCCGGATATTCCTCGGCGACGGCCAGGACCACCGGCTTTTGTGGAGGCGGCAGCAGCGCTGCCAGGCGCACCAGTTCTCCCGCGTCGGGCAAGGCGAAGTCCGCGATCAGGAGCGCGCATTGTCCTCCCAGCGTTAATTCCAGAGCTTGTTGCTGGGAGCGGCAGAGGAGGTAGTCGATTCCGGCTTCGTCGAGGGCGGTCCTCAGAATTCGAAGGGAAGGGGCATGGTTGCAAAACACAGCGGCGAACCTTGACCTGAACTCCGACATGAACCTGGACATGCACTGAAACTAAGGCGGCAAGGAGGCGGGGTAAACATCACACCAGTAATCAGGAAGGGGGTTACCGAAGCATGGATTCTTAACACATTCTTCGGTTGACGCGCATGAGCCTTACGCCCTTGCAGCAGAATTTGGTTGATCGGGTAAAGGACGCGAGCCGAAGATTCGCCCCGCCCTATCCCTTGAAAAGCGGACATAGAGCGTGTTTGGGATCCCATGACGACGCAGTTTCGGCTGGCGGATGACGGGGACGTTACTGATAGCGTAGGCGAAGGGATGAGCGCGCCGGTTTTGGCTAAGAGCGAATCGCTTAAAGCTGCTTCTTAGCAAACTCGCTGCGGTGGCGGCTGTAGAAGACGTAGATGAGCAGGCCCAGCGCCAGCCAGATCACGAAACGCAGCCAGGTAATCAGGGTGAGGCCCAACATCAGGCCGCCGCACAGCGCGACTGAAATCAGTGGGAACCACGGCACGAACGGAACCCGGAAGGCGCGCTTGCGATCGGGCTGCCGGCGGCGAAGCAGGATCACTCCCAGCGAAACCAGGACGAAGGCAAACAGCGTGCCGATGTTGGCGAGGTCGGCGGCATCTCCGATGTCCACGAGGCCGGCGGGAATTCCTACGGCGAAACAAGCGATCCAGGTGGACCAGTAGGGCGTTTTATATTTCGGGTGCACCGCGGAGAACAACTTGGGCAGCAGGCCGTCGCGGGACATAGCGTACCAGATGCGCGCCTGACCATACTGAAACACGAGCAACGAAGAGATCATACCGGTGAGCGCACCGATCACGATGACCGAGCGGAAGAACGGGTGCACCCCCAGATATTTCATGGCGTAGGCCACGGGCGCTTCGGCGGCTGCACCGGATACGAAGGTGGTGTACTTCATCATGCCGAGCAGCACGACAGCGACGCCAACATAGAGCAGCGTGCAGACAATCAGCGACATGATGATGCCGAAAGGCAAATCTTTTTGCGGATTGCGCGATTCCTCGGCGGCGGTGGAGACGGAATCGAATCCGATGTAGGTAAAGAAAACGATGGCGCCTCCGGTGACGATTCCGGCGAAGCCAGAAGGCGCGAAGGGCACCCAGTTCGCGGGTTTCACCAGCATTCCGCCGACGACCAGGAAGGTGAGGATGGCGCCGATTTTCACCGTCACCATGATGTTGTTGGTCTCCGCGGACTCCTTCACTCCGCGCACGAGCAGCAGCGTAAGAAGGAAAACGATGAGGAAGCCGGGAAGATTGAAATAAGCGCCGGTCCATTGCCCGCCGGCCCATACCGGGCTTGCCCATTTTTCGGGCAAGTTGAGGCCGAAGACCGCCAGTTGTGCTTTCGTATAACCGGCAAAGCCAACCGCGACAGCGACGTTGGAGACTACGTATTCGAGAATCAGGTCCCAGCCGATGATCCAGGCGAAAATTTCGCCGAGCGTGGCGTAGGAATACGTGTAGGCGCTGCCGGCGATGGGAATCATCGAGGCCAGTTCGGCGTAGCACAGTCCGGCGAAACTGCAGGCCACCGCGACCAGCAAGAACGAAATCGCAATGGAGGGTCCGGCGGGCGGGCGACCGTGCATGAGCGCTCCGGCGGTGCTGCCGGTGCGCACGAAATTGATGATTACATCGAGCGCCTGCGCATGCAGGAGGGATGGAGCCTGGAAATATTCTCCGGCGGCGGCGGTGCCGGTGAGTATAAAAATGCCGGAGCCAATGATGGCGCCGATGCCCAGCGCGGTCAGCGACCAGGGGCCGAGGGATTTGCTGAGCCGGTGTTCCGGGTTCTCGGAGTCGGAGATCAGCTTGTCGATGGACTTGCAGCAGAGGAGCTGGTTGTCGGAGGTACGGACGGACGACCGGATGGTCGCGGCGGGCTCCGGGGATGGTTGTGACAAGCGGTTGTGGTCTCCTGGGGTCAGCTTTCGGCTTTCAGCTATCAGCTCTCAGCTTAAAACCTGCGTCGCTTCGCGACGGAGCGGGCGAGGGCGCCCGCTCCTCCACGAATTCTGCTGCGCTTACCGCTTTGCCTGGCCGCGGGCCAGTTTCTTGACTTTGGGTTTTTTTGATCCGCGGGCGTAGTCGCGGGGCTTGAGCGGCTTTTCCGCTTTGCGTTTCTTGCGGGAGGCGCGTTTGGATTTCTTGCGTTCTTCCTTAGTTAACTTGGTTGTGTTTGCCATGAATGCGGTTGATGTCCTCTTCTTCGTTTTTCTATTTCTTTTCTGTCTCTGCTTCTATCGTATGGTGTCCCCAGGGTTTGTGTCTCGGACTTTTTCTCTCGCCGTCGAGAAACCTGCCGCCTCGCTTTGCTCGGCGGGACAGCCGAGGCGGCTGTCTCTACGTGATTTCTTGCGCTGCGCGATTTTACGCGCGCTCCAGCTGGGCGTACTTCTCCACCAGCTTCTTTAATCCGAAGCGAGGGAATTGTACCGTAATCTTGGCTTCTTCGCCTTCTCCTTCGCGCTGGTAGACGGTGCCTTCGCCATATTTGGGATGGCGAACCTTCTGGCCGGGGCGGAATCCGCGCTTGCCGGTGGGCTCTTCGACGGGCGTTTTCGGGACGGTGAATTTCTTGCCTCGGCTGGCGAAGAATTCGGCGATGTTCTCGATAGAGTTGTAGGGGCGGACCGGGGTGGTGGGCGAAGAGCTACGGGGCTTCGCCCCGCCGGACTGCCGAGGGCTCCTGTCCCCACCTGGTCCTTGTTGCCAAGATGAGCTTTGGTCTTCGTCTTCGTAGGAGTAGTGGGTGGAGGCTTCGTCTGCGAAGGCAGAGGGGCTGCGCCCCGCTGGACGGGCAAGAGTGCCCGTCCCCACATAACCCGTCCCCACACCAGCTGTGCCCTGACGGGCACGTCGCGTTGCTAGCTCTTCGATTAGCGGGGCGGGGACTTCTTCCAGAAAACGCGAGGGGACGCTGGCCTCAGGGAGGTCGCTGCCGTAACGGCGGCGGTAGACGGCGCGGGTGAGGATGAGTTGGTCCATGGCGCGGGTCATGCCGACGTAGGCGAGGCGGCGTTCTTCTTCGATGTCGTCGGGACTGAGCATGGTGCGGGAGTGTGGGAACAGGCCTTCTTCGAGGCCACTCAGGAATACGAGCGGAAATTCCAGGCCCTTAGCGGCGTGCAGGCTCATCAGCGTGATCTGCGAGCGCTGGTCGTAATCGTCGGTGTCGGCGATTAGGGCGGCGTGGTCGAGGAACTGGTCGAGGGTTTCGGCGCGATCACGGGAATCAGCGGCGGCGTTGACCAGTTCGCGCAGGTTTTCGATGCGGGAGTAGGCTTCGGGCGTGTCTTCGGCTTCGAGAAGCTTTATGTAGCGGGTGCGGTCGATGAGGAATTTCAGGAGGTCGGCGGTGCTTACCGTGGGAGTCGGGAACGAGTTCGCGGACTCGGACGATTCGGCAGGATCCGGTTGTGCAGCGGCGGCGTCTGGCTGGTCGTCGGCGGCGGAATCAACTTCGAGTTCTGGCGCGCCGAAGTCGAAGGAGAAGTTGGTGAATTCGGTGGGATCGAAGGCGGTGGCGTCCTGAGAGACAGCGTCTGCATCCGTGGTCTCGTCGGCTTCCTTCGAAGGCTGCGGGGCTTCGCCCCGCTGGACGGACGACGGCGTCCGTTCCTCCATGGCCTGTGGTGACCCCGCGAGCGCCGCACTTTCGGCGAGTTGCTCGGTGAAAGTGCCTGCCTGCATCGCTCTCGCGTCTTCGATCAGCTCGTGGAAACTTTTTAGCGATACTAGCGCGCGCTGCGGAAGCAGTTGGCGGCGCAGGGCTTCGCCGATCGCTCCCCACAGTGATAATCCTGTTTCGAGGGCTAGATGCTCGAGCGTGTCGATTGTGCCTTTGCCGATGCCGCGGGTGGGAGTGTTGATTACGCGCAGGAGCGAGATGGAGTCGTCGGGATTTTGTATCACTTTCAGGTAAGAGATGAGGTCTTTGATTTCGGAGCGCTCGTAGAACGAGAATCCGCCGACCACTTTGTATTTAAGGCCGTAGCGGCGCATGGCTTCTTCAAACAGGCGCGACTGCGAGTTGGTCCGGTAGAGCACGGCGGCGCGCGGAGTTTCGCGGCCGTTTTCGGCATGCGCGGTTGCTTCGCGCAGATATTTGGCGATGTGGTCGGCGGCGAAGAGGGCTTCGTTCTCGCCGTCGGGGGCTTCGTAGTAGCCGATCTTGGTGCCGCCCTGGCGGGCGGTCCAAAGATTTTTTCCTTTGCGGCGAATGTTATTGGCGACCACAGCGGACGCGGCTTGCAGAATATTTTGCGTGGAGCGGTAATTCTCTTCGAGGCGGATGATCTTGGCCTCGGGAAAGTCTTGCTCGAATTCGAGAATGTTACGAATGTCGGCGCCGCGCCAGGAATAGATCGACTGGTCTTCGTCGCCCACGGCGCAGACGTTGTGGCGCTCGCCGGCCAGCATGCGCATGAGTTCGTATTGCGGGCGGTTGGTGTCCTGATATTCGTCGATGAGCAGGTATTGAAAGCGGCGGTTGTAATACTCGCGAACGGGCGCGGACGACTTCAGAAGGCGCGTGGCTTCGAGAAGAAGATCGTCGAAGTCGAGGGCGTTGGCTTTGAGTAGTTCTTTGCGATATTCCTCGAACAGATGCGCGATTTTTTCGGTCTTGGGGTCGGCCGATTGCAGATAAAGTTCCTGCGGATTCAGCATGTGATTTTTCGCCCAGGAGATGCGGCCGAGGACGATGCGCGGGGTGAGTTGCTTGTCGTCGAGGCCGAGGCGCTTCATGATGCTTTTGACCACGGCCTGCTGGTCGCTCTCGTCGTAGATGACGAATTTCTTCGTGTGGCCGATGAGCGGCTTGCCTGGGATGGCGGAGGGAATTTGCAGGGCTTCAATGTCGCGGCGCAGAACGCGCACGCAGAAGGAATGGAACGTGGAGATGACTGGCTTGGCGATGCTGAGTCCGCCGACCAGTTTTTCGACGCGCTCGCCCATTTCGGCGGCGGCCTTGTTGGTGAAGGTCATGGCAAGGATGGACTCCGGCATCACGCCCTTGTGCTCGATGAGGTAGGCGATGCGGTAGGTGATGACGCGCGTCTTGCCGCTGCCCGCCCCGGCGAGGATGAGCACCGGGCCCTCGGTAGTTTCGACGGCCTCGCGCTGCTGCGGGTTGAGTTGATCGAGAAAAGACAATGCGGACGTGGCTCCCGGAGAGATGATTCGATTTTACAGGGAAGGGCTGATTGGTGAAGGACGGGCCACAATTGCTGACCGCCTTCCGCGCAACTCGGATGCTACTGCTGCATCTCGTGCACGGCCTTCACGAATTCGTCTTTGCCGACGAAGTGTCTGAAGGAATCATCTTTCAGAGGGTCGGGCAGCGTCTCTCCGGCAATCATATTGGCTTTGTACTTGTACACAAGGCGAAGCTGGGCGAGCGCTTCATCCATTTTGTCCATCTCGCCGTAGGTGCATGCCAGGTTGTAGTAAAACATCGGGTATTCGGGATCCTGTGTGAGTCCGTACTCGAATGTGGCCTTGGCCTGAGGCAGGTTTCCGCTGATCCCATAGGACATCCCAAGATTGTCGACTAACTAACACGCGGAAGTAGTCCCTGGACAACATGCGTTTGGCCTTTTCCATATCCAGAGCCTTCTGGTACGGGCCCGCCGCCTGAGCGTAGTCCTGCTGCAGAAAGAATTTGCTGCCCTGGCCGAAATAGTAGGAGCTGTCACGATCCTGGGGCTGAGATGGATTTTGAGACTGGTCCGCCGCCGGCGAGGCGTCTGGCAGGAGTTTGACGCTGGCCAGCAAATCCTCGAAAAGCTTCTGGTCCTCGGGCTTGAAGTCAACCTTGGAGAGATGAATTTCGGCGCAGAGGTCGCTGGCGCCGACATAGGCATGAATGTTCTTCTGGCGTGCTTTGACCCCCTTGAATTCCGGCACGATGAATTCGACCCTGGCGATTCCGTCTTTGACGATCGTTTCCTGGAGATTGTCCCGTTGGAAGGGGCCCTTCTTGGTGCCGGGCCACCATTCATCGCGACACTTTTCCGGGCTGGCAGGAAATGAGACGCGTTGAAGGAAGGCGGTGATATCGAGTCCGTCCGGCCTCCCGAAGGCGCGCAATTGCACTTCCTTGCCGTCAGGACGCACCCGAGTTTCCGGAGTCACTGGTCCTACGTCGAACTCCAGAACCCCCTTAACGCCGGGGATGACCATCTGCGCATGATGGCTAGATGATTGTTGTGCGGGAGCGTTGATGATGGCGCAGCAGACCGCAAGGATAAGCGCCGGGAATTTCATGGCGGGCCGAATTGTACCAGCACAATTGCGTGCCGGTTAGGCTCGCTTCCGTCGTTTACACCCATGCGCCCATCAGATGACCCAAGCCGCCGCGGACGCAGAGGCCGTCGGAGCGATCTTTGAAGTAGCGGGCGTTGATTTGCGCGCCTTGGAGGAATTCGGTGCGGTGGAATCCCAGAGTTTTCAATTCGTCCTGAAGTCTTGCGGGATCGAAGAAGAGTTGGAAGGGCTCTCCGTACCGGGCCACACGTGCGGAGAGCGCATCGAGCGCCTGTCTTTGGCCCGCGTTGAGCAGCGCGGGATCGATGGCGAAATCGAAGACTACGCCGCTGCCTGCCGGCATCTTGGCGATGACATTCAGCGTGGTCATGCAAGCTTCGCGGGTGAGATAGGGCGTTACGCCCAGCCAGGAGAAAAATGCTGGGGCGTTGGTATTCAGACCGGAGCGGGCGAGAGCGTTGGCGAGGGTTTGGTGCTCGAAGTCGACCGGGACGAAGGTTAACGACGGCGGAATCAGAATGCCT
>Ga0210383_10002726_pt1 | contig 15920 bp, 12 predicted proteins | sample IncBWC14OmetaG_FD_160072 | JGI IMG/M metagenome (GOLD analysis project Ga0210383, IMG submission 160072) | Forest soil microbial communities from Barre Woods Harvard Forest LTER site, Petersham, Massachusetts, United States - Inc-BW-C-14-O ...
CCAACGACGCCGTAACTCACCGTCGCAAGAATCATTACGGCCATCACGCTTTGGGCTGCGGCGAAGCCGAGAACGGCCAGAAGGGCGGCGCTCCCGAGAAATGACGTCACCATCCAATTCCTGCGGCCCGCGCGATCGATAACCAAAGCGCAAATCAACAGCAGCGCCACTTGCGCTACGTTCGTCATCGATGCGGCACGCAGCGATTGCTGCAGCGGCAGGTGATAAACGGTGTTGTAGAGAGTCGGCATCCAATTGTTTAAGCCGTTCGAGACGAAATACGAGCACGCCCACAATGCCCAAACCACTGTGGTGCGGCGTCGATAGACGGCCGAAAGTACCTCGCCCCACCACCCTCGTGCGAACGTCGGCGCTGGTGGAGCGGCAACAGCGGACAGCGCGGGTTCCGGGGCAACGCGAGCGCGGGCACCATCAGGGACGCTGGACTCGATCCTTGCAATGATTTTTTCAGCCTCCTCCAAGCGTCCCTGCGAAATCAGCCAGCGCGGCGATTCGGGCAAGCGGGCAACCATCCCGGTGATGAACAGCCCCGGAATTCCGCCGATCAGAAACATGATTTTCCAGCCGAAGATCGGCACCAGCCACGCGCCAATCTGGCCGGCTGCCATCAGGCCCAGCGGGAAAATCATCTCGTAGAGCAGAAAGAATCGGCCGCGGCCCTGCGCGCGCGAGAGTTCGTTGATGTAGGCTGCCGCCACCGGCATTTCGCCACCCACTCCAACGCCTTGCACGATCCGGTACACCAGCAATGCGTTGTAGCTTCCGGCCAGGACGCACACCAGATTCATCACCGACATGATGGCCACCGCGCCCGCCGCACTATACACGCGTCCATATTTTTCGGCGAGCCAGCCGAACAGCAGCGCACCCGCCAATTGTCCGACGTAACTCGCTCCGAGCAACACTCCGACTTGCCCCGCTGTGATGTGCCAGGGACGGATCAGGACGGGTAGCGCGAAGGCGAGCGACAGAGCGTTGTACGCGTCGAAGAAGGTGGCGCTCCCCATCACGATGCGCGCCTTCCTATGCCAGCGCGAAAATGGCATCCGCTCCAGGCGGGCGATTAACTCGGAGGGGGTTGCGGCCACGCTGGAGGGAACTGGGTTCACGAAATCTCTTTGTTCAGCATTCCCAAGATAATGCCGGCGATCTGATCGGGGCATTCGATGGGAGTGAGGTGCCGCCCTTTCAGAATGGTGAGCGTAGATCCGCTGATGGCCTGGTGCAACTCGCGGGCAGCGCCAATCGGCGTCGCGTAATCCTCCTCGCCCACCACTATCGCTACCGGCATACGGAAAGCTGGCAAGTACGGCCGCAGATCCGCGTCGCCCAACATCTCGCATGTGGCGGCGTAACAGTCGAGATCGTTCCCGAGAAAGACTCGGGCTGCGGCGTTAACCAAGTCCGCGTGCTCCAGGCGGAAGCGATCCCCAAACCAGCGCCCGGTTTGAAAATTCAACATGCTATGCAGGGCTTTTGCTTTGGCCGTCGCGGTGCGCTCCCGCCACTGCACAGGCGCGTCAACGCCATACCAGGCCGTAGTATCGATCAGCCCCAGACCATCGGTGCGCTCGGGGAACAATCCGCCGAACGCCTGCGCGACACCCCCTCCCATAGAGCAACCGGCCACTACGGCGGAGGGCCATCCCACGTGATCCATCAGCTGCGCGAGGTCTTGCGCGAATTGTTCCATGGTGTAGGGACCGGGGACGCGGCTGGATCGCCCATGCCCCCGCGTATCGTAAGCGAGCACCGATGCCTGGTCCGCGAGTTTTTCTACGACACCGTCCCAGATACTTCGGTCGAGCGCCAGCGAGTGGATTAATACAATGCGATTGGGCCCACTGGCCTCGCGCAGCGTGTAAGCAATGCCGCACCCATCGGCGGTTTGAAACGAAGATTCAACGGCGGTGACTGGCATCGTTGTGATCGCTAAGAAGTCACGGCTTCATCCTCAGTGAGAGGGACGTTCCAGGCATCGTAGCCGTACAGCCAGCTAGTGTCATCGTCGCCGCCCTTCATCCATGTATTGGCGCTCGATATCGCCTGGATCCTGGCTGTGCGGGGCTTTCGACTGGCTTCGTAGCGATGGAACGATCCTTCAATGTCCTCGCCTTCCGTTTCCTCCAGGCACCTGGCAAGAACGGCAGCGTCTTCAATCGCTGTTGCCGCTCCCTGCGCCATATAGGGAGTCATCGGATGGCACGCGTCGCCCAGCAGAGTCACGCGCCCGTCACTCCAGCGGGGTAGCGGCTCGCGCTCTAGGATGGCCCACTTGTGGCAATCCGGACAAGCGTTCAGAACTGCCCGGACGTCCTCGTGAAATCCCTCGTAGGCGGCGCGAAGTTCCTTCACGTCGCCCTTGGCCGACCATGATTCGGGTGTGAGCCATTTGGAAGGCTCCGGCACGCTGGTCACAAAATAGATTTCGCTTTTCGTGGGGGTGGTGTAGTAGATCACAATGTGCCGGTCGATGCCCCACCATTTGGTCCGCGAACGTCCGACATCGCGGCCATTGAGCAAACTGGATGGATAGACCGCGCGGTATGCGATCCGTCCCTTATGGATCGGCGTATCGGGACCCACCACAAATTCGCGCACCAGAGAATGCACGCCGTCGGCGCCTATCACCGAGTCGGCTTCGGCGCGCGTTCCGTCGGCGAACCTGAGAGCTACTCCGCTGGGCTTCGGGTCGAGACCGACCAGCTTCTTGCCCAGGTGAATGATCTCCGAAGGTAGAACCGAGACCAATGCGCCATGCAAATCGCCCCGATGCATGCACAGATACGGCGCGCCGAACAGATCCTCGGGCATCGGCAATTCGCGCGTCACCTCGCCGGTATTCCACACCCGGTTCAAGTGCGAATAGGGCTGGAACGACGTGGCGCGTACCTTGTCCTCAACGCCAATCCGCCGCAGCACTTTCATTGCGTTGGGCATCAATTGAATGCCCGCGCCGAGACGCTCGAAATGAGGCGCCTGCTCGTAAACTTGCGCGTCAAATCCTACTCGGCGCAGCGTGGATGCCGCGGCCAATCCGCCCATGCCCGCGCCTACCACCGCAACCGATAGTTTCCTTCCGTTCATTACTCGAATTCCAAACCAATGTTCATTGCTTTCTTTGGATTCTGTCACAGAACCATTGCCTATGGACACAGGAATGCGACTTTTTCTGTCGAGCGGTAATCTAACTGTTAGTCCATGGCTTATCCTTTTGGTTCTTTGGTTTTCACTCCGCTCGTCAAGGCGCTTCAGGAGCGCTATGGCAGCCGGCGGTCCTACGCGAAGCGGGAGGAGTCACGTTTCTCCGAGGACGCCCTGGGCCCTGACGAAGAAGGCTTCCTGGCGGAGTGTGACAGCTTCTACATGGCCAGCATTGGCGAAACCGGCTGGCCGTACGTGCAGCATCGCGGAGGCCCCAAAGGCTTCTTGAAGGTGTTGGACGACCACACGATCGGGTTTGCGGACTTCCGGGGCAATAAGCAATACATCAGCACCGGCAACCTCACCACCAACGACAAGGTGGCCCTTATTCTGGTGGACTATCCGAAACAGGCCCGGTTGAAGATTCTCGGGCACGTTGAGATCTTCGAGGGCGCTGACGCAAACGAATTGATCGAGAAGCTCCGCGACGCAAGCGAAACCACCCCGATTGAACGCGTCTTCATCATCCACGTGGATGCGTTCGACTGGAATTGCCAGCAGCACATCACGCGCCGGTTTACCGAAGAGCAGATACGGAATGTGCTGGCCCCATTTGAGAAACGAATGGAGGAGCTGGTGGCGGAAAACGAGAAGCTCCGCGCAGCATCACAAGTCTAACGGCTAAAGTCACGCCTTCAGCCCGTCGATCTGGGAGGCTTGGAGGGACAAGATGAATGCGAAGTTGAGCATTGTGGTATCCACCTGCGTGGCGCTGTTCCTATCAGCTTGCGGCTCTGGTCCTCAGAGCCTGATCGTTGGCAAGTGGGAGGTGTCGAGCGCTAAGGTAGAAGGCGTTGACTCCCCAAGCGCTGCTGAGGCCGCCAAAGCGATCAAGATGACAGCGGAGTTTAATAGAGACGGCACAGCGAAGATGACTATGTTCGGGCAGACACTCCAGGGTACGTACAAGTTGAATGGCGAAAACGAATTGGAGTGGACCATGAGCGGCATAACAAAGAAAGGTAAAGTAAACGTGACCGCGACTGAACTGGATGTGACAGACGACGCCAATCAAACGATCACGTACAAGAGGAAGTGAACAAGCCCACTCCAATGCGCGCGAGGCCTCCCGATTACTTCTTGTGCTTAACGCTCCCGTTCTTAGGCGGGATGTTCTCATCCGCCCAGTTCAGGATGACATCCGCGACTTCCAGGTTGTTCGTGCCTAGCATCATCATGTGGGTGGTGCCCTTGAAAACCGGATTCCCCAATTCAGCAAGCTTGATGTAGTCCGCTTTGGCCGTTCCATGCCCACTTGCGCGGCGGGCATTGATTTCGTTCACCGAGGTCTGGCACACCTCGCTCGTTGCCGTGTAGTCTCCCTTCAAGGCAAGGTAGGGAACATTGTCGAAATCCTCAGCTGTGAGTCCGCTGTTGGGTAAGGAGCAGGACCCTTCGATCGTTATCAAGCCCTTTAGCATGTCCAGATGACCCCGTTCTTTTAAAATGCGAGCCATGTGATGCCCCATGATTCCTGACTGAGAGTGCGTCGCCACAATCGCTCCGCCCAGCTTTTCGACAAGCAATGCCAGATCCTGCGGCGTCCAGGTATTGGCCGGAGCGATCTCCTTCGGATCGCAGGTAGCGCACGTGGAGCCAGGAAGCGTCACCTCGGCATTGGGGACCAACTGCTTGTAATATTCCAGAGCATAGTAATTGTTGGGTCCAGCGGGTGCGTCAGCGATGGCTCCGGTTCGCGCCGCTATGTTCTCGTCCACGGCGCCGAGAGGATATGCCGGAAAATAACCGTCGGTGTGCCGAGGGTCCTCGCTCGAAGGATCTCCGTGCCGGATGAGCTTGCCGGTGAGAATGGTTGAGCCCGGCGGCGATAGTTGGCCGAACCAAGCGCTCCAGGCGCCATTGTCGGTGATCCTGCCGAATGGGGGAATCATGGGCAGGCCGTGCTCGATGTCTCCATTCTTGATCATGGCTGCGGCCTCAAGAATGACGGACTCGTCGAACCCGGAACGTCCGCGTCCCGCCTGATCCACCAGGTAGGTGGAGATGCCCTTGCGCACAAAGTAGGGATACCAGCCTTCCCGCCCGTCCGGTGTCGACTCCAGGCACGCTGCCGTATGACTGGAACCATGCACCATGATTACCGGGGGCATGTTGCGCTTCTTGTTCAGTGGAATCTGGAACTGCACATACATCTGACCGATCGTTATCTGATTGGGGACCGGGGCTTGATTGGCAGCGGCACGTGGCGGCACCGTTGCCTGATAAGTGACCTTTGGCACGCCGCCAATGAAAAAGCTGCCCTGGTCTTCAATCACCAGCGGCTTGGTCAGGAATTTCTTGATCTTTGGACCTTCTTGCGAAGCTGCAATTCCCAACGATGCAAATAGCAGGATCGTGGGACAGAGACGCCAAACTAGTCTCATGGAACCTCCTCTATGGCGCATCGATTGATCGACACTGCCTCTGTAGATCATATGCCGATTGTCGCTGGGTGGCGCCCGGTTTTCCGTGGCGTCGATCGCGAAGCGGCTGTGCTCGGACGCGAAGACTCCTGCTAGTGAGCTTCCTCCAGCTCGGTTTCCGGGGCGGGAAGCACGTCGCCTTCTCGTGCCACCCAAGCGTACAAGGTGGGGAGCAGGAAGATGCTCAGCAGTAATCCGGAGATCAAGCCGCCCACAATTACGATGGCAAAAGGTCGCTGGGAATCCGAACCGATAGCGTGCGAAAGAGCGGCGGGCAGCAATCCCAAGGTGGCAACCAGGCTGGTGACCATAATGGGCCGGAGACGAAGAACCGCGCCCTCCACGGCAGCCTCCTCGATAGAGTGCCCGCGAGCGCGTCTTTGGTTGATATATTCCAGCATGATCACGCCGGTCTGCACCGAGACGCCGAACAAGGCCAGGAATCCGATTCCCGAAGACACGCTGAAGTGAGTATGCGTCAGCAGCAGGGCGGCCATGCCACCCAGTGGCGTCATCATCACGTTCACGATGATGAGGAAGGCCCACTTCATCGACTTGAACATTGTATATAGGATGACGAAAATGATCAGCACCGTGAGCGGCACGATAACGCCGAGACGGGCCGCGGCGCGCTTTTCGCTTTCGTACTCACCTTCCCACTTGATGTGATAACCACGTGCCAACTGGACTTGTTTTCCGACTTTCGCAATAGCTTCCTCCACCGTGCTACCCAAGTCGCGGCCCCGGACACTGTATTTCACAGCGACGTAGCGCTGATTACCTTCGCGATAGATTTCCGAGCCCCCGTCACGCATTTGTATCTTGGAAAGCTGCGCGAGTGAGACGCGCTCGCCCGATGGCGAGAGAAGGCGAATGTTCGCGATCGCTTCCGGGGTGTCGCGAAAGGGCTCCAGGTAGCGGGCTACGAGATCGTAACGTTGTTCACCCTGCAAAACTTGGGTCAATGCGTTGCCGCCCACGGCCGTCTGGACAGCATCCTGCACGTCGGCGACATTCATTTGAAAACGCGCCGCCTGCTTGCGGTCGACCTCGACATTCAAGTTGGGTTGCCCGAGTAAGCGGAACACCCCCAGATCCTCGATGCCGGGAACGGTCCGCATTACTCGGACCGTCTCATCTGCTTTGTCCTCCAGGGTTCTTAAGTCGTCTCCGTAAATCTTGGTTGCAAGCTGGCCTTTGACGCCGCTGACGGCCTCTTCCATGTTGTCGGCGATGGGCTGTGAGAAATTCCAGATAGCTCCTGGGATCTTTTCCACTTCCCGATTCATAGCGGCGATCAGCTCTTCTTTATCCTGGTGAAATACCGGGCGCCATTCTTCTTTTGGTTTCAAGTCAACGCAAAATTCGGTGTTGAAGAAGCCGGTGGTGTCGGTGCCGTCGTCCGGGCGTCCCACCTGGCTGGTCACGGTGGTGGCTTCGGGAAACGACGCCAGGGCGAGCCGTGCCAGATTGGCGACGCGGACTCCCTCCGTCTGTCCGGTGCTGGGCGCGAACGTTCCGCGCACCCACAGAGCGCCTTCGTCCAGATGAGGAAGAAACTCGGAGCCAATGATGCCGCTGGTGGCGAGGTATATCATCGCGCCAAATGCAAGAATTCCCACCGACACCGGGACCCAGCGCTCGCGAATGGACCAGCGCACCGCCTTGCGATAAAGGACGGTGAGGTGCCGCATCACCGGGTTTTCCCACTCCTTAGCCCCACGCCGGAACAGGAAAGCCGCTAAGACCGGCGACACGATGATCGAGAACAGAAGCGCGCCAAGGAGGGCGAAGGCCACCGTCCAAGCCATGGGTTTGAAGAGCCGGCCTTCCACTCGTTGCAGCGTAAAGATCGGGATATACGCCGTGATGATGATCGTGATGGCATAAAACACAGGGCGCTGTACTTCGTGAGCCGCAATTCGAATTTGATCGGCAACCGAAAGGCGTTTGCCATCCGAGGTTTGGTGGGTGTGCAAGTGCCGCACGATGTTTTCAATCATGACCACGGCGCCATCCACAACCATGCCGAAATCGAGTGCGCCCAGCGACAGAAGATTTGCCGGAATATGCCGGAGGCTGAGGCAAATCGATGCGAACAGCAGCGAAAACGGAATAGTGACGGCAACGATCAGTGCGGCGCGAGTATTGCCAAGAAATAAGAACAAGATAATGACAACGAGGATGATGCCCTCAGTAAGGTTGTGCAGCACGGTGTGGGTGGTGAACTCCACCAGCTCGCTGCGATCGATGAAAGGAACGATTTTCACGCCGGCTGGCAGGATCAAGTTGTTCAACTCGTCCACCTTGGCATGGATTCCTTTGAGAACGTCGTCTGAATCCGCGCCTTTGCGCAAGAGAACGATTCCGGAGACTACGTCATCGTTGTTGACGATCTTTCCATTTTCGCGGCGAATTGCCCGTCCAAACTGCCCGAGACGTATCTTGGGGCCTTGCGCCACGGTGGCAATATCGCTGATATGCAGAGGCGTGCCGTTCTGGGTTTTGATCACCGTGTCGGCGATGTCGCGCACGGTGTTTACCATGCCGACCTCGCGGACGTTTACCTGCTGCAGGCCGGCCTCGATGAAGCTGCCGCCCGCGTTGGCATTGTTGCCGGACAGTTGCTGCTCTACCTGTCCGATGCTGAGCCCGTACGCGATCAGCTTGTCCGGATCGATGCGCACCTGGTACTCACGCGTGGGACCGCCGAAGCTGGCGACATCAACGACGTTCGGAACTGATTTGAAATTCTTTTCGATCACCCAGTCCTCAAGCGACTTCAATTCCATGACGTCATATTTCGGATTGGTGCTACGCAAGGTGTAGAAATAGATCTGCCCGACGGGACTCCAGTCAGTCCCCATCTGTGGATTTACGCCGGTGGGCAATGTGACCTGCGCCAACCGCTCCAGCACACGTTCCCGATTCCAGGCGTTCTCAGATCCATCTTCGAACACCAGCTTCAGATCGGAAAGCCCAAACAGCGAGAACGAACGCAAGTTCACCACGTCTGGAATCCCATTCATGGCGATTTCGAGCGGAATGGTTACCTGCTGTTCGATCTGTTCGGCAGAGATGCCGGGCCATTGAGTGATGATCTCAACGTAGTTGTTCGCCACGTCCGGATAGGCTTCCACCGGAAGATTGTGGAAGGAAATAGCTCCCCAAGCGAGCAGCAGAAGAGCGATCGCCAGAACGATGAACCGATTGTTAAGGGCGAAATCGACGGCTTTACGAATCATCTACTGCTCGGCTCCTTACTTACTGCTCCACCGTGGCCTGAAGTACCAAGGCGTTCGATATGACTTCCGTACCTGGCTTAATTCCGGTGGCGATTTCTTGCAGGCCGCCGCTGAGCATATTCCCGCTCTGAACCTCGATTCTTCGGAATTGATTGTTCCCAACCGGCGAGTAAACCCAATCGCGATCGTGCAGGTGCAATACAGCTGTCGACGGAACTGTCGCGTGAACCTCCCTTTGCATCCCGTGGAAGGTGGCGGTGACGAACATCCCGAAACGCAGCAGCCCGGGATTATCCACCTCCAGCCGGACTTTGGCCGTACGGATATTGGGATCCATCGTAGGGGCGATGTTTTGGATCTGCCCTCTCAGAGCGACGTTCGGATAGGCATTCAAGTGAATGTCGGCATACTCGCCCACCTGCACGAATGACATGTCGTTCTCATAGACATCGCAAATAATCCACACCCTGGAAAGATCGGAAATGGTGAACAGATTCGGTGAATTATCCAGCGTTTTCACGCCGGCCGAGGCGGTGACTTGTTGATCGGTGATTACGCCCGAAACTGGCGCATGGATCTCGATGATGGAGCTGGGATGGCTCATATCGGCGCCCAACACGCGCAGGTGTTCGACAGCGGTCTCGGTAGTCACCTTGGCTTTCACCTCGGCGTCTTCGGCCACTTCCTCGTCCTTCTTTGCGATAGCTCCTTTTTCCAGGAGTATTTTGGCCCGTTCCAATTGCGCCTTAGCCAGCTCTTCGTCGGCTTCCGCTTGCCGGTAGTCGGAGAAAGCTTGGGCAATGTCCTGACTTTGCACCTTTAATAGCAGCTGACCCTTCGACACAGCATCCCCAAGCCGCGCGTTGATTTCCACGATACGGCCTGAAGCCAGCGAAATCACCGGGATACTGCGCGAAACGTCGGGGCTCACTGAGCCGGTGGTTTTCAGCTCAGGTGCGGCATCGTGCTCGCCCGCCGTGACCACGGGAAACTGCTTGGCATTTTCTACTTGAAAGACGCTACTGTCCGTTTCGTTCTCCACTTGCGAAGCAGGGGGCGCCTCAACCCTCGCGTCGGCGTGCACCTTCGCCGTGCACCCTGTCAATAAAAGGCTCACGCCCAGCACGAAGCTGAAGCTCAGGCACGCGGCAATGAGCGCTAGTCGTTTGTAAATCATCGAATGACCTCCTGTCCTACCGAAAGATTGAGCTGTGCAGCAGCGGTTAAGTAGGAACCCACCAGGTTCAGGTAATTGAGCTCGGTGCTGCGATAATCTTGTTGCGCCTGCAAGAAATCCAACAGTGACGCTCCGCCTCGGGTGTAGGCGAAAGAAACGGTTTCGCGAACCTCGGTTGCGTCGTTCAAGTACGTTTCCTTATAGGGGCGCAACAAGGTGAGATTGCTTTCGAGCGTGGCGTAAGCGGAGTCGACGTCGTTGAACACCTGCGCGGTAGCCGCGTCGCGCAGCCGCTCATTGCGGATGATGTCCTGTTCGGTACGCAACTTCTCTCCTTGATTACGATCGAAGATGCGTAGCGGAATGGTCATATTCACACCGATATACACGGGAATGGGCGGATTGCGGGCGAAATCGGCACCGAACGTCGGATCGGTAGAGCCATTGGCGACGGCCAGCTTGTGATCGGTCTGCGCCTTGTCTATGGATTGCATAGCGGCTTTCAGGTCTGGGCGGTTTTCGAAAGCCAGAGTCCGGAATTCCCCAAGGGGTCGAACTTCGGTACTGAAATCGAAGCTTCCGGTGACGTCGAACTGCTCCACCGGCGTCCGATCGTTGAGTAACATCAACAGCTGGATTTTGGCTGTGCGTAAATTCACGAGAGCCGTCTGAACGTCTGTCTCAAACTGCACCCGTTGTAATTCCAGGCGCTGGAAATCCACCCGCGCAATATCGCCCGCCTTGAGACGCTCATTGCTCACGTCGAGCAAGCGATTGTAGAATGCGAGACTTTCGCGAGTCAGCGCCAAGATGGCCTTCTGCTCCAGCGTCTGGACAAAGGCGGTTCGCAGATTAAAGAGTAGGTTGCGCTCCTGATCGGCATACTGTGAAACTGTGATGGCCGTTCCTTGCTGTGCGCTCTGCAGCCTTAGTTCCCGCTTGTGCTGCCGCTCATGCAGGTAACTGACGGAAACCGATGGCAGCGCATAAGCGAATGGATTGTATTCATTCGCTCCTCCGTTGGGAGGAGGCTGCGTCGAAAAAAAGTTCATCTGATCGAACACGCCAGTAAGATCCGGATTGGGCCGCAAGTTCGCCGTGATCTCCTGGGCGCGAGATTCGTCAATCCCGATTTGCGCCGCTCGCAAAGTCGGGTTCCTCTGCTGAAATGTGTCACGAAGCTCTTGCCAGGTGAAACTGCGCGCCTGCGCCTGTGCGGCGGCCGTCGACGACGCCAGAAGGAAGCAGCAAATACACCAGCGCCAATTCAAATGTTCAAGTTTCTCCATGTTCGGTTGTCTTCAGGAGGTTCCGCAGGTACCGCAACGTGGAGTACACGGGAACGAAAGGCCGCTCAACTCTTCGAGAGTGGTTGGCGTCCAATCGCCGCTAGCAATGCGGGTGTGGGTACTCGTTAGTTAGAGTAGGGCAAAAGATATAAAGAAGGCATAAAGATTCGGCGGGGCAACCCTTTAGATTCAACAACAGGCAGATATCTTTTGGCTAATAGCGGGCCTGGTTCCGGGCGGGCGCGCGATACCGGGCGGATCAATCGCTAACGCGGCTCAACGTCCGCGCGTCCGCACTTGTACCCGCGAATCTGTGAGCTCCTTCACGTCGAGTTCCCCGTCTTTGTTGATATCGAGTCTCTCGAACTCCGCCTCCATAAAACTCATGAATTCCTGCTTGGAGACCTTGCCGCTCTTGTCGGTGTCCATGAGAAGCAGCAGCTTCTTGGCCTCCCGTTCCCCAGCGGCCACTTTTTTATCGTTGGGACTTGGACCTGGTTTTTGTTCAGATTCCTGAGCCCGCACGATGGTGCCAATCATCGCGCCCACGCCAAGAATCCCCGCAGCGACCAGGACCATCGACAGAACTGTACTTCTGGCAGCCCGAACACTTCTTAGCCTTGTCATTTCGAAAAAGCTCCTGAATTGATACTACTTCGTCGAAGCCTGGCTAGTAAAACCAGACGACGTGGCGCGCCATCATAGGAGACGTTGCCCATGAAGACAATTTCTTCGATGAAGGCAATAAGAACTTTGGATTGGCGCGGCGTCAACTCAATAGAACCAGATAATGTCTCCGGCAACCAAAACCTGGTTTTTTTTGGTGCCGGTATCGAACGCCGGATAGTCGTAAGCTCGCATGAAGCTCATCTCAGGTCGAAGAAGAATGGTGCTTCCAATCCAGTGTCCCCAGCCGATCAAGTGTTCGGAGTAGCGCGTTTTATAGCCAGTTCGCTGACCTTTTATGTCGTCGAAGAATTCGTTGCGGATGGAAACATAGTCCTTCTTGCTTAACTGTCGCTCCACGTAATTCACCATGGCCCATTCCGGCGCAAAGCAGCTTTGTTCGCCCGTATTACACCATGCGCCGTTAGAGCCTCGCTCCGCCGGTAAAGAGCCGAAGACACTCGGCACACCCTTCATGTACTGATACCAGGACTCCGTATCGGTGTGCCACTTATCATTGATCTTGTGATACCAAGTGAGATAGTAAGCGGCCAGATTGTTATAGGCGTACTTGGCGTCATTAATGGAATTCGCACATCCGTAAATCTCGTCCGCCCCGGTGCGCCAGGTGTAGCTCAAGCAAACGTTTCCGGTGAGCTTCGCATCCGATGTCCATGGCGCTGCGTCACATCCAGCGGATAATCCGCTCTGCAACATCCAGTGATCGCCGAACTTGAAAGTCGCATTCACACCATCCTGCGTGTAGCAATCGTAAGTGTAAGTGAGGGAGTGCGTGTAAGTATAGTTATTCGGCGCTAACTGCGCTTCGATATCGGGGAGTGAAATGTAGCGTCCAATTCGTATATTCAATCCGTCGGCAACGTGCGGGAAATACAGGTCGATGTAAGCCATTACCGGATCGTAGCCGTACTTGTTGTTCTCGCCGATCAGTTGATTGCTGAAAATCCCCTTCGAAGTTGTGAAACGGTAATCCATCCCGTAGATGTTGGTGAAGCGGAACCCCCAATCGAAATGGTCGGTCTGTATCGTGTCAGGGACTTTTTCAACATAGAGAGTCAGCTGATCCAATTGGATGGAGTCGGGAACTTGAGCGTAAGCCGCCGGCGCGTTGGCGAACTTGCCGTGATCCGAAGTGCTCACATTGAAGCCAGTATTCGCCCATCCGTAAATTTGAATATTGCTGGCCTTCCAAGCGTCCCCGTGGGGGCCGGTATAAAGGGCCTGCATCAGAGGCGGCGGTGTTTGATTTGGTTGACCGATCACAGGGGACCCGCCATAAGGCCAGACGGTGAATGGATAAGGAGGATCGGATTCCGGCGCGGGATAACCTCGAAACCCGGGATCTAGCCCGCCCAGAGTTCGATTGTGCCAGTCATCCGTGTAGGCCTTCGCAAGCCGATTCCAAAAGCCGTGTGGAACCGCATTGGTTGTGGGGGCAACGGCTGTGGCGGTCTCGACCATTGGCATTACTACTTTGGCAACCGCACCCGGTTCCAAATCGACGATTGATGCATTCGGACTTACAAATGTTTCAGTCTTGGCAGTAAGTTGATATTTTCCCGGCTTGAGGTGCTCTATCGAGAAGAATCCGTCGCCCCCGCAGGTTACCGTTCGGTCAGACTTTTCATCGACACTGTGAATCGTTACTGTCGCATTCGCCAATGGTTCGCCCGTAGGGTTTTGTGCCACACCTTGGATGTCGCCGGGAGCATTCGGGTCGGACGCACCTGCGGACACACAAAGGCTCAACACCGCCGTCGCGGTTGCAAACCAGTAACACAACCTTCGCATCAGGATGTCATCCCCAGTTAGCCCTTCTTTAGAGTTCGAGTTTGCCTTGGAACTGCATCTCCTCAACGTGGAAGGTCTGCGATACCTGAAGCCGCCCGATCAGTGCGTCGAAGACGACCGCGCTATCTGTTTTGCTGATTTCCGCCGAATACGGAAAAAGGTAAACCACCACCGCGCTGTGTTCCAGTTCGAACGCTTCAACGCGGAATGGCTTCACATCTTTTTTGCCCTCGCGCTTCAAGAATGCGGACTCTTTGAAATCGCGGGCCAAAGTTAACGGGTCACCCTTGGCGTCGGTAAATGGAACGCCATAGACAGCGATGCAGTATCCGTCATCGGATAAGGTGGGCGGCTGGGCTTCACCGGTCTTTAACTCCGCGACACGGACGGGAAGAGCGCTCTCCCAGCGAACCAGTAATCGGATGAGCTGCGCCTTGGAGGGAGGTGTAGGAGCTGGGGTGAATACGCTTGTCGGCAGGATCGGCCGGACTCGCTTGTCATCGATGCCGTCAAATCCGACGCCGGTAGGCTGGCCCATGTTGCCGCCGGCTCTGCGCTCGTCTTCGGTTTGGCGGCGCGCGATTCCTGCCACGGTGGTCTTAGCCCAAGGAGACTTCTCAAGAACTACCCACGCGTCGCCTTCGGTCCAACTGGAGGCCGGTTTGCTTATCCAACTTGCATTGGGTGATGCGGTTGCCTGCGTTTGGGCTTGTGTCTTCCATGCCATGGGAATAAACGCCATGAGGACCGTCAATAGAACGGCTGGATTCTTTTTGGAAAGACTTTTGTAACTGCTCATGTTCTCCTCACGAAAGCTGAACGTTCTACAGGTCGAGTTTTCCGTGAAACCGCATTTCCTGCGGGTAGAAGTATTGCGCCACGTAGATAGGCCCGAACTGCGCGGAGAATTCGACGCGTTTATCTTCTGCACCGATCGTTCTGGTGCGTGGAAACAGATAAAGTACGGTGGCCAGACCGGCGCCTGACGACACGATGTCGACCTTCGCGGCCGTCAGATCCTTCATCCCCTCGCGTTTCAAAACACCAAGTTTCTTTAGATCCGCTGACTGGCCAGCCTCGTCGAGCCGGCCAGCGTCAATCGGCACGCCGTAGACGGCAATCGCATAGTATTCGCCATCCCAGCCGGGCGCATTGGGATCCTCTAATTTGGATTCTGCCGTACGTACCGGGGAGGCACTTTCCCATCGGAGTACCAGATACCCCGGCTTTTTTGTTGTGGAATTTTCATGGTGGGTGTTTCCGCCGATCAAGCTAGAAAGTTGGAGGCTTTCCAGGCCGACACTCTTACCTCCGCCCATTTTTCCTCCCGCCCGCAGTTGGTCTTCGCTCGGTTGAAAAAGAAGGGTTGCGGTAGCTCGTTTCACCCAAGGGGAGTTGCGAAGCACCTGCTTGGCGTCGTTTTCATCCCACTGGGCGATCGGTTTGTTTTGCCAGGACGGGGTTGCCGCCATTAGTAACACGGTGGAAAAAAGGAACAGGTAAAAAGTCTTTGCTCGATACATGGTTAGTAAGTTCTCCACACTTAAATACGGCAAGGTGCTCTCATGAACACCTTGCCGCCACAAACTTAGAGTTTCACCATCAAGGAGAGGATCCACCGGCGCTCTTGCTTAACAAGATCGGGGGCGAACCCTGGAACGAACGATCCCGGAGGGCCCTCATTCACATAGAGTCCAGGGCCTCCAGGAGGATTCTGGTTAGGCGTTATGCCGCCAGGGCCGACAAAGTACGGAACGTTTGAGCCGCGTTGAGTAAATTCAACATGCCACGTCACCCATTGACTGGGAAAAAAGTCGGCGCCGATCTGGAAATCGTAGGCCTTGAAAGGATTGCCGGGATTCTCGGTGAAGTACGGCGTTCCGCTGGTTGCCGACGCACCGTTGATCGGGGGAAGAAGAACCAGGTAGCGTCCGGGATTGTTCATCACGCCACCGCAGACTTCGAAGGCAAAATGATCTTTATCGAACCACCAACGGTTATAGCCCATGATGCCCATAAAGTTCTGCGCGGGTGTTTGCGAGTTGCCGCTTTTGCAGACCACTCCGCCGCCGCTTTCGCATCC
>Ga0210383_10002727_pt1 | contig 15919 bp, 10 predicted proteins | sample IncBWC14OmetaG_FD_160072 | JGI IMG/M metagenome (GOLD analysis project Ga0210383, IMG submission 160072) | Forest soil microbial communities from Barre Woods Harvard Forest LTER site, Petersham, Massachusetts, United States - Inc-BW-C-14-O ...
CGACCCGGCAGCGCCGGCCTAAGGACTATCGAGCGTGCGCTTCGATTTCACACTGGCCCGCGCGGGATCGGCGGATGCCACCGCCGGCCGCGTGGGAGCCGATCCCACCAAACTCAGCGCTCATTGAACGAGCGCGCCTCCCCGGAACCTTGCCGACTCCATTGAGTCTACAATTGCGCGCACCAGACACATGGGTGAATTCTGGACATCCACGAGCGAAATACCGGGGCGACGTCGCGGCCCGCCATCCTTCTTATCGTATTGGCGTGCCATGCGGCGACGCTGGTGCTGCTGCTTGCGGGCTCTCGAACCTTGAACATGGCTGAATCAGCCGAACATCCGATTGAGTTGGTGGTCCTGCCGCCCAACAAGCCGCCGAAAGTGTCGGTCGAAAATACTCGGCCGCAACGCCTGAGCACCGACATTGCGGTGGCGCTTGCACCGCCCTTGCTCAACTCATCTACGCAGTCGGGCGCCTCATCCGCACCTGATGGCCGCGGATCGGCCGTGAATTGGATCGCGGAAGCGCACCGTGCCGTTCGGGCGTACGAGATTCGCCGCGATCAAACGTCCAATAGCGCCCTGTCCGTATCTTCCTCATTGGACGAATTGGGTCTTCGCGAGCACCACGCCGGAGATCAAATGAAAACCGCCAGCGGCGATTGGATCGTATGGATCAACGACAACTGCTACCAAGTTGCCAGCTGGCGTTCGAACGCGACCGCGTCGGGCATAGTCTTCCCTCAAACAATCTGTCGAAACCCGGGCGCCTCGCCGCACGGCGACTGATATCCCCTCTGAATAACCGTCACATCTAGATATTGCTCATCTCTATTCGAGATGGGTAAACTCGACAGCTCCCGCCCTGTGTCAGACTGGCGATGCCCAACCGGCAATCGACGGAGCGCCTATGGACCGCAAGATCAGCGAATCGCGCGCGAAGCTGGACGACGCTGCACAGCGGGCTTTATTTTTGGCTCCCCTCCCCGATGCCGGCGATCTCGAATCCCTCCTGATGGAACGCAAGGTCGTTTCCACCCGAACATACGAGGATGAGGCGATGATTGCCCGGTTTGTGCGAAGCAACGGTACGGAAGTCGTTTGTTATTCCGTTCAAGGCCTCACGATTGACGAGGCTGAAATGATCGCTGCACAGTGCGAAATGCTGGGTGAGTGGGATGTCGATAGTTTCTCTCAAGCCGTGCACATTGCCCTCGATCCGGAAATTTAGAATCCTGGCGGCCTCGATGAGGCGACGCCGAAGAAATGCTCCAACGCTAGACCAACCCGGCCCAGCGTACCTTCATCGAAGAGCCGGCCGATCAAGGTCACGCCGTGCGGTACACGCCGCGGCGGATTGAATCTCGGCAACGGGCGCTGCGGGTCCGGAGCCCAATCGCTTCGGGCCTCGGATACCTCGACGAAGCCGGCGCGAATAGTCAATGATGGATGGCCGGTGAAATTCGTGATCGTGAGCATCTCGTCACGAAGCGAGGGCACGAGCAGCAAATCCACCTCCGCAAACACGCGTGCCATCTCGACCGCGACCTTGCGTCGCATACGGTCCGTCTGCACATAGTCGACGGCGGATAAAAATCTTGACTGCCTGAAAATATTGGGCCATGCATCCGGGACCTGCATTTTCAATTGATCAAGACCGCCGTTGAGCGTCAGATCTTCGAAGGCGGCGGCGGCCTCCGCAAAGAGAATCAAGTCCAACGAATCGTACGGCCAATCGGGAATAGACACCGCAACGAGTTCCAGGCCGAGTTTTTTTGCGGCTTCCAGCGCCGCGCGATCCACCGCCGTGGCTTCGCGCATCCAATCCGGAAAGTAGCCGACACGAAGTCCCTTGATGGGCGCGCCGGCATCATACTCGAGCTCGCTCGCAACGCTGTCCGTATCACCGCCGTCCTGCCCGGAGATGGCCTGGAGCACCAGCATCGTGTCCTCGACGCCACGGGTCATCGGTCCCAGCTTGTCGAGAGACCAGCAGAGCGTCATGGCTCCTGTGCGAGCCACCCGGCCGAAGGTGGGCCGCAATCCGTTGACGCCGCAACGCATGCTGGGGCTGACGATGCTTCCGCCGGTCTCGCTGCCGATTGCAAACCCAACCAACCCTGCCGCAGTTGCGGCGCCGGGCCCCGCACTCGATCCCGAGGCGCCTTCCTCCAGGAGCCACGGATTCATTGTCTGGCCTCCAAACCAGACGTCATTCAATGCCAGCGCCCCCATGCTCAGTTTGGCGACCAACACGGCACCCGCATCGTGCAACCGCTTCACCACGAAGGCGTCGGCGGCAGGGACCCGATCTTTGAACGGCTCCGCGCCATAGGTCGTTCGAATACCCGCCGTATCCAGAAGATCCTTGGCGCCCCACGGGATTCCATGCAGCGGCCCGCGGTACCTGCCTGCGGCAATCTCCGCATCGGCCTGTTTTGCTTGTGCGCGAGCCGGGTCGGCGGTCAAGGTGATGACGCACTTGAGCTTGGAATCGAATCGCTGCAGACGGTCCAGATAAATCTGCGTCAGCCGCTGCGAGGTAAGCTGCCGCTGTTGGATCCATCGAGACAACTGCGCCACGGAAGCGAAAGCGATGTCCTCGTCGCGTTTCGGTATGGACCCGGGCTTTTGCTCATCGCGAACGAACTTGCGGTGTAGTTCAAGGGATCGCTCTCCCGGAAGGCCCGGAATCCAGCGTGACGCAGGGGCGACGCGCTCCTCGAGAACGAGCTTTTTAGGTCCGGTACGGCGCTCGTACAGCGGAGCCATCGCCACTCGCCAGCTATCGGCGGCTTGCTTCAGTTCGCTGCCGCTCAGTTCAATCCGCGCGAGCTTCTCGGCAGCGGCGAAGGTGGACGCTGAAACCTCAGGTCCTACCGGCGGCGCGGTCGCGAATGCCGAGGGCGTACCAGGCGGAGGGCTCGGCGCAGAAACAGTTTGATCGGGCGCTTGCCCGGCGCCGCGACGGCTTCCGGCAAGCGCCGCCAGCACTCCCAGCGACGTGTGGGTCAAGAACGTTCTACGTGATTTCTGCATGTTTATGTTTCGAGTGGCCGCGGATGAGGCGAGGTACGGCCGTAGCGTACCTTAAAACTTATAGTTGCCTCCGAATTGCAGGGTTACTCCGTAGAACTCGCGTTGGATGATGCGATTCTCGCCCGGGCCCTCGGTGAACTTGAGCGGTGTATTGGTCAGATTCTTGGCATTGAAGTACACGCTGAGTGGTTCGGTGATCTTGTATTGACTGCCGAAGTCCACCGAAAAGCGCTCCTGCGTCCAGGCATCGAGCGCGGCGCTCGCGCCGAGACCAAAGATGTTCTTGCTGGTGTAGTAAGCACCGACCGTCATGCTCAAACCGTACATGTCGTATAGCACCTCGAAATTCGCAGTGTTGCGCGAAGTCGACGGCAGTAGCGAGTCGCGCGACAGCGTGCTCAGACCGGTCGCGGGATCCACGACCGGAATCTTGTAGCGCGAATCCACCCAGGTCCAATTAGCCGAAACACCCAAACCAGCCAGTGGGCCGGGCAATAGATCCACAAAGTGCTGGACGAAATTGGTTTCGAAGCCATAGAGATGCGCGGTCTGGGCGTTAGCAAAGCTGATGAGCTTGACGATGCCCAGTTGGCCCCCCAGATTCTGCTGTCCGCCAAAAGCTTGTTGAACGTCGGTGACGATGTAATCTTTGATGTCCTTCGCGAAAAAGCCCACGGACGCGATCCCCGCGTGCGGTAGATATTGCTCGATGTCAAGATCCAGTCCCGTCGCCGTCGTCGGCTTGAGGTTTGGATTGCCGGTGATGATGTTGCCGCTGCCGTCCGTCGTGGTAGCAGAGGTGACCTGCTGGAAGCCCGGCCGCGCGATCGTGGAGGAAACCGCCGCGCGCGCGATGAGGTCCGGTTCGACCTCGTATCGAGCCTGCACGGTCGGGAAGTAGTTGGTGTAACTTCTGTGGCCCTCGACGCTGCAGACATGCGTAGTCGGACTATTGACCGGGTCGAGAATCGGACAGCTGGCACTGCCCGGGGCGGTTCCGGAGTCATCGAAGCCGCCATAAGTGGCCTGCGTGTGTTCGATGCGCAAACCACCAATCACGCCAAGAGCGCCGAACCCGAACTGATACTGCCCATAGACCGCGTACACATTTTCTTTGTCATGCACGTCGTTGAGCGCATTCGCCACGGGATCGCTGAAAATATTGCCGGCCGCCAGCGCCGCGGCATAGATGGCGCGCAGGGTCGCGGCATCGATCTGCGGACCGTTGGGATAATGATTCTGATAATAGTTGATGTTGGGGCCGTATACCGCCGAGGTGAGCGGCAAGGACGGCACAGCCGTGTCGACATAGGACGGCGCATCGCCGGTTTTGTCCCGTATTCGTGCATTGACGCCGAATTTGAATTCTTCGTCCGAGCGATCGGTGAAGTGCGTAGGTACCGCAAGATTGATGCCGATGCCCCATTCGTGGTCGTCCGAATGTTGGGTTTGCGAGGCGAGACCCGACAGCGTGTAGCCTGCCGGGTCGGCCGGATTCACCGTGGCGGTTCCGTTCGCGGGAGTACCGGGCAGAACTTTGAAGGCAGGCCAATTTGGCAGCGTGGTATTGTCGTATGCGACATTGGCGAGCGTGGGATTATTGAAGGCGGAATTGTAGTCGTACGGCTTGTAGTACGTTCCCTTGGTGTAGCCCACATGATAGTCAAGAGTGTCATCCCCGAGCAGATTCTTGCCGCCGATCTCAGCCACTTTCGAATCGAGAAATTCCTTTTCGTCGCGAAGCGCCTTGCTGAAAGTCGCCGTGTCGAGAAAACCGTTCGGATCGTTCGGATCGACGGTCGGTGCACCCGTGAAATTCCAAATCAGCCGGTTGCGAATCACGCTTTCTGAATAGCCGGCGTCGTAGTAGCGCAGGAAATATTGATTGTCCGCATCGGGCGCAAAGCCCAAGTCCGCGCCATATCCGTGACGCTCGCGATGATAGTCGTAGTAGCGCTGCTCGAAAGCCGCGATGGCTTTGTCGGGAATTCCCCCCGGTTGGTTGTCGATGAAACCCGCCTCGGCATCGTCGATTCCGCGCCGATCATCGTAGGTGGACGCCGTGACCAGAATGCTGAAGGGCTGATAGTCGCCGCTGCCCCCGAAGCGCGCGCCCGCCGTCCCCGCGAGATCGGTAATCCAGCTGTGCCGCAATAGTTCCTCACCCGTGCCGAGTTTGAGGTCTGCGAACGGCTTGCCATCAGCGGGGGCGGTCTTCGGCGTGATGTCGATCGTGCCGCCCAATGCTTCGGCGTCTTGTTCCGGCAGGTTGGACTTGGTCACTTTGATCGCGCCGACAAAACCGATCGGAATGGAATCGAACGCCACTGCGCGCCCGGCGCCGGAGGGTGAGCTGTTGTTGGTCGGCGGCAATCGCAGGCCGCCGAACGTAGTGCTGTTGAGATCGGCATCCAACCCGCGGATGTTGATGTAGCGTCCTTCTCCGGTATCAGTCTCCAACGAAATGCCGGGCACTCGGCGTATGGCTTCGCCGGTATTCACGTCGGGGAGCTTCTGCATTTCTTCCGCGGTGGTCAGATTAATGAGATTTGGCGCCTGCCGCTGGGCGTCACGGGCAATTTCCGGGGTCGTACGCTGACCGAGTACCGTTATTTCGGCAAGCGCATCGTCCTTGCGATCGTTCGCACGGCGCTTTTCCGTTGAGGCGGAACTCGGGTCCCCGGCATCGTCATCCGCCGCGGCTGCAACGTGTACGACCCCGACGAGGCTCAAGCCAAGCGCGGCGAGAAACTGTGCCGATTTAAATTCGCGGTGATGCATTGATTCGGATCCCCTGGCAAGCGATGAGTAATTCTTGGGAGTGGGAGGATCGCAAAGCGTTGTTACGAATTTGTTGCGCGACGCTCGCTGCAGTGGCACGCGAGCATTTTTTTTCATCGCGCGCGCCGGTTCCGGCGCTTTGTAGGACAGAGGCACCGAGGTTCCGCAATCAGCTGTCGGCGGGGAACGACAGGCTGGCGCGCATGTTTTATTCACGACACCAAATCGTCGCGCGTTGGTCATCCGCACAAGCCATCATTGCGACCCATTCAACGCGGAGAGGTGTTCCAATCGATGATCAGCGGCCGCCCGATTCGAACCGCAGGGGTTGTGAGGCCGGCAAGAAGTGCGTCACCGCAGGCGATGCAGGCTGAGCGTTGCGCCGAAGCGCTGATCGAATTGTGCGGCCGCATTTGGTTGGAACTCGAGCACTTGGCTCATCTGAATGCCCGCTCGGGATCTTGCGACGGCTCCTCATTGGAACTCGCCGCGCAGACGCTGAGGCTTGAACTTCTGCTGATCATTGACGCATGCGAATCCGCGTCTTGGGTTTACATGCTGGACCCTGATGTGCGGCGCAGTCTGCTTGCGATGTCCGCAGATGTACTTGCGATTATCGCCGTTGGGTCGAGTGAATTGACGCTGGCCGTTATCGAATGCGCCCAGGATCGCGTCTTTGATGAAGCACTGATTCCCTTGCGGGATGTGATTGTATCGGTCAACGCGCCAGTTCAATGCTGCGGGGAGATGCCAGGCCTCCGAAGCGTCCATCGAGTTTGAGCAGCAACTTTTGCGCTTCATCGTCATGGCCGGCGGCGACTAACGAATCCAGTTCTTGCATCTTGGTGTTCAACTCCTGCTCGATGGCGATCCTACAAGCGCCGAGCTTATTGGGATCGGGGCGCACGTCGTGCACCAGCACGCTCAGCGCCCAGGCAAGAGCCGTGGAATCGGCAACCTCATGACTGCCAGAGCGCACGACATGACTTTGCACGTCAAAGACACACCACTTCTTCATTGAATGCATGCTTGTCGAATCGTCGCTGAGCCGAGATGTGTCCTGCTCACCGGTGACATAGACCAAGCGCGTGCTCTGAAACTGCAAGAACAAATCCTTGGGTGGGATGGGAATGTGTGAATCGCCGATCGGATCGCTACCGGCATTGAGAATGGCTCCCCGGAATACGTCTGGATATCCAACGGCGAGGCGCAGCGCAACGCGAGATCCGCCCGAGAACCCGCCGATGTAGACTCGCTCCGCATCCACAGGATAGCGTTGCATTGCGTTATGCGCGGCAAGAAGCGCCAGGGGCTCTCGCCGGTCGAACACGCTTTCATCGTTGCCGGATCGAGCGGCACTCACGAAAATCACGCCGTATCGATCCAGCACCGCCGTCCACCCCGATGGCAGTCGCGCATCCTGCCACGGGGGCACGAATACGAGGAGCGCGTAGCCGCGAGCCGGGCGCGGCGCTGGAACGTAGACGACAAATTTCTCTTCCGAGAGTTTGATGGACTGCTCGACCATTTGCTTGCCGGTGCGGCCCATCTGTCGTTTGAGTTCCAGCGCCGCCAACGGGCTCAGCATTCGACGCACAAGCTCGGCGCTACTCGATTTTTCCGAGTAGTCCGTAAAGACGACATCACCAAAGGCCTCGCCCCCCGCCGCTGAACTCTCGCCGGCCACGAGCAAAATCGCTCCTAGCGCGCCGAACGCGGCGAAGTACCGCCTCAATGTCCCTCCGTGTCGCATCGGCTCAGTATAAGGCGATCAGCCCGCCGGGCAGCGTTCACCGGCGCCGCATTGGCCGGCTAGCCGGCTAGCCGGATTAGCTAACTACATATGGCGCGCTTTCTTTTTGCCGGCATCTTGCGCATCCGGCGCGGGCACCATCGGCGCCGCTCTGTGCGGCTTCCGGAGAGTCGTGCCCTGAATATTGTTGGAGGGCGTCGTCGGCGCGAACGTCGGCAGATTCTTTGCGCGGATTTGGGTTGTGGCCTCGAATCCCGAAGCCAATTTGATGAGCGTCGGCTCGCTGAATGCGGTCCCGAAGAAGCTGATGCCGAGCGGCACGCCGAACACGATACCCGCAGGCACCTGCACGATGGGATACCCCGGCGGCGCGGCGAGGCCCGATGTGCCGAAGATGAAATGATCGCCGTAGAGAAGATCGGTGGCCCAGGCCGGGTTGTCGGTCGCGGTGACAACCGCGTCGAGATTGAACTGCTTGAGCGCGGCATCGATGCCGTTGACGCCGGCGAGCCGATCGATCTCGAGCGCTTGATTGTAAGTCATTCCGCCAAATACCGGCTGCGGATCATTGGGTCCAGGCGCGAGCGATTCTGCCTGGTCAAACACGTCCTGATTGAAGAATGGCATTTCCTCAGCGGCGTGCGCGTTGTTGAAGTCGATTGCCGTTTGCAACGTACCACCCGCCACGGGTACGCCGACGCGAGTGGCGAAGTACGCCTGAACGTCGTTGCGGAAGTCGAAGTCCAGCACCAGGGACTCGCCGCTGGCAGAGGGGAACGTGAAACCCGCTGCGTCCAAATCGACAATCGTTGCGCCCGCCGCCGTCAGCGCTTCGACCGCCGCCTCGAAAGCATCCAATACCGGTTGCGGCGTAGGAACGTCCGGATCGAATCCATTGAGCCCCGCACGCGTCAGGCCCAAGCGCGCGCCCTGCAGGCCTTTTGCACTCAAGAACTGCGTGTAATCGCTGGGAATGTTCGTCGGCCGGCTGCGGCCTTTCCAGCCCAGCGGCACGCCGCCGGTAGCCGCGTCGCGGCCATCGAAGGTAAGGCTTTGGATGACACCGAGCGCTGCTGCCGCATCGGCAACCGTGCGCGCGAGCGGACCCACCGTGTCCTGGGTATGCGAAATCGGCACGACGCCTGCACGGCTGGTCAGTCCGACCGTCGGTTTGATCCCCACGACGCCGTTGGCATTGGACGGGCAGACGATACTGCCGTCAGTCTCGCTGCCAAAAGCCAGGACGGCAAAATTCGCCGAAGCGGCCGCGCCTGAGCCAGAACTGGAACCGCAAGGATTGCGGTTGATGCCGTAAGGATTGTTCGTTTGTCCGCCGCGGCCGGACCAGCCGCTGATGGATTCGAAGGAGCGGAAGTTGGCCCATTCGGACAGGTTGGTCTTACCGAGGATCACGGCTCCCCCGGCGCGCAATTTCGCGGCAACCGTAGAATCGGTGCGTGCGGGCTGTCCGACGAGCGCGAACGATCCGGCGCTGGTCTGCATCCGGTCACCGGTATCGATATTGTCCTTGATCACGACCGGCATGCCATGCAAGGGGCCCAAAATCTTACCGTGCCTGCGCAGGTCATCCATTTGCTCCGCGATCCGGATGGCGTCGGGATTGAGTTCAATCACGGCGTTAACCCCGGGACCGCCCTGGTCCAGGTCAAGAATGCGTCGCACGTAATACTTGGTGAGTTCAACTGACGTGAGCGTGCCGGCGTTCATCTTCGCCTGCAGATCGGCCACCGTAGCTTCGTTGAATTGCGATGGAGCGGCTGCGACAGAATCTGTGTTTTCGGCGCTCGCCCAACCCGATGCCATCATCAGAGTTGCAATCAAGACAAACAAAATGCGTTCCATGAGCGGCCTCCCGGAAAGAATTTATTCGTTGTTGATTTGCTGTCCCGAAAGCGCTTGACGATAGCACCGTCCTGGACTGGCAGGGCGTGGAGCATGCGCCGGGTTTTTAATTTTTGTCAATCGCCAGAGCAGTGATCGCGGCTTTTTCCTACAGAGCGGCGCCGACAGAATCGAGGGCACCGACGTTCGCGGCCACCTGGCGGATCAATAGACCTCAGGCACCACCATTTCCGCGGATACCGCTTGGCGAGAATAGTCCTCGTGATGCTCGCGTGCCGGTAGAACGATGGAGGGTTTGATCACTTCCTTGTACGGAAACTGCTCCAGGAGATGATGGATACAGTTCAGCCGTGCGCGTTTCTTATCGACTGCGTGAACCACCCACCACCTTGCCTCGGGAATGTGCGAACGTTCCAGCATGACCTCCTTCGCCTTGGTGTAGTCCTCCCATCGACGGCGCGATTCGAGATCCATGGGGCTCAGCTTCCATTGCTTCAGCGGGTCGTGGATTCGGCCCAGGAAACGCACGTACTGCTCCTCGTCCGTGATCGAGAACCAATACTTGAGCAGCCTGATTCCGGAGCGCACCAGCATGCGCTCGAATTCCGGTACGGAACGATAGAACTCCTCATATTCCTCGGGTGTGCAGAAACCCATCACCCGCTCGACGCCGGCGCGGTTATACCAACTGCGGTCGAAAAGAACGATCTCACCGGCCGCCGGAAGATGCGGTACGTAGCGCTGGAAATACCACTGGGTGCGCTCTCGATCGTTGGGCGCCGGAAGCGCCACGGCCCTGCACACGCGCGGGTTCAAGCGCTGCGTGATTCGCTTGATGATGCCCCCCTTCCCCGCGGCATCGCGTCCTTCGAAAACAATCACCACTTTCTCCCGCGCATCGACGACCCAGTCCTGAAGCTTCACCAACTCTGCCTGAAGTCGAAATAGATCATTGAAGTAGCGCAGACGATAGGCTTTTTCAGCCTCCGCGTCCGCCTCGGCGGGCAAACCCGGTATTGGCGGCCGATCCTCGATCTCCATCTCCAGTTCTTCGTCGTAGCCATCGGCCAGATCGCGGCTAATCCGGCGAATCAATTCCTGATGATCCAGTTGCGGCGTGTCATTCATGCTCAAACCCTCTTTATGAAATGGGGCATGCGCGCACGCCCCAAATGTCGCTGGCATACTCGGAAATCGTGCGGTCGCTTGAAAATCGACCCGAGGAGGCGACATTCAGGATCGCCCTGCGTCCCCAGTCGCGCGGGTTCGCGTACCAGTCGAGCATCTTCTGATCGGCCTCGAGATACGACTTCAAATCCGCCAAGTGCATATAGTGATCACCCTGCATCAACAGGTCGTACAACGGCTGAAAGAGTCCGCGGTCCGAACCGCTGAATTGCCCCGCCTTGATCGAATCGAGCGCCGCGCGCGTCTCCGGATCATGATCGTAATGCCAGCGCGGGTTATACCAGCCGCGACTATCGGCGACCTGCTTTGCGGTAAGACCAAACAGAAGAAAATTCTCCTCTCCGGCTTCCGCCGCCATCTCGATGGTTGCACCGTCGCGTGTTCCCAGCGTCAAAGCGCCGTTCATCATGAATTTCATGTTGCTGGTGCCGCTGGCTTCATAACCCGCGGTGGAGATCTGATTCGAGACATCGCTCGCCGGTATCAGCTTTTGCGCCATTGATACATCGTAGTCGGGCAGGAATATGACGCGCAGCCGCGCACTGGCGGCCGGATCTGCGGCAATCGTGCGAGCCAGGCTGTCAATGAATTTGATGATGAGCTTCGCCACGTAGTAAGCGGGTGCGGCCTTGCCGGCAAAAAAGAAGGTCCTCGGCGGTTGCTGCGCTTGCGGTTTGGCTCGCAGTCGGTTGTAGAGCACTACAATGCGCAGCGCGTTGAGGAGCTGTCTTTTATATTCATGAATACGCTTGATATGGCAGTCGAATATCGTGTTGGGATCGACGCTCAAGCCGAATTTCGCCTTGAGCCATTGCGCGCAGAGCTTCTTGCTCTCGCGCTTCACTTGCATGAATTTATCGAGAAAGCCCGCGTCGTCGGCGAGCGGCTTCAGCCGCCGCAGCTGGTCGAGATCCGTTATCCAGCCATTGCCGATGTGATCGGTAATCAGCCCGGCCAGCGGAGGATTCGCCAGCAACAGCCAGCGCCGCGGCGTTACGCCGTTGGTCTTGTTGCTAAACCGTTCGGGAAACATCTCGGCGAGATCCTTGACGGTGGTCGTGCGCAGCAGTTCGGAATGAATCTTCGCGACCCCGTTGGTGCTGTGAGCACCGACGATGGCCAAGTTGGCCATGCGGACATGCTTTACGGCTCCTTCCTCAATCAGGCTGATTCGTTGCACGCGTTGTTCGTCGCCCGGAAAGCGCTTCCGCACTGCGTCCAACAGGCGTCGGTTGATCTCGAAAATGATTTCGAGCTGACGTGGCACGAGAAGTTGGAACCACTCGAGCGGCCATTTTTCCAGGGCCTCCGGCAATAGAGTGTGATTCGTATAACCCAGGGTGCGGCAGCTAAGATTCCAGGCGATGTCCCATTCCAGGTGCGCCTCGTCCAGCAGGATGCGCATCAGCTCCGGAACGGAAAAGCTCGGATGGGTATCGTTGAGCTGCAGCGCCGCTTTTTCCGGAAGCTGGTTCCAGTCGGCATTGTGCTGACGAAAGCGTCGAATGACATCCGCGAGCGAGCAGGCGACCAGAAAATATTCCTGCACGAAGCGCAGGCCCTGGCCCAGGCTCGTCGAGTCATCGGGATACAAGACCCGGGTCAACGATTCCGCCTCCAGCGCCTCGGCAACTGCACCGACGAACTCGCCGTGACTGAATGCCTGGAAGTCGAAATATTCGGGTGCTCGCGCCGCCCATAAGCGCAGCGTGTTGATGGTCTTGCCCCCATAGCCGACGATCGGGCGATCGTAGGGAACGCCGATCAGGCGCGATGGTTTGCCCTGTATGGCACGCAAGGTGCCCTCACGCACTTCGAATGAACAGTTGAGCTGAATCTCGACCTGGTCGCGCACTCGGCGTATTTCCCACGGATCATGGCGCGCCATCCAGTTGTCCGGATATTCAATTTGCCATCCGTCCCGGACGACTTGTCTGAACATGCCGTACTCGTACCGGAGACCATAACCCATCGCTGGAATCTGCATCGTGGCCAGGGAATCCAAGAAACACGCCGCCAGGCGCCCCAGACCGCCATTGCCGAGACCCGCGTCGGCCTCCTCCTCCAAGGTTGCAGTCCAATCGAGATCGATGTCTTGTACGGCAAGCCTGACGTCGGAACCCAATAGAAGATTTTCCACATTGTTGGCGAGGGATCGGCCGATGAGAAATTCCATCGACAGGTAATACACGCGCTTGGGGTTTTCGCGTGCATAGGTGCGTTCGGTTTCCACCCAGCGTTGCGCTAGCATTTCGCGCACAGCGAGCGCAAAAGCCTCGAAGCGCTCACGCGGACTCGCGCCGGGCAAGTCGACTACTTTGTCGATCAGTAAATGTCTCTCATAGAGTTTTTTGTCCAAAGTATCGGCTTGGCCGACTCGTGCGGCTGTCTTTGATTGCTCGTTACTCATGCGATCGTCGCCTCCTGATGGCAGCGAGCTGCCACGCGTCTAAAGCTACAGTACCCAGGTGTGAGTTTTGTGAAATTCCCGGCTCGATAAATAGAAGCGCACGGCGCGCGGCTGCCCGACCGTTTCTGCCTTTACTCGGTCACTGTAAGTTATTGTCCCGAAAGGACATCTGCACTTCTCGAAGGCAGTTTTCACGGCCCGCGGCGCCAATTGCTGCCGGCGCAGTGCAACGAATCCGCCGGGTTGATCCTCGAGCGATGCGAGCCGAGCATACAAATCACAGCAGTCCGATCAAAGACCGCGGCGATTCACTGTCGCAAAATAAACTCTCCGAAGCACCGCGTCTGGCCGGAGGAATTATGAACACCTTGATCATCGTCGGACTGTTCGTCGGCCTCGCCTTCATTCTAGCGGCGGGACTATTCAGCGTGGCAAGTGATTTGCGCCTCCGAATCGAGTACCCGCCTCTCGCCCATCCTGATGGCGATGACGAAGCCGAGACCGAATTGGCCAACGATTCTAGTCCGTTGTCGCAGAGTTCATCGCGATCCTGAATTCTGCGATGCAGCCAAGCTGGAAAAATAGGCGGCTATCGCGCCTATGTCTGCATCGTTCAACCGATCGACTACCGACCGCATCTGTTCTCCGTCGTCATTCTTGCGAGTGCCTTCTTTCCATGCCCTGAGCGACGCGGTCAAATATTGCGCGGATTGTCCCGCTATGTACGGCGCCGTTCGCGGCGCGCCGTTGCCATCCGGTCCGTGGCAGTTATCACAGGCTTGAACGCGGCGGGTTTCATCACCCTGGTGCGCAAGCTGGTGACCGCGCGCCAAGAGCACCGGCGTTGACGCGTTGCCTGCCGGCGCGGCGTTGTTCGCCTGCACGACCGCATAAGGAGACGCCAGCGAAGCGTAGTAAGCCGCCACTTCAGCGCGCTCAGCGTCCTTCAATTGAATCGCCCATTGATGCATTATCGCATTCTCCCGTGAGCCGCCGGCATAGTCTCGCAACTGCTTGTCAAGATAATCCGCCGACTGTCCCGCCAGTCGTGGGATGCCGGCGGCGGGCGTGCCCTCGCCATGCGCGCCGTGACAGCTCTGGCACAATTTGGCGGCGACGGCCGGCGGCGGTTTCTCCGCTCCTTGCTTGACAGCCATCAGCAACGGGATGATGCCGAAGAGCAGACACCCGCGCAGAACCTGCGAGACACTCATGCCGACACCAATCGGCCCGGGTTCTTAAGATACTTGTTCTTGAGCGCATCCACCGCCCAGTACGTTAAGGCTCCCAAGGTTCCGGTCGGATTCCAAGATGCGTTTTGCGGATAATTGGAGGCGCCGATGACAAACACATTCGGCACGTCCCAGGATTGCAGGTAGCGGTTGACCACACTGGTGCTCGGATCGTTACCCATCACGGTGCCGCCCGTATTGTGCGTCGTCTGGTACTGCTGTGTCGTGTATGGCCCCTTGCGAGGCGACCCGACGACTTGTTTTGCGCCCATGGCCTTGCCGATCTCGACCGCCTTGGCCGTCACGTAGGCCGCCATCTTCAAATCGTTCTCGGGAAAATCGAAAGTCATCCGCAGCAACGGCTGACCCCACGCATCGCGGTAAGTGGGATCAAGGTCCAAGTAGTTCTGCCGCTGGGCGATTGAGCTCCCATGGCAACTGAACTGGACCGTGTGGTTGTAGTGCTTCACCACCGCCTGCTTCCACGCCTTACCCCATGGCGGCGTGTCGGGCGGAACCGGGTGATATTGAATCGGCCGACCATTCGTGTTGACGGCGCCAATGAATGAGCCGCCAATGAATCCCAATCCGCCGTGATCGAAATTATCACCGGCGAAATCATTGATTAAGGTTCCCGAAGCCCCGGAAGCCATGAAGGGATTGATGATCACATCCTCGTCGAAGAAGCACGACACCGAACTCATGGTTTGATACGCGTAGTTGCGCCCCACCACGCCCTTGCCGGTGTTCGGGTCGTAGGGCTTGCCAACGCCCGACAACAACAGCATGCGTACGTTGTTGAGCGCGAAGGACGCGGTGATGACCAAGGAGGCCGGCTGCTCGAACTCGCGACCCGCGGCATCGATGTAGGTCACGCCCGTCGCTTTTTTCTTGGTGGAATCGAGATTGATTCTCTGGACCTGACATCCGGTGCGGAGCTCAAAGTTCGGGTTCGCCAGCAATACCGGCAGGATGATGGTCTGCGGCACGGCCTTCGCGTAGTGTTCGCAGGCATAGCGCTCACAGAAGCCGCAGAACACGCAGGCATTCAGCTTGACGCCTTCCGGATTGGTGTACGGCTGGCTCAAATTCGAGGACGGTTGTGGAAAGGGGTGATACCCCAGACTCGCGGCAGCCTTGCGAAACATCGCTCCCTGAAAGTGCTCCTTCATGGGCGGCGTGGGGTAGTCGCGCGAGCGCGGCGATTCATGTGGATCCCCGCCCGGTTGAATCTTTCCCTTGATGTTGCCGGCCTTGCCGGACGTGCCTAAAAGATACTCGAAGCGATCGAAGTGCGGCTCGAGTTCATCGTAAGTGACACCCCAATCTTGGATGGTCGCGTCCGAATCCAAGAAATCCTTTCCATAGCGTTGGCGCGTTCGCGTCGCAAGCTCGAAGTCGTTGGCTTGAAATCGATAAGTCTGGCCGTTCCAGTGCACCATCGAGCCGCCCAATCCGGTGCCGGGAAGGAATGATTCCCATCGCCGAATGGGCAGCGCGCGCTCCGACGCGTGATTGCGAAACGTTACCGGCTCGCGGGTATTGTCCTGCATCAGCGCCTTGCGGATATCGAAGCGCAGTTCGTCGTGAATCGCGGGGCCTTGAAAATCCGGCGCGGTATAGCGCGCCTGCCCACGCTCCAGCCCCACGACC
>Ga0210383_10002728_pt1 | contig 15918 bp, 26 predicted proteins | sample IncBWC14OmetaG_FD_160072 | JGI IMG/M metagenome (GOLD analysis project Ga0210383, IMG submission 160072) | Forest soil microbial communities from Barre Woods Harvard Forest LTER site, Petersham, Massachusetts, United States - Inc-BW-C-14-O ...
GCCGACTTTTTATGAAGCCAAAACTGAAAATACCGCCACCGAGCCCCGCCGGGGGCGCTGGGGCGCCAAAGCCGCCGGCCGCTGCACGGGTGGCACCCCACCCGGTTTCGCGCACACACGCGCCTCACGCGCGCCCGCTGTGGCCGGCCGACCAGGTGGAGCGCTGGCCGCTGGCCAAGCTGATCCCCTACGCGCGCAACGCCCGCACCCACACGCCCGAGCAAGTGGCGCAACTCGCCGGCTCGATCCGCGAATGGGGCTGGACGATCCCGGTGCTGGTCGACGAGGACGGGACGCTGCTCGCCGGGCACGGCCGGATCCTGGCGGCGCATCTGCTCGAGCTGCCGGATGCGCCGACGATGGTGGCGCGCGGCTGGACCGATGCGCAAAAGCGGGCCTATCGCCTCGCCGACAACCAATTGCCGCAAACTGCCGGGTGGGACTTGGACATGCTGCGGGTCGAGCTGATCGACCTGCGCGACCAAGCAATCAACCTCGCTTCGCTCGGCTTTAGCGATCTCGACCTGACGCGCGTGCTTGGCCGCAAGGACGGGTTGACTGACCCCGATGAGGTTCCCGAAATTCTGGGCGCGTCGAATTCGCGATCCGGCGATATCTGGCTGCTCGGCGACCACCGGCTCGGCTGCGGCGATTGCACCGACGCGGCGGTTGTCGCGCGGCTGCTAAACGGCGCAACGCCACACCTGATGGTGACCGACCCGCCCTACGGCGTCGAGTATGACGCGAACTGGCGCAATGAACGGGCGCGAACAAGCAGCGTAGGGATGGGCAATCGCGCGATCGGTGCAGGAGCCGTTGGTCGCGTTACCAATGACGATCGCGCTGATTGGCGCGAAGCCTATGCCCTATTCCCTGGCGACGTCGCATACGCCTGGAGCGCAGGTCTGCGCTCCCGGCAATCTATCGAAGGGCTAGAGGGGGCCGGCTTTGAAATCCGCGCTCAAATCATTTGGGCAAAGCAGCAATTCGCCATCGGGCGGGGACACTACCATTTTCAGCACGAGCCTTGCTGGTATGCCGTCCGCAAGGGCAAACCCGCGCATTGGGCCGGTGACCGCAAGCAAACGTCGCTTTGGCAGATTGATAAGCCGGTGAAATCCGAGACCGGACACTCAACCCAAAAGCCGGTCGAGTGCATGCTGCGGCCGATCGAAAACAACTCGGCGTCGGGGGACCGGGTTTACGACCCGTTTGTCGGCTCGGGCACCACCATCATTGCCGCTGAAATGACCGGGCGCGCATGTGACGCGCTCGAAATCAACCCGTCTTATTGCGACGTGACGATCCTGCGCTGGCAGGCATTCACCGGCGGCCGGGCGGTGCGGCTGCGCGATGGGCTCGCGTTCAATGACATCATCGCGGCGCGGGACAAAAAAAAGGCGGCCCCGCGTCGGAGCCGCCGTCCGAAGGTGGTGGAAGGTGCTGCTGTCGCCTAGTTTATCAGCCCCCCACCTTGGCCTGGACCGATTGGATGGCGGCCATTGCCATTGCATGCTGGCTAGTGAGCGATGCGACGGTGCCGCGCGCGGCGCGCTTCAGTACCTCTGGATGATCCGCCGCGACCAATTCCGGCCGATGGTAAAGCGCGGTGACGATGACCCGCGCCATGTCGTTTTTCGTGAGCCTCATCGCTGCCCCCTTAAACCAGGCTGGTGCCGGTGCGCCGCCAGCAGGCGGTCGCGGTATTGCCGCACCATCTTGGCGTAGCTGTTGACGCCGGTGCATGGGTAGGCGGCGACGCCGTCCCAATCGCCCGCCTCGGCGAGCGCGGCCAAGGCGTCAAACCGCTTCCGGTAGTGCTGGTTTGCGGGCGAGGTCACCTCCGGCTTGGCGGGCATCTCGCCCCGGGCTGCGGCGGCGTCGAGTTCGCTGTTCTTAGTCCGCCGTGGCTCAACCGCCGGCACCGGCTCGGCCCAAATAATCGCGAAACGACCATCGGCCTGGCACTCGATATTAAATACCGTGCCGGGTGCGACGCCGGCCTCGACCATCTTTTTTGCCTTGCGGCGGGCGTTTGAACTGTCCGTGAAGGTTTGGATTTCCGTTTGCATTGCCTTTTACTCTCTGCTGCCAAGGGTTTAGACGAAACGGTGGACACGTGGTCGAGACGGTCGGCACAGCTAGGGCGTGCGACGAAATGATCCATCTGGTGGTATTGGCATGAAAGGAAATCGCGGCGGGCGTCCGCCAAAACCGACCGCCCTGCACAAGCTTGAGGGCACGCTACGCGCCCGCACGCGGAAGCGCCGCGCTCAGGAACCGCTGCCTACCGGCGATCTCCTCGAGCCGCCCGATTGGTTTAACGACCACCAGCGCGCGGGCTGGCGCTACGCGCTCGATAACGCGCCGCCGCACCTGTTGAAGAGGATCGACGCCGGCATGCTCAAGCTCTGGGTCATCGCCGACGATAATCTGCGGCTCGCCGTCATCAGCCAGAACGCGCTCAACGACCGCAACCCGGCGGCGCCGTTGCTGGTGCGCTCGGAAGGCGGCGGCCTTGCGCTCTCGCCCTATCTCGACGCCATCGACAAATGCGCGAAGAATATGTTTCGCGCGGCGACCGAGCTTGGGTTCTCGCCGGCGTCGCGGCCGCGCATCAAACTCGAGGAAGACCCGTTGGCGGGCGGGCGGGCATCGGAGACCCCGGATCGCTGGGGCGACCTGCGGCGCTTCCCGGTAATCGATGGCGGCAAGCGCTAGACGGCGCACCTACCCATCGGAAGTTCAGCCGGGCATCGCGTACCCGCGCGCGGTCGTCGCCGGCACGATCATCGCCGGCGTTTGGGTCGTCAAAGCGTGCCGCCGGTTTTTGCGCGATCTCGCGCTCGCGGAGCGCGGTCAAGGCCGTTGGCGGTTCGACGCCGATCGTGCAGGGCGCGTCATTCGTCTCGCCGGCGAGCTGCGCAACATCAAGGGGCCGGAAGCCGGCCAGGCGATCGTGCTGCTCGACTGGCAGGTGTGGATCATTAGCGCGATCTACGGCTTTGTCGAACGCGACACCGGCATCCGGCGCTTCCGCCAGGCCTCGATCTGGGTGCCGCGCGGCAATGGCAAGTCGTCGCTTGCCGCGATCCTCGCGCTCTACACGACGTTTCTGGAAGGCGAAGGCGGCGCCGAGGGCTACACCGGCGCGGTCAGTCGCGATCAGGCGCGCATCGTGTTCGACGTCGCCAAGACGATGGTGCAGCGCGACCCCGATTTCCGCGCCGAGTTTGGCTTGCTACTCCGCGAGCGCACGATCTCACAGGTACGCACCGGCTCGCGGTTGATGCCGATCAGCTCCGACGCGCGAGCGCTCGAAGGCCTCAACACCTATTTCGCCGTGCTCGACGAGATCGCGTCGCACCGCTCGAAGGCGGTCTATGACACGATGGTCACGAGCATGGTCAAACGCCGCCAGCCGCTCATGCTGATGATCTCGACCGCGGGCGACAACACGACCGGCATCGGCAAGCAGTTGTGGGACTATGGGGAAAAGGTCCTCGACGGGCTCACCGACGACCGGTTTTTCGCGGTGATGTATGCCGCCGATCGCGACGACGACCCGATGCTCGAGGCGACGTGGATCAAGGCAAACCCCGGCTGGCCGCGCCTGGTGCAGCCGGAAGCGTTGCGCGCGGAAGCGACAAAAGCGCAAGCTTCCCCGGCGCTTAAAGCGGCCTTCCTCACCCGCTTCCTCAATATCTGGGTCGGCGCTGATCAGGCGCTTTTCGACCTCACCCATTGGGACCGCTGTGGCGACCCGAGCATGCGCCTCGCCGAGTTTCGCGGTCAGCCGTGCTTTGCCGCGATCGACATGGCCTGGCGCAGCGACCTCGCCGGCGGCTCGCTCGTCTTCCCGTATGAGGACGACGACGGGATCGTCCGCTACGCGCTGTTTCACAAAGCCTGGCTGCCCGAGGCGGCGGTCGACCCGCAGCGCAACCCGGCCTATGTCGAATGGGTTGAGCAGGGGTTGATCGAGGTTACCGAGGGGGAGGTGACGAGTTTCGAGGCGATCGAAGAGTGGTTGCGCGAGATCGCGCGGGGGTACGATTTGCGGCGCTGCGTCTATGATCCCTATGCCCTGCTGCAATTCTCGCAGCGGATGCAAAACGACGGCTTTCCCATGCTCGAATACCGCGCCACGACCCTCAATTTTTCGGAGCCCACAAAGATGCTCGACGCGCTGATGCGCGAGGACCGGATCGCCCAGGATGGGTCGCCGGTGGCGCGCTGGTGCATCGGCAATGTGGTCGGGCACTACGACCGGCGCGGCAACGTCTACCCGACCAAGGCGCGCGCCGAAGCCAAGATCGACTGCGCCATCACCGATATCATGGCGTTGGGCGCGATCCTCGCCGATGAGGCCGAGACCAACTACATCTATTCGGGCGATCGCGAGCTGCTCGTTTTTTGACGGTCTTTTGACGGGTCAGCCGCAGCGACCATTGTTTCACGGGAAAACATGCCGATGGCCACCACCGAGCTATCCGACGACGACTATGTCCGCGCGGCGGCGGCGCTCAATTGCGACGAGGCGGCGATCCGCGCGGTCGTCGAGATCGAGTGCGCCGGCAAACCGTTTATCGCCGACGGTCGGCCGACGATCCTCTTCGAGGCGCACGTCTTCCACCGCCTGACCCAAGGCCGACATGCCGGCGCCAAGGATCGGCACGGCGTCCCGCTGTCGGTGTCGAGTTGGGATCGCTCGCTCTATGGCGGCGGCGGCGCGCACCAGTGGGAACGGCTCGAAGATGCCGCCACGCTCGATTGGGACGCCGCGCACAAGGCCTGCAGCTGGGGTCTCGGCCAGATCCTCGGCACCAACCACGTCGCCGCCGGCTATCCCGATATCGCCGGGTTTGTCGAGGCGATGAAAACCGGCGCCGGCGCGCATCTCGACGCGATGATCGGATTTCTCAAAACGAACAAGCTCGATGCGCCGCTGCGCCGCCACGAGTGGGCCGCCTTTGCCCGCGGCTACAATGGCAGCGCTTACGCACAAAACGCCTACGACACCAAGCTCGCGGCAGCGCACCGGCGGTGGGCCGCGAAGACGTAAGGGGCTCAGTGTTTCGTGGCCGGTCCGTTGATCTCGCCGTAAAGCATCCCCGTCGCAAGGTTTTCAAGCGCGATCCTGGCCACCTCCCCCTCGGCTTCGGCCATCGTCGCCCACCGGGTCCGCTCGACCTCAAATTTCCACGTCGCTTTGTCGGCGTAGCAGATACCGCAATGCGGATTGATTTTGCCCTCGCGCAGCCACAGCCGCACGGCCAGTTTCAGCGGGTGCAGGACGTTCCGCTCGGCATCGCGCCGGTCATCCGCTTCGGCCGCTGTCGCGGTAATGGCGTGCCGCTGCGGGCACAGACACTGCGCGATCCACACGCGCCGCTCGATCATACGGCCTTCTCCGCAGTGAGATGGTCGAGACGCCGCGAGCCGGTGATCGACGGCACGCTCTTGGTGTTGCCCGAGACCGCGAATTTTGTCTCCCCGGTGACCGAGGGCGGGAAGATGCCAAACCCCTCGGTCTGGTCGCGCCGGATCAGCGCCGGCTTGCCGCTGGCCTCGATGAAAGCAAAGAGCGCGGGGTCTTGCCACGCCTCGGGGAAGCCGGGATCGAGCCAAATCTGCAGGCAGGGCATCTCGTGAACCTCGGCGGTGGCACTGTTGGTCACCCGGATCATGTCGGGCACCGCGTCGATCACATAGTGGCTGCGATCGGGGCGCCGCAACGCCGCCGTCGCCGGATCGGTAAGCCACTTGCACGACCATAAGCCGCACTCAGCCGGGAAGCCGTGAGACGGCTTGTGGTAGACGCGACACCCGCGCGAGAACTGATGCCGACACCGCTCGCCGGCGCCCTTGCCGAGCGTGCGGACCGGTAGCAGCCGGCAGCACAGTGTGCAGTCGCCGCAATGCCGGTCGGTCATCGGCACACCCTCTGGCGCAGCTCCTCGCGCTCGACCGGGTCGGCGACAAACTCATCGATGTACTGGCACGCACCGCACCGTGTTGGCGGCGGGTCGATCGGCGGCACGCTTATGACCCGACGCCCGCAGCCGGTGCAGACGAATTCGTCGCAATCACGCTCCGGGGTCATCAATGCGACCGCTTCCGCAGGTTCGCCAACATCTCGGCTTCCTCCGGCTCGATTAGCCCGCGCACCGTCTTGACTAGGGTGGCGAGCAGCTCTTTGCGCATTTTGCCGGTCGCCCCGCGATTGCCCGACACCATGTGACCGGCGAGCCAGCGCGCCGCCAGCATTGCGATGATCGCGCCCTGGTCCGTCGCCGGCCGATTGGCGAGGATCATAAAAATGGCGTCGACCGCGGTCTCGTCCGAGACCCATCTTAGATCGCTGTCGCTCATCGCACGATCGCCTCGCGGATTTGGGTGAGCGACGTCGCCGGCAACCGCTCTAGGATTTCTTGCGCGGCTTGGACAAACCGCCGCCTGTCGGCCTCGGTGGCGAAGTTGAGCGCATAGGCGGCGATCCCCAATCGGTGATAGGTGACCGGGATGCCGCGTTGCTGCGCCCACATGAGCGCGAGGCCGGCGTCGCTCATCGAGCAAAAGATCATGTCGCCCATCACGGCCAATCCCCGCGATCGGGCCAGATGCCGTTGTAGCTGATCCGCTGCGCCATGATGACGGTCCGGTCGGGCGTCGGCGTGACGGCGATATTGAACCGCGAGCCGCACGCCGAACACTCGATATTGAGCGCGAGCGCGCCGGATGGCCCGCGCCAGAAATGCTTGCCGCCGCAGTCGGGGCAGCGCCCCTCCGTCAGCCAGCCGAGGCCGCAGTCGATCATGGCTCCTCCTTCTCGTACCGCTTGGCCGGGTAGGCGCGGCGGGCGATGATCTGGGTATCGGTGCCGCTGAGCTTGGCGACGAGGTTGACGGCGAGCATCCCACAGAGCGGATCGGGCACCTCTTGCGTGGCGACGATGGCGAGCCGCAGGAGAAACCGCCGCTCGGCGTCGGTGAGGGGTTCGTCGATCATAGCTCGGCCATAAATTCGGCGTCGCCGAAGACGATCGCGACCGGACCGACAAGAACATCGGCGATCGGCTTTCGCCAGCTTGGCCCGCTGACCGCTTCATTCCAAAGCGCGGTGGCTACCGGGTTCACCGGCAATTCGTCGAGCTTGCCCTCCTCGTTGCAAAACGCGACGCACTCCACGTAGAGCTTTGCGTCGGCGTCCCAGATCGTCGTAAAGCGCGGGACGGGTTCGATGAAGCCGCCAACCGCGGCTTGCAGCTCGTCGAGTATCAGCGGCCGGTCGAACTGATAAATCTGCGGCGTCCGCTCTTCCGGCGTGAAGACTTTCATCGTTCCTTGCATGATCAATCCCCCGTTTGTTGCCTCGCGAGTGCTTGGAATTTTTGCAGATGCTCGACGACGCCCCAATCCTTGATCAGGCGGGCGAGCGCGCCGGTGAGGTATCCGATCTGCGGCTGGATATTCAGATGGTCGCCGCTCTCGCGCGCCTCTTCGGCAGCGTTGGCGACGCGCTGCGCGCAGTCCGCGATATTCGCGGCCTCGGTAGCGACGACGGTGACCTTGCGTTTGTGATCGGCGCGTAGTTGCTGGCGGCGCTCGACGAAGGCGCGGTTCTGCGACCTAACCATTGACCCCTCCCTTGGCACTTTGAGATCGCGAAGGTGCTGCGGTCAGTTAGGGGCCGGTCGGTAACGTGCTGCCCTGCTTAGTTCGCATTTTCTTCGCCCGGCACACGGGAGGCGGATTCCCTTCCGCCGATCGACAACCTAATCACTCTCAAGTTATAATGAAATACCTCAGCGCAATAAAATATAGCGAATAGGCGGAATGATAGAGCAGGCAGTTGAGTCGATCCCTCTCGCGACGCAGCATTTCAGCCGAATGATCGTCGGGGCGCAGATTAGAGCGGCGCGGGCCTTGCTCGGCTGGACCGTGGCCGAACTCGCGGTCCGAGCGCGGCTGAGCTATGCCACGGTACAGCGCGCCGAAGCAGCGTCAGGAATCCCGACGACGCAGGCGCAAAATCTCTTTGCGGTCCAACAGGCGCTAGAGGCCGGCGGTGTGGTTTTTCTCGATCCAGGCGAACATCGCGCCGGCGGGGCCGGCGTGCGGTTCAGATAGCCGTCATTGCGGCAGCGTGCCTTCGATCCGCACGTTGATGGTCTGCGGCGAGGGGTGCCACCACGACGAGACGGCCAGCACACCGCCGCCAAAAACGGCGGCAGCGGCGATGATCGCCGCCAGCGCCTTCCACGGTTCCCAGCGGGCCTGCCGGCGGTAAAGCTCGATCTGCGCCTCGACTAGCAGCCGGTGCGCGTCTTCATCAGTCGTCATTCTCTTTTTCCTTCACCTGGTCCGGTTCGCCGGACTCGCGCCGCCGCAGTCTCGGTGGCTGTGTAAGGCGATGCCCGCTCGATAATCTTGCCGGCCAGGTCGCGCCATCGGACTCGATCTCATTGCGCAGGCGGGCGAACTGATTGCGCATGGCGCGCAACTCGGCGCTGAGACTGTTCACGCTGGCGTCGAGGCGGTTGAGGATGGCGACGATCACGGTGCGGTCGTCGCGCATGTCAACCAATTCGCGCTGAATATCGCGCAGGATGCGGATCGTCAGATCATCATCGGCCATCGCGGAAACTTTCCTCCGTTGCTTTGTGGCAGCCCAACTGCGCCAAGATCGCGTCCAGTTCCGCGTTGCGCTGGCGCAGCAGCGCGGCGATCTTCGCCCAGGTTCGCGGCCCCGGTTCGCGCTCGCCGGATGCCCAGCGCTGGACATTGCGCAGCGACACGTCCAGCGCGCGCGCAAGCGCCGACTGCCACGTCGGCCCATAAAGCAAGGGCGCGACGTGGCGAATATCCGGTGCGGGTTTCAATGGATGAACAGCTTGGCGAGGATGGCGACCGTCATCGCGAAGGTAACGGCCTGACCCCATTTTAGGACCCGCAGATCACTTTCGAGGCCGGCGAAGCGGTTTTCCGGGTCGGTCATGCTTCCTCATCTAAAAAGTAACGGATGTAGCCACGATCCGCCTTGCTGACTGTTTTGCGGGGTCGACTGGACCGCGCTATATCGCGAACGCAACTGCGGATATTGAGACGCGGATAGTTGCCGGCGAGTTCGGTCACGGCCTCGTCTGCCGTTAGACCTTCGGGGCGTCGCATAAGCCGACGTATGTCCTCTTTTGCCTTGTCGGTGGCGGCAAATGCTTCGTCGATCATGCGGTCTATACGCTCCCGCTCCGCGTCCGCTTTGGCCGCATATTTCGGGGAGCGTTCCCGTTTTTTGAATTCCTCGTGGCGGTCGATCACACGCTGATCACGATGTTCGAGGTGTTCGCTCAGCTTACGCTCGCGGACATTCACTTGCGGCTGTGAGCGCGCCACGCGCGGGGCGGCGGCCTGCAACGCTAAGCGAAGCAGGTCGTCTAAACGATCATACGTTACAACATAGGGTTCATCGTTATTGGCGGGGCGCGGCCGGCTGTCGATATCGAGTTCGCGCGTCAATAAAGCCCCGAGCTGACCAACCGTGGGATTCCACGCTTTGACGCTCTCGACCACTTGCCCGATTTGCTTAAAGAAGGCGAAGGTCTCGCCGCCGCCGGTCATGATCCGCACCATATTGGCGGCGAGATCGCGGACGGCAAAGCCGACCTCTCGCTCGGCGTCCTTACGCCGGATGTCCTCGTCGGAATTGTCGGAAATGATTTTCATAGCTGCGGCCTCCTTGAGCCGTAAGCGGTGCGGCGACGATCGCCGAACCGGACTTATAATGTCGTACTTTTACGCCGCGATTGCAAGCGGTCCGCGAGGCGAACGTTTTCGGAACGGCATCGGGCCTGGGTGACAGAAAAGGTGACAAACAAGGCTGGAAAAGGGGGCGAATAAGCCCGGAAATGCCGATTCGTTCCCTCTTGTCAGCGCCGCCTCGACACGCTAAAACCCTAGCGAAACTGCGACAAACAAGGGTATCGGGGCGTGGCGCAGTCTGGTAGCGCACCTGCTTTGGGAGCCGTTAGTCGGTCGCGCTAAACCCCTTGAAACTCAATTCGGTTTCCGCTCCGCTGCGGCCTTGGGTGACAAAAAAGGTGACAAACGCCGCCGCGCCGCGACCTGCTCCATCGCCTCGCGCACGTCGCCGACCGCAGCATTGACGTAGCGCGACGTCGTGTTGATCGTCGTGTGGCCCGCCAGCTTCTGCGCGAGTCGAATATTGCCGGTTTCCTGCACGACCCGCGTCAGCGCGGTGTGCCGCAGATCGTGAAAGCGGAACTCCTCGATCCCGGCCGCTGCAAGCGCGCGATACCACGGTTTGCGCCAGCCGTTCTTGGCGAACGGATAGCGGATGCCGGCGCGCTGGACCCGGCCGCTGTGCGGCTCAAACCGGCCCTTGCCGCAGACATAGGTAAAAACGAATTTCGGATGCCGGCCTTGCTCGGCGCCGAGGATCGCGAGCAGCTCATCGCTAAGCGGTACCCAATGGCGCTCGCCCCCCGGTTTCTTCGACTTGACGTCGATCCAGAACGCTCGGTTTTCCCAATCGATCTGCGCCCAGGTCAGCGTGCGGACATTGTCGAGCCGCTGAGCGCTGACGAGCGCGAAACGGACAAAGCCGTGATAGTCCTGGCGCAGATGGACAAAAAGCTGCGTCTCCTCCTCGGCGGTGAGGATGTGCTGTTTTAGGCCCACCTCCTCCAACAAGACGCCGCCCGGCCCTTTCGTCCATTTAATCGCCGTCGGCACGTTCACGCCCCATAGCTCTCGGGCGCGGTTGACGACCGCACGCAAATGTTCGATCTCGATATTGACGCTGCGATTTGACACCGTCGCACGGCGGCGAGCGGCGTAGCGGACAAGATCAGCCGGCTTTAGCGCCGCGAGCATGGTACCGCGTCCGAGATGCTCGACGAGCGTTAGCTGAATCCGGCGGATATCGGCGGCGCTCTTGGTGTACTGGCCGTGCTCCTCGGCGTAGCGCTGCAACGCCGCCTCGATCGTTAGGTCCGCGACTCCGCGCGATCCCGCGATCGCCGCTTGGTAGCGTTGCGCCGCGCGCCGGTTCGCTTCTTTCCCGTCATCCGTTCCCAGGCTGCCTCTAAATCGATGACCGTCGACGGTAAAGTCTTCATAGAACGCCTGTTTATCGTCGCGCCACCGGATGAGGCTTTCTCGCTTGCGTGGCATTCTCGGGTCTGCCTTTCAATGTATTGGCTGAGGTCTTCCGGCTTGAACTTGCGGCGCTGGCCGACGAGGACAAAGCGCAGACGACCGTTGTTGACTTCCTGCACCAAGGTCTTGGGAGCGATGCCGAGCTGTTGCGCGGCCTCGCGCTGGCTGATTAGTAACCGTCCTAGTTCCATCGGCTTCGGTCCGCGTTAAGTCGTATTTTTACGCCAAATTGTCAAGCGGCGATCTTTTCGCCGATCGGCTCGACGATCCCGCCGGACAGCCAGTAGGAATTGCCGTCGCCGGCCGCGGCGAGGTCCGGCACATGGTTGCGCCGCAGCGTCATCGCGACGAGCGCCGGGATCGCGAGTTCATCGATCAGCGCGATCAGGCCGGAGCGCGACGGCGGATCGAGGATATCGGCGCCGTCAAAGATCAGCATCGCCGAGCCGTCGATCTGCGCCATCGCGGCAGCGAGGATCGTGCGGACGCGGTATTGCTCCGACGACGACAAGAGCGGGTAGGGCCGATCGCCGTACGTCATTCCGCCGCCGGCGTCGAGGCGTACCGCTTGCCATTGCGCCGTCGCGCAGAGCGCCGCGAGCGTCGCGTCGAATACCTCGAGGACGCGATCGAGCTTTTTGGCGCGCAGCCCGTCGGCGGCGAGGAGGTCGACGACGATCTCGTTGCCCTCGATCAAGCCGTGCAGCCGATCGGCCTCGATCTTGATCGACAAATCCGCCAGCCGCTTTTCCGCTTCGGCGAGCCGGGTCTCGATCGCCTCGCGGCTCGTGCCGGTCTCGACGGCGCGCGGCCAGTTGTCGAGACGCTCGCGCGCCTCAAGCGAAGCGCGTACCGCGGCCTCGCCCGTCGACATCTCGCGGCGCGCCGTGGCGAGATCATCGCTGGCATGGGCAAGCTTGCCGTCGGCCTCGGCGATCGCCGTCCGGCGCTGGCGCAGCTCCGCGCTATCGAGCGGCTTGGTGTCGGCCTTTTCAAACCGGGTCTCGACCAGCGAGACCTTGTTGATGACGATCGGTTCGCCGCAATAGGGGCAGGGGATCGTCGTCTCGCGCTCGGTTGTCGGCAGCGCGGCGCGGGCGGTCTGCGCCGCTTGATAGGCGCTCGAATAATTCGCGGACCGGGCCGTAGCACGCTCTAACGCATCCGCGCGGGCATCGTAGAGTGCGGCCTCATCTTCGAGCCGGCTGCGCTCGGCGTCGGAGACCGCCTCGGCCGCGACCGCGTGATCGCGCGCCTGTCTGAGATTGGCGACATCGTTTTCCAGCGTGCCGCGATCGAGGTCCGCGAGATCGGGCCGCCACGACGCGGCGACCCGGCTTCCCCAATTGGCGCTGGTCGCTTGCCGCCACTGGCCTTTGAGCTGCTGGCCGCGCTCGCGCCGCTGTGTCACGGCGGCGTCCCAGCCTTCATGCTGGATCGTCGGCCAGACCGCTTCGAGCACGCGATCCGCATCGAGACCGGCCTCGTCGAGCGCGTTGCTCAAATCGACGGCGGTCGGCGCCGCGCGGAGATAGTCGACGATCACGCCGAGCCGGTCCTTTGGCGTTAGCGTCGCGATCGATAGCAAGCCGGCGGCATACTCGCTCGACTCGGGCGGCTTGCCCTCGGTCGTGCGCCGCATCTCCGGCCAGGCGACGCGGCAGGTTCCCTCCTCGGTCGCGATCTCGACGCTACCGGTCGCCGCGCCGGTCCGCACCAGCAGACCGCCCGAGGCGTTGGTCCGCAAGCCGGCGACGGGCAAGGTATTGCCGGTCAGCGCCGCCGCGATCGCCTGGCAGACGGAGGTCTTGCCGGCGCCGTTGAGGCCGGTCAGCAGCGCGATCGGCGCGCATTGGAACTCGGCTTTGGCGCAGCCCCGGAAATTGGTGACAGTGACGGTGACGGTCATCGGGGGTTCCTTTCTCTCGCTTGGTAGCTGAGCCGATCCGTCGCGGTGACCCGGCACGGCCAGGTGTGGCCGCAGCGTGGGCAGACCGCTTGCCATGCCGTCGTGACGCCGATGCGGACCTCGACCTTGCAGTGGTTCCACCGCTTGCACGACGGGCACTGCCGCATGATCGTGTCGGGATCGCCGTTCACTGCGCGTCGCTCCCGTAATAGGGCAGCAACGGCGGCATGGTGCCGGATCGGTAGGCGTCCTCGACTTGCGGCGCCATCACCTCGGCAACGGTGCGCTTGTCGGGGAGCAGCGTCTCGGCGAGGAATGCGTCCTCGACGCTGATGAGGCCGATCGCCACCGCTTCGAGCCGCGCTTTGACGACCAGCCATAGCGCGCGCCAGCGGGTGCGGACGAGTTGGTCGGCGGCTTTTTGCGAGCGACCGCCCGACGCCGTGGGGACGGTAAAGCGCAGATAGCGCCCCTTGAGCCTAAAGCCGATCGTCGCGCGCCCGGCGTCCTCACCAAACAGGAACGCGTCGGCCCCGGCCCGCTTCATCATCTCGACGATCTGGTCGCGCGAGCGTGAAGCGGGAACGACGGTGTCCTCGGCAAAGCGTCTCATCGCCCGTTGTCCCGCACCCAAATGAGGGTATCGAGAACGGCGGTCATCCGCCCGATCTCCTCGTCGGCTTTGGCTTGCGTCATGTTCAGCGCGGCGACCCGGCGCGGATAGACCCGCCGGCGAAAGCCGAGTTCCCGCTCGACGCACTTGATCTGCTCGGCGAGCGGGATCGGGAATAGCTCGGGCATCACGCGGTAATCCGCCCGGCGAGGACCGCGCGCTCGATCTCGGTCAGGTCCCACGCCGCGAGGACGATCCACAAGTCCGCTTGACCGATTCGGCGCAGCAGCAGCGGGTCCTTCGGCGGGACCGGCGACCACTCGGCCTCGAAAAGAATGTGGTAGTTGGCAAGGCCGCGCTTCGGCCGGAGGTGAACCGGCACGAGCGGGACCTGGGCGCGATGCGCGTTGCCGCCCCACCGCGACGGCGGCTCGAGCGTAAAGCTGCCGGCCGGCGTCTCGACAAAGGTTCGGGTATGCCGGTCGCACGACCGTTGCGACATCGAAAACCGGGCGCTGCCGTCCCGGTGTAGCCAGACGAAGCAGTGGGTCGCGTCGGCGCGGATGATCGCCAGCTTTGGCAATCCGTCGGCACCGAGACCAGCGGCGGCGATGCTCGCGAGCGCCTTGATAACGACTCGCCCCTGCGCGATGAGCTGATAGGTCCGCTGTATCTCGTGATCAATCGGTGTCGAGTAGTGCTGGTGTTCGCGATACTTGCGATACAGGGCGCGCGCCTCGACGCGATCGACGGTGACGGTCTCGGTGCTGATCATGATTGGCTATGCCTCAAAATTGACGCGCTGCCGCGTCGCGCTGGACGCCGGCGGTGGTGGATTGTCCTCCGCTTGCTGCTGCTCCGGTGGCGGTGGCGGTGGCGGCGGCGGTGGCGGGGAAGCAGCCGCCGCCGGGGGGCGACCACGCGGTCGCGGTCCTCGAGGAGCGGTCGCCGGCGCCGGCTCGCCCTCGCCCGGCTTCTCCTCGATCGGCGGGAACCAATCGGCGGCGTCGCTCATGCCGTCGCGCAGCGAGAAATAGATTTTCTCAAGCGCGACGATCTGAGCCGGCCGGATGGCGTCGAGCCGCCGCTGTACTCGCGCCTCGATCTGCGCCACCGTCACGCCGAACTCTGCGAAGGCGTCGACCATCTTCTTGATGCCAGCCGGCGACGTGTCGGCTTTGGCCAGCATGGTTTTCTCGCATTGTTCAAGCGCGGCCTCGGTCACCTCGCCCGGGATCACCGCGAGCAACACCGCGCGTTTGCGGCGCTGCCCGAAATTGGCGATCAGCTCGTAAATGTCGCGCTCGTCGGTCAAGAGATAGCCGCCCTGGCGGGTGTCGCGCCAATGCCTGATCTGGAATTGGCGCTCGTCGTAAAATCCGGTTTCAAGATCCCAAGCGTAGGCGACGCACTCGGAATATTCGCCGTGGCGCGAGATTTCCTTGATGCCGGAAGCGATGTTGCCCCAGCGCTGCGCGAGCGCCTCGGCGAGCCGAATCGATGGACCCCTGATATCGGTCCCGCCGCGCGCGTACTGATAGACCGCGCCCTTCGCGAGTGTCGGTCGGGTGCAATCGTTGAGGATCAAATCCATCGCGCGGGTCGCGTCGCGCGGATTGGCGCGGGCGATCATCATCCGCGCCTGGACTTCCGCGACGGCGCGCTGGCTCTCGATCGAGACGAGGCCGCTCGGCCGATCGGCACCGGCGGAAATCTCGCCGACGCTGTACGGGTTCGCCGTGCGCGGCTCCGCGAGCGGCGGGCGCGGTGTCATTGGACTCGCCATCTCAAATCCTCCGTTTGGTTATCGCTCCAAAAATCCATGACCGCCTTGCCCTCGACCGCCAAGCCCGGCCGAGCCCCGCCGTGCCTCGCCTGCCAAGCCCCGCCGAGCCTTGCCTGCCAAGTCGCGCCATGCCAAGGCCGCGCCCAGCCCTGCCGTGCCCTGCCTTGCCGGCCACGCCCAGCCCCGCCCTGCCTTGCCTTGCCGGGCCGAGCCATGCCCCGCCGCGCCCAGTCCGCGCCACGCCTGCCCTGCCTTGCCAAGCCGCGCCGTGCCAGGCCGTGCCGTGCCAAGCCGCGCCACGCCTGCCCCGCCCTGCCCGGCCCCGCCGCGCCATGCCATGCCGGCCGCGCCGAGCCGCGCCACGCCCCGCCCTGCCGCGCCGTGCCAGGCCGAGCCCCGCCGGCCTCGCCCTGCCTTGCCGAGCCCGGCC
>Ga0210383_10002729_pt1 | contig 15916 bp, 7 predicted proteins | sample IncBWC14OmetaG_FD_160072 | JGI IMG/M metagenome (GOLD analysis project Ga0210383, IMG submission 160072) | Forest soil microbial communities from Barre Woods Harvard Forest LTER site, Petersham, Massachusetts, United States - Inc-BW-C-14-O ...
CAGCGTGGACGGCGGAGAGTGGATTTTGCTGGCGCCAGTGAAAGGGATCAGCGACAGCAGGACAGAGAGTTATAGCTTTACGGTTCGGGGATTGGCACCGGGGGAGCATACGATCGCGGTGCGGGCTTACGACCACTTCGATAATGTGGGCGCGGGAAAAACGACGATTGCTGTTGAGGGAGTAAAGAAGTAAGAGCAGGAGTCACAGGTTGAAGCCTGTGCTACCAAAGGCGACCGCAACAAATTCATCAGGATTTTTTGGCGGCGGGTGGCCTTACTAGTTCTGGGCCGGGCAGTTTGGGCTTTTCGGGTTCGATGTAGGCTTCGATTTCGGCGCCGAAGCCCATGCGGCCGTCGCTGTAAGAATCCGCCTTCGCGTGCACCACTCTCGCCTTGCAATGGGTTTCATCCGCTTTTCCGCCAGTGACTTCGGTGGGCATGCGGATGGTGGCTTCGATGGGCATACCTACCTGAAGCGGGGCCGACGTAACAAAGAAAAATCCGCCGCGGGAAACGTTCAGAGCTTCGGTGAAATGTTCGCTTTTGTCGCCGGCCAGATTGATGGTGCGGAAGCGCAGGGGGATGCGCAGGCGGTAGCGCTCGAGATGTCGGCGTTCAGAAGAAGGAGCCATGTCGTTCTTTGCGCGTACAGCGGGGAGAGGCACGCGCCCACGCAAGTCTCTGAACCATAAGAGTATCATCCACGGCATCGGGGTCAAGGGGGTATCGGGGGTACGACTGGCCGGTACCCGCCCGCCGCCGCTTGGGTAAGTGTTTGCAAGAATTGGGTTTGGGAGATGTAGCCTACACCGTGAGAGCGAGAGGTTCGCTCTCGCACTCAAAGGGGGCTACCTTCTCGCGTCGGAGTTGCTTTGACGGGGACAATTTGCACTACACTGGGGGTATGGCCAGCACCAATCTTAGCCCGGACCTGTCGGGAACTTCGATCGAGTGGAAGACGATCGAGGAGGCACACGAGCGGATTCGTCCGCGGATTCACCGGACGCCGGTGATGACCAGCGAATCGCTGAATGCGATGAGCGACGCGGAGCTTTTTTTCAAGTGTGAAAACCTGCAGAAGACCGGGTCGTTCAAAATTCGCGGGGCGACCAACGCGATTTTTTCCCTGAGTGAAGAAGAAGCTTCGCACGGCGTGGTGACGCATTCGAGCGGCAACCATGCAGCGGCGGTGGCGCGGGCAGCGGCTTGGCGCGGGATTCCGGCGTGGATTGTGATGCCGAAAAACGCGCCCGCGGTGAAATGCCGGGCGGTGGAATCGTACGGCGGAAAGATCACGTTCTGCGAACCGAAGGTTTCGGCGCGCGCGGAAACGGCCAAGCGCATTCAGGCGGAAACCGGCGCTGTGATGATTCACCCCTACGACGACGACCGGATCATTGCAGGGCAGGCGACGGCGGCGAAAGAGTTGTTGGAGGAGATTCCGGATTTGGATGCGGTGCTGGCTCCGGTGAGCGGCGGCGGGCTGCTGAGCGGGACGTGCCTCGGCACGCACGGACTGAATCCGGAGATTCGGGTTTATGGTTGCGAGCCAGAACTTGCCGACGATGCGTACCGTTCGCTGAAGACTGGAACGCTGCAGACGATGGAATCGAGCGACACGATTGCAGATGGATTGCGCGCTTCACTGGCCGCGCGGACGTTTGCGATTTTGCGGAAGCAGGCGGCAGGGATTTTACTGGTGGGCGAAAAAGAGATTGTGCAGACGATGCAGTTGGTGGGGCAGCGGATGAAATTGGTGATTGAGCCCTCAAGCGCGGTGGCGTTGGCTCCGCTGCTCCGGGCGGGGGGAATGCCGGGGTTGAATCAGAGAAACCGGAGAGGGAAACCGCCGGCGCGGATTGGGATTATTTTTTCGGGCGGAAATGTTTAGGGCCGAGTGCGGGTAAGAGAAGAAGCTGGCTCAAAAGACCAGCGCTATATCGGGGAAGGAAGAAAGTAGAGCGGCCCGCCTCGGGAGGCGGGCCTTGTTGTAAGAACAGTCGAAGAGCACAGCCAGGAATGGCTGTGCCACCAGAACAGCTAGTGCTTTGGTGTTTTCACAGGCGCCGGTGGACGCGGCGGTAGCACCTTAGGATTAGCCTGCAGGGCTTTCATGACTTCGGCGATGCCGCGCTCAAGTTGCGGGTCGCGGCCGTCGATGACGGAGGCTGCATCGTTTTCGACGACGATGTCCGGATCAACCCCATGGCCTTCAATAACGAACTGGCCGGCAACGGAGCCGCTAGCGGATTCGGGCACAAAGACCTGACCGCCATCGAGGAGCGGGCCGCGGCCGCTGATGCCCACCACGCCTCCCCAAGTGCGTTTGCCGATTAGCGGGCCAAGGCCAGCCTGGCGGAACATGTACGGGAAAATGTCGCCGTCGGAAGCGGAGGTTTCGTTGATCAGGCAAACTTTCGGGCCGTAGAAGACGGCGTCAGGATAGGTGCCAGTCTGCTTGTCGATCCGATCGTACTCGGTGCCCAACAGTTCGCGGCGCAAACGCTCGATCAGCATTTGCGAGATGTTGCCGCCGCCGTTGCCGCGCACGTCCACGATCAGCGCTTGCTTGCGGATTTGCGGATAGTACGTCTTGATGAATTCGCGAAAGCCCTCTTCGCCCATATCAGGGATGTGGATGTAGCCGACTTTCCCGCCGGTCGCTTTGTCCACGGCTTCACGGTTGTGGTTGACCCACTCGAGATAAACCAGGTTAGTTTCGCTGGTGATGGGCCGGTAGGTGATTTTGCGCGAACCTTCGAGGGTGGGCTTGGAGTTTACGGTCCACTGCACGGGCCGATTGGCCTTGTTGCGCAGGAATTGGTAGGGATTGTCTTTCGGCGTCAAGTCCTGGCCGTCAATCGCCAGGATGTAGTCGCCTTCTTTTACGTCGACGCCAACTTCGGTGAGCGGCGAGCGATAAATCTCTTCCTGGTTCTGGCCGTGTAAGATTTTGGTGACGCGATAGCGTCCGGCGGCGGCGTCAAGTTCGATGCGCGCGCCGGGCAGCGCTACCTGCGGGCGCTTCGGCATTTCCCAGTCGCCGCCTTGAATGTAAGCGTGAGAGACGCTGAGTTCGGCGATGAGTTCGCCGAGGACGTAGTTCAGATCGGAGCGGTGGGCCACGTAGTCCACCAGCGGCCGATATTGCGCCAACAAGGCGTTCCAGTCGTAGCCGTGCATGTTTTCGACGTAAAAGAAGTCGCGGTAGCGGCGGCCGACTTCGTTGTACATCTCGACCCACTCTTCATGGGGAACACGGTCAACCATCAGGTTGGCCGTGGAAACGGGTTTGGAGCTGTTCTTCCCTTCCGGCTTGGCGTCCAGTAACTTGAAGCCGGCTTCCTCACGAACGATGATTCTGCTGCCGTCCGCAGAGACGTCGAAGCCCTGAATTTTTTCAGCCAGGGTGGTTTCCTTGCGGTCCTTCAGCGAAAAGATGACCAGGCTGGTGTCGGGATAAGATTCGCGGCCATAGAACTGCGCACCGTCGCGGGAGTAGACAAGGTAGTCCTTGGTGGCGACGAGGCGGGAGAAATTTTCGGCGTCGACGGGGACGCGGGTGACGCGGTCGCCGAGGCCGTCGAAGTCGATCTTGATGGGCTCCTTCTTTTTCTCGAGCTTTTTCTCGTCTTCCTTCTTGTCCTTCTTGGCCTCTTTCTTTTCGTCTTTCTTGTCCTTGTCCTTTTCCTTGTCGGCATCCTTGCCCTTGTCGGTGCCGGCCTCGCCTTCCTTGGTTACGGTGACTTCATCGCTTTCGGGCGGGAACGGATTCTTGGTGTCCTTGCGCAGCGCCAGGGCATAGATGGAATTTCCGCGATTGGTGGCGAAGTTGAACTCGATGAAGCTGAGTTGCGGATAGAAGGTGCGCGTACTGAGGTAGTAGAGATAGTTGCCTTCGGGATCCCAGGTGGGCGAACCGGTGTCGAAATTCTCGTCGGTAACGCGGTGTGTTTGGCCGTCAACGGCGCTCCAGATGTAGATGGAGGCAAAATTATTGGGATTGTCGATGCAGTAGGCTAGATGACCGCCGTCTGAGGACCAGGAATAATCGCGCACGCGGCCGCGGGGATTTTCGGCGACGGTGGTCACCTTCTTATCGTCGAGGGTCAGGACGTATAGTTTGTTCTTCGCGTCGCTGAAGGCGATGCGCTTGCCGTCAGGCGCCCAGACCGGTTCATACAGTCTAGCGTGAAAATCGTGCGTGAGTTCCTCCGGTTTCCCTGAGCCGTCCTGGCTGATCGTGTAGAGCTCTTCCTCGCCGTCGGCATCGGAGATGAACAGAATTTTGGAACCATCCGGCGACCATTGCGAGGATCTTTCATGAGCGTTCGACGTGTCGGTGAGATTGCGCGTGGGGCCTTTTTCGATGGGAGCGGTAAAGACGTCGCCTCGCGCGACGAACAGGGCGCGTTCGCCTTTCGGGCTGAGGCCAAAGGATTCGATGTTGTGGGCCGCGGAAACCTGCGAGGGGCGCATGGCCAGGGCGTCGGTGGGAACAGTGATGGAGATGGACTTCGACTGGCCGCCGGCGATGTCGTAGATGCTCAGCTCGCCGCCGGATTCGTACACGATCTGGCCTTTGTGATCGGTGCTGGGCCAGCGGACGTCCCACTTAGTGCTATGCGTAAGCTGGTCGGTCTTTTTTGTTTTGACGTCGTAGGAGTAAAGGTTAAGCGTGTCGTCCTTATCCGAAGAGTAGAAGATTTTGCCGCCGACCCACATGGGATCGCGATGGGCGCGAGGGTCGTCGGTGATTTTTTCCGCAGCGTGGGATTTCAGATCGAAGATGTAAAGCTGCTGAGCCCAACCGCCGGAATAGCGCTTCCAGGTGCGGAAATCGCGAAAGAGTGGCGAGTAGACGACCTGGGAACCGTCAGGAGAGAAGTCGCCGGCGCCGGACTTGGGCATGGGGAGAGCCTGCGGGAGGCCGCCTTCAACAGAGACAGTGTAGAGGCGATTGTCGCCGAGGTCGAAATGTTCGCGGAGAGAGCGAAAGATGATGGACTTGCCGTCGGGAGTCCAACCATAGACTTGATTGTCGTAACCCCAGCGAGGAGTGAGGGGGCCGCGCGCGGGATAAAAGGTGAGCTGCTTGGGAACGCCGCCGGTGACAGGAATGACGTAGACCTGCTCGTCACCATCGTACTGGCCGGTGAAGGCGATCCATTTGCCGTCGGGAGAGAATTTGGCGAAAACTTCGATGCCGGGATGCGCGGTGAGGCGAGTGGCCAGGCCGCCGGAGGTGGAGGCCAGCCAGAGATCGCCGGCGTAGGTGAATACAACTTTGTCGCCGTGGACGTCTGGAAAACGGAGAAGCTTTGTTTGGGCGTTGGAATTTGCGGCGAAGCTGAGGGCGAAGCACAGGCACAACAGGGCAAAGAGCTTGCGAGGAGACATGGAATCCTTTCCAGTGAGCGATGGTTCAGGCGAGTGCGGAATCAAAGGAAGGTATTCAGCAGGCCCGCTTGACCCCAAGAGAGTGCAACGAATTGTACACCGAGTTGCACAAGGATGGGGGCTGCGGGCGCAACTTTCCTGGTGGACACGGGTTTGTGGTCAGTTACGTCGAACAAGGCTGTGTGCGGATAGGGTAGACTTAGTGGCGGTGCATGTAAGTACAAATTAATGCAAATTTGTTACACCGAAGAGGCGTCCGGTTGCGTCATATTCAACAGTAATGGCAAACCCGGGGAACTTGTTTCGCATCTGAAGGGAAGCAAGAAGCGTGTTCCTCGCATGGGGGCTGGGAGCCCGAGATTGCTGCAAAGTGGCAGTGGTTCATCCGGAATTATTCAAACTCAGGAGCTTGTGCATACCATGAAAATCAGAACGACCGCGATGGGTGTAGTTCTCGCAGCGCTTTCCCTCGCTCTTTTCGCAGCCCCAGCCGTTCAAGCACAGACCCACCCTGTGCCCTCGCGCGTAACCGAAAAAGTGGACGATGCGCGCACCGTGCAGTTGAAAGGTAATATCCACCCCATGGCCCGGCCGGAGTTTGACCGCGGGGCGGTGGCCGATTCGCAGCCGATGACGCGGATGCTGCTGACGCTGCAACGCAGCGGGGAGCAGGAAACGGCGCTGCAGCAGTTGATGGATGCGCAGCAAACCAAGGGTTCGGCGAGCTATCACGCGTGGCTGACGCCGGAGCAGTTCGGGAAGCAGTTCGGGCCGTCGGATGCGGATGTGCAGGCAGTGACCGACTGGTTGACGCGGCAGGGATTCCAGGTTGCCAAAGTGGCCGCGGGACGCACGACGATCGAGTTCAGCGGAAACGTGTCGCAGGTACGCAATGCGTTTCACACGGAGATTCATAAGTTCGCGGTGAACGGCGAGGAGCACATCGCCAACGTGAGCGAGCCGGCAATTCCAGAGGCGCTGGCGGCGGTAGTGAAGGGCGTGGCGGCCATGAACAATTTTCCGAGGCGCGCGCACCTGCATAACCGGGGAATCTATCGTTGGCAGCGGGACACCGGCGAGATCAAGCCGCTGTTTACGTTCGGCACTAACCCAGTGAGTTTTGCGATGGCGCCGGCCGACTTTGCCAAGATCTACAACATTCCGCCGGGAGCCGACGGCACGGGCCAAACTATCGCGGTTATCGGGCAATCCAACATTGACGCGCAAGACGTGATCGCCTTCCGGAACCTCTTTAACTTGCCGCAGAATTTCACGCAAGCGAACAACGTGATAGTGAACGGACCGGACCCGGGCTTGCAGCTTTTCACTGGCGATGAAGGTGAATCGGATTTGGACGTGGAGTGGGCCGGCGCGGTCGCACCCAATGCCAAGATTCTGCTGGTAACTTCGTCCACAACGCAGTCCAATCCTTCGCAAATCACCCCGGGAATTGATCTTTCGGCACTATACGCCGTGGACAACAACCTAGCGTCGGTTATCAGCGAGAGCTACGGATCCTGCGAGCCTAGCTTGGGCTCGGCTGGCAACCTGTTTTACAACTCGTTGTGGGAGCAAGCCGCCGCCCAGGGAATCACGGTGGTTGTTTCCACGGGAGATAGCGGGTCGGCTGGATGTGACCCCGACCCGAGCGGAGTCAGCCCAAATGCGGCTGTGGACGGGTTAGCGGTGAGCGGTATCGCTTCCACACCATTCAACGTAGCGGTGGGCGGAACGGACTTTGACGCCACCGCCCAGCCGGTGACGCCTCCGAACCAGTTTTGGAGCGCGAATAATGGGCCCACTTTCGCGTCAGCATTGAAGTATATCCCCGAGACCACCTGGGATGATTCGGCTTGCGCGATCAATTTCCCGACGGCTTGCAATTCCGTGGATCCAAATGGATTCGATCTGGCCGCTGGAAGCGGCGGCCCGAGCAATTGCGCAATCTTTACCGGTAGCAGTTGCAATAAGGGCTATCCGATTCCCGCGTACCAGGCTGGCTTCCATACGAGCCAGTTCCCGACAGTGCGCACGATTCCGGATGTCTCCCTGTTCGCCAGCAACGGCCAGAATAACGTGGCAGTGATTACTTGCCAGGCGGACGTAAATCCGGGGGGAGCGGCTTGCAGTCTGAGCAGCCCGTTTTCGGATTTCAGTCTGGTGGGCGGTACTTCCGCGGCGACTCCGCCGTTCGGTGCGATCGTCGCACTCATAAATCAGGCCAGTGGTGGTGGGCGGCAGGGCAACGTGAACTACGGATTGTATTTCCTGGCGGCGCATGACACCAATTACACGGGAAACCTCTGCAACTCTTCCCTGCCAGCTACGCCGAATCCTGCCTGCATCTTTAACGACGTCACCAAAGGCAATATCGGCGTGGCGTGCGTGAAAGGCAGCACAAGCAATGTGGATGGCACGACGACTTGGTGCCAAGGCTCAGGTTCCACATTCGGTGTGACAGTCGCAAACGGGAGCGTTGCCTATGGCGCAGGAGCGCAGTACGACTTGGCGACAGGGCTTGGGTCGGTCAACGTAACCAACCTGCTGGCGAAGTGGAGCACCTTTGTTCGAACCGGAACAACGACCACGCTAACCAGCCCAACGGGTGGAACTCCTTCGGGAACTAACTTCAGCGCGACGGTGACAGTCACGCCTGCCGGCGCGACGGGAGACGTTTCGCTCAATGCGCTGGCCAGTGATCAATCGGTGCTCGCCAGTTTCGGACCGTTTACCCTAGCTGGCGGGACCAAGAGTGTCACGACGAACCTTCTGCCGCCCGGCACTGCGTTTGTGTCGGCGACGTACGGAGGCGACTCGACGCATGGGTTGAGTACCTCTGCGGCGGTGGCGTTAGCGGGAACCGTGACCGGTGCAAACTTTGCCAGCAAGACCACGGTGAATTTTGTGACCTTCGATAGCAACAACAACCCGCACCTGAGTACCTCCCCGCAACCGGTGCCCTATGGTTCTCCCTACATTCTGAACGTGGTTGTGACCAAATCCGACGGGACCAACTGCGGATTCTTCTATCCCAAAACTGTGTCGCCGATTCCCTGCCCGACCGGGACGGTAGCGATGAAGGACGGCGCGAACAATTTGAATGATTTCCCGAGCGGGCCGGCCTCGAACGCGACGAACATTTCCAAGATCAGCAATCAGGGAGGGCTGGTCGAAGACTTTAATGTCCAGTTGCCTGGCGGCAGCCATACGATCACGGCTGCGTATACTACGGGCGATACGAATTATCAGAGCAGCCCCAGCAACACACTTACAGTGACGATCACTCCGGCGGCAACGACGACCCTGGTTGCAAGTAGCTTGGGAGTCGTTACTCCCCCCACGAACAATATGGTGACGCTGACAGCGGTGATCGGATCGGCCAGCAACTCGAGCCAGGGTCCCACGGGCACCGTTCAATTCCAGAGCGGGACCACCAATCTCGGCGCACCGGTCGCTTGCACGCCGTCGGGGGCAAACATAAATGGCGGCGCATCTTGCCAGGCTATATTGCCGAACGTGGCAATCACCTCGCTGTTTCCGCCGCCCGGCGGTGAACCGCGACCAACGTTACCATTGCTTCCAACACTATTTGCCTTGCTGAGCATTGTGCTCTTTGCATTCGGCTGGCGTTGGATGCCGGAAAAGCGGCGGCGGACGTACGCGTACGCAGGATTCGTGGCGTTTGCGCTTCTTGCGGTTGGCATTGCCGGATGCGGCGGTGGCGGCGGAGGCGGCGGGCACAACGTGACGATCAAGGCGAGCTATGTGGGAGATACCAACTACGCGGCTTCGTCTGGGACGACAAACATCACCGTTCAATAAGCACAACCCAAACTGAAGGAGGCGCTCCGCGCAGGCGGGGCGCCTTTTGTTTTGTGCTGAGGCTGATTGCTCCGGTATAAATGCGTAGACGTCACCCCATAGACACGCATTGTACGGGGTGCTATTATCCGCACGCTTTGGGAGAGAGCCGGCCCCGCCGTCGAACCCAAAGGTACATTCAAATAACGAAAATTTGATTCCCTGCGAGTGAGCATGAACCTTCATCGTGCGGTCTTGGGCGGTTTGCTCGTTTCCGGTGTATTCCTGTGTCAAATCCATGTTCCGACGGCGATGGGGCAGGTGCGCCCGCGCGTTTCGGAGGCCGTGAACGAGGCGCAGCGGATTACTCTGAACGGAAATGTGCACCCCCTGGCGCGAGCGGAATTTGACCGCGGGGCGGTGGCGGAATCGAACGTGTGATATGTAACCCGCGTGGAACGTCACCGCATAGACACTGAAGTTGGGAAGTGATACTCTCTGGCAACTTCGGGGTCGGGCTTGGGTGGAACAAGACCCTGGACATCCGGACAGGCCATGTACACACAACCCAGCAGTCTTCGGAAGCCTCTTCTCGCCATTTTTCTGTTCATTTTTAGTTTGGAATTGGGTCTTGGCACGAATTTGGCCGGACAGGGAACGCCTTTGCCAAGTTCAAAGTCCGCTCAGAACGCGGCCCCTACGCGCGTGGTGAAGAAAACCGAAGCAGCCCCAGCGAGCAACGTGGAAGAGGGGAAAGAAACAGGAAAAGGACCGGATGGGGAAGGCCCGGATGAAATTGATAAGCGGGCGGAATGGTTTTACAAACAGCGCAGCAGCGTGAACGGCCGGCTGCCGGCCGGGGCGCGACTGAAAGCGTTCGAACACCTGCAGCGAATGATGGTGGCGGAAGGAAAACTGAAGCAGCGTGTGGACGGCACGTATGCCGAGGTGATGCCAGAGTCTGGGACTTCGGCGACAAGCTGGACGCCGATTGGGCCGACACCCACATTGGGGAGCATCTTCGGTCCAGTCACGGGGCGAATTACGACGATTGCCGTGGATCCAAGCGACAGTACGGGCAATACCGTCCTGATTGGAGGAGCGCAAGGAGGAATCTGGCGTACGACCGATGGAGGGCAGACATGGACGGCGCAGGGAGATCAGAATGCGTCGCTGGCGATGGGTTCGATTGCTTTCGCAGCGTCGCAGCCTTCGACGGTGTATGCGGGGACTGGCGAACAGGCCTCGATTGCTTTTGACATTTATTACGGTGCTGGAGTTCTGATATCGAGCGACCACGGGCAAACTTGGAAGCAGACCTGCACGGTGGCCGGTTCGAGCTGCCCGTTCATTGGGCCGTATGACGATTTGACTCCGTTCGGGTATTTCACGTTGGGTGGAACGCGGATCAGCTACGTGTCAGTGAATCCAGCGCACCCGAATATGGTTCTGGTGGCGGCACAGACGCAGTTCGCGGAAGGAACGACGGAGGGAGTGTATTGCTCCGACAACAGCGGCGCGACGTGGACCAACATTCTGCCCGACGAAATGTCTACGTTCGTAGGATTCGCGTCGTCCAGCGTTGCGTACGCTGCGCTGGGGAATCCGTTTGGAAGTTCCACCGGAGCGCCGAACGGGAATGGAATTTACAAGGCGACGTCGATTGGATCGACTTGTTCGACGATACATTTTTCGAGAATGCTGAGCACGGCGCTGCCGCTGCAGTCGACCATGGGGAGAATCGATCTAGGAATCGCGCCCAGCGACGCAAATACGGTGTATGCGTCGATAGCGGACGCAACGAACGGATCGAACACAAATCTGGGAGTATTTGCGACCACGGACGGGGGCACCACCTGGAGCAATACCCAAGCGCCGGACGTGTGCCAACAGCAATGTTGGTACGACAACGTGGTGAAGGTGGATCCGAACAACAAGCAGATCGTTTTTTTCGCTGGAGGTGCGGTGACGAACGGGGGTGCGCCGTTCTGGGTGGTTCGGACAAAGAGCGGCGGCACGAACTGGAGTTCAGTGATTCCGAATGTGGCGCCGCCGAATGCCGGGGTTCCGCACGTGGACTCGCACGCAATTGCGTTTGTGAAATTGTCGACGGGGAAGGTGAGGGCGTACCTGGGCAATGACGGAGGGATTTGGAGGACGGACGACGCGGAAGCGACCAACGTGACGTGGACGAACCTGAACGGATCGGCGCTGACGCTTTCACAATTTTATCCGGCGATTTCGATTCATCCGTCGGCGGCATCGATCGCGCTAGGAGGAACACAGGACAATGGCACGCAAACCTACAGCGGGACAGCAAGCTGGGCAAATCTGAATATTTGCGGGGACGGCACCGGGACAGCGATTGATGCGATGGTGCCGAGCACGGTGTATATCGCCTGCAACGGCCTAAATCTTTTCGCTTCGTTTCAGAACGGGGCGCCAAATACCTATAACCTCTCGATGACAGGGATCAATCCTGCCGACAATTCGAGCTTTGTACCACCTCTCGTTGTGGACCCAAATACGGCAAATACGTTGTACGCGGGCAGTTCAAAAGTTTATCAGTCGGTGGATGCGGGGAACACCTGGACAGCCATTTCTGGAGATTTGGTCTTCGGCAACTCCGAAGCCTATCTGACGGCTATCGCTGTGGCGCCGGGAAACTCCGCTGTGGTGTATGCAGGGGCGCAGAATGGAGCCCTGTTCGTGGCGACGAACGTGGCTCCCGGAAGTGCGAATTTTAGCCAAATCGGGCAAATTTTCCTTCCGGGCCGCACGATCACAGCGATTGCGATCGATCCGAGTGTGCCGGCGGGAACGACGGCGTATGTCGGCTTCTCCGGCTTTTCTTTTGTGAATTCGAGTTTGGGCGTGGACGATCCCGTGGGGCAGATCTTGAAGACAACCGATGGCGGCGCGACCTGGGCTGACGTGAGTTGCTCGGTCGCGAACTGCATGACACGGGCGACGACGGATTTGCCGAATATTCCGGTGAATGACGTGGTGGTGGACCCAGACGTACCGGGGACAATTTATGCGGCGACGGACCTGGGAGTGTTTGTCGGAACTTGCACGGGGACACCGTGCGCAACGTGGACATGGAGCACGATGGGCGCTGGCCTGCCGCGGGTGGCTGTGCTGTCACTGAAATTGCACGAAGCTTCGCGGACGCTGAGGGCGGCAACGCACGGACGCGGTGTGTGGGATATCGTGCTGAGCAATTTTTCGTTCGGGGCAGGGCCGCATATCGCTTCACTTTCACCTACGACTTCGGATGCGGGTGGAAGTTCGCTGACGCTGACGGTCACAGGAAGCGGGCTGACCGGCGGGACCATTTTGTTCGGGGGGACCGCGCTCGTGGGAACTGGAACGGCCTCCGACACGACGTTGTCCGGAACGGTGCCGAGCACTTTGCTGACAATCGGAACGCCGCTGATAACGGTGAAGAATCCGAGCAACGCGACAAGCAACGGATTGAAATTCGTGGTGACAGGAGGCGCGCCGACGCTGACGAGCATCGCGCCGAGCAGCACGCCGGTACAGGCGAACCCGGTGAACAATCCTGTCACGTTGACGGGAACAAATTTCGCGACGGGGAGCAAGGTATTTTGGAACGGAGTGGCGGCGGGGGTCAGCGCGACGGTGAATAGTTCGACGAGTATCGCGGCGACGTTGCCGGCGGGATTGCTGGGTCCCTATGGAAGCACGAACGATGTATCTGTTTTTGGCGTGCCGCCGGGAGGGGGTCAGTCGAAAGCGGTAACGTTCAAAGTGGCCGCCGCGCCCCCGATAAATGACAATTTTGCGAATGCAATAAACGTCAACGCGTTTACATTCGTGGATGACAAGGATAGTTCGAGCGCAACGACAGAAGCGGGCGACCCTACGCCGGTTTGCCTAAGCCAGTTCACGGCTGCACAGGGGGACACCGGCGGACATCCGAATGGGACGTACAACACGATCTGGTATAAATTCACGCCGACATTCTCGGCAAACCTGTCGTTGGACACGACGGAGAGCAGTTACGACACCGCTCTCTCGATCTGGACAGGCAGCCAGGGCAACCTGACGAGCGTGGCGTGCAACGACGACATTGTCCCGGGTGTGAACATCCAGTCGCAGTTGTCGAACGTGCCGCTAACAGCGGGAACGACGTATTACATCCTGGTAAGTTCGTTTGGACCGCCGGACCCGAATCCTGTGGCACTGGGCGGGCATGCACATCTGGCTTTTTTGTACAACGGCGGAGTCAACCCTACGCCGACCCTGACATCGATGACACCGAACAGCGCAAATTCAGGTGATTCAGCAGTCTCGGTCAACGTCACCGGCACCAACTTCGTAAACGGAGTGGGCCTGCAGTTCGTGGACTCGAAGACCTTCTTCGGTAATTCTATACCGGCGACCTTCGTAAGTTCGACGCAACTTAGTGCAAGCATTCCAGCTGCTGAGATCATCCTTCCGGGCACCTTTCTGGTGTCCGCGGTGAACCCGCAGCCATCGTTTGGGGCGTCGAATACTTTGAATTTCACGGTCAATGTTGGGACGTACCCGGTTCCGACGCTGACTCAGGTCTTCCCCACGACCGTAGTGGCCGGATCCCTTCCATTTCAGCTCTTTGTTAGTGGATCGAATTTCGCGCCAGCGGCTATGATTAATTTTAATAATGTGGCGAAGACTACGTCCGTGAACAGCAATCAAAATGCATTTACGACCATCTCCACTGCCGATATTGCAACAGCCGGCACGGTGCAGGTGACGGTCTCCAACCCTTCGCCGGGCGGGGGACCCTCCAGTCCGATGTCGTTTACGATTACTCAGCCGACCGTAGTTCCAACAATCACGTCCGTCAGTCCATCCAGCGCTCCGGCAGGAAGCCAAACGGCGATAACCGTGACGGGTACAGGTTTTCAGCAGGGCGCCAACGTAATTTTCAATTCCGGCTTTTTCCCCGGCACGGTGAACGGGGCGACACAGTTAACTACTATCATAGCTCCGGCGCAATCCCTGACCCCCGGCACTTATCCCATTTACGTCGTCGACCAGCCGCCGGCGGGCACTTCGCAGCCGTTCAACTTTACGGTGACAGCGCCGATTGTGCCTAGCATTGTGGTGACGGAAAGCCCAGTGACCTTAAATTCTTCGAGCGGCGGAAGCCAGAGTTCGACGGTGACGGTTACGGCGAGCGGGGGATTTTCGGGGCCGGTGACAGTGAGTTGTTCATCACCTCTGCCACAGGGAGTGACCTGCACGAATTCTCCTTTGACGATTATGGTGCCGAACGGGAGCACCAGCGCGACAGGACAATTGACAATGAGCGTCCTGGCGACATCGGGGACTTTGACGGCGTCGATGGTGCCTGAGAAACGCGAAATCAAGGCGGCCGGCCTGCTTTCTGGGCGCGGCGGAAAAGGCTGGTGGGGGCTGAGCGCGTTCGTTGGAGTGGGAGCGATTCTGCTGCTATTCCTGCCGGGAAGAAACAAACATTGGAGCGTGCTGGGATTGAGCCTGGTCTGCCTGTTGACGTTTGCAATGGGCTGCGGTGGAGGTGGTGGAGGCGGCGGGAATGGTGGAGGCGGAGGCCCGGTAGCAACAGTCACGCGGGAGACAGTGACCAATGGAAAGGTCGCGTCAGGCAATCCATTCAATTTCAGCGTGACAGTCACCGGCGGATCGCCAACCGGGCAGGTGCAACTGCTGGAAGGTGGAACCGTTTTGGCCACTGCGGGAGTGAATGGAGGAACGGCTTCGCTCCAGACGTCGGCGCTGCTGGTGGGAACGCATTCCATCAGTGCCCATTACCAGGGAGATGCGGGGACGCTGCCGTCTTCGAGCGGAATCCTGAATGTTACGGTAACTGGAACAACAACCATATCTATCACCACGAGTCCGGCTGCGACGCCACCGGTTTCTCCGATTACGTTGACCATCAATTAGGACACGGGGGCCAGCATTGCGTGAAAGGATTCTTCTTTACCCTTACAACCCAACGGGCCGTAACTATCTAAAGCAGACAGGCACCCTCCGCGACATTGCCGATACACTACGACTCCGAAAAAAAGCTGGTACGCGGTCATAGATCCCAAGAGTTGGCGCCATCAGTCCGACGAAAGAGTTTCTGGCCGTAAGTTAGGTCGATCAAATTCGCGCAGGAAATTGCCCGCGTTTAGTTCTGGGCGTTGGGTGGGAAGAAGATGTTCCAGAATTGTGGGGAAGGCGTGGTGAACTCGACAGGGACGAGGGAACCGTCGGCGTTCAGTTGCGGGGGGCGCACGACGTGCGCTTCCACTTTTTTCTGAGTTTTTGGATTTTCCACGGATAATTTTGTGCCCATGGGAATGCCTTCGGGCAGAACGATCATGGCTCCGCTGGCGCTGACGGTGTGCGTGAAGCCGTGCAGCGGATGCGTTTTACCAGGAATGTGAATGATTACGGGCATCTTCAGCAGGACGCGTTGCGCGCGGCGGCGCTCTTCGGCGGTCTGCGGACGGGCCACGGCTGCCCCGCGCTTTACGTTGTGAGCGGGAGCGACAGGCGGCGCGGCGTTTAATTTCTGCGGCGGCGTCACAGTTCAATTCCCCAGAATTCCATGTCGGGTGCTACCAACTCGATGCCGTATTCCCAGCCTTCGGGTTGCTGATTCCCTTTCCATACGACCACGGCGGCGTTGCTGGTTTGCGTGGCTAAATTTGTCATTGCCAGGCGCTGATCG
>Ga0210383_10002730_pt1 | contig 15916 bp, 12 predicted proteins | sample IncBWC14OmetaG_FD_160072 | JGI IMG/M metagenome (GOLD analysis project Ga0210383, IMG submission 160072) | Forest soil microbial communities from Barre Woods Harvard Forest LTER site, Petersham, Massachusetts, United States - Inc-BW-C-14-O ...
GGTAGCCGGGAGGTGTGTCATATGGAAGAGATCATGAAACGGCTGAAGCTGAAACTGGGTGTCGAGGGGAAGACGGTGGTCGTGCAGGGGCTGGGTAACGTGGGGTATCATGCCGCGAAGTTTTTCCGGGAAGGTGGGGCCAAGGTGATCGCGCTGGCGGAGTATGAGGGGGCGATCATGAATCCGGATGGTCTGAATGAGGAGGAAGTCTTTCAGCACCGGAAGAAGACGGGGAGCATCCTGAATTTCCCGGGGGCGAAAAATATCGGCAAATCGGGCGATGCGCTGGAGTTGGATTGTGATATCCTGATCCCTGCGGCGCTCGAGAATGTGATCAATGGAGATAATGCGCCGCGGATCAAGGCGAAGATTATCGGTGAGGCGGCAAACGGCCCGTTGACACCGGAAGCGGATGAAGTCTTTATCAGCAAGGGGACGCTGGTGGTACCGGATATGTACCTGAATGCCGGCGGGGTGACGGTTTCGTATTTCGAGTGGTTGAAGAACCTGAGCCATGTGCGGTATGGTCGGATGGAAAAGCGGTTCACGGAAAATATGAATACGCACATCCTCACGCAGATCGAGGGGTTGACCGGAAAGAAGGTGAGTCAAAAGGAGAAGGAGTTTATCATGCACGGGGCGGATGAGGTGGACCTGGTGTATAGCGGGTTGGAGGAGACGATGATCGCGGCCACCCGGGAGATCATGGAGGCATGGAAGGCGAATCCGAAGATCCCGGATATGCGGACGGCGGCGTATGTGGTAGCGATCAACAAGGTGGGAACGTCGTATGCGGAACTGGGGATCTTCCCGTAAAAAGGGGACAGTTTTCGTACGAATTCGAACAGTTTCGCGTTTTGCGAAGATTTTAAAAGTTTGACGACCAATATATTGTAACGATGGCATTGGGATTGGGGCGAGTTGGACATGATAGCCAATTTTCTAAAGATCACCTTCCGGAATCTCCGGAAGAACAGCAGCTATAGCTTATTGAATATTTTTGGGCTGGCGATGGGGGTCGCGTGTGCGGGATTGATCTTCCTGTGGGTGGAGAACGACGTCAGCTGGGACCAGTTCCTGCCGAAAAAGGACCGGCTGGCACTGATCTGGTTTAATGAAGCTTCCAATGGCAAGGTACAGACCTTTAGCGTTGCGCCTCAGCCGATGGCGGCAGCGATCGTGAAATCGGTACCGGGAGTGGCGGCGGCTTCCAGGTATAACCCTGGCCCGGGGCAACTGTTCGGCGTGGGCTATCATTCGCAATATGAAGACGGCGGCTGGGTGGACGCGAGCTTTTTTGGGATGTTCCAGCGGCCTTTTTTGGAAGGAAGTGCGCAAACGGCATTTCTGCATTCATCGGATATCGTGATCACGGAGTCGATGGCGCGGCAGTTGTTTGGTGAGGGAGACGCGATGGGGCGCACGATCCGGGTAAACGATAAAAAAGAGTGTCGGGTAACGGGGGTCATGGCCGACTTTCCAGCCAATTCTACGTTGCACTTGCGTTGGATGGCGCCAATGAGCGCCTATCTGGCGGATAATCATATCCGGGACGATGACTGGGGAAATAATAATACCGTCACTTTTGTCGAGGTGGCGCCAGAGGCAAGTATGGCGTCGATGAATGCGCGGCTGAATAGTTATATCCGAACAAAATTGCCGGGGAGCGACTATTTTCTGTTCCCTGCGAATGACTGGCATTTGCGATCACATTATGAAGACGGCAAGCAGGCTGGCGGAGAAATCCAATACGTACATTTGTTCACGGTGATCGCGTGGATCATTTTATTGATTGCATGTATCAACTTTATGAACCTGGCGACGGCGCGGAGTGAGCGGCGGGCAAGGGAGGTGGGGGTAAGGAAGGTGCTGGGTGCAGGCCGGAAAAGACTGGCAGGGCAATTCATCGGGGAATCACTCGTGATGTCGGCAGTGGCGGTCTCTATCGGTCTCGTGATGATCTCTGCAGCGCTGCCGGCCTTCAACACGCTGACCGGGAGGGCGCTGGGGCTGGAGCTTGAGCGACCCATGCATGTTGTCGCCGTGCTGGTCATTACGATTGTCTGTGGTCTGGTGGCGGGGAGTTATCCGGCGTTATACCTGTCTTCCTTCAACCCGGTATACGTTTTTAAGGGGCTACGACTTAAGGGAGCGGGCGCTTCGGTTGTGCGGAAGGGTTTGGTGATGACGCAATTCACGATCTCGATCACCCTGATCATCAGTACGATCATCATCTATCAACAATTGAGGCATATCCTTTCGCGCGATCTGGGATTCGACAAGGATAACCTGATCACGATGAAAGTCCAGGGCAATATGCAGCCGCACTTCGATCAGATTCGGCAGGACCTGCTCAATACGGGAGTGGTGGAGAACGCGGGGCTTAACAGCTACAGCACTTTCGGTTACGGGAATAATGGCGGCGGGGTCAGCTGGGCGGGCATGGATTCGCGGCAGGATCTCCGGGTCTCGTGGCGCGCGATCACGCCGGGGTTCCTGGCGACGGCGAGGATGCATCTGCTGGAGGGCCGTGATCTGCGGGCGGATCTGCCGATTGCGGATAGCGATCATGTCCTTGTCACCGAGACGCTGGCGAAAATGATGGGAAAGGGCAGTGCGGTGGGCAAGAAGCTTATTTTTTCCGGCGGCGGTTCGCCGACGATCATCGGGGTAGTAAAAGACTATGTGTATGGCGATATGTACGAGAGCCCGACACCGGTTATCTTCTATTATGACACTACGAACGCCTATCTGATGTATGTGCGATATAAGGCCGCCGTACGGCCGGATGCGGCCCTTGCGGCGATTGGAGCAGTGATGAAGAAGGATAATCCGGCATATCCGTTCGAGTACAGTTTTGTGGACGAGGAATTCAATAGAATGTTTACCAGCGAGAAACTGATGGAGGTGCTGTCGCGGCTGTTTGCCGGGCTGGCGATTTTGATCTCCTGTCTTGGGTTGTTCGGGTTGTCGGCGTATACGGCGGAGCGGCGGACGAGGGAGATCGGCATCCGGAAGGTGCTGGGAGCGAGTGTGAGCGAGATCACGCGCTTGTTATCGCGGGAGTTCCTGTTGCTGGTGGGGCTATCGGCGCTGATCGCGTTCCCGGTGGCGTGGATTGCGATGAGCAGGTGGTTGGAGCAATATCATTACCGGATCTCGATCCAGTGGTGGGTGTTTGCGGTGGCGGGGGTCGCGGCGGTGGGGATCGCGCTGGTGACGATCAGCTTTCAGTCAATAAAGGCGGCGTTGATGAATCCGGTGCGGAGCTTGCGTTCAGAATAAGAGATGCACAACAGTGCGTTTATTATCCCAGAAAATTGTGGAGTTTTTGTAAATTAGCAAAGTGAATGATAGACGCTCCATACATCTTGATTTTGAGGTAGACAAGTTAACGAACTCTATTGAAAACGTTTTAACAAAGGATGTTTTCGCCTCGACAGTCGTTCCGATATGGATATGATGGCAACGTGTCCTTCTTATCGAAAACCCAATTAATAGACCACTATGCGCAGAGTTTGGGGGCAATCCATATTGGCGGCCGTCGAATGATCATTGAAACCCAGGCGGCATTAAAATTGATTAATAAGTACTTTAAAAATTGAATAAAATGAAACATGCTGGGAAAGAGCTGGATGTAGACTATATCGGAGGACTTGGGCCATTAACAAAGGAGGACGAAAAAGCGATCAGCGATTTTCTGCAAGCTCGTAAAAATAAAAAAGCCAAGGGAAAGGCACGGCTTTCCTCCCGAAAAAATTCACGGAGAACAGCTAAGGTAAAAGCCTGAACTTAGCAAATCATGTCGAACAGTACTACGCGATTTGGCGATCGGGTCGAGGACTATGTAAAATACCGACCCCATTATCCGAAAACAATCCTTTCTTATTTGCGGGATCTCTATAGCTTCGGACCCGGGTGGGTGGTGGCTGATATCGGGTCGGGAACGGGGATCTCGACGGGGTTGTTCCTTCGCTTCGGCAATAAAGTATTTGCGGTCGAGCCTAACCTGGAGATGCGGTCGAAGGCGGAGGAATTGCTGGCGGGGTATCCAAACTTCGTGAGTGTGGAGGGGACTGCGGAGGCGACGGGGCTTGCGGATTCTTCGATGGACCTGATCGTGGCGGGTCAAGCTTTTCACTGGTTCGATCCTGTACGAACCCGGACGGAATTCGCCCGGATCGCGCGGCCGGGCGCTGTGGTGGCGCTGATCTGGAATGAGCGGCTTATCGGGTCGGACTTCGAGCGGGAATATGAGGAGCTGATCCTGCAATTTGCCGGCGATTACAAAACCATCAATCACAAAAATATTTCAGATACTCAGATCGGGGATTTCTTTCATCCGCGGTCTTTTGTATTGCAGTCGTTTGAGAATGAGCAGTGGTTTGACTTCGATGGGCTGAAGGGGCGGCTGTTGTCCTCTTCCTATATTCCGAAGGAAGGGCCGGGGTATTTGGAAATGATCGATGCATTGAAGGAATTGTTTATGCGGCATGCGGCGGCGGGGCGGGTGCGCGTGGGATATGAAACAAAAATATATACGGGGGTCCTCGATTAGCAAATTATTTACCATGAGAATATTGCTTGTCTTTTTATTTTTTTTCGGGGCGGTGGCGATCCCGGGTCGTGCGCAGTGGCCGATGGGGAAAGTCCTGGAACAGCGTACAGTCCATAGTTCAGTGCTCGGCAAGGACGTCAGATATTCTGTTTATTTACCGGCGGATTATGGTACCTCAGAACGGTTTTACCCGGTCGTATACCTGCTGCATGGTTATTCGGATGACAACACGGGATGGCTGCAGTTTGGGGAGATCAACCGGTTAGCGGATAAAGCGATCGCGGAGGGGACGATCCCGCCGATGATCATCGTCATGCCGAATGGAGACAGCAGCTTCTATATCAATTCGTATGACGGCAAGGAACGGTATGAGGACTTCTTTGTCAGCGAGTTCATTCCCGCGATCGAGAAAACGTATCGGATCAAAGGGGAGAAGCGCTTCCGGGGGGTAGCCGGCCTTTCGATGGGCGGATATGGAACGATGATCATGACGCTGAAGCATCCGGAACTTTTTGCGGCCGGTGCCGCATTGAGTGCGGCGGTATGGGACGACAGTTCGATCATGAAGATGCCGGATGGGATATACGACCGGATACTCGGGCCGTTGTTCGGACGCGGATTGAAAGGGGGCGATCGGGTGAATGCGACGTTCACGGCCAATTCGCCGTTCAGGATCGTTGGCGGCAAGTCGGCGGATGAATTGAAGAAAGTCAGGTACTGGATCGACTGCGGCGATGACGACGGACTGAGCAAAGGGAACTGCCTCTTCCATATAGCGCTGATGGATAAGGGGGTGCCGCATGAGTTTCGCGTGCGGGATGGGGCGCATACGTGGACGTACTGGCGGACCGGGATCATCGACGGGCTGGCATTTATCGGACAGAGTTTTCATCAGCAATAGTTTATGAAACATTTCCTTCATTTCTTATTGGCGACGCTGACGACCGTTACAGGGTTTGGCCAGTCTCAGCACTCGGAGAGGCAGTCTTTCGATGCGGATAACCCGATGATCGAATATATGGGCCGGGTCGATTTCGCGTCTCCGAAGATGCCGCGGTTCTGGAATCCGGGTGTGACGGTCCGTTTCCGCTTCGGCGGCGCGCAATGCCGGGTCATCCTTCATGACCAGGTTCCGGATGACAACGTGCATAATTATATCATCATCATGGTAGGGGGTGATCTCGGGGTCTATCGGGTAAAGCTGGCCGGCCAGACGGATACGTTAACGATCCTCGGGAACGGAAAGGTGTTCATGGATGGCCAGGTCCTGAAGAGCCTGGTGCAGTCGAGCTCCCCGGCGAGAAAACCCGAAACACACGTGGAGCACCTGGTGACGATCTGCAAGGCGACAGAAGGGATCGGCTGGATCGAATTAGAAGGCGTATATGCGGATGCGTTGCTTCCTGCACCTGCGCTGCCCGACCGGAAGATTGAGTTCGTCGGCAATTCGATCACGTGCGGATTTGGGAATGATACCAGCGGTATCCCCTGCGGACAAGGGGAGTGGTTTGATCAGGAAAATGCGTGGCTAAGCTATGCGCCGGTGACGGCCCGGGCGCTAAAGGCGCAGTGGCAGCTGACGGCGGTATCCGGTATCGGGCTGATCCATAGCTGTTGTAAAATGGCCATTACGATGCCGGATGTATTTGACCGGATGGATCCACGGGGTAACCGGGGTACCTGGGATTTCAAAGCGTATCAGCCGGACGTGGTGACGGTTTGTCTGGGGCAGAATGATGGGATACAGGATTCGGTGACGTTCTGTAGTGCGTACGTGAAGTTCGTGCATCACCTGCGGACGGTCTATCCGCGGGCCAGGATCGTATTGTTGTCCAGTCCGATGGCGAATGCGGAGCTAAAGAGGGAATTGACCCGGTATCTTGACGCCGTCGCCGGAGCAGCGGGAGATCCGCTGGTATCGGACTTCTTTTTTTCGAAACAGTGGACGCATGGGTGCGCGTCGCATCCGGATTTGCGTGACGATATAGAGATTGCCGGTGAGCTGACGAATTACCTGAAGCGCTTGATGGGGTGGTAGATCATTCACTGTAAGTTGGCAGCGCGGCAATCCCGTCGAAATCGGTCAGTCCGCGCATAAAGGCGTGGCATTCTTCTCCGTTGGTGATCACAATATATTTGACCGGGGTGGCCATGTTGTAGCGAAGGACCTGCCAGAGGACGCGGTGGTCGAGGTTTTCATTCATGGCCTTGCATTCGATCAGCATCCATGGATGAGCGGCTTTGTCAAAAACGAGCAGGTCGAAGCGCTTGGTCAGCTCGCCCAATTTGATCTTCCTTTCCACGGCAATATAGGAGGCGGGATAATTCTTTACCTGGAGCAGGTATTGGATGAAATTCTGCCGCACCCATTCCTCCGGGGTGAGGCGTACCCATTGGCGGCGCAGGTCATCCCAGATCTCTTCCTTGTGCTTTTCCGGCTCACGCAGCTTAAATGGATGTGTAGGATAGTAGATTTTAATCATGGACTAAAACTATTTGCTAAATTTACGAATAATGAAGACAAAAGAAGAAATCGTTAGTAATTGGTTGCCCAGGTATACAGGCGAGAGCCTGGACAAGTTTGGCGAATATATCCTGCTGACCAATTTCGAGAATTATGTTTCGCTTTTTGCACAGTGGCATGGGGTGAACGTCGTCGGCGAACATAAGCCAATGCCCTGCGCGACGGCGGGAGATATCACGATCATCAATTTCGGAATGGGTAGCCCAGGGGCCGCGACGATCATGGACCTGCTGACGGCGATCAAGCCGAAAGCGGTCTTATTTCTTGGGAAGTGCGGTGGGTTGAAGAAGCGGAATAAGATTGGGGACCTGATCCTGCCGATCGCAGCGATCCGGGGAGAGGGGACATCGACGGATTATTTTCCGCCGGAGGTACCGGCGTTGCCGGCGTTTGCACTACAGAAAGCGATTTCTACGACGATCCGGGATTATGCCGTGGACTATTGGACGGGGACGGTGTATACAACGAATCGCCGGGTTTGGGAGCATGATGAAGCCTTCAAGGAATACCTCCAAAAGATTCGGGCGTATGCGATCGATATGGAGACGGCGACGATCTTCTCGGTTGGGTTCTATAATAAGATCCCGACGGGGGCCTTGTTGTTGGTGAGTGATCAGCCGATGGTGTCGGAGGGGGTTAAGACGGCTGAGAGCGATCTGAAGGTGACGGGGCAATTTGTGGAGCGGCATATCCGGATCGGGATCGATTCCTTGAAGCAATTGATCAATAATGGACTGACGGTGAGACACCTGCGGTTTTAGGGGCCTCACGTTCACGTTGAACGGGCCGCCACCGGTTCAGACCTGTGCTGTCTGCGGTGACGACACAATAGGGGGATAATCACGATGCGGCAGGTAGATAATTCGTTACTTTTAGGGCGCCCGGCGGGCACCATATGTCTTCTCTTCTATCGATCCATCATCTTTCCATTGGCTTTGATACCGAACGCGGGTTGACCCCAGGCGTGGAAGATATTTGTTGTGACGTCCGGCGCGGCGAGATCGTCGCGCTCGTGGGGGAGTCGGGCTCTGGCAAATCCATTACGGCATTGTCGATCCTGCAGTTATTGCCGGCGCCGCCGGCGCGGGTGACGTCGGGAGAGATCCGCTTTAGCCGGCGGGACGGAAGGGTTGTCGACCTGCTGCGGCAGCCATCCGCGATCATGCAGCAAATCCGGGGTGGCGAGATCGGGATGATCTTCCAGGAACCGATGACATCGCTGAATCCGGTCTATACCTGCGGGGACCAGGTAGTGGAGGCGATCCGCATTCATCGGAAGATGGGGGCGGCCGAGGCGAAGCGCGAAGCGATCGCCCTTTTTGAAAAGGTGCAGCTGCCGGACCCAATGCGCCTGTTTTCCCGTTATGCGCATCAGATGAGCGGCGGGCAGAAGCAGCGGGTGATGATCGCGATGGCCATGAGCGGCGGACCTTCGCTGCTGATCTGTGATGAGCCGACCACGGCGTTGGATGTTACGGTACAAAAGACGATCCTGGAGCTGATCCGGTCGTTGCAGCGGACGGAGGATCTGGGCGTTATTTTCATTACCCATGATCTCGGGGTGGTGGCGGAGATTGCGGATCGGGCATTGGTGATGTATCGGGGGCGGGTCGTCGAGGAGGGGTCGGTGGCCGAATTGTTTACACATCCGCATCATCCGTATACGAAGGGCTTATTGAATTGCCGGCCTGCACTGCATAGGAAGGGGGAGCGGCTGCCGATGGTGAGTGATTACGTGGAGGGGGCTGTACCTTCGAAGGTCATGACGGCAGGGCCCGTGATTGGAGAAGTGATGATGCGGGTGGAGGACTTGCGGGTGTGGTATCCGTCGCGGCGGACCTTTCTGGGCAAACCGGTTGCGTATACCAAAGCGGTCGATGGGGTGAGCTTCGACGTGAGGAAGGGTGAAGTGCTGGGGCTGGTGGGTGAGTCAGGCTGCGGAAAGACGACGCTGGGCAGGGCTTTGCTCCGGTTGGTGGAGCCGACGGGCGGACGGATCGTTTTCGAAGGCGCGGATTGGACGGGGTTGGCGGCTTCGGCGCTGAAGCAGCGGCGGAGCCAGATCCAGCTGATCTTCCAGGACCCCTACTCTTCCCTGAACCCGAGGCTGCGGATCGGGCCGGCGATCGCCGAAGCGATGTCCGTGCATGGGATGGGTTCGGATGCCAGGGACCGGAAGAAGCGGGTGATCGGGCTGCTGGAGAAGGTGTCTCTGCAGGAAGATCATTATGACCGGTACCCGCATGAATTCTCGGGCGGGCAGCGACAGCGGATCGTCATCGCCCGGGCGTTGTCGTTACAGCCTTCCTTTCTTGTCTGTGATGAGTCGGTATCGGCATTGGACGTAAGTGTTCAGGCGCAGGTGTTGAATTTGCTGAATGACCTCCGGCGGGAGTTCGGGTTCACGGTTGTCTTTATTTCGCACGATCTGTCGGTCATTCGGTACATCAGTGACCGGATCATGGTGATGAATACCGGCCGGATCGAAGAGATGGGGGAGGCGGAGGAGGTTTATCTGCGGCCGCGTACGGAGTATACGAAGAAGCTGCTGGCGGCGATACCGCGGGTGAATTAAACGGTCGTTATATTTGCGCAAATTTAATTGTTATGACAGGATTGCCCAAACTGGTAGTAACGGATATCGATGGGGTGTGGACAGACGGGGGAATGTATTATACGGAGTTGGGGGATGAGTTCAAGCGGTTCAATACGTATGATAGCGCGGGGGTTGTGTTTTGTCGCCAGATGGGGATTCCGGTGGCTATCATCACGGGGGAGCCGTCGGTGGCGGTGAAGCGGCGGGCGGAGAAGTTAAAGATCAACTTTTGTTATACGGGTGTCGCGGAGAAGCTGGTTGTGCTGGAGGGGCTATGCGGGGATCTGGGGATTTCCCTCGCTGAGGTGGCGTATATCGGGGATGATCTGAATGATATGGGGGTGCTTCCAAGAGTGGGGTATTCGGCCTGTCCGGCGGGCGCGCCGGATTATGTGAAGGAGATGGTGACGGTTGTGCTGACGAAAAAGGGAGGGGAAGGGGTGTTCAGGGAGTTTGTGGAGGGGATTCTCGAGGCAAATGGGGTTTTAGCGAGGTTGTTGGATGAACATTACAGGAAATGAGGTTCGGGGTCGGAGGTATGGCGTGGGGCGGGGGCGCGCGGGCACGCCAGCTAGTCATCGTCGCTTGAGCGGTCGAGGTAACTGTGGTCCAGATAGAAGTCGCGGGCGCTTTTGCGTTTAGAGAACATGAGCTTGCGGAGCTGATCATCGATCTGGGTGTTGACGGGAAGGTTGGGTTTGAGTTTCTTGCCGGTGAGACTGACGAATTCGGTGGCGGTATTGACCGCGGCGGGGTCGGAGGGCTGGATGCCGCTGATACCGATCTGCCAATCGTCATCGCGGGCCGGTTTGTATTTGAAAAAGTAGACGTAGCCGTTGAATTGTTTGAACTGGATCTTCTGTTTGCTGATGAACTGGATGTCGGCGACCCCGGAATTGCTATGGTTGGATACGAGGAGGCTGCGGGCCATATCGAGCTGGTTGCGGTACCGGCTTGGGAAGCGGTCCGCTTTGCCGATGGCCGTCAATTGCTGATAGAGGTCGCTCCGGTAGATATCAGAGGTGGCGAGGTGGCGAAGGATGCTGTCGGCTACGGGCCGGTTGTGGCGCAGGAGAAGGATGGCCGTGTTGAGGCGCAGGGCGGCGTCCCTGCTGGCCAGCATCTTGTCGAAGAACCGCGGAATATTGGGGTTCTTGTCGTAGAACGGGGCGAGGAGGATGGCATAAGCGTCGAGGTTGTTGACGTTGTCTTCATCTATTTCGTTTTCGGCGCCGTTGTCGTCGTTGTCATCCTCCTTCTTCTGCAGCTTTTTTTCGTCCCTTCCTTCCTGCTTTTTCCATTGGATCCTGGCGTCGAACCAAATCTGGCTGAAGTAGGATTCGTAGTCGGACCCCTGGATATACCCGCTGTCGACCAGGCTGGACAGGAGGCTCTGGATATTACCCTTATAATCGTCCACGGAGGCGAGCTGCAGCAGTCCGGGGAAGAGGGTGCGGGCGAGGGCGAGAGAGTCGCCAAGGTCCTGGAAAAGGTAGGTATAGTCCGTGTTGTTGTCGAAGATCGGGGGGTCCTGGACCATGAGACGTTTAAGAAGGTCGTAGGCGGCGCGGGTCTTGTGACGGGCCAGCGCTTTAAATACGGCGTTCTGAATGGTGCTGGTGTCGCCTGCCCGCTCATAGATCTGACGCAGCCCTTCCACGACAGGTGCTACTGCGATCGAGTCATTGATATAGCCGAGCTCGTTGATCAATTTGATCTTGGTCTCGAAATAATCCTTTCCGTTATAGGGCAGGTTGTTGATCGCTTGCAGCAAGTAAGAAACGCCGGCGGCCCCAAAATAGACATTAGGGATCGCATCCCGTGCGCGCTGGGCAGTGAGCGAGTCGCTGCTATAGAAATCATTGAAGAATACGTTCAGCTTACTATCGAAGATGGATGGACCGGGCCGGTCGCGCAGGGGTTTAAGGGTCGCATAGAAGCGGCGGATGAAGTCACTCGTCGTATCCGTGGAATCACTAAGCGACAAGATCCGGTAAAGATGATTGTCCTTTAAGAATATCCAGGTGCGGATGTGCCGCGTACTATTGGTGTCAGTGAGCGTATACCGGTAGCCAATGACAGAGTCGGCGGCAAGGCTGAAAGGCTGGCGGGCGCTCAGGATCATATCCTGGCTGAGCCGCTTCTCATTGATCTCATCTGTCCAGAAGGTGGCCGTGTCTTTGGGATAATAATATCGGGGGAAGGATTCAACCGAGACAAATGTTGCCTCCCCGGTGGAATCATCCTGAAAAAGAGCGGTGCGGGCATGGGGCCAATAGTTATTATAGTCCGGCAGCGAATTCAGGAATTCTTCACTGGCGGCCCTTTCGAGGATGTGGCGCATCCCGGCATCCACATCGGGCACCATCGGGGTGGTGACGGCAATGTGAACGAAGGTGTCGACATAGTTCCGGAAGCTGGGGTACCGGTAAGGAGTGAACGCAAACGAGGAGAAGAAGCCGGTGAACGACCGGTCCTTGCCGCGGCTGCGGGCTGCCAGGACATAATAGTCGGGACCAAAGACCAGGAACCGGACGCGGATCGTCGAGCCGTCTTTTGCCTGATAGACGGCGTCGAGGCAGGCATGCCCTTCAAAAAATCCCGTCTTCCGGCTCAGTGGCCGGCTGACGCAGTCCGAGAGGCGGAAGCTCTCCTCCATGAGGGCCAGATCGGCCGTGTCTTCCTCCAGAAAACGGTAGTTCTGGACAGTCTTTTTCCAGATCAGGAAGGCGTCGCCGGTAGCAGAATCCGCAGACTGGTATTCCCACCGGGCAATGCCGTCCGTCCCGGACAGGTCTTCTTCCTGAAGTGGGATCCGCGGCAGCCGCACGGAGAAGCCGCCCCGGGCGGGAGAGAAATCGGTCCATCCACCCGGCGTATCGCCACGGATGCGGATGGAATTGAAGAACTGGTCGGCTTCGGAACCGTCGACGTAGTTGTTGTTGCCGCTCATTTTGAACACCCAGATCTCATAGGGCGTAACGAGGATGTTGTAGCGCTGCAGGTCGCCGCGACGGGTGCGGCTCGTGATGTCGAACCCCTTATAGCCGCTGCGGGTGATCTCCGTCTTCTTCTGGATCTTGCCGGGGATATTCTCATACAGGAGGCTATCGATCTTCCGAAGGATGACGTCATCCTTATCGCCGAGAAAGCTGCTGTGGGTATTGACCCGACCGATCATATAGTATGCGCCGTTGCTCATATCGGCATATTGCCAGGAGTCGTCGATGCCGTGGCTCTCGGGACGGCGATGAAGGATGCCGGGCACGCTGACGGAGAAGGCGCCGTCATCGGCGGTAAAGGTCGAGAAGTTGACAGGGACCTTGATCTTGTCGATGTCATCCCGGCGTGGAGCGTCGCGATCGGGCATGACAACGGGGCGGAGCGTATAACCTTTCTTCCGGAGCAGTTCAATGACGCCGCGCCGTCCGGGCAGGTGGGCCGCCCCTACCCCGACGAAGAGGGAATGCCGCCGGACGATGCTGTCGATGGAGGCGGCCTGGATCTCGTTGCGGCGATAGAGGAATTTCTCCATATAAGCTTCGGAGGGCTCCATCAACTTTTCCAGGGAGTCGAGCAGATCAAGGTCACCCTGGCGATAAGCTTCCTGTGTTTTCCGTTCGATATCGAACGCGGATTCGCCCTCCATATCAGGGGCCTTCTTTTTGCGGTCCTTCATCATATCCTGGGTGGCTTCCATGACGAGCCGCTCGGTCTGGAAATAGTTCTCCACGCCGGTAGCCTGTTTGCCCAGCTTCCTTCCCGTCTGATAGATGTAGAGGTCAAGGTAGGTATCTTCTTCGAAGTCTGCCCGCGTGCGGTAGGTCCGGTAAAGCAGGCCGTTGATGATGGTCGGCTCGTCACTCAGGGCGGACTTAAGCCGGTCGTCGTATCGCTCCAATTGAAAGGACTTCTCGTTGACAAAGTCGTTTGGAGAGCCCTGGGTATAGAACCGGAGGTTGGATTCCATATTCTCGAAGCGGAACAACTGGTCCTGCCAGAGCTGGGGGTCCAGCTCGAGCGCAACGATATCGGAGCTTTTGATGTCCAGGTAGAAAGAATCGCTAAGGTGAAAGACCAGCTTGCTGCTGACGTGCATCGTCCCAAAAAGATAGGAGGGCCTGGTCAGCCCATTGCCGGTGATCTCCCATAAAAGGGCGGGATACTTTTTGGGGTTGACCGTTTGGGCCTTCGGTTGAAGACCCAAAAAGAGACAAAACAGGACTCCCAGCGCACAAAACCGGAAAAGGGTTGATCTCATCATTACAAGTTGCATAAAAGACGGGATTTCGGGAAAATTATTTTGTTAGCGGGGAGTAAAAGTCGGTGGTTGAGCGGATGCGGGCGGTGACGGGGAGGGGTGCCGGACGGTGACGGGGAGGGGTGCGGGTTGAGAGCGGGGGAGTGAAAATTAATTTGGATTCGGGGCGTTTATACGCTAATTTTGCACGCTTGAAAAATGATATCAAATCGGGTGCCGTAAGACCTGGTTTGTACCGGACCCCGTCCGATCTATCTTACCATCCCTCTCTGGTGTCATTTCTGTGCGTGGCGTTGCTGGCGTTGCCGGCCGGTGTGTGTCCGTTGAACATTAAAAAAAATCATTATTCCACATGAAGCTCTCCCAGTTCAAGTTTGATCTGCCATTAAACCTTATTGCCCAGCACCCTGCGAAAAAAAGAGAAGACAGCCGGATGATGGTGGTGCACCGCAAGACCGGAGTGATCGAGAACAAGCATTTTCGGGATATCCTGGAATATTTCGACGACAAGGACGTATTTGTGGTCAACAACACAAAGGTATTCCCGGCCCGGATGTATGGAAGGAAGGAGAAGACGGGGGCGAAGATCGAGGTATTTTTGCTCCGGGAGTTGAATAAGCCGAACCGGCTATGGGATGTTATCGTGGATCCGGCACGGAAGATCCGTGTGGGGAACAAGCTCTATTTTGGAGACAATGACGAACTGGTAGCGGAAGTGATCGATAATACAACCAGCAGGGGAAGGACGATCCGTTTCCTTTGGGACGGTAATGATGAAGAATTCCGGGAGATGTTGGAAGTGCTGGGCGAGACACCGCTGCCAAAATACATCAAGCGCAAGCCGGATGAGGAAGATAAAGAGCGGTACCAAACCGTCTATGCCAAGCATGAAGGGGCGGTAGCGGCGCCGACGGCGGGGCTGCATTTTAGCAAAGAGCTGATCAAACGGTTGGAGATCAAGGGGGTCCGGTTCGCGGAGATCACGCTGCATACGGGGCTGGGCACGTTCCGGCCGATTGAGGTGGAGGATCTGAGCAAGCATAAAATGGATGCCGAGTACTACCGGATCGAAGATGATGCCTGTAAGATCGTCAATAAGGCCAGGCTGGGCGGTCACCGGATCTGCTCGATCGGTACGACGACGATGCGGGCGATCGAATCTTCGTTCACGGCCGAGAAGCTGCTAAAGCCGTCGGAGGGCTGGACGAATACTTTTGTGCATCCACCCTATCAGTTCAATATCGCCGATGCGCTGGTGACGAATTTCCATCTGCCCAAAACTTCCCTCCTCATCATGGTCTGCGCCTTTGCCGGGTATGATCTGGCGATGGAAGCGTATAAAAAAGCGATCAAGGATAAATATCGATTCTTCAGTTATGGGGATGCGATGCTGATCTTATGAGAATATTTACGCTACTCTTCCTCTTATTTCCATTCCTTATGGCCGATGCACAGCAGGAACTGCCGTTGTATGGGAACCAACCCATTCCGAATTCGACACAACGTCCAAACCGGGAGACGGTCGATACGTCCGTTAACCCCGTCCGTTATTCCTATAGCCTCGTCAGCCGGCCCACTTTGCAGGTCTATCTGCCACCGCCGGGAATTGCCACCGGCACCGCGGTCGTGGTGTGTCCGGGGGGTGGGTATCTTCATCTGGCCTTTACCCATGAGGGTACGGATGTCGCCCGGATGCTGAATGATTGGGGGATCGCGGCGTTTGTGCTGAAATACCGCCTGCCGAATGACGAGACGATGGTCGACAAGACGATCGGGCCCTTGCAGGATGCGCAGCGCGCGATCCAACTGGTACGGCAGCGCGCGGCAGACTGGGGGATCAACCCGGCGCGGATAGGGATCATGGGCTTCTCGGCGGGCGGCCATCTGGCATCGACTGCCGGCACGCATTTCAATCAGGCGGTGATCGACAATCCGGGCGGCGTGTCATTACGGCCGGATTTTATGATCCTGCTACCC
>Ga0210383_10002732_pt1 | contig 15911 bp, 17 predicted proteins | sample IncBWC14OmetaG_FD_160072 | JGI IMG/M metagenome (GOLD analysis project Ga0210383, IMG submission 160072) | Forest soil microbial communities from Barre Woods Harvard Forest LTER site, Petersham, Massachusetts, United States - Inc-BW-C-14-O ...
ATGGCGAACACCACTGCTTCGGCGAGAGGAACAAAAAGGTAGCGGGCCACACCGCTCAGCAGGAACATCGGCAAGAACACGATGCAAATACAGAGCGTGGACACCAGGGCAGGAACCGCGATTTGCGCTGCGCCCTCCAGGATGGCGTCGCGCTGCGTATGCCCTTCTTCGAAATACCGCTCGATGTTTTCGATCGTCACTGTGGCGTCATCCACAAGAATGCCGACGGCCAGGGCCAATCCCCCGAGGGTCATGATGTTGATGGTTTCTCCGAGAAAGCTGAGGGTCATGACGGACGTCAAGATAGATAAAGGGATGGAGATGGCGATGATCAGGGTGCTGCGCCAGCTTCCCAGGAACAACAAAATCATGAGGCCCGTGAGACACGCAGCGATAACGGCCTCGCGGATGACGCCGTTCACGGAGCCTCGCACGAAGATGGACTGATCGGACAGAGGCAAAATCTTCAGTTCGGGGGGAAGTGTCTGCGTGACACGCGGAAGCAGGCCGCGAATGCCCTTCACGACGTCGAGCGTGGATGCGTTGCCGGCCTTGAGGACGGACACGAGAGCGGCGCGACGGCCGTCCTGGCGCACGATGTTCGTCTGCGGAGCAAAGCCGTCGCGCACATTTGCCACATCGCGAAGATAGATCGTGGAATTCCCAACGACCTTGACGGGGAGGTCGCTCAACTCCGCCACCGTTTTCGGACTCGCGTTCAGCCGAATGCCGTACTCGAAGGGACCCATCTTTGCAGTTCCGGAAGGCACAATGAGATTTTGCAGTTGCACGGCGTTGAGAACATCTTGTGGCGCCAAACCTTTCGATTGCATCAACCCTTGATTCAAATCGACCATGATTTGGCGTTGTTTCCCGCCGTACAAGAAAGGAATGACGGCTCCAGGAACGGTCACCAATTGGGGCCTCAGGAAATTCTGCCCGAGGTCGTTCAACTGCTGCTCCGAGAGTCCGCTTCCCGAAAGGCCCAACTGAAGAATCGGAACGCTCGAAGCGCTGTAGTTGATGATTAGCGGAGGTAAGGTTCCCGGTGGCAATTGGCGAAGCACGGTTTGAGATACGGCCGTGACTTGGGCATTCGCGGTGTCTAAACTTGCGCCCTGCTGTAGGTAAAGCTTGACGATCGCTTGCCCATTTACCGTCGTCGATTCGATGTGTTCGATATTGTCGACAGTGGTGGTCAATATTCGTTCATACGTGCTCGTGAGCCGGCCCTCTAATTCTTCGGGATTCATGCCCGTGAACTGCCATGCAACCGCGATCACCGGGATATTGATGTTCGGAAAAATATCGGTTGGCGTGCGCAAGATCATGATCGGGCTCAACACCAAGATGAGCACGGCAAGAACGATGAACGTATACGGCCGGTCGAGAGCGACTCGAACAATCCACATAAGCTGAACTCCTAACACTCCAATCGCGAATTGATTGCACGCGGTAGAACTATCAAGCGAGACCGAACGGGGTCTCACTACATCAAATCTCGGCTTTACGGGGCGCCCTGGAAGACTGTTTTCAGAACATCCCGGCGGTCGAATTGCCCATTCGAGGGCCTGGAACCAACGTTCATCGGGACAGCAAGACCGGGAGGTCCGCCTCGTACAGGACCGTCCGTGTGACGCCGCCGAACATCCACTCTCTTAGGTGGGAGTGGCCGTAGGCGCCCATGACGAGTAGATCGGCTCGAAAAGCGGCAGCCTGCGACAGCAGAAGGCGACCCACACCCTTTCCGTTGGACGATAAGCGTCGTACCTCCACTTGCACGCCGTGACGGGCCAAGTGGTGCGCGATGTCCGCCCCCGGCTCCTGGCCGTGCCCCTCCGGGCGCCGCTGATGATCGACGACCAAGACTTCCACCGCATCGGCCTCCTCAAGCAATGGCAGTGCGTCCGCCACGGCGCGGATGGACTCGCGCGTGGCGTTCCAAGCCACGAGGACGCGGCGAACCCGGGGTGTCGTTACGCGTGGTGGAAACGCAATGATCGACCGGAACTCAAGACCAAGGACTCCGCGAGGCCAGGAGGACCAGCGGTCTGGCCCGGAGATTCCGGACGGGCAATCACCACCAAGTCCGCGTAGTACGCATGCACGCCCACTTCGCTGCTGAAGTAGGGCAACGATCTCCACTCCGACTGGATTCCGTAACGACGCACAATGTCCTCGAACTCGGCCCGGTGGTTCGCCTCGATACCCTCGATTTGCGCCTGGTGCATCTCGATCACGTTCGGGATGCTCTCGCCGCGGGCGAACATTTCCGGTGGCGTAGCTTTGGGTTCCGGTTGGATGAACACGGTGATCAGGCGCGCACCTTGCTGCGCGGCGAGTCCACTGGCGAACTCCAGGATGCTTGAAGTCTCGGAGCGCCCATCGATGAAGACCACGATTTCCCTTAGCTCGGCAGTGCCCGTGCCAATGCTCAAGGGGGCAGGCTGGGGTGGAGACCACGTCGATTGGGTGTTGGCCATAGCTATTCCTCCTTCTCGTCGTGCGTTCCCTTAACAGGCTGTCCGAAGCTCGAGAATCGCCCGTGAACGGTCAACCGGTTTCTGCGTTCGCAACGTCCGGGCTCCGTACTTCCGCGTGGACTCGACATAAAACTTCAACGTCTCGCGCAATTTCCTCCGCCCGTGGAATACTCGCGCCTTCACTGCTCCCACCGACAAACCCATGACTTGAGCGGTTTCTCCTGTTGAGAGCTCGCCAAGTTCCCGCAGTTCAATTGCTTTCCGCATTCCTGGTGTTAGCTCATTCACAGCCGCAGAGATAATTCGCTGCTGCTCCCGCTGCAGGCAACTGTCTTCAGGGCTCGGGCCCACGTCTGGGATATCCAGAGGCAACGCAGTTTCGTCTTCCGTGTTTGATTCCGCGATCGGCACCTCACGCGTTCCGCGCCTCCTGCGCAACAACATAAGTGCCTCGTTGATGGCGATCCGTGTTAACCAGGTCGAGAATAAGGAGTCGCCCTCAAACTTCTTCAAATGAATGAACGCTTTCTGGAAGCTCTGCTGCACCACGTCTTCGGCGTCCTCCCGGTTGCGGGTCATGCGCCGAGCCAACGAAAAAATCTTTCCCTCGTGCCGCTGGACCAGTAGCTCAAATGCGCGAGAGTCCCCGGTTTTCGCGCCAGCGACTAGCGATGCATCATCTTGTGCAACCAAATGTTCGGGGGAAGAGCTCGCCGTATTCGCTCGGTCATTCATGTCCATGAGTTCTATTGGCATGGTGTTCTCCTTCTCTGCCAGCATTCAAACAGCTCTCGGTTTACCGGCTCTTCGGATTGGCTAAATCGAATTGCAACTCGGAGAGTCCTTTTTCACTTTCGTCGAGCCACGCGTTTGGAACTAGCTGCCAAGGTTGAAATGAACCGTAACTTCCATCTCGACAGCCACGGGTGTCCCATTCAGCAACGTTGGCTCATACTTCCACTGCAATACGGCCTTCAATGCCGCTGGTATCAGCAATGGGTGGCCGCTGACAGCACGCGCCCCGACCACGTTTCCGTGCTCATCAATCACCGCGTTGACTACCACCGTTCCTCAAACGTGCGCTTGCTTGGCGAGTGCCGGATATTCGGGCTGGACCGAAAAGGTTTGCCGTGGTGCTTTGAGGTTCGAGCCAACGTGAACAATCCGCCTTGCTGCGGGCTGCTGCGGAGGTGGGATCGGTATAGAAGTTCCCGTGCCGCCGATAACCCCACCGAGAGAACCGCCAAGTTCTCCCCCAGGCACTCCGCCGGGAACGCCACCCGCAACGCCTCCCAAGTCTGGGGCGGCGGCTGTGTTATCCAGCGAGACCGTCTTCGGAATCGAAGACGGTGCAGTTAGTTTTCCTAGTTTGTAGGTGAGATTCGGGTGCGTGGATGTTACGTGCGGAGCCACCGCCCGCCCCGCCGCTGGTGGAGGTGGGGGCGGCGCGGCAGGAGGGGCCACCACCGGAGTGTCTTCGTACTTGCCCAGTTGGATCGTCCCCGTTGTGTACAAGGGCACGATGATCAGCGCGGTGAGAATCACAACGTGCAAGCCGGTCGCCGCGGCCCACTCAAGAGGGCTCCTTCGAACAGTCTTTGTCGTGGGCATCTCGAGCAACGCGTTCAGAAAAACATCGTTCTGCGTTGTTGGAGAAAGATGAACAGGTCGCTTGGGCTTTCCTTTGAGGCCTTTTAGGGCCGGATCGAAGAGATGCATAGGATGAGTAGTCATTGGTCCTCCGCTCTTGCGGGTCGATCGGCTGAAGGACTCGCAGCATTCGCTCCGCCAATCGCATCCCTGAGTTGTTCAAGTACGTGCTTGACGTACATACCTCTGGCTATGAGCTGCACGCCTTTCTTGGACATAGCCCGCAGCAGTCGTTCCCCGCTTTTGTCGATGGACGTGACATCATTGAGGTCGATAATGCAGGCCCGAAGGTCCTGGCCTTGGTGTGCCCACTTCCAGGTTGTCCTGAGTTCGCTGACCCACGGCCCCACCAAGCATCCCTGCACGATCCACCTCCTTTCTGTCGGCGTCTCCGTCATGGTGATCTTCAGCACGCCTACCTCTCATGTCTGCTGCGCGCATGCGCATCGGTAACAGCAAGGACGGTGCCGCGCTGAATGCGTTCCAAAGAGCCGCGGTAGACGGTTTCGTTGTTGCCTCGCAGATCTGTTCTTGGGTTGCGCGCCGGACCCTTCCGCATATGAACCTCAGAGCCTCCGCGCCCAAACGAGACCTCGTCCATCGCCAACTTCATCAGATGGATGCCGCGACCGTGCTCCTCTTCCAATCTTTCGACCGCCAACGGGTCGGGAACCGCTTTTGGATCAAATCCTTGCCCCAGGTCTTTGACGACAATGGACACTCCCTTTCCCAACTCACACTCACAACGCACCTGAACCAACTTGTGAGTGTCCATCCGATTGCCGTGAACCACTGCATTGCTCAGAGCTTCCCGAAGCGCCAGTTCGACGGCGAGCTCGCCGCCCGCAACGCAATGCGATCCTTCGATTAGCCGCATCAGCCGGTCGACCAACGGCGAAATAGCTTTGATTTCACTCGGCATCCAGGCCTCAATATCGAGCAACGAATGAACCGCGCGCCTCCCGGCAAAACGCAGCCGCAAATCCGGATGTCCGTTCGTGGTTTGTCTTTGAGCCATAGCAAGACCTCACGCTCAGCCACGCGCCAGCCAAAGCCCATAGCGCAAGGAATCAAATGGTCCAAATCCTTTGCTGTAGCGCAGGACGCGGTACCACCTGTTCCACTTGGCAGCGAAAATCAGGATCATTGACATAGCGCCCCTCCGCTCATCTGCGTTCCGTTCGGGCGATACTAGGAATGGCAACACGGATGCCAGAACCCGATGTATTTCGGGAACAACGGAACTCCTTGAATCGTTATGAGATAGCGGCAAAGCGAGAGATTTGTGAGATCGGAGTGCTAGCAGTGCTACTGCCAGGAATCCAGCAGATTGCTAACTTCTTCGCACATCAAGAGAGCAATGTCAGAAGTGAGCGCTTTCCAAAGAAGGAGCTGAGGCAAGGATTCGAAAGGTGCGATTATGCAGTATCGCGTGAGATTCCTAGTTTGCGTATTCTGACTTGGAGGGTCGATCGATTTATTCCAAGAAGTGCGGCCGCACCGTTGGGACCTGCCACAATCCAATTGCTCTGCGCCAGGGCTTTAAGGATCTGTTGGCGTTCCGTTTCCTCTAAGACGCTGTGAAGTGCGCCATTTGTCGTGGAATTCGGAGCAGCGGCTCTTTCTTCCGGATGACTGACCTTGGGAAATTTCAAATCACCCACGTCGACACTCAGGGCCGGACCCACCGAGACAATTACGGCACGCTCGATCACATTCTGGAGTTCTCGTATGTTCCCCGGCCAGTGATATCGGCACAGGGCGTCCATCGTCGCAGATGGAATCGTTTCCATGGCCTTTTTCATACGTCTGGAAAACTGCTGCGTGAAGTGCCGCACCAGAAGCGGAATATCCCCCTGGCGCTCGCGAAGGGGTGGAACATGAACGGGAAAAACATTCAAGCGAAAGAAGAGATCAGATCGGAACTTCTGCTCGCTCACCATCGTTTCTAAATCGCGGTTCGTCGCGGCGATCAATCGCGCATCTGTTCGAAGTGTTCGCGAACTTCCCAGTCGCTCGAACTCCCTCTCCTGCAGCACGCGGAGCAGTTTGGTCTGCAATTCGAGAGGAATTTCTCCTATTTCATCCAGAAAAATCGTGCCGCCGTTGGCCACTTCGAAGCGCCCAATGCGTTGCGCGATCGCTCCTGTAAATGCGCCTTTCTCGTGTCCAAACAGCTCGCTTTCCAGTAAGCCCGTCGGAATGGCCGCGCAATTGAGCTTGACGAACGACTTCGAGCTACGAGGGCTCAAATCATGAATGGCACGCGCAATCAGTTCCTTCCCCGTGCCCGTCTCTCCATAAATCAGCACTGTCGAATCCGTGGGCGCTACGGTTCCCACTCCCTTGAGTACTCTGCGCAACGAAGCACTATTTCCGATGATCTGGGCAAAATTCATTTCCGTGCGGATTTCATCTTCCAAATAGAGTTTTTCCTTCGACAGCTGTTCTTTCAGTTCTCGGATCTCGCGGTAAACAAGCGCATTCTCGACGGCGAGAGCAATCTGGTTTGCAATCTGGCTAAGGAAACTGATATCAGCCTGACGGAAAGCGTCGTCGCGGAGCCGGCCGAGAACCAGGACGCCAATCGCGCGATTCCGGCTGATCAAGGGTAAACAGCAGATGGACTTCAAACCTTCCCGCACCGCGATCTGAACGATGGGGTAATCGAGCCAACCGGTGAAGGGGCTCTGGAGCGTCAGAGGCTTCATGGTTCGCATTGCCGTGCCGGAGGGCGTTCCTTCCATCCAATAGGCGAAGTCTTCCTGGAGAAACCCTTTGCCCTCCGGAAAGTCAAGCGCATAAAGTCGCAGCTGCTTGTTTTCCTTATCCGGGAGCGACAAGCCCGCATAATCGCTCTGCATCACGCGCCGCACGTCCTGTGAGATGGCATGTAGGAGATCGCGGAGCTCCAAATTTGAGACAACCTGATTCGTGACGTCAAGGAGCAGCTGCAGTCGATCGTTCTTACTCTGCAGCTCCTCAGACGCCCGTCGCAACGCTGCAATATTCAATGCGTCGTCGAACGCTAGCGCAATGTAATCTGCCACTTGGGACACGAACCGGATATCGTTTGGCGAGTACGTATCGACCTGCATGCTGCAGAATGTGATGACCCCCAGTTTTCGGTGGGCGGTGGTCAACGGGAACGCGCAAATCGAGCGAATATTCAGCCTTTTCAAGACGGCTTGCAGCCGGTTATAGCGCGGCTCCATTTCGCCCGTCGACCTCAACAGAGGTTCTTGCCGCTCGTAGACCCACAACGTAAGCGTCTCCTCGGGCACTAGCTGCTCTTCGGGAACGAACTCTGATCGACTCGCCATGTCGATGAAATAATTTCTAAACGTATCGGAGTCTTGGTTACGAAGAGACACACCTATGAAGTCGAACTGCACTACCCCATGCAGCTCGTCCACTAGGGTGGCAAAAAGTTCTTTAAGGTCGCGGTGCGTTCCGATAGCTCGGGACATGCGCACGAGCGTTTCGTACCGCAGGGCAAGCGCGGGTGCTGCGAGGACCTCCAAGTCGCTGCTCACAGTGGGCACCACCAGATCACCCAGATTCCTGTCCGTCTGATGCCCTGCGGGGCACAATTGATACACGTCGCCGAAGGTGAAAAGGAAGCCTCTTTTGATCGGCCTAAGTTATTGATTCTAAATGGCCTGAAGTGGATTTTGAAACCAGCTCTAGTCACTATATTTCAAAGCATTCACGGACGATTCAGAGTCGTGTTCGCGAACCCGCCGGCCTAAGAAGTTCCGCCTTTGCCTCTCCTCACTGCCCAAACAGCCAGTACTTCACAAACATCCATACGAGGGGCCCCGTCAAGCCAAGGCCAGTGGCCATGGCCAGAAGCACTTGAGTGGCGGAGATATTTACTTCGGGGGACCGTTCATCGTGTGGGGCAGGCACGAGAAATGTGTTCGGGTGGATAGGCGTTTGATTCACGATTCTCCTGTATCGATTAAAATTTAGCCGATGAAAAATCCTCCACCCGGACACAGCAGGTTCGTGCGCATGGCTGGCATCAGGCCCTCGACATCTTTGCGACCAACCTGGGCACGAGGCTCCGGGGGATCAAACGCTGGGCAAAGACGCTGAACTTATTGAGAGCTCCGGGAACGGTCAGGCCGCCACCGTTGGCGAGGACTCGCAAGGCATCGTCAACGACTTCTTCTGGAACCTGATAAATGCTTGCCCATTTTTCTTTGACCGGCTGAGATGAGTCTCCGTTCTGTTTCTTATGCAGCCTTCCGGGGCAGACGGTTACGACGGTCACGCCTGAGCTCCGCAGTTCCTGTTCGAGGGCCAGAGAGAACGCGGTTAGAAAAGCCTTGGACGCAGAATAGGCGCTCGCAAAGGGAATGGGCTGAAACCCGGCGGTCGAAGATATATTGATGATGCCTTTTTGACGCCGCTCCAGCATTCCGGGCAGGAGGCTGTAAGTAAGCTCGACGATGGCCTGATTATTGAGGCGTAGCATCTCCAGCTGGCGGGGAAGCGAAAGATCACGGAACTCTCCGCGCAGACCAAAGCCGGCGTTGTTGACGAGCAGCTCGATCGGGACCCCGCCAGTCGTAAGTTGTTCGGCGAGGATTTGGCCTGCTCCGGCGGTAGAAAGGTCAAGCTGAATGGCGATCACTGCTACGGGGCTGGAACGGCGTAATTCGTTCGCGAATGTATGCAGAGGTTCCGCCGACCGGGCGACGAGAACCAGATTGCAATGGCGCTCGGCAAGGGCGCGGGCAAACGCCATTCCCAAACCGCGTGAAGCGCCAGTGATAAGAGCGTAGCCGTCGTGTTTCATATCAGTTCTTGCTCAGGGACCGCCGCACGGTTTCGGGGAACCGAGTATCGAACACGCCGTCCCAGAAACGCGTGGTGATGCCGTATCCCTTGCTGATCCCACGGGGGCTGTGGTGGTACAGGTGATATTTCTTCAACCGCCGGAAAAGGGGAAAGCGGGAGTTCGAAAAATGCAGCGCGTAGTGCAGCCATTCTTCGCTGACGTAGCTCTGTACGACGCCGGCGAGAAGAGCGGGCGCGGTATAGACGGGAAACACGAAACTGACCGGCGCCGCGACAAAAAACAACGGCAGAATGTCCTTCAGTTCTCCGCTGATGTGACTTCCATCAAACGGCCGCGCATGATGATCCCAGTGGAGCGGGTCAAGCCGCTCATGCAGGAACTTGCGGATGAAACCCTTGCCAGGGGGGAAACGGCCGTGCAACACGTAGCGGTGGAAGAGATATTCGACGAGCGTCCAGGTCGCCCAGCCCGCGAAGAAAAAGGCTACGGCGATCCAGGGATGTGTTGTCGTGAACGCGATAGCCAACACGAGAATCGCATACGAGGTGTAGAAGGCCGTCAGCGGGTAGAGGCGGCGGCGAGCCATAGCTGCCTGCTGCCGCTTGTATGCCGCGAACGGGACTTCTGCGGTCCTTTGCAGTGCTACTGAAATGACTGCGTATTCTGACATTGCCCTTCTCAACCCTTCCTCGGATTTTTCGGATGAACTACTCAAAACTTCCGGTGACGCCCTGGAAGCCGTTCATCGCCTGCTTCCACAGCCACTTCATCACGCGAGCCGCGCTGTAGCAGTACGCGACGTTGTAGCCCAAGGTCGAAAAACAATTTGGCTCGCAGCCTTTTTTCATTTCCGCAAGCTGTTTGATGTCGAACTTCTGATTCTCGACGGTGCCCCAGTCGTACGACGCGTTGTACATCGGAAAGCAGGGAGCGAGTGTTCCGTTAGTGCGGATGATCAACCAGTTTTGTCCGGCGCGGCAGCCCCAGTGTTCGCCGGCGCCGCGCATGAAACCTTTCATGTTCTGCAAGCGTGGAATCGAGTCGACCATCTTCCAGCCCTGGCGCTGCTTGTCGATGAGCCAGTCGAGAAGGTCGTCCACTGCGGGAAAGTCTTCTGGTCGAATATAGGTGTCGTTTTCGTGAAGATGTTTGAAGTGGCCTTGTTCCATCATCGGGGCTTCGTTGACATGGAAGGTGATGGAGATGCCGTTCTCGTGCGCGATGGTGGCGAGTTCTTTGACGTCGTCAATGTTGGTGCGGCAGATGTTGGTGTTGAAAAACACCGTATAGCCGTAGCGGTATTGGCGCCGCACGAGGTGGTCGAAGTTCGCGCGCACGTGCTCAAACGCTTTCGGGAGCCCGGGCTTTTCCTTGATCGTATCCACAGCAAAGTTGACCGTCGCGATGCCGGCGTCGGCGAGACGGTCGGTAACTTCCGGACGCAGCAGCCGCGCGTTCGTGGCCAGGTACACCCAGAAATCTTTCTTGGCGGCGTAGTAGATCACTTTGTGTACGAAGTCCGGGCGGATGAGCGGCTCGCCGCCGGTGGGAGCGAGCACGCGGCACGGCGTGGATTCGAGCCAGTCGATGGCCCGCCGCGCCGTATCCTCTGTCATCCCTTTGACGCGATTGTCATACGACCAACAGTAGTGGCAGTCCAGATTGCATTTCCACTCGGTGAACAGGTACGCAATGATCGGTTGAAACTCTCCCGGCAGGACGCGCGATTTGAAATACGGAAACATCCAGCCCTTCATGGTCTTCAGTACCTTCGACGCAGGCCAGTGCCTCTTGCCGGTCTGGAGAACGGTTTCATGCGCGGCGATGTCTTGCTCATCAAGCTCGTGAAAAAGCTCTGGATATTGAGGGAATACCGGTGCAGGCAGCGTCTTTTGAGTCGCCAGCGTCGGCCCCTGAGGCGATGGGCTATGCGAAGGTTGCTGTAAGAGTTCGTGGAGCGGCACATCAAGACGGAATGGCTGAGTGGGAAGAGTGGGGAAGTGCTGCATTTCAGACATACGGCCTCCTTAGTGTCTTGACCCACCGGACGGCGCGCCGGGGGACCGAAAGTACTGCGTTTCGTACGTCACCTTCCGGCAATTCGATGCACGACCCATACCAGGAGACACAAAAAATCCGCCAGGCCGATGCTGTATAGGGGCACCCTAAGAAATCGGATGAAGGACCCGCGAAAAAATGTGTCTCTTTTTTCTTCATTGGGCATCTAAGTGCATCAAGGGGCGCGGAAGTGCGTGCGCCTTTCGGCGCGGAGGAGTGTGGTGTTGGCCTTTCGTCGGCTCAATCTGTCTTCGGCCCTCTCGCTTTCTCCTTCGTCCGTTACGGCGCTACAAGCCACTCTCTACGGCTGCAGCGAAACGTGAAAAGCGGATCACCCCGTGCTTCGGAAAGCGTGCCAACGATTTAGTTCAGCTCTTTGTTCCGTTAGCGTTTGTATGCTGGCGACCATGTTTGTGTGCGCCTTACGCGCCTCCGCGCAGCAAACGCCAGAAAAGCACGGCGCAGTTAAAGGTACGGTGTCGCTCCGTAATGCTTCGAATGAATCTTTACCGGCCGAAGGCGTCCTGCTGGAACTGAAGCCTCCATCGGATGGTTCGGCATCTCTGACGGCGGCAACGGACGAAGCGGGTAACTTCGAATTCAAAGGTGTTCCGGATGGCGATTACGTTCTTCGTATCGAGCGCGATGGATTCGAACCATTCTCGGTGGCGATTCACGTCCGGGATCAAGCTCCGGTCGTTCAGAATATTTCGCTCAAGTTGACCGGGCTTACGCAAGAAATCGAAGTATCGGAACAAGCCCAGCCTCTCTCGACCACTTCTTCGAGCGCCGGAAAGCTTACCGAAAAACAACTCTCCGGCCTTCCGCTCACCGAGGAAAATTTCAAGGAAGCTCTTCCTCTGACTCCGGGCGTGGTGCGCACCCCCGAAGGAAAACTGAATTTCCGCGGGTCGGGCGAAGATCAATCCATGCTCCAGGTCAACGACGCAAAAATGACCGACCCTGTCACGGGCTCATTCTCTATTCCTGTTCCCCTCGACGCCGTGCAGTCCGTGCGCGTGGAGCAAACGCCGTACAGCGCGGAAAACGGAGGTTTCTCCGGTGGGCTGACGGTGGTGGAAACCGTTCCGCCTCCGGAAAGTTGGAAATTCAACGTGCGGGACCTGAATGTCAGCGTGCGGGGGAAGAACGATCATGTTGTTGGCATATCGCGTGCCACTCCTCGAGTGGCGTTCGGTGGCCCGCTATTGAAAGATAAAATAAGCTTCTCCGAAGTCTTCGAATACGACGTGATTCGCTATCCGGTCCGTGGATTGGCGTGGCCGATCGACGAAATCAAGAAGCAGGGATTCACGTCTTACAGCACCCTCCAGGCCATCGTTTCTCCCCGCCAAGTCGTAACGGTAACGTTGAATGTATTTCCGCTGCGAACGGAGTTCGCCAATATCACCGCGCTGGTCCCCCAAACCGCTTCCTCGGACTACGATAGGAAAGGCTCTTCTACAAGCTTCTCCGACGTGTACAGCCTTCCTTCGGGCGCGCTGCTGCACATGGCATTGACGTACACGCGGTTCGATAGCAACGCGCACGGCCAAGGTGACGAGTCCATGCTGCTTACGCCTGAGTCGTGGGGCGGGAATTTCTTTAACGCTTGGGCGCGCTCCTCCAGCCAGCTCCAGGCCACCCCTAGCTTTCAGCTTGCACCGCGAAAATTTCTTGGGCTTCATCAATTCAGGATTGGCACCGACGTGACGCACCGCTCCTTTAGCGGTGGCAGCGTATCACACGATGTTCGCTTGCTCCGCGAAGACGGCAGTCTGGCCGGTCGGATCCAGTTCGCCGGCCCTGGACAACTTCGCGCGACGACAACGGACGCCGAGGAATTCATTGCGGATCAATGGACCATCAACGATCACTTGGCCGCGGATCTGGGAGCAAGATTTACAAGCCAGACGATCGGCCGTGCGGCCGCTTTTGCTCCGCGCCTCGGGATTGCGTATTCACCGGGGAACGACCACAAGACGATCTTCCGCGCTGGTACCGGCCTCTTCTACGACCGCGTTCCACTGCTCGCTGCGGATTTCGCTGGGAACCCAGTGCGCACCATCAGTGAATACGACCCGAGCGGTCAAATCATCGGAAATGGAATTGTGTACGAGAACGAATACATTGCTAATGGAGGCGGTCCACTGGCGTCGCGAGTTCGCCTTACGCCGAATACCAGTGCGCGGAGTTTTGTCAGCAGCGCAGAGGTGGACCGCGCGCTCTGGTCTGGGGCGGTCCTGCGGCTCGGTTATATCCACAGTTCCACACAGAATCTTTTCGTCGTTGATCCTCTTGACGGCGTTGCGGGCGCGCCGGGCGTTTTAGGTCTTATGAGTTCGGGAAAGGAGAACTACAGTCAGGCGGACGCGACCGTGCGGTTCCATCCCATCAAGGAGAGCGACCTTAGCATCTCTTATATCTGGAGCCGCTCGCGTGGGGATTTGAACACGCTCGCGGACATTTTCATTCCATTCGAACAACCCGTTATCCGGCCCAACATTTATGGCGTTCGCCCTACCGATGTTCCCAACCGCGTTGTCGCTTGGGGAACATTTCGTCTTCCTTTCGCATTTGTCTTAGGGCCCGTAGCGGACGTGCATACCGGTTTTCCCTATTCCAAGGTGGACGAACGGCAAAACTATATCGGCATCCCCAATACCCAGCGTTTCCCGGCGTTCTTCTCCCTCGATTTTCAGGTCTACCGCGATTTTCATGTTCCATTCGTGCATAACAGCGGTTCGCGCAGGATTCGTCTCGGCCTGTACATGATCAACCTGACGAATCACGGCAATTTCGACGCGGTCTACAACAATATTACTTCGCCATTCTTCGGACAGTTCAACGGATTCGAGCGCCAGAAAACGGCGTTTCTGCTCAGCATGGTCAATTGACGAAGCAAGGGGAGATTCCTCGAACGAAATAATGCAAGGAGGCTTGCTCCAGTGAAGAAACTCTTTCGAATCTTCGATTGCTCAACAATCGGCATTGCAATTGTGGTCGCCCTCGCAGTTCCGGCGCTAGTGTACGCGAGACAAAACGCGTTGGCGGGCGGCGAGAACTCGAAAACAACTGTGGACCCTGCTCCCGAAAGCGATGTCGCGGCGAATCAGATCGTTTCGAAATTGTTGGTGGAAAACGAGCGCCGCAAAGAATCGTTGCAGCACTACACGGTGGTCCGCACCTACGAAATCCGGACGAAGGAAGGAAGACTGGACGCACAAGCAGTCGTGCGAATGGAATATCGCGCGCCGGACGTCAAGACATTTGAAAAGACGTCGGAAAAAGGATCGGCAATCGTTCGACACTTGGTTTTCGACGGTTTGATGAACAGCGAAACAGAAACGTCTTCCGGAAAGCAGCATCACGACTCCGCGCTAACGCCCGCAAACTACGTTTTTCATTTAGCACGGGAAGAGGATTTGGGTCCGCACCATTGTTTTGTGCTCGACGTGGTTCCGAAACGAAAAGACAAATATCTGTTCGAAGGAACGATTTGGATCGAGAGCCGCGAGTTTGCAGTTGCGAAAATCGACGGACATCCCGCAAAAAAACCGTCGTTCTGGGTCAAGCATGTTGACTTTGTGCGGCAATTCCAGAACGTCGATGGATTCTGGCTGCCTCTGCGAGACGAGACGCAAGTGGACGTGAAGTTGTACGGGAAAAGGGTCTTCACCATTGATCATCGAGAGTACCTAATCAATGCTGACAGCCCTCTTCGGGGCTCCAGCAGGGACACAGGGGGAAACATGCTAGTCGCACCGTCCGCGACGTTGCGTCCCTGACCCATGGCGACGATCCAGAACATCCTGTTCCCTGTGGATTTCTCGCCGTCCTGTATTGCCATGGCTGCCTACGTGAAGAGGGCGTCGGCTATTTTCGGGGCCAAGGTGACGCTTGTTCACGTCTTCGATCTTTACAATCACGACGCGTTCCAACTCTACGTGCGCCCACTCTCCGAGGTTGCCGAGGAGCAGCAGGGCCTTGCTCAAGGCAAACTCGATTCGTTCCTCAAGATTGAGTTTCCGCTTGAAGAGTGTCCGAGAATCTTGTTATCAGGCGATGCAGCGACACAAATCACTCAGCTCGCCAGGGCGAACGGATTCGACCTCATCATCATGCCCACGCATGCCGGCCTCTTCCGCAGGACGTTGCTTGGCTCCACGACAGCCAAGGTATTGAATCATGCTGATTGTCCCGTATTGACCACGCAGCACGCGGAGACCATTTCACCAAGACAGCTCGAACATCGGGAATGGGTCTGCGCCATTGGCCTGGACACGGACTCGGAAAGGGTCCTTCGGTACGCCAGCAAGGCTGCGAAGGCTGTCCATGCAAATCTCACGCTCGTTTACGTGGTTCCCACGAGCGGGCCTGACCTGCCGGTCCAATTGGATTTGGATGAGCGCCTGCAGTCGTCGCAAAGAGAAGCAGCGAGCCGCCGCGTCGAGGAGTTGCAAAGCGCCGCTGGTTCGAACGCTCTCGTCAGCATCGCCATCGGCCCGATTAAAGACATGCTGGCCGAGGCGGCGCGCAGATTGCGGGCGGATGTGCTCGTGATCGGAAGAAGTCCGCAGTCCGGCGTGCTGGGCCGCTTGCGGGATCTTACCTACGCGGTGGCGCGTGACGCTCCCTGTCCTGTGCTTACCGTCTGATAGCGCGAGCGCTCTTGATTTCCTGGCGTAAGGGAAAGTCAAAACGATTGTCGAGACCTACGCGCTGGCGGAGGCCGCCAAGGCATACGAACGCGTTGCGGAGGGTAAGGCCCGGTTCCGCGCCGTCCTCACAATGTAATTGGCGATGCGGCGCAAGATAGGGCCAACAAGATCGTAATCCTTACGAGTGCCGGTGGGGATTTCATTACGGATGTCGATTGGTCCTCTTTCGGCGATGTCACCGATCCCGGC
>Ga0210383_10002733_pt1 | contig 15909 bp, 13 predicted proteins | sample IncBWC14OmetaG_FD_160072 | JGI IMG/M metagenome (GOLD analysis project Ga0210383, IMG submission 160072) | Forest soil microbial communities from Barre Woods Harvard Forest LTER site, Petersham, Massachusetts, United States - Inc-BW-C-14-O ...
GCTCGTAGCCGCCCTGCTCGTAGCTGCCCTGCTCATAGCCCGCCGGGTAACCGCCATTCCGCTGGTCGCCGGCGTGGTCGTACCCTGTGTAGCCCGGTTCGGAGTACGTCGCGCCCGGGCTGGCGTATCCCTGGTCCCGGTAGTCCTGCCCAGGGTATCCGTACTGGTCGTGAGCGGACTGGCCGGCGTCCTCCTGGTAGCCCGGCTGGCTATACCCGCGCTCGGCGTAACCCTGCTGGCCGTCCTGGCCGCGGTAAGTCCCGCGCGGCTCGAGGGACTGGCTCTGGCTCCCGCGCTCGTCGTATCCGTAGCCCTGATATCCAGGGTCGGAGTACGACTGTCCCTGGTAGGCCTGCTGCTGGTATCCGCGGTCGTCGTAACCCTGGCTGGCGTAGGCCCCGTTGTCGTAGTCCTGCCCGGAGTAGGGCGATCCGAGAGGGGTAAGCCCGGGGGGCGTCGGCTCGCCATACGCGGACGGGGCATACGCCCGGTCGCCGCGATCGGGCCCGGCGCTCGACTGCTCGCCATACCCGTATCCCTGGTAACCGGGCTCGGCGGGAGCCGGGTACCCGCGGTCCTCGTACCGCTGGCCCGGCTGCGGCGCCTGGGCTGCGTAGGACCCCTGGGATCCGTATCGATCCTGGTAGCCCTGGTCCGAGTAGCCCTGGTCGGAGTAGGCCCGGTCGGAGTAGGCCCGGTCGGCGTACTGGGGCTGCGTGGCGTACGTCGGCTGATCCGCGTACTGGGCCTGGTCCTGATACCGGCTCTGGTCAGGGTACTGAGCCTGCTGGGCGTACCCCTGATCCCGGTACTGGGCCGGCTCGGCGTACTGGGCCGGCTCGGTGTAGCGCGACTGGTCGCTGTAGCCGCCGCCGGGCGGCAGCGCCCGCGGGGCGGCGGCGTTGCCGAGCGCCATCGTGCCGGCCGGGTCCTCGGCGCGCAGGGCACGGAAATCACCGGTCACCGGGCCGGTGAAATCAGCCTCACGGCCGATCTCGCGCACGCCCCCATAACCAGGCACGGCGGTCAGCCGCGGGTCGGTCGGAGCACCAGGCAGCTGGCGCGGGAAACCGCCCGTGCCGCGGGGATCGGGGTACATGCCGCGTTGCAGAGCATCGATCAGTCGGGGCAGTTCCTCCTGGGGCAGCCGGAACGTACCGGTGCAGGTGCCTCCCTGCCAGATGCTGAACACCGAGATCCCGGTATCGGCATACCAACTCAAGCGCATGCTGCGGGAACTGCCGCGCACGTCGAAGAAGACCTCACCGAGCCGGGGCAGGGGTGCTGCGTCCGACGCTGACATGCTGCCCATGGTCCCGTGCTCACTTCCCTTTGTCCAGTTCGTCACGAACATTGCCAGGCAGGCTAGCCGGAGCCCGGAGGACCCCGAGAAGGAAGCCCAAAATCGGGCGGTGAATTTCGCCACCGGCATGCACGATGACCATCGAGGATGGCATCATTATCGGCGGGCATGGCAGCGGCCCGCGCGATGGTTAGTAGGACGGGTGAACCGCCGCGCTGGCGCCAGCCGTTCGGTATAGTGACCGTTTGCTTACGCGATCGCCTTACCTGCGCATGGGAACACCACGTCACCAAGACGCGTTGTATCTTGCAACGGAGGTTCCCGGGGCAGGTCTGGCCCGTGTTCGCTTGTTCACGAGCCTGACGCTCCACTGTAACTCACGAATTGATGCATCTTGGTTGAGGTGATTTGATCCATGTCTCAGGTACGTCGGCAGTCGGCTATGCTTCCCCGCCCTAACTGGGGTTGGCAGGATGCTGCAGCGTGCCGTGGCGAGGACCTGTTGCTCTTTTTCGGTCCGGATGGTGAGCGCCAGCCGGAGCGGGAGATCAGGGAGCGCAAGGCCAAGGAAATTTGCGCTGCTTGCCCGGTGCGGCTTGAATGCCTGAACTACGCGGTGTCCCGGCCGGAGAAGTACGGCACCTGGGGCGGGCTGAACGAGGACGAGCGCTCGGCTGAGCGTCGCCGTCGTATGCGCCGCGCCAACGCCGCCTGATCCCAGCGCCCGGAATCCGAAACCCCCTCAACCGTTCAGCTCAGCAGAGCCAGGACGTCGGCGTCGGTCAGCTGGCCGAAGGCCAGGTACCACTTCCCGACGGATGAGAACCTGCTGGGCGTGGCCACGATGATCACCTGGTCGGCTTCGGCCTGCATGGATTCGGCTGCCGACCAGGGCGCGACCGGCACTGCGAGGACCAGGCGCGCGGCCTGTGCCGCCCGCAGCGAGCGCAGAGCGGCCCGGGCCGTGCTGCCGGTCGCCAGGCCATCGTCGACCACGATCACGCACCAGCCTGCCACCGGTGGCAGCGGGCTGCCCCCGCGGTAGATCCGTACCCGCCGGTCGAGTTCGGCCTGCTCGGCGGCTACCACCTCGGCTAGGTCCTCGGGCACCAGGCCCAGCCGATCGAGCAGCCGGGCGTCGTAGACGGGTTCCCGCAGCCCCTCGGCAATGGCGCCGACACCAAGCTCCGGCTGGCTCGGGCAGCCGATCTTGCGGGTGACGATGACATCCATCGGCAGTCCCATGACCGCGGCGACCTCCCTGGCCACCGCGACACCGCCTCTGGGCAGGCCGAGTACCACGGTCCGTTCGGTCCATTGATCCAGGTCGACCGCGTCGGCGAGCCGTTCCGCGAGCATGCGTCCGGCGGCCCGCCGGTCCGGGAAGGGAAGCACGCGCCGACCGGGCTTGCTGGTCATTCCCAGGGTGTACCCCGCGCGCTGCACAATAAGGACCATGATCTGCGTACCGTGCCGGGACCACCATCACGAGGACTGCCCCGGCGGCACCTGGTGCGACTGCCAGCACCAGCCGCCGGCCGAATCGGCCCCCTCCGGATCCGAACCGTCGCTCAGCTGGATCCGCCAGGGCTGACCGCCAGGCCGTGCCGGGAATAGGCCGTGGAGCGGCCCGGTTGCCGCATTCATGACGCCGGCTGTGAACATCCGCACTGTCCACATGCCGGACGTGTCCTGGACAGCCGGGTCCGTTACATGTGATCCTGCTGTAATGAGTGTTACGGACCCCTTGCTCGTCGTCCGTCGACACGTCGATTTCCTGCGCATTCGTAGCGCCATCTGTCGCGACACCCGTTGATCGCCGCCCCGGATAACTGACCGGGCGCGCGCGCGATACCGGGTGTCTTTTGCTGTCATGCGTCGGTGAACCACGCCAGCAGGGACCGGGTTCTCGTGACACGCGCGTCCCTGAGCCTGAAGGAAACCGCACCGATGTCTGTCGGCACCGCGACCAAGACGGGACGCAAGCGAGGCGAGGGCCAGTGGGCCCTTGGCTACCGCGAGCCGTTGAACAAGAACGAGGAGAATAAGAGGAACGACGACGGGCTCAACGTCCGGCAGCGGATCCTCGACATCTACTCCAAGTACGGCTTCGACTCCATCGACCCGGCCGACCTGCGCGGCCGGTTCCGCTGGTACGGGCTGTACACCCAGCGTCGCCCCGGCATCGACGGCGGCAAGACCGCGGTGCTGGAGCCAGAAGAACTCGACGACCGCTACTTCATGCTGCGGATCCGGATCGACGGCGGCCAGCTCGACCACCGCCAGCTGACCACGATCGCCGACATCTCCCGCCGCTACGCCCGCGGCACCGCGGACGTCACTGACCGGCAGAACATCCAGCTGCACTGGATCGAGATTGAGAGCGTGCCCGCCATCTGGGACGCCCTGGAGTCGGTGGGCCTGAGCACCACCGAAGCCTGCGGGGACACGCCGCGGGTGATCCTCGGCTGCCCGCTGGCCGGCCTGGACTCCGACGAGATCATCGACGCCACCCCGGAGATCGCCGCGATCGGCGAGCAGTACATCGGCGATTCAGCGTTCTCCAACCTGCCGCGCAAGTTCAAGTCCTCGATTAGCGGCTGCGCCGCCCAGTGCGCGATCCACGAGATCAACGACATCGCGTTCGTCGGGGTGCTCAACGAGGCCGGAGAGGCCGGGTATGACCTGTGGGTCGGCGGCGGCCTGTCCACCAACCCGATGATCGGCCGCCGGCTCGGCGCCTTTGTCCGGCCCGGCCAGGTGCCCGAGGTGTGGGCGGGCGTGGCCGGCCTGTTCCGCGACTACGGCTATCGCCGGCTACGGCACCGGGCCCGGATCAAGTTCCTGGTCGCGGACTGGGGTCCGGAGAAGTTCCGTGAGGTCCTGGAGAAGGAGTACCTCGGGTACGCGCTGCCCGACGGTCCCGCGCCCGCCACGCCGCGGCACGGGATCCGCGACCACGTAGGCGTCCACAAGCAGCGGGACGGGAACTACTACGTGGGGCTCGCGCCGACCGTCGGCCGCCTGTCGGCCGACGTGCTGGACGTCATCGCCGGGCTGGCCGACAGGTATGGCAGCGGCCGGGTGCGCACCACCACCGAGCAGAAGATGGTCATCCTGGACGTGCCCCAGGACCGCACCGACGATCTGGTCAAAGAGCTGGACCAGGCGGGCCTGCCGGCCCGGCCCAGCGCCTTCCGCCGGCACACGATGGCGTGCACCGGCATCGAGTTCTGCAAGCTCGCGATCGTGGAGACCAAGGTCCGGGCCGCGGACCTGATCACCGAACTCGAGCGGCGGCTGCCCGGCTTCGACACGCCGGTCACGATCAACGTGAACGGCTGCCCGAACTCCTGCGCCCGGATCCAGACCGCCGATATCGGACTAAAGGGATCCCTGGTCACTGGCCCAGACGGGACCCAGGTCGAGGGCTTCCAGGTGCACCTAGGTGGCAGCCTGAACGGCGGCGACGGCAGCGGCTCAGGCTTCGGCCGCAAGCTGCGCGGACTCAAGACCACGGCCGAGGAACTGCCGGACTACGTGGAGCGGGTGCTGCGCCGGTTCGAGGCGGCCCGCGAACCGGGCGAGAGCTTCGCCGCGTGGACGGTGCGAGCGACGGAAGAGGAGCTCACATGAGCACGCGAGCCGTCCCGTTTTACTGCCCGTACTGCGGCGAGGAGGACCTCGAACCGCGTGGCGCAACCGACGGCGAATGGCATTGCCGCAGTTGCACCAGGAGTTTCCAGCTACGCTTTGCCGGAATAGGAGTCACGCTGTGAGTCCCGTCGTAACGCGCGGCCTGGCGCAGACGCCCCTGGAGGACCCTGAGCTCATGCGAACCCTCGCCGAACAGGCTGCTGAGGCACTCGCCGACGCGCCGGCCGAAGAGGTCATCCGCTGGGCCACCGACACGTTCGGGGACCGGATCTGCATCACCTCGTCCATGACCGACGCGGTGATCATCCACCTGGCCGCGGCCGTCCGGCCCGGTATCGACGTGGTCTTCCTCGATACCGGATACCACTTCGCCGAGACGATCGGTACCCGGGACGCGGTGGAGGTCGTGTACCCGATCCACCTGGTCAACGTCACCCCGTCGCGCACCGTGGCGGAGCAGGACGCCGAGCTCGGCCCGCGGCTGTACGGGCGCAACCCGGACCTGTGCTGCTACCTGCGCAAGGTCGAGCCGCTGGAGCGGGCGCTGACCAACTATGACGCGTGGATCACCGGCGTGCGCCGGGACGAGACCAGCAACCGCCGCCAGGCCCAGGTGGTCGAGTGGGACGACCGGCGGGAGATGGTCAAGGTCAACCCGATCGTCAGCTGGACCCAGAAGCAGGTCGACGACTACATCACCACCAACGGCGTGCTGGTCAACCCGCTGGTCTACGACGGCTACCCCTCGATCGGCTGCGCGACGTGCACGCTCCGGGTCGAGGCCGGCGCCGACCCGCGCAGCGGGCGCTGGGCCGGCACAGGAAAGACCGAGTGCGGCATCCATGCTTAAGCGGGCTCTCGTCGCCGTGGCCCACGGCAGCGCGGACCCGCGGGCGGCGGCGGCCATCGGCGAGCTCATGTCGCTGGTCGCACGCCGGGCTGCCGACCGCGGCCTGACCGTGCCGGACCTGCGGGCGGCCTACCTGGGCCACGCCGCGCCGTCCGTACCGCAGGTCATGCGGACGTTCGGGCCGGACACGCAGGTCACCGTACTGCCGCTGCTGCTCACCGCGGCGTATCACAGCAAGACCGATATCCCCCGCGTGCTGGCCCGGGCGGGCACCGCGAGGCTGAACGTCACGTACGGCGCACCGCTCGGACCGCACCCGCTGCTTCTCCGCGCGCTCGAGCGGCGCCTGCCCGAGACGGCGTTCGAGGATCCGGCCGACACCGGCGTGGTCCTCGCGGCGGCAGGATCGAGCGACCCGGAGGCGAACGCCACCATCGCGGGCCTGGCGGCGCAGTGGCAGGCCGCCGTTGGCTGGTTCGCGGTTCGCCCGGCGTACGCGTCTGCGGTCAGCCCCGCCGCCGCAGGCGGCCAAGGCAGCACCGCGCCTGCGCAGGCGGTGACGGAGTTGCTGCGGGCCGGAGCCCGCCGGGTGGTGGTGGCCAGCTACCTGCTCGCGCCGGGCCTGTTCGCCGACCGGATCCGGGACGCTTCGCTGGCCGCGGGGGCGGCCGAGGTGTCACCGGCGCTGCTGTCTTTGCCGCCTGCGGCGGAGGGCGGTGCCGCACCGGAGGTGGCCGATATTGTCCTGGATCGGTACCAGGAGGCGGCGATGCGGGAGCGGACAGCGGCGTAAAACTGGGTAAAACTCTCGATAGTCCTCGGTGCTATCGAGGATTCCAGACCCGCAGATCACGATCCGGTAACGTACGTCCCTCCGGGCATGCGCGTACCCGGTAGAGTCGGCCGCTGATCATGGCGACCAGACTCGCAGGAGAAGGGGGCGAATGCGTACCTGGCCAGGAACGCCCTATCCGCTTGGCGCGACCTGGGACGGGTGGGGGACGAACTTTACCTTGTTCTCTGAGGTGGCCGAGCGCGTCGAACTCTGCCTGTTCGCCGATCCCGAGAACGGCGACGGGAACCCGCTGACCGAAGAACGGGTCGAGATAACCGAGGTCGACGGGTTCGTCTGGCATGTTTACCTGCCCGGGATCGCGCCCGGGCAGCGGTACGGCTACCGCGTGCACGGTCCTTATGATCCGCCGCGCGGACTGCGCTGCGATGGCTCCAAGCTGCTACTCGACCCGTACGGCAAGGCGACCGAGGGCGACGTCCGCTGGGACGAGTCGCTGTTCGACTACCGGTTCGGCAATCCCAAGAAGCGGAACACCACCGACAGCGCGTCGCACATGCCCAAGAACGTCGTCATCAACCCGTTCTTCGACTGGGGCCACGACCGTGCGCCGCAGATCCCGTACCACGAGACGGTCATCTACGAGGCGCACGTCCGCGGGCTGACCCTGCGCCACCCCGACGTCCCGGAGCACCAGCGCGGCACCTACGCCGGCCTCGCGCACCCGGCCGTGATCGCGCACCTGCAGCGGATCGGCGTCACCGCGGTCGAGCTCATGCCGGTTCACCAGTTCGTGGCCGAGCAGTCCCTGGTCGAGCGCGGCCTGACCAACTACTGGGGCTACAACACGATCGGATTCCTGGCCCCGCACAACCGGTACTCCTCGGCCGGGCAGCGCGGCGAGCAGGTCGGCGAGTTCAAGACCATGGTCAAGGCGCTGCACGAGGCCGGCATCGAGGTCATCCTGGACGTGGTGTACAACCACACCGCCGAGGGCGACCACATGGGACCGACGCTGTCCTTCCGCGGCATCGACAACGCCGCCTACTACCGGCTCGACGGTTCGGAGCGGTGGCGGTACCTGGACTACACCGGCTGCGGGAACAGCCTGAACGCACGTAACCCGCACGCGCTGCAGCTGGTCATGGACTCGCTGCGGTACTGGATCCTGGAAATGCACGTCGACGGGTTCCGGTTCGACCTAGCCAGCGCGCTGGCCAGGGAACTGCACGACGTGGACCGGCTGTCCACATTCTTCGACCTGGTTCAGCAGGACCCGGTGGTCTCCCAGGTCAAGCTGATCGCTGAGCCGTGGGACGTGGGCGAAGGCGGCTACCAGGTAGGCAACTTCCCGCCCTTGTGGACCGAGTGGAACGGGAAATACCGCGATACCGTCCGGGATTTCTGGCGTGGCCGCCCCGAGGCCATCGGCGAGTTCGCGTCCCGGCTCACCGGATCCAGTGACCTGTACGCGACCAGCGGGCGGCGCCCGGTCGCGTCGATCAACTTCGTCACCTGCCACGACGGGTTCACCCTGCAGGATCTGGTCAGCTACAACCACAAGCACAACGAGGCCAACCGCGAGGGCAACCGGGACGGCACCGACGACAACCGGTCCTGGAACTGCGGCGTAGAGGGCCCGACCGACGATCCCGCCGCCACCACGCTGCGCGCCCGGCAGAAACGCAACTTCCTGGTCACCTTGTTCCTGTCCCAGGGTGTCCCGATGCTGATGGCGGGCGACGAGATGGGGCGCACCCAGCAGGGCAACAACAACGCCTACTGCCAGGACAATGAGGTGTCCTGGCTGGACTGGAGCGAGGCCGACGCCGAGCGGGACCTGCTGCAGTTCACCGAGACCCTAGCCGGGCTGCGCCGCGACCACCCCGTGTTCCGGCGGCGCCGGTTCTTCCGCGGCCGACGGGCACCGGACGACGGGACCAGCGACATCAGCTGGCTGACCCCGGCTGGCCAGGAAATGACGCAGGGCGACTGGGGCGCCGGCTTCGCCCAGTCGCTCGCGGCCCTGCTGAACGGCGAGGCGATCAGCGAACCGGATCCGCGAGGCGGAAGAATAGTGGACGCCAAGTTCCTCCTGCTGTTCAACGTGGACAGCGATCCGCTCACGTTTACCCTGCCCGAGGCCAGCCTGGCACCCGGCTGGGAGGTTGTGGTCGACACCAGTACAGCGGAGGCCAGCGACGAGGAGGACGGAGCGATCCTGATGCCCAAGAGCGAAATCGAGGTTGGTGCCCGAGCCGTGGTCGTGCTGCGGTCAGCGGACTGATCATGCGCCAGATCTTCGCCTCCTCCGACCTGAACGAGTCCGACCTGGCCGGGCTGTACGCCTACCCGGACGGGCCGTGGCTGCGGGCCAACATGGTGTCCAGCGCGGACGGTGCCGCGATGGTGGAGGGCCTCACCTCGGGCCTGTCCTCGCTGGCCGACCGGCGCCTGTTCGCGCTGCTCCGCACGCTGGCCGACGTGATCGTGGTGGGCGCGGCAACGGTCCGGGCCGAGAAGTACAAGCCGGTGCGTCCACACGAGCTCTGGCCGGACCTGCGGCCGGGCCGGACCCCGACCCCGCCGATCGCGGTGGTCACCGCGCGGCTCGACCTCGACCCGTCCAGCCCCGTCATCGACATGGCCCCGCCGTCGGCTCGCACGATCGTCATCACCACCGCGCAGGCCCCGGCTGACCGCCGCGCCGCCCTGCAAGAGCGGGCCGACGTCATCGTGGCCGGGCAGGAAACCGTGGACCTGAAGGCGGCCGTCGGCGCGCTGGCCGAGCGCGGCCACCGGCGGATGCTCACCGAGGGGGGTCCGCGCCTGCTGGCCCAGATCGCCGCGGCGGGCCTGCTGGACGAGCTGTGCCTGACCATCGGCCCGCTGCTGGCCGGCCCGGGCGCGGACCGGATCCTGGCCGGCCAGGAGGCCACCGCCTCCGCGCAGCCGCTCACCCTGGCTCACGTCCTGGAGGACAACGGCTTCTTGTTCTGCCGGTACACCAGAAAAGATCATTTATTCCGAACGGACCATGGTGCCTGCCCCCGCCACGCCGCAAGCTGCTCCCCGGGGAACTTGAGGCGTAGCATTACAAGACGCGCAGAACGAAGCCTGAGTGCGGGAGGCTGCGATGAGACTGCGACGGCAGCAGCGGCGGAACCTGGTGGTATGGAGCCAGTCTGGCGGCACGGAGCGGGCCTCACGGGCCACGCGACCCGCGCGCACCAGGCGCATCCGCAGGTGGATCCGTATCGGGATGCTGCTCACCCTCCTCCGCTTGTCGCCGCTGGCGCGGGCGGTCCGGGCCCGCTGGAAGCCCTTGCTGGCCGGGACCGGGCTCACGGTGGCCGGGTTTATCCTGCGCGACAGTACGCCCGGCAGCGTGCTTCTCCTGCCCGGGCTCCTCCTGCTCCTGACCGCCCCGCTGCTCCCGGGCACTGGGCATGCGAACTGCCTGCAGCGGACGGAACTGGAGCGTGAGCTGGCCGGATATTGGACGAATGCCCAGCGGCACGACCTTGAGGCGACGCTCGACCAGTACCCGGACGACGTTACGCGCGAGGTCCGTGAGATCCTCGCCGGGCAGGCCGCGGCCCCCTATCACAACCGGGTCCCGGCCCAGGGCCGGTACTGGTGTCGAGGGTTTTAAGGGTCTGGGCAGCAGGCCGCGCTCGAACCCGGCCGCGACGGCCGCCGCCCGGTCGTTGACCCCGAGCTTGGCGTAGATGTGCAGCACGTGGGTCTTGACCGTGGCTTCGCTGATGAACAGGCGCGCGGCGGCTTCGCGGTTCGAGCAGCCGCGGGAGATCAGCCCGAGGATGTCGAGCTCGCGCTGGCTGAGCGGTTCCCGGGCCGGCTCCCGGACCTGGCCGACCAGCCGGGTCGCGACCGACGGCGAGAGTACGGCCTCGCCCCGGGCCGCGGCGCGGACCCCCCGCCGCAGTTCCTCCGGCGGTGAGTCCTTGAGCAGGTAGCCGGTGGCGCCGGCCTCGATCGCGGGCAGCACGTCGGTGTCGGTGTCGAAGGTGGTGAGCACGAGCACCCGTGCGTCGACGCCGCGCTGGGCCAGGGCCCGGATCGCGCTGACCCCGTCCAGTTCCGGCATGCGCAGGTCCATCAGCACCACGTCGGGGCGCAGCGCCGCGGCCCGGTCGACCGCCTCCCGTCCGTTGGCGGCCTCGCCGGCCACCTCGAACTCATCGCTGGCCTCGAAGATTCCGCGCAGCCCGTCGCGAACCACCGGATGGTCGTCGGCGATCAACAGCCGGATGGTTCCGCTCACGAGGGCCCTCCCAATGGGATAGCGGGCAGGCTGGCCGATACCGCGGTGCCCACTCCGGGTTCTGACTCGATCTCCAGCTGCCCGGCCAGCCGGTTGACCCGCTGCCGCATGGCGATCAGCCCGAAACCGCCGCCGGCGGTGCCACCGGTACCGCCTCCGCCAGCAGAGCTCTCCCCCAGCGGGGCGAACCCGCTGCCGTCGTCCCGCACGTCCAGGGTCACCACGTCCTCCATGTAGGAGAGCGTGACCCAGGCGTGCGCGGCGGCGGCGTGCTTGGCCACGTTGGCCAGAGCCTCCTGCGCGACGCGGAGCAGTGTCACCTCGACCTCGGGGTACAGCGCCCGCGGGTCGCCGGTCGCGGCGACCTCGGCGGGCACGCCGCTGGTGGCCGTCCAGCGGGCCACCTCCTCGGCCAGCGCGTCGGGCAGTCTGCTGTCTTCCAGCGCCTGCGGTCGCAGCGCCTGCACCGAGCGGCGCGCCTCGGCCAAGCTGTCCCGGGCCAGCCGCTTGGAGTTATCGATCCGGCGCTCACGCTCGGCCTCGTGGGTGGTCTGCTGGGCCGCCTCGAGCTGGGTGATGATCCCGGTCAGGCCCTGGGCGAGGGTGTCGTGGATCTCCCGCGCCATCCGCTGCCGCTCGTCGCCCGCGCCCGCCTCCCGGGCCTGGGTGAGCAGCTGGGCCTGCAGGCCGGTGTTCTCTGCCATCATCTCTTCCAGTCGCTGGTTCGCCTGGGCCAGCTCGGCGATCATCCCCTTGCGGGCCTGATTCTGCTCCTCGGTCTTCATGCCGAGCAGGACGAACACCCCGGTCAGCACGACGTCGACACAGGCCAGCAGCACCCAGATAGCTACCGTCGAAACGGTCGGCCGGTGGAATCCACCAGACTGGGACATGCCGAAGAAGATCGCCACGGCCGCGCAGACTGCCCACCGCCATGCACCGGACAAGAACCGGAACGCATAGAGGAAGCCGAGCCAGGTGAAGAACGCGAACCACGGACTGCGGACGGTGAGTACAGCTATGAACGCGACCAGGCCGACGAAGAAGACCCCCATCAGCCACCGACGCTCCGCCCAGCCCGGATGCAGGATGACCATCCAGGTGATCCAGGCTCCCGCCGCCGCGGCGACGCCGACGGTAATACCGAACGCGCCGGCGGTCGGGCTCTGGGCGAGGAAATAAGGGAGGAGCGGAACGGTGAGCAGCAGGAAGGGTAGCAGCCGCAGAAGCAAGTCGTACCGCTGCTCCATCGATTCGAGGCTGCTGTCGGGTGTCCGCGCCGTCACCGTTCCTCCTTCCCTACGCCTGTTCCCAGCGGAAGAAACGGGCCGCCAGGGCCCCGGCGACCAGGGCCCACGCCGCCATTATGCCCAGGTACTCCGGCCGGGGATCTATTCCCATCCAGCTGTCGCGCACCGCGTGCAGGGCCGAGCCGAGCGGGGTGAAGTTGCCGATCTGGCGCATCGTGGACGACATCTCCTCGGTCGGGAAGTAGATGCCGGCCAGGAACATGTTCGGGAAGAACAGCAGCCACCCGATCCCCGCGGCGCCCCGGGCGGTCGGCGCCACGCTCGCGGCGAGCAGGCCGGTCGCGAACAGCGAGGCGATGCCGAGGGCGACGGCCAGGATGAACCAGCCCGGCTTGACCGGGGCCGGCACGTGGAAGGCGATTCGCACCACCGCGACGAGCACCGCCACGGAGAGCACCGCCGCCGCGGCCCACACGGTCAGGTCGGCCAGCAGCAGGTTCAGCGGACGCACCGGCGTGACGCCCAAGCGGCGCAGGACACCCCGCTCGCGGTACTGGCCGAGGACCATCGGCACCCCGGTCAGGCCCAGGCTGGCCAGCACGATCGCGACGCCGAGGGCCGCGATGTACTCGGTGCCGATCTGATCCGATAGGCCTTTCTGCGGATCGCTGAACCCGGGGATCAGGCCGAACCCGATGACCAGCGCCACCGGCAGCCCGAACACCCCTATCAGCGCCGCCTTCTCACGTAGGAACAGCTTGCCCTCGACCAGGGCGAGCCTGCTGAAGCCGTTCAATTGCCTGTCTCCCTCACGTGTCCATGGTCCGGCCGGTCAGCGCCACGTAGGCGCTGTCCAGGCTGCGTCCTTCGATCCGCAGGTCCGCGACGATGACCTGCCTGCGGGCCAGTTCTGCGGTGACCGCGGAGGCGAAGTCCCCGGTCCCGGTGACGCGGACGTGCGCCCCGTGGCGCTCGACGCCGGTCACGCCGGGCACGATGGCCAGCGACTGCTCGTCCAGCGGCGCCGTCGGCCGGAACCGCATCCGGTACTCTCCCCCGGCGGAGTCCACCAGCCCCGCCGGGGTGTCCAGCGCCGCGATCCGCCCCCGTTCGAGGATCGCGACCCGGTCGCATAGCTCCTCCACCTCGTCCATGAAGTGGCTGACCAGCACGACGGTGACGCCGCTGTTTCTGACCTGCGCGATCAGATCCCAGGTGGCGCGCCTGGCCCCCGGGTCCAGGCCCGAAGTGAGCTCGTCGAGGAACACCACCTCCGGGTTCCCGACCAGGGCCAGCGCGATGAACAGCCGCTGCTTCTGGCCGCCGGACAGCTTGCCGAACCTGGTGTCCCTCTTGCCGGCCAGCCCCCAGCGATCCAGCAGCTCGCGCCAGTCGGCGGGGTCCGGGTAGAACGACGCGTACAGTTCCAGCGCCTCGCGGACCTTGATCTTGTCCTGCAGCTGGGTCTCCTGGAGCTGCACGCCGAGCCGCTGGTGCAGCCGGCGGCCGTCGGTCTTCGGGTCGAGCCCGAGGATCCGGACCTGGCCCGCGTCGCGTCGCCGCAGTCCCTCCATGCACTCCACCGCGGTGGTCTTGCCCGCGCCGTTCGGGCCGAGGATGCCGAAGATCTCTCCCCGCTCGACGTGGAAGGAGATCCCGTCCACCACGGCCTGGCCTCCGTACCGCTTGGTCAGCCCTGTCACCTCGATGACCGGCGTCATCTCGTGCCTCGCTTTCGTTTCCTCGCCTCGGTGGCACATAGCCAGCTTCGCCCGGCGGCCCCCGCGCGCGGATCGCCTGCGCGGCCATACTTCGGGCGCCGGCCGGCGGCCCGCCGGCCGGCCATCTGGCCCGGCGGCATCCACCGTTCGGCTGAGTCCACAGTGCGCTAGCTGTTCGCGCGGTCGCTGGGCTGGCGCGTTAGCCTGGGGCCATGCCGCTGCACACCAAGGTGGACGAGTCCGCCCAGGACGCCGAACTCGAGATCAACCCGATTTACTTCCGTGAGAAGACTTGTGAGATCCCGCGGTACAAGCTGCCCGAACACGGGGTCCTGCCCCGCACCGCGCTCCAGGTCGTCCGCGACGAGCTGATCCTCGACGGAAACGCCCGGCTCAACCTGGCCACGTTCGTCACCACCTGGATGGAGCCCGAGGCCGAGCTGCTCATGGCCGAGTGCGCCCCGAAGAACATGATCGACAAGGACGAGTATCCGCAGACCGCCGAGCTCGAGCGGCGCTGCGTGAACATCCTCAGCAACCTGTGGAACGCCCCGCCCGGCAGCCAGGCGACCGGCTGCTCCACCACCGGGTCGAGCGAGGCCTGCATGCTCGGCGGCATGGCCCTGCTATGGCGCTGGCGGGCCAAGCGACAGGCGGCCGGACTCGACGCGACCAAGCCGAACCTGGTGATGGGCTCCAACGTGCAGGTGTGCTGGGAAAAGTTCTGCCGCTACTGGCAGGTCGAGCCGCACTACGTGCCGATGGTGCCGGGCCGGCTGCACCTGGGCCCGGCCGAGGCCGCGGCCAAGTGTGACGAGAACACCATCGGCGTGGTCGCGATCCTGGGCTCCACCATGGACGGCAGCTACGAGCCCGTGCTGGAGATCAGCCGGGCTCTGGACAAGGTACAAGCCGAGCACGGCTGGGACATCCCGGTGCACGTGGACGGCGCCTCGGGAGGGTTCGTCGCCCCGTTCCTGCAGCCGGACCTCGAGTGGGATTTCCGGGTGCCCCGGGTGGCCTCGATCAACAGCTCCGGTCACAAGTACGGCCTGGTGTATCCCGGGGTCGGCTGGGTCATCTGGCGGACCCCGGACGCCCTGCCGGAGGATCTGGTGTTCAAGGTCAACTACCTGGGCGGCGAGATGCCCACCTTCGCGCTCAACTTCTCCCGGCCTGGCGCCCAAGTCGCCGCCCAGTACTACAACTTCCTCCGGCTCGGCTCGCAGGGCTACCAGCACGTGCAGCAGACGTGCCAGGACATCGCCCGCTACCTGTCCGGCGAGATCGCCAAGATGGGCCAGTTCGAGCTGTTCACCGACGGCAGCGACCTTCCGGTGTTCGCGTTCAAGCTGCGCGACGACATCACCACCTACTCGGTGTTCGACCTATCCGAGCGGCTGCGCCAGCGCGGCTGGCAGGTCCCCGCGTACACCTTCCCGGCGGACATGACGGATACCTCGGTGATGCGGATCGTGGTCAGGAACGGCTTCAGCATGGACCTGGCCGGCCTGCTGCTCGCCGACTTCCGGCTGCACCTGAGGGTCCTGGAGCACCACCCGCAAACCCAGCCGCCGCCGGAAATCCAGCAGATGCGCCAGTCCTTCAAGCACTGAACCGAGTATCGGGTCTCGCGGGATCCGTCTCAGGGCGCCGGGGTCGCGGTCCCGGTCGTGATCGCGGTCGGGGTCGCAGTTGCGGACGCGGTCGCAGTTGCCGTCGGGGTTCCGGTCGCGGTTGCGGTCGGGGATGCCGTCGGGGTCCCGGTCGTGATCGCGGTCGGCGTGGCAGTTGCGGACGCGGTCGGTGTGGCCGACGCGGTGGCGGACGGCGCCGTCGACGGGGCCACGATCGCGGTCGGTGAGGTGCTCGGCGCCGACCTCGTCGGAGCGGAGGTGACAGGCGAGCTGACGGAGTGCACGCCGACGGTCTGGGATGTGCAGCCGGCCACGGCGATCCCGCCCGCGGCAGACGCCGCCAGGATACCGACCACCACCGACGCGATGGCCAACGGCCGCCGCCGCTGCCGCCGTCCCTGCTGCCGCCG
>Ga0210383_10002736_pt1 | contig 15899 bp, 15 predicted proteins | sample IncBWC14OmetaG_FD_160072 | JGI IMG/M metagenome (GOLD analysis project Ga0210383, IMG submission 160072) | Forest soil microbial communities from Barre Woods Harvard Forest LTER site, Petersham, Massachusetts, United States - Inc-BW-C-14-O ...
CGGGTCGATCGCGTGTTTCGGAGCCCGGATGGCGAGTTGCGGCCTGGGTTGATCAACGCGCACGATCATCTGCATCGGAACCATTACGGTCGGCTCGGGTGTCCGCCCTATGCTAACGCGTACGAGTGGGGGGAGGACATCCACGTGCGCTTCGCCCATGAGATCGAGCGGGCGCGCGCTGTGCCGCGTCGGGAAGCGCTGCTGACGGGCGCGTGGAAGAACCTGGCTGCCGGTGTGACTACCGTGGTGCATCACGATGCGTGGGAACCCGCGTTCGACGACACGGAGTTCCCCATTCGGGTTGCGCGGTTGCCGAACGTGCACTCGCTCGGCATCGAGCCGCCGGACGGTGCGGGTGCGCGTATGGCTGCAGGGCCATGGGCGATGCATCTCGCCGAAGGAATCGATGAGCGATCGGCCGACGAGGTCCGCGAACTGGACCGACGTGGGTTGCTGACGTCCGACCTGCTGGCCGTGCATGTCGTTGGCGTCGACGCCTCCGGCGTCCAACGTCTACGAGAACGCAATGTCGCGGTCATCTGGTGCCCCACGTCCAATACGTTTCTGTTCGGCGCGACCGTGCCAGCAGATCTCTTGGAGCCGGGGATAGATATACTGCTCGGCAGCGATTCAATGCTAACCGGGACCGGGTCTCTCCTCGACGAGTTGAGATTCGCGAGGACGCTGGGACTCGTGTCCGACGAGCGGTTGCTCGACGCCGTGGGGCGTACGGCGGCCAGGCGTCTTGGGCTGAGAGAGCCGTCGCTCGAGTGTGGCGCGCCGGCCGACCTGGCGGTGTTTCGCCGCCCGGTCCTCGAGGCAACCGAAGCCGATGTCGCGCTCGTGGTCGTCGCCGGGATCCCCCGCATCGCCGATCGCGTATGAGCGACCCGCGCGTCTCCATTATCATGCCGGTGTATAATCGCGTGAACTTCCTGCGGAAGACCGTGCCCTCGGCGCTCCAGCAGACGCTCACGGACTGGGAGATGATCATCGCCGACGATGGCTCGTCGGAGGAGACGCAGGCGTACCTGCGTTCGCTCGATGATCCTCGCATCACCGTGCTCTGGCTCCCGCACTACGCCAACCTGTCGATCGTCCGCAATGCGGCCGTGCGCAAGGCTCGCGGCCGGTATCTCGCGTTCCTCGACGCGGACGATCTCTGGCAGCCCACCAAGCTCGCGCGGCAGGTCGAGGCGCTCCAAGCCCAGCCAGACCGTCGGTGGTGCTATACCGCGATCGATCTGATCGACGGGGACGACCGGCCTATCTCGCGGGACGGAATGACACCGTGGATTCCGTACGATGGCGACATCGTCGAACGGCTGCTCACCATCGAGGCGATCATCGCGATCCCGTCGGTCATGGTCGAGCGCAGCCTGCTCGCCGAGGTGGGCGGGTTCGACGAGTCGCAGGTGTACCACGAGGATTACGAGCTGTGGATCCGGTTGGCTGTGCGGAGTGGGGTCGCCGTCGTGGACGATCCGTTGACGATCGTGCGCGACCCGACCGAGCACTGGAGTGCCGACCGGATCGCGGCGTACCGGGGATGGGTGCAGCTGTACGGCAAGTGCGCTACCTCCCTCCCGAGCGCCGAGTGGCGTGCGGTGGCGCGGCGCCGGCGCGCTGAGAACGTGTTGACGCTGGCCCGGCTATACGCGAGGGCCGGGCGCACGGGTGACGCGTGGATGACGCTGCTGCGCAATGCGCCGCGATCCGTGCTGGCGAGTCCGCCCTGGATCTGGCGCGCCGCCCGGGCCGCGGTCCGCGCCGGCCTCTCAGCCCGCGCAGCGCAATCGTAGGTTACGGCAATGCTCGATCCCGTCATTCCGCCGCCCAACCGAGAACCATCCGCGCGACAGTTCGGGTTGACGATCGCGGTCGTGCTGGTCGCGTTCGCACTCTGGCCGGTTGCCCGGCATGGGTCCATCCGCGTGTGGCCGCTCGCCGCCGCCGCGTTGCTCGTGGCTGTCAGTCTCGCCGCGCCCGGGTGGCTCGATCAACCGAATCATCTCGTGGCGCTGGTGGGCCGGGCGATCCAGCGCGTCGTCGGCCCGATCGTGCTGGCGACCGCGTACTTCGTCATCCTGACGCCCACCGCGATGATCATGCGATGGCGTGGGCTCGATGTGCTCCGCCGGCGGCGCGATCCGTCCGCGCGGACGTATTGGATCGAACGCCCCTCGCGGGTCATCGATCGCGCCTCGCTCGGGCGACCGTACTGATATGCGATCGCTGCTCGAGTTGTGGGGCTTCTTGCGCAGCCGGCGACGCTACTGGATGTGGCCGGTCGTCACGTTCCTGATTGTGCTTGGCGCGACCTTACTGCTCACGCAAAGCACGGCCATCGCGACGCTCATGTACAGCCTGTTCTAGCGCGCGTGAAGGTTCTCGGGATCTCGGCGTACTATCACGACAGCGCCGCGGCGCTCATCGATGACGGTGTGATCGTGGCGGCCGCTCAGGAAGAGCGGTGGACGAGGCACCGCCACGACCCCGGGTTTCCGCGACAGGCGATCGCGTACTGTCTGCGCGACAGCGGTACGAAGGCGCGTGACATCGACTGCGTCGCGTACTATGAGAAGCCATTCCTCAAGTTCGAGCGCCTGATCGAGACGTATCTCGCGTACGCGCCCCGCGGCTTTGGATCCTTCATCCGGGCCATGCCCGTGTGGCTGCGCGACAAGCTGTTTCTCCGCTCCCTGCTCACACACGAGCTCCGCGCGCTCGATCCGGACGTGGACTGGAGCGCGCGTCTCGCCTTCCCCGAGCACCACGCGAGCCACGCGGCCAGCGCGTTTTTCCCGTCGCCGTTCGAGGAGGCGGCCATCCTGACGGTGGACGGCGTCGGCGAGTGGGCGACGACATCGATCGCCATGGGCCGGCGCCCGTCGCTCGACATCGTACGCCAGATCGATTTTCCGCACTCGCTGGGACTGCTGTACAGCGCGTTCACGTACTATCTGGGTTTTCGCGTCAACTCGGCCGAGTACAAGGTCATGGGCTTGGCGCCGTACGGCGAGCCGCGGTACGCGTCGCTCATTCGGGACCGGCTCATCGACCTCAAGGACGATGGATCGTTCCGGCTCGATCTCTCGTATTTCGACTACTGCGCCGGATCGCGGATGACGAACGACAGGTTCCACGCATTGTTCGGCGCACCGCCGCGTGGGGCCGACCAGCCCATCTCAAGCCAACATCGCGACCTCGCCGCGTCGATCCAGGCCGTGCTCGACGATGCGATGCTGCGCATGACCCGCGACATCGCCACACGGACCGGCGCGACGCACCTCTGCCTCGCGGGCGGCGTCGCGCTCAACTGCGTCGCGAACGGAGCGATCCACCGTGATGGGCGGTTCGAGGGACTGTGGATCCAGCCGGCGGCCGGCGACGCCGGCGGAGCGATCGGCGCCGCGTATATCGCGTGGCAGGCGGCAAATGAGCGCGCGATCCCGACTGGCGACAGCATGCGCGGGGCATTGCTGGGACCGGAGTTCAGTCAGGCCGAGATCGAGCAGCGGTTGGGGCACCTGGGCGCGCGCTGGACGACTCTCTCGGATGAGGCGCTCATCGCGTGCAGTGTGGAGCGGTTGGTCCAGCGCGACGCGCTCGGATGGTTCCAGGGGCGTATGGAGTTCGGACCTCGCGCCCTCGGCAGCCGCTCGATCCTGGCTGATCCGCGCGACCCCACCGCACAGTCCACGCTCAATCTCAAGGTCAAGTTTCGGGAATCGTTTCGGCCCTTTGCGCCGGCGGTGCTGCGCGAGCGCGCGGCCGAATGGTTCGAGCTCGACGTCGAGAGCCCGTACATGCTGCTGGTCGCACAGGTGCGCGACCAGCACCGGTCAGAGATCCCCGCCGTGACGCACGTCGACGGCTCGGCCCGGCTTCAGACCGTCGATCGCGCCGTGCATCCACGATTTCATGCGCTGATCGCCGCGTTCGCGGAGCGCACCGGGTGCCCGATGCTGGTCAATACCAGCTTCAACGTCCGCGGCGAGCCGATCGTGTGCACGCCCGACGACGCCTTCCGTTGCTTCATGGCGACCGGGCTCGACGCGATGAGCATAGGCAACTGCTTTCTCCGCAAGGTCGACCAGACCGCCGCGCCCGACCCGGCGACATTCCTACCAGATTGATGTCCGTGCGCAGTCTGGCCAGCCGCGCGCTACTCGTGATCGCCGTGCTCGGGGTCATCCGCCTCGAGATCCTTGCGGCCAGGCAAGTCCCATTGCAGTACCCGGTGCTCGTGCTGCGATACATGGTCGCCCCGGCAATTATCGGCGGACTCGCGGCCGTCGCGCTCTTCGTGAAGCCGAGTGTTCGCGACGCCATCGCCCGGTGCTTCGGCGCCGGGGCCGTCGCGTTGCTCGTCGTGGAGGCGCTGCTCCTGCGCGAGCATGGATCGTACACGCCCGCGACGCACCACCCGCGTCCTCCCGGAGTCGCGACGTGGGATGACCGCTCGCCACTCATGGTCGATCTCGACCTGCGCGCACAGGGCGTGACGGCGTATCCGTTCATGGAGCGGCAGCGGTTGGAGCTGGCGTATCGGACGGCATCGACGCCTGGCGGTCTCTATCCCCTCGCCGGCGTCGCCAATGTGCTCACCGTGTACTGCAACGAGGAAGGGACGTTCGCCGACTTCGTCAGCGATCGTCACGGATTCAACAACCCGCCGAACGTGTGGGATCACCCGGTGGATGTGGCCCTCATCGGCGATTCATTCGCGATGGGTGCGTGCGTCGACACGAGTGAGACGCCCGCCGCGCAGATCCGCCGCGCCCGTCCGGCGATCAGCCTCGGCATGAACGGCAACGGACCGTTGTCGGAGCTCGGTATTCTCCGGGAGTACGCGGCGCCGCTCGCGCCGCGCCATGTCGTGTGGCTCTATTTTCCCGGCAACGACTTCCTGGATTTTGATTCGGAGCGGACCGGCGGGTTCCTGAATCAGTATCGGTCGCCTGCCTTTCGACAGTCGCTCATCGGTCGGCAGACCGAGATCGACGACATGCTGCGACGATTTCTGGACAACGAGGTGAAGACCGATTCGGCCCGACTGCGGAATGCGTGGCGGATCAACGTGCAGCAGTTTCTGACGCTCCGGCGCGTCCGGGAACGGCTCTTTCCCCTGTTGCTCGCCGACGAGGCGCGGGTGGCCTTGCCCTGTGCGGCGGATCGGCTCGAGCAGTTTACGGATCTCATCGATCAAGCCCGCTCGGAAGTCGAGCGCTGGGGCGGTCAGTTCTACTTCCTCTACCTTCCGATGTGGCTCACCCCCGTGCAGGCGTGCCAGCCACCGCACGACACGTTGATCGGGTCGCTCGAAAAGCGGGGCATTGCCGTCATCGATGTCCAGGCCCGGTTCGATAGCGAGGCTGACCAGCGTCGACTCCGGCCACCTGAGCCAGGCAAGGTCCCGGGCAGGCATCTCACGGCTGCCGGCTACGCTCTGGTAGCGCGCGCCATCCTCGATCGCCTAAACGGTCCTTGAGTCGCAAGAACCATTGCTCGAAACCGTGGTAGCTCAGCCACGCGAGAGGGATCGAGATCACCCACATGGCGACTCCAGCGAGATCGGAATCCCTGCCGAGTCGCGGGGTAAAGACGTCGAGGACGAGCGGATGGATGACGTAGAGTCCGTAACTATACTTGCCGGCCGCGACGAGCACCGGAGACCGCAGCACCCTCGACGGCCACAGGGCGCCCCGGGTGACCAGCCAGCCGAAGAGCCAGGCCACCGCACTGTAGCCGAAGAGCGTGATCTTGCTGTCATGGCCGGAGAGCGTTCGCTCGTACATGCCGACAATCGCCAGCACGATGACGGCACTCAAGCCCGCCCATTGCATGCGGCGATCGACGCGCGACCGGAGATCGTCCTCTGGACCGGGCTCGCGGAGCCACAGCGCGACCAGCGCGCCGACTCCCAGCGGGTCGAGGCGAGAGGGTGTAAGGAAGTAGCTCGAGGACCACGGGGCGTGCATCAGTCGGAAAACCACCCGGCACACGAACGCGCCGCAGATGACCACCACGGCCACGCGGATCGCCGTCTTCCGCGAGGTGTGCCAGACCACGAGAGGCCAGAGGAGATAAAATTGCTCCTCGATCGCCAGGGACCAGAAGTGATCGAGGAACGGCAGTGGATCCTTGGCGCCCTCTGGCAAGAACCCGAGCGGCCAATTCACGGTGTACGTCCACAACCACCACGAGTGGGCGGCGAGGCGATGCGCATCATCCCGCAGCAGCGGATCGAGCGCGAAGACGATGGGAACGAGGAGAATGGCCGCGTACGAGAGGGGCAGAATGCGCAGGGCGCGCCGGACGTAGAACCGGCGCGCGCGATCCGGATTGTCGGCGGTGTCCAGCAGGATTCCGGTGATGAGAAACCCGGACAGCACGAAGAAGAGGTCCACGCCCGCCCATCCGAACTTCGTCCACGGTTCGATACGGCCCGGCGTGTGGTACGCCATCACCAGCAGAATGGCGATGCCGCGAATGCCGTCGAGCTCGGGACGATGACCTAGCGTAGGCGAGCGACGACTGCGTAGTATGCCACCCGTGCTCCCGCGCGTCTCCATCATTCTCCCGACGTTCAACCGATTGGAGTTTCTCGGACCCGCTATCGACTCGGTGCTCCGTCAAACGTATACGGATTGGGAGCTCATTATCGCCGACGACGGATCGGCCGGGGAGACGAGGGCGTACCTAGAGACCCTGGCCGACGCACGTGTCCGTGTCCTGTGGCTGGGTCATTCGGGCAAACCCTCCGTTGCCCGAAACGCGGCGATGCGAACCGCCCGGGGCCAATATCTCGCGTTCATGGATTCCGATGACGTCTGGGCCCCTCAGAAACTCGAGATGCAGCTGCGCGCCATGCTCGGCGCTCCGGGTCGGCGATGGAGTTACACCGCGATCTGGATGATCGATATTGAAGGACAGACCATCCCCGACGACGCGTACAAACCGCGACTGCCGTACGATGGCGATATCGTCGAGCGACTGCTGACGCTCGATGCGCTCATCGCGACCCCAAGTGTCATGGTCGAGCGGAGTCTCGTCGACGACGTCGGCGGCTTCGATGAGGCGATCACGGTCAATGAGGACCAGGACCTATGGCTGCGCCTCGCGATGCGAAGTCCGGTGGCGCACGTGGCCGAGCGCCTCACTGGGGTGCGCGTCAAGCGGGTCGATCCACGGTATCCGCACAACGATGTCGGCTCCGGTGAAGGATGGGTGCGGCTGTATGGGAAAGCCGCGGCGTCGCTTCAGGATCCCCGATTGCGCGCGATCGCCCGGCGCCAGCGCGCCCAGCGCGCGCGGCAATGGGCGCGGGATCTGGCCGCCGCGGGCGACCGATGGGGAGCGGCCAAGATCGCCGTCGCGAGTCGCGTGCAGTGGCTCATTCTGATGCTCGGGCTGGCCGTGGTCTTAGGCGTCATGGGTCGCGTACCACAAGGCATCTACGGCGACCAGGCCTCACAGCTTCGGGCTGCCCGACAGTACGTCGAGGGCAAGTCGCCATCGTTGAATATGGTCATTCAGCCCGACGCGGCCGATCTCTCGCGCGATAGACGCATCTGGATCGTCTCGCGCCCGCCCGGCCCGCAAATCGCCGCGTATCCGTTTCTCGCCGCCGGCCTCTCGATCGGTGCCGCGGTGCGCATCGTGGCCGTTCTGTGCCTGATCGTCGGTTCCGTCGGATGGTTGCGGTGGTACGAGCAATTCGATGCACCGACGTGGGTCCTCTCGATCGTCGCGGCGGCCCTTCCCTTTCTGCACGAGGCCAGCAACGGCCTCTACGTCTTTACTCAAGACACGCTGAGCTACGCGATTGCGCCGTGGGTTCTGCTCCTCGTGCTGCGCTCCGCGCGTCGAGGTGCGTTCGGTATGGGGCTCGCGCTGGGTGTCACGTACGTCGTCAAGTACTCACTGTTCTTTCTCGGGCTCGGCGCTCTCGTGTGGCTCGGCGTCGAGCGCTCGTGGCGAAGACTCTGGTGGGTCGCCGCGGGTGCCGCGATTCCTGTTGTGGTGCTGTCTCTATTGAACGCGCACTTCGGCGTCGCGGTGAACAGTGTCACCGCACAAGCCGGATGGTATCCGCACTGGGAGTCGTTTGCGGCGCTGATCGCCGATCCCGCGCTTGCCGTGACCGACGCGGACGGACTGCTGGGCCGACTGCACGCGTCGTCCTACGTGGGCGTGGCGCCCGGTCTCGTCATGCTGTGGCTCATCGTGCATGGCGCGCGCATGCCAGCGGTGCGCGCCGTGGCGGCCGCCCGGCTGGCGGTGATCGCGTTTGTCGTGACGATGATCTTGATCGCCGCCGTCTGGACGTTCACGAGCTTCGCGGCCGATCTGACCGCGCGACATGTCGCGCCGGCGAGTCTCGCGGTGCTCCCCGTCGCCGTGCTCGGTGCCGTCGATGTGTGGCGACACCGCGGGTGGCTGCTCCGCGCGGTCGTCGCGTTCACCGGCTGCGCGATCGTGCTCGTTCCAACGCTCTATGGCGCGCTGGCGCTTCCCGCCAAAGCGTTCCGCATCCCGCGCACGTATCGCGTCGGCCCTTCCGGGGTGTTGAACCCCAACCTCGCCCCCATACCGGGAGCGCCGGACGATCTGGCGACCGTGGAGCACCGCATCATCGGGCAGTTCGCTGCGGTGACCGACGTCTGGGTGTGCGACAACTCGACCACGCCGTTGGACCTTCCCGGCCGCGTACTTGCCGACGTGGACGAACGGTACCCCGCCAACGAGTTCCGGAGCTCGAGGCGCCTGCGCATCACGGCGTTGATTCAGGCCAAGTTGGAACCAACTGGAGACGGAGCCGCGACCCGTGCCCGGTTCAAGGGCGCCGGGCCCTGGACGGAAACACAGATCCCGGGCGCTCTGGCCAACGTGTGGACATCGGTGCTGGAGCCCAGCGCCGCGCCTTAGCTTTGGCGTATATGCAACTCGCGATTCTGGCGGCGATCAGCTTCTGCCATCTGCTCAATGACCTCGTCCAATCGCTGATCTACGCGGTCTACCCGATCCTCAAGACCACGCATCATCTCGACTTTCGCCAGATCGGGCTCATCACGCTGTCGTACCAGATCACCGCGTCGCTTCTGCAGCCGTTCGTCGGACTGTACACCGATAAGCGGCCGTTGCCATTTTCACTGGCGATCGGCATGGGCGCGACCCTGTGCGGCCTTCTGGTACTGTCCGCGGCTTCGCATTTTCTCACCCTGCTCGGCGGGGCGTCACTCGTCGGCCTTGGCTCATCGATCTTTCATCCCGAGTCGTCGCGCGTGGCGCGGCTGGCGTCAGGGAATCGGCCAGGGTTTGCGCAGTCGTTCTTTCAGGTTGGCGGGAACGCTGGAACGTCTCTCGGGCCGCTGCTCGCCGCGTACATCATCCTACCGAACGGCCAATCCAGTCTGGCTTGGTTCTCGGCCGTCGCTTTGCTCGCGATCGTGGTGCTCACCGTCATCGGGCGCTGGTATCGGGCCCACTTGGCCCAACGTGGCCCCGCGTCGGTGACTCACCCTACAAGCTCCCTGCCCCGGCGCCGGGTGATTGGAGCGCTCGCAGTTCTCGTGGCACTCATGTTTTCCAAATTCTTTTATTTGTCGAGCCTGACGAGCTATTACACGTTCTATCTCATCAACCGATTTCATCTGTCGGTGCGGAGCGCCGAGATACACCTCTTTCTGTTTCTCGGAGCGGTCGCGGCGGGAACGATCATTGGAGGGCCGATTGGGGATCGGATTGGGAGGAAACACGTTATCTGGGTTTCCATTCTGGGCGTCTTACCCTTTACGCTCATCTTGCCGTACGCCGATCTCGCATGGACGACTGGCCTCAGCATCGTGATCGGGCTCGTCCTGGCGTCGGCCATGCCGGCGATTCTCGTCTACGCGCAGGATCTCGTGCCCGGCCGCGTGGGTCTCATCTCCGGCGTGTTCTTCGGGCTCGCGTTCGGACTGGGCGGGATCGGCGCCGCGTTCCTCGGCAAGCTTGCCGACGCGACGAGTCTCGAATTCGTCTATCGCGTCTGCGCGTTCCTTCCGGCGATCGGGTTGCTCACGGCGTTTCTCCCGCAGACACACGGCGGTCGAGCTCATCGAGCAACGGCACCTGACCTGACAACAGCTTCCGGCGCGCTTCCGCAAGATTGAACCATGCGGCGCGGTCGACTTCGGGATATTCGCGGCCGTTGTGCGTAAACGTATTGCTCGTGATCGCCGCCGGATCGGCATCGCCCCGCACCGCCCAGGCGTGCACGATTTTGCCGCTCTTTTGTTTCACTGGCGCGAGCCGGACGAAGTCTCCATCCATCGTGAGGCCGGTTTCCTCGGCGAGCTCACGCCGCGCGGCCGCGAGTGGATCCTCGTCGGGGTTGATCTCGCCCTTTGGGATCGACCACGCGCCATCATCCTTACGGACCCAAAAAGGCCCGCCCGGGTGCACGAGAAAGACCTCGAGCACCCCGCTTCGATGGCGAAACAGCAGTACACCTGCGCTCTGCTTGCTCAACGCTTAATACAATAACGAGGAGGATGGGATCGTGGCCGAGCATCGCATCGAACGGGACAAAGTGCATTACAAGTGGGACCGAGCGAACCCCCCCGTCGTGGAGATCGACTCCGGCGACGTGGTGCACTGCGAGACAGACGAAGTGACGGACGGACAGATTCGACCCGGGTCGCCCGCATCAGTGTTTACCACGCTCGACTTCAACCGTCTCTACCCCCTGGCCGGGCCGATCTTGGTACGCGGCGCCGAGCCCGGTGACACGTTGCAAGTCGACGTCCTCAGTCTGTCGACGCTCGACTGGGGCTGGGCCGGACTTATTCCCGGGCTCGGTCTCCTCGCCGAAGACTTTCCCGAGCCGTACATCCGTCACTTCGACCTTACGAACGGCGTCGACACCGCGTTGAGATCCGACATCACCATTCCCATCGCGCCCTTCTGCGGCACGATGGGTGTCGCGATCGACGAGCCCGGACCGCACGATGTGCTTCCACCCACGAAAGGCGCGGGGAACATCGATACCCGGCATCTGACTGCCGGGTCGACATTGTATCTGCCGGTCTTTGTCCGAGGCGGATTGTTTTCGGCGGGCGACTGTCATGCGGCGCAAGGTGATGGAGAAGTCTGTGTGACCGGCATCGAGAGTCCCATGCGGTTCACGCTGCGATTGTCGGTGATCAAAAAGGGCGGCATGAAGCCGTGGCGCTATCACTTCCGCACGCCACCAGGATCCCTACAGCCGAAGTCGGATCGTGGCGGATATTATGCCGCGACCGCGCTTGGGCCGGATCTCATGATGAATGCCAAGAACGCGGTGCGCGAGTTGATCGGATGGTTAGGCACGGAGCGCGGCCTCGATCCGAGAGATGCCTACATCCTGTGCAGCTTGGCCGCCGATCTCAAGATCTCGCAGATCGTGGATCAGCCGAATTGGGGTGTCTCGGCCTATTTCCCGTTGAGTGTGCTAAATTCAGCCCATGCCTGATCGCATTCCATTCACCTCCGAGGTCTGGGCCGAAGCGCGGCGCCGGGTCTCCGCTCACGCGCATCACACGCCGATCCTGACGTCGCGTCTCCTCAGTCATGAGACAGGCTATGACGTGCATCTCAAGGCCGAGATGTTCCAGCGCACTGGATCATACAAGATTCGGGGGCCGCTGAATAAGCTCCTCGAGCTGACGCCCGAAGAACGCCAGCGCGGTGTGATTTGTTCTTCCGCCGGGAATCATGCGCAGGGGGTCGCGCTCGCGGCCAGGATCTATGGGATTCGCGCGGTCGTCGTGATGGCGACGAACGCGACGCCATCGAAAGTCGCGGCGACGAAAGGCTACGGCGCCGAGGTCGTGCTGCACGGGAGCATCTGGGATGAGGCGAACGAGCGCGCGAAGGAGCTCATCACCGAGTGCGGATACACCTACGTGCATCCGTTCGACGACTACGATCTCATGGCCGGGCAAGGGACGCTCGGCCACGAGGTCATGGACGACGTGCCCGACGTCGACGTCCTCGTCGTGCCGATCGGGGGCGGTGGGCTCATCTCTGGCGTCTCGATGGCCGCCAAGGCGCGCAATCCCAAAGTGCGGATTATCGGAGTCGAGTCGTCTGGAGCTCCAGGCATGCAACGCAGCGTGAAAGAAAACCATGTGGTCACGCTGCCAACAGTCGACTGCATCATCGATGGGCTGCGGGTCAAGCGGGTTGGCGAGAAGACCTTTGAAGTCGTGCGGCGCTTCGTCGATGACATCGTGACGTTGCCCGATAGCGACATCTTTGACTCTGTACGGTGGGTCATGTCGCATTGCAAGCTGGTCATCGAGGGCGCCGCGGCTGCGCCGGTTGCCGCCCTTCGCCATGGGCTTATCAAGGCGCCCAAGGGTGCAAAAGTCGTTTGCGTGTTGAGCGGTGGGAATGTGAACCTCGACCCGCTCAAGGACGCGAGGTTCAACTAGCCGAACGTCACTCCGCGCTTCTCGCGACCCGTCGCCACCACGAGGGCCGCGAGTGAACACACGACAACGGCGGTACCCGCCATGGCGATCGCGTATCCGGTGTGCTCGGCGAGCGCGGCGAGCGCAAACGGGACCCATCCAGCCAGGGCCGCGCCACACTGATACCCGAACCCTGGCATAAAGCCGCGCACGCCGTCCGGCGACAGCTCGTTGATGTGCGCGGGGATGATGCCCCACGCGCCTTGCACCATGAACTGCATGAGAAACGCGCCCGCCATTATGGCCAGGAACGTCGGCGCGAAGATCCACAGCGGCACCATGAGGATCGCGCCAATGAGCGCGCCGACCATCGCTTTCCGTCGCCCGAACCGATCCGAGAGCGACCCAAACCAGAGGCCGCCGGTGAGCGCACCGATCATCGAGAACGCGGTCACGCCTGCCGTTCGTTCCGACGAGAAGCCACGAGCCTTCTGCAGGAACGTCGGGTAGAGATCCTGCGTGCCGTGCGAGACGAGGTTCATCATCGTCATGAGCAGCACCAGCCCCAGAAACAACCGCCATTGCGAGAGGACGCCGTCGAACAACGACCGCCAGCTCGCGTGACGCGTGCGTTCCCACACCTCCGATTCAGTGACGCGGAACCGTACAGATGGCCAAGAGCGCCGGGAGACCGCCGATGTAGAACATCGGGCGCCATCCCCACCTCGGGAGCACAAAGAAGGAGCAGACAGCGGCCAGCAAATATCCTGTTGCGTAGCCTTCCTGAAGGAGGCCGGACAACACCCCGCGGCGATTCGACGGCGCTTTCTCCATCGCGAGCGCCGCACCCACGCCCCATTCGCCGCCCATGCCGATTCCGAACAGGGCGCGCAAGAGGAGAAATGACGTGTATGTCGGCGCGAAACCCGTGGCGACCTCGACGATGGCGAAGAACACGAGGTCGATCATGAGCGGCAGGCGGCGTCCATACCGTTCCGCCATGAGGCCGAAGATGGCCGCGCCGAGTGGCCGGAACAGCAAGGTCAATGTCAGCGAGAGCGCGACCGCCTTGATCGGCTGGTGGAATTCGGCCGCGATCGCCGGCACCGAGATGACGACGAGGAAGAAATCGAATGCGTCGAGTGTCCAGCCGAGGAAGCTCGCCGCGACGGCCGCGCCAGGTCCGCGGGCCGCCACGCGCTACTTGAACTCCAACAGCATGAACCGCGCGTCCGATGGCCCGGCGTTGGTCAGCGGGTGGCGCGTATCGTTGACCTGTCCCGGATAGATGCGGAGGGGCTGCTCGGGACGGTGGGTCAAGTTGACGTACGAGACCGGGACGACCAACGCATCCTGCGTGTCCACGTGCTCACCGGGGGCAAGCGTGATCGCGTACGCCGTCCACTGGTCCGACGTGTAGACGCACGGCGAATCGCACGGCGTGACGTTCGTGGAGGGCTTGGTCAGCTCGATCGTCACGTTGTGAAAGGGCTGATTGCTGGTATTGCGGGCCACGTGAATCAACGGGCCTTTTGTGAACCGAATCTCACCGTCCTGGAGCACGAGCTGCGTCGGCGCGCCTTTCAGCGGAATGCTGGTCACCACCGCCGGGCCGAGCGTGACGAACAGGTAGTCCAAGTCGTGCTCGTGCATGCGCGTCGCCGTGCGCGGTGGCACTCGGACGTCCCAGACGATGACGCGATCGCTCTTGTATGCGAACTTGTGATGCCCTTCCTGGAAGATCGAGTAGACATGGGGCGAGCAGCCCAGTGTCAGCACGAAGAGTGCAGCCCAGGGTCTTAGCATGGACCGAACTTAACGCACTATTAGATTACGCGCCGTGGACGCGCTCATCGATGCCATTTTCGCTGTCTCCCCCGTTGTCCGGTACGTCGCGACGTATAATCACGGGGAGCTCACTTCCAAAAGCCGTCCCAATCGCGCCGGGGCGTCCAGCGCGGAGTCCGACCGGTACGAGGAGCTGATCGTCAATCCGACGTTGCTCACGCTCGTGACTCAGCGCGGGAACATCGATGTCGGCGGGCTCAAGTTCGTGTTGATCCGCTATGGCCGGCTCTACCAACTGGTCGTCCCAACCACGTGGGGGCACGTGTCGGTCGCGATCGAGCCCGACGCCGATCCGTTGGCGCTGGTGCAGCCCCTGGCGACGCTGCTCGCCCGGCGCTGGAACTAAGACGGATATTTCATCGGCGGCAGGCCGACATACGTTCTGAGCAGCGAGAGCTGGCCGATGTGATAGGCCTCGTGCTCCACGAGGAATGCCAGTGTGCTGAGGCGAGAGGTCCCTTCGCGCGGAAATCCCGGCGTGGCGGGACAATCGAGATCGGCGGCGGTCATGGCATCGAGACGGTCACGCAGCGCGCGTCCGCCGTGCGTCCACGCCGCCTCCGTCTCGGCGAGCGTAGGCCACTGCTGAACGTCATCGAGACGGCGCGCGGACCCGATGTACGGCTCCAACGGGCTGGGCTGAGCGGCGCCCAAGGTTTTTAGCAGGAAGAAACGAGCGCCCGCGACGTGCGCCGCGACGTATGCCGCGTGATTCGTTGTCGGCGACGGGCGACGCTGGGACTGTTCCTCCGTCATCCCGGCGAGACAGTTGCGGAACAGGAGCGTGTTCAGGCGCAGCATCTCGGTGAGCGGCACGATTCTCTCATCCATACGACACAATATATGAGCCTCATTGGCCGCGTGTGGCGCAATATTCTGTCGACCGACGTCCTCGGTCTCGCGGCCCAGACAGCGTACTACTTCTTTTTCTCGCTGTTCCCGCTGCTGCTGTTCACCGCGCCCGTGATCAGCCTGGTCGGCGACAAGCAGCAGACCGTCAGCGTCATCATGCAGGGGATCGCCCGGTCCGTGCCGCCTGACGCCTACTTGCTGATCCAGGGCGTCGTGAACGACGTGGTGTTCGCCAAGAATGCGCCGGGGGTGTTGTCAGCCGGCGCCCTGCTGACGCTCTGGGCCGGGTCGAACGTGTTCTCGGCGCTCAGCGACGCCTTGAATCACGCCTTCGCGGTCGCCGAGACCCGGCCGTGGTGGAAGCGCACGCTCATCTCGAGTGCGTTCGTGATTGGCGCCGGGGTCGTCGGCGCGATCGCCACCATCGTGTTTCTCGATGGCGAGAACGTCGTCGACGCGATCGCCGGATTCGTCGGACTCGGCACCACCGCGCGCGTCATCTGGACCGTCTTGCAGTTCCCCATCACCGCGGCCTTTGTCACGCTCCTCGCGTGGGCGGCCTACTATGTCCTGCCGAACCTTCGGCTGAGCAGCCGCGAGGCACTCATCGGCGCCGTGGTCGCCACGGCATCGTGGATCGTCGTCACGCTGGCGTTTCGGGTGTACGTGCAGCATTTCGGTAACTACAACAAGACCTATGGCACGATCGGCGCGGTGGTCGTGCTCCTCACGTGGATGTACTTGACGATGCTGTCA